>Ga0214923_10000268_pt1 | contig 79621 bp, 106 predicted proteins | sample LL1510_MetaG_FD_177993 | JGI IMG/M metagenome (GOLD analysis project Ga0214923, IMG submission 177993) | Freshwater microbial communities from Lake Lanier, Atlanta, Georgia, United States - LL-1510 | ecosystem: Environmental > Aquatic > Freshwater > Lake | place: USA: Georgia | collected...
TGGATATAAGGTTTGTTATTACACTGGGGATATTACGATATTTTTTGTATACCCGCAGATTTTAAAATACTAACCGCTATTGCCCATGTTGGGCATGGGAAGGTTTGATAGTTCTATTTTGCGCCAAACCTAATAAATGCTATACTTAACAAATGGCCACCATTGTTGATATTGACGATACTCTTCTTAGAAACGGAACTCAACCTATCCGCCGAGTTATTGATTATGTCAATGCTTTGCCAGGTGCATTAATTATTGTAACTGGAAGAAATGTGTCACAGCGTAAAGAAACTGTGGCAGCGTTAAGAGCAGCAGGTGTTAAGTATTCTAGACTTATTATGAATCCAGGGTCATCTGCAGATACCGCAAAATATAAATATGAGGTTGGCGTTAAACTAAGATCTCAAGTTAACCTAGCAATTGACAATAGTCCAAAAATGAGAGCAGCATACTCTAGGGCAGGTATACCAACAAAAGATCCTGCAACTCTTCCAGACATGAAAAAGTTCTGGAAAATATAATATAATTAATCTGTCGGGGGAGACAGCGACATAAAATAACTGGCATACACCTGAGCATGTGGATAAAAGGCTCTCTTGCTTTTCCCGCCGAAATTTGATATGATTGAGTGATGAAGAATATAGCCAACCTTATTGCTGCATCAGGATGTTTTAATTTAGATGAGGCTCTTCGTGCCGTCTCCGAACTTCATATCCCAGAAGGCACATTGGTTCACAGATGCCAAGAAGATAAAAAACCTTGGCCTTGCCAAACCATTAAAGCCATTAAAAAACAACTAACAAAGTGATAAAATATTAATATGAAAAAAGTTATGAAAAAAGAAGACATAAAATCAATTAAAAATTTTGTAGAGCCAGACGATGCTAAATCTCTTATTGATTTAATGAACAATTTAAAATTAAAAAATGAACTTATGAGTGAAAGAGGAGATGGCACTTATAGGCTTTATAATTCTGATAATCCAATATTGATGAATTTTGTAACAAAATATTCTAAAAAATTTATTGGCGAAAGAGATCTTTATGTAACTGAAAACTTAGTAGCCTTTTATCAAGAAGGGGCTTTTATGAAAGTACATAAAGACATGGAGGGTGATCGTGAAATTGTTAGCACAGTAATATATTTAAATGACGAGTATACTGGCGGGGAATTATCATTCCCTGAAATTGAAAATGGTTATTTTTATACTCCTAAAAAATATGAGTTGGTTCATTTTCCAACTCCATTTTTACATGGAGTTAATCCAGTAAAGTCTGGCAAAAGATATATTATTACGATTTCATATACCGATAAGCCAGAATATAGAAATCCTAAGTATTAAAACAATAGTGAAACAATTAGATTTTGACAAACCAATGAATCAGTATGTGTTTGAATGTTGTATTGATTGTGGAAATTTTATTAGGACAAAAGACAAGGTCAAACTAACATTATTTATGTATGATCATTATGGAGAAAAGGGTATTAAACGCTGTTCTCACAAATGGTATGGAGAATTTGTTTGGACCCTGCTAAATTGGAGGCATAGAAACCCATGACAGAGATGACTAGTGTCGGACAAGATTATAGTTATAAAGAAACTAATTTAACTTGGGCAGAAGAAGATGCAAACCTTTGGAAAGGTTGGACCTATAGCCCTGAAAAAAATCGTTATTATTTTAATGATATAGGCAATGAATCTTTGGCAGCCTTTTGGGCAGATGAATTTTTAAATCAGGCATATAAATGAAAGATTTAGTTGACTTGGCCATTTCAATGACAGAGATAGATACAGGCATAAAACTATCACTAGAAGAACGTAAAGCAATGATAGAAAGAATATTAATTAAACTAGAAACCAGTAATTAATACTAATATGAAAATACGTAAACTTTGGTCTATGTTGGCTGTTATTATTTTTAGTTCTGTTGCTTGGTGGATTTACAAAAGATATTTCAAATGCCCCATGGGCTTTCATACTAAAATAAATAAAGATCGCCCTTGTCTTATTTGTTCAAATAAAATGTTTTGATGGTACAATTGTAGATATGTTTAGAAAAAAACCAATATTGCAATATGAATCTGCAATAGATGTGTATCCCAATATTATAACTCCAGCAAAAAATCATATACCAGAATGGTACAAAGAAATCCCTCGTTGGAAAAATAATGAAATTTTTGAAATTGGTAAAGGATTTAATATAACTGTAAAACACTGTATGCCATTTTTAGATTCTTTTACAACTGGATATATGATAGTTTTACCAAACGACCTTTATGTTAAAAATAATAATGGATCACCTTTTATAACTTGGAATGGTACAGAGTTTCCTCCAAAGTCAAGAGATGGGGTTGCAGACTTAAATTTAGTTCCAGTAGGCCATCACCCTACAGAATTTACTTGGCAAACTGGTGTTGCAAATACTATTCCATTAGGATTTAGCATGCTCATTACTCATCCAATAAATAGATACGACTTACCATTTACAACACTAACTGGAATTGTTGATGGGGGATTAGTTATGCATCCTAATGGTAGTATTCCGTTTTATGTTAAAGAAGGCTTTGAAGGAATAATTGCTCAAGGAACACCAATAATGCAGTTAATACCTTTTCGTCAAGAAAACTGGTCATCCAAAAAAACAAAAGGACTAACAAAGATTGCAAAAAAACATCAAACTAAAACTAATCATTTAATTTATGGATGGTACAAAAAAACATTTTGGACACGTAAACAATATGATTAAAATTTATTATTTAACTTAATATAAAAACTTTCATTACATTTTTTGCAATACGAAGATGGGCTATCTTTGGTATGAAAAGTAGTAGAAACTAAAAATATCAAACCTTTCTTATGCATATCTAAATATTTTTTATCAGCATACCCATACAGAATTGGAATTAAAACATTGTTACAATAAGGGCACATATCAAGGAACTGTCCTCATTATTTTATAGGAGTAGGGGTTTAAAGGATCATAGTTGTAGCCACCAGTGCCTTTGTTATACCGTGCCACAATTGTGTTGTATCTATTAACAATATCAATAATTACAGTGTTAGCCTTATCAACATCACGGTCATGGGCATCTTGTTCTCTTATCAAATCTAAACTGCTTTTTGCAATAATATCACTGGTGTATCTAATGCAATAGTTAGATTGATTAAAAGCCATTTGATTGGTATGTTTTAAATCCCCTGCTACAAAAAGCAGGGCGGTAGATAATATTAAGATTAAAAATGCCTGTACCCAAATCAAAGTCTTTACTTTTATACTCATATAAATATATTATATCATCTTGACATTGAGCCTAAAATTTGATATACTGGTTTTGTATGTCGGTAAATAAATTCATTGTTTGTGAAATATGTAAGGAAGAGGTTCATGTGAGGTCTAAAATGGCATATCAAACCCTTTATAATCATGTTAAAATACACAAATGAGAAAAATAAAAGAATTTAAACAATTTGACACCCCAATTAACTTAATTATTCATACAAGGTGTCCAGACAAATGGCTTCTTTTAGACAGAGAAACTGGAGAAATATATCAAGGTAATTCTGCGGGGCATTGGGATAGGCTTGATCCAATTATAAAAAATAAATTATAACTTTACAAACTAAAACAATTGAGGTATACTTATATTATGAAAAAAATAATAATAACTTTTTTACTGCTAACATTATTAATACCAAATACTTCTGCTGTGGCTGCAACAAAATCTTTAAAAACTAAAGAAAATAAGGCTTCTTGCAAAAATATTAAAACAAAGTACGAGTTAGAAATAATGTCAAAATGGTCTGATGGCTTAGCAAGTGATCAAGAAGTATTAAAAGAAATAGATTTAAATATTGAAATATTATCTAGAGGACAAAAACTTACAACTGGTAAAATTAAAACTGTAATTAGAGATTGGATCAAAGCAGAAAAAAATACTAAAGATGCCTTAATAGATAAAAATGTTGAAGCAATTACGGCTGCAATGAATTTAAAAATTTCTTCAATTAGTAATTTTGACAAATTGTGTAAGTCTATAGAAAAATAACATGAACGAAAAACAAATACGTGAGCAAATAGCCAAAGAAATTGAGGCTATTGATATTGATCAAAGCCATACTAATGCGGTTGGAATGAAGATTCTTGCTGCAAATATTTTAAGAAATTTCAAAAACAAAAAAACAAACAAGAAGGAAGGTTACAAATGAATTTTTCTTGCAATCCAAATGAACATACTTTAGAAGCATACATTACAGATAAGGAAATGAACGTTCTATTAATATGCACAAAGTGTAAAATAGAACAAAGAGTTTTTACTAATCAAGAATCAATTAAAAACATAGATTTTAATAAAAAATAATGTTTGTTTTTTGCAATAATTGTGGCAATAAGTTAATAAATAAAGACTGTCTTAACTGTTATAATAATTCTACTGCTTTAAAAGAATTTGAGGATGAAGATGACTAATTGGACAGAAGAATTAACAGATAAACAAAAAAAACAAGTTTGGAGTTTTATTGTATTTACTGTAAAAGAAATTAGAGAGCAAATTGCTCAAGACATACTTGCAACTGCAGATATATGGATGGCAAAAGGATATTTAAAAAGTCGTAGAACATCAAAAGCATTTTTAGTTTCTGCTGCAATTGCTAGAGGAGAAAACGAAAAGATATCATGGCAATAACAGTTTATTGGTCTTGTGCCGAAGAAGAGTGGCTAAGGGCAAAAAGTCCTGAACCAGTATATCAAAATTTTATTAAAAATCTAAAAGATAAAAATACTCAAATAGAAATGTGTCCAGCAGTTAAAGATTATGCAAAAAATACTTTTTCTATGGAATCTATTTATGATTATGATTTTGAAATAGATGATAAATCAAAAAATGTTTTTTCAAAATTATATGATCAAAAATTTTTTGATCAACATGTATTAATCCGCTCAATAAATGATAAATTTTTTTCTTTTAGTCAAAAATATGTTTTTTTTACAGAAGAAAAAACATTAAAAATGTCTGCAAATATTTTTCCATATTTAGAAGATAATAATATAACTAAAAAATGTATAACAATTCCAGGCACTTTAGATATTGGAAAATGGTTTCGTGTGATGGATTTTGCTTTTTATTTAAAAAAAGATTACAATAAATTTGAAATTAAACAAAATGAAATTTATCAATATATAGTATTTGATACAAATGAAAAAATTATTTTTAAACAATTTATTTGCAATGATAAAATAAATAAATATTTATTAGATATAGTACAAGCAAAAGCATTTAAAAAAATAAAAAATATAAAACTAGAAGAATATTATTTAATGCTTAAACATAAAAAATATATAATAAGAGAAATTAAAAATAATTTAATATAGGAGTAAAAATGTTTAATATAGTGTTTTTAGGCAATTTTGAAGTTCCTTATAGCAGTGAAAATCATCATGCCAAGTCTTTGGAGTCTCTTGGCCATACCGTGCAAAAATTGCAAGAGAAAAAAGCGGGTAGCACAGAAATATTAAAAGCAGCACTAACCTCTGACCTATTTATTTGGGTACATACACATAGGTGGCAAACTCCAGGATCTAGATCTATGACTGATGTATTAAAAGATTTAAAGGCTGCTGGTATACCAACCATGACCTATCATTTAGATTTATGGTTTGGAATTGAACGTGAAAAAGATTTAAAGAATGATGACTTCTACACAAACATAGGTCATTTCTTTGCTACAGATAAGTTAATGTGTGATTGGTTTAATGAAAATACACAAGTAAAAGGACATTTCCTTCCTGCTGGAGTATATGATAAAGAGTGTTACATTCATCAAGATTACGATCCACACAACTTTGAAAATGACATTATCTTTGTTGGTAGCAGAGGTTATCATCATGAACATAAATATCGTCCACAATTAATAGATTTTTTAAAAAAAACATACGGTAAAAGATTTTTACATGTTGGTGGTGATGGAGATACTGGAACTGTACGTGGGGAAGCGCTTAATCGCATCTATGCAAAAAGCAAGGTAGCAATAGGTGATAGTTTAAACATTAATTTTAATTATCCTTACTATACTAGTGATAGATTATTTGAAAGCACTGGTCGTGGTGGATTTACTATCTATCCCCGCATAAAAGGACTTGATGAATATTTTGAAGATGGTAAAGAGATTATATTTTACGAGCACGGCAATCTTGAAGACCTTAAGCAAAAAATAGATTACTACATTTTAGATGGATTAACTAGAGAAGAAATAAGACTTGCTGGCCATGAGCGAACTAAAAAAGAACATACGTACGTTCATAGATGGACAAGCATATTAGAAATTTTAAATATAAAATGAAATATTTAGTTACTGGCGGTGCAGGGTTTATTGGCTCTAATCTTGTTGATAAGTTGATTGAACTTGGTAATGAAGTTGTTTGTATAGATAATGAATCAGCAGAGTGTCATGATCAATTTTATTGGAATAATGTGGCACAAAATTATAAATATGATATATGCAACTATGATTTAGTTGCTCCATTATTTAAAGATGTTGACTGTGTATTTCATGTTGCGTCAGATGCCAGAATACAGCCAGCAATTTTAAATCCTAAAAAATCAATAGAAAATAATGTTATTGGAACTTCAAATGTGTTAGAGTTATCAAGAATTAATAAAGTTAAAAGGGTTATATATTCAAGTACATCTTCTGCGTATGGTAAAACAGCGTTGTTGCCAAACCGTGAAAACCAATCATCAGATCCACTAACCCCATATTCTACTTCAAAAGTGTTTGGTGAAAATTTAGCAAAAGTTTATTATAATCTTTATAATTTAGAAACAATATCACTACGATATTTTAATGTATATGGAAATAGACAGCCTTTAAGGGGTCAGTATGCTCCAGTTATTGGATTATTTTTAAAACAAAAGGTAGAGAGAAAACCTTTAACAATTGTAGGAAATGGTACGCAAAAAAGAGATTTTACCCACATATCAGATGTGGTTCAAGCAAACATACTTGCTTCTGCTGTTACAAATGGTTTTGGGGAAGTATATAATATAGGAACTGGTACCAATTACTCTATTATTGAGATTGCTAATATGATTTCAAATGATATTAAATTTATACCGCCAAGAGTTGGAGAAGTTCAAGAAACACTTGCCTCTAATACTAAGTTTAAAAAATTAACTAATTGGTCTCCACAAGTGTCTTTAATTGAGTGGCTAAAGAAATGACAGAAGTTGTTCGTGCTAATTTAAATAATGAATTTTTAATTGTGTTGCCAAAACATCGTGCTGATAGGCCAGAGTGGTATACAGAAAAGGGCTGGGAAAGAAAAAGATTACGATCAATGCATGAAAACCTTGGACCAAATGATGTTATATATTATGTTGGCGGGGAAGAAGGAGAAATGGTTGCTTTATGTCAAATATGGGGGGCAAAGACTGTTATCTTTGAACCAAATCCAAAGGTATGGTCACATTATCCATTGATATGGAAGCACAATGATTTAGAAATGCCTATTGCATGTATTCCTGGATTTGCATCTGATAAGATAAATAATCTTTCAAGAATTTATTATAATGAATGGCCACCAGAAGCAAGTAACATAATTGATTCAGCACATGGATTTAAAGAGTTATATTTAGAAGGTGACAATTATGGTCAAATAACCATAGATTTTTGTGTTTATAATCATAGAATATCTCCACCTACCGCAATTTCTTTAGATGTAGAAGGAAGCGAGGGTAGGGTTTTAAAGGGCGCAGAAGCCGTTTTAAAGGAGTTTAAACCTAAGATATGGCTATCTGGTCATCCAGAATTTATGATGCAGCAATGGAATGAATATTTATATGATTTAAGATTTTGGTTGTGGGGGCTAGGATATAAAGAAACATTGTTAGATTATCAGCATGAGGTACACTTATTTTATGAGTAATATCAAGGCATATCTTTATTCAGTTAAACAAGAAGACTGTGCTGCTGATAAGTGGGATTATGGCTTATTAAAAGAATTTTTTAATAAAAATAGTATTAAACCAAGTAGGGTTATAAATCTTCCTGAAACAGACAGGGCATTTGTTGTTATTCCTGGACCCCAAAATGTAGACCATGAAGATCAAATATCTGAAGAGTTAAATAAAATAAATAGAGTAGTTTTATTTATTACTGGAGACGAAAGCGCTACCTTTAAAGTTGATAAAATAAGACATAACAATATTGAAATTTGGATTCAATACCCGCATAAAAAACATTCACAATATAATAAATTGGCTTTAGGTGTTCCGCAACATTTATCAAAAAATTTACCGCAATATCAAGACAAAACATATGATGTATTTTTTTCAGGACAAATAACACATCAAAGAAGACAAGAACTTGCAACCGTTATGCCAAACATACCTAATTCTTTTTATAATCCAACAACTGGATTTGCAGAAGGCTTAAAGCCAAAAACATATTATGACAAAATGATTTTATCAAAGATTGTGCCTTGTCCTAGCGGAGCAATGATTGTTGACTCATTTAGATTTTATGAAGCAATTGAAATGCTTTGCTTACCTATAGGTGACGAATTAGATTCAAGAATGCAACGTACAGATTTTTTTAATTTTTTATTTCAAGGTGAACATTCAATAAAAACTGTTGAAAATTGGCAGCACTTAAATGATTTATTGCCTGAATTATTAAACAATTATATATCTGAAATGCATCAAATAGTTTGTTGGTGGATAAAATATAAAAGAGATCTTTCTATTGAACTAATGAGGCAAGTAAATGCATAAAAGAGATATAACAATTGTTATGGCTACCTCTGTAATTCCAGATCACCCAAGCACAACGATGATAGAGCAAACCATTAATGATGTTCGTGTTCATTTTCCAGACAATGAAATTATTATGCAAATAGATGGTTTGAGAGAAGAGCAACAGGGTCGTAAAAAAGATTACGATGAATACAAAAATCGTATTTTATGGAAATGTTTGCATGAATATAAAAATATTTTGCCATTTGTATTTAAAGAACATAGTCATCAAACTACAATGATGCGTAAAACTATTAGTGAAATTAAAACACCTCTTCTTCTTTATGTTGAAGGAGATGCACCTCTCACTCCAGATGTTCCCATTGACTGGGAAAAATGTTTAGATATGTTTGAATACAATAAGGCTAATACTATTCGTTTTCATTTTGAATCAAAAATTCCAGAACCACACAAACATTTAATGTTTGGATTAGATAATGGTTTTATGAAAACTGCACAATGGAGTCAAAGACCACATCTTAGTAGAAAATCATACTATAAAGAAATTGTTTTGCCAAGTTGCGTAAAAAATTTTTTTATAGAAGACACTTTTCATGGCAAAGTACAAGACGACATTTTTCCTTATGAAACCTTTAATCAAGAAGGTTGGGATATTCACAAACTTTGGATTTATCATCCAGAGGGACAAATTAAACGATCTTATCATTTAGACGGTCGCCAAGGCACTAGAAAATATACTAGTGATGATGAAACTTGGGGATATAAAGAATGAGACTGGGAATAATAGTAAGATCTGATAATACTGGATTAGGCAATCAAACTAGAGAATTAGTTAATATGTTAAAGCCTAATAAAATACTCTTAATTGACTCTACCCCGTTTAATAAAAATAAACAACATCCAGAATGGTATGACAACTATGCATCTGTTCGTTCTTTAGGATTTCCATCATTACAACAAATAAAAGCATTTTTAAATGAACTTGATGTTGTAATTAGTTGTGAAACATTTTATGATCAAAACTTTGTAAAATATGCTAGGAAGGTTGGAGTTAAGACTATATTACAATATAACTATGAACTATTTGGTAATTTTTCAGCACCAAATCTTCCATTAGCAGATATATTGCTTTCTCCTAGTCAGTGGAATATTGAAATTGTTGAACGAATGTTTGGTAGTAAAGCAAAAGTAATTCATCTTCCACCACCAACAGATCCATTGTTATTTAATAATGCTAAAGAAGTTAATTTATCTAAATCTCACAATAGAGTCCTTCACATTGCTGGCAAAAAAGCAGCAAAAGATAGAAATGGAACCGACACAGTTTTTGAAATGTTAAAATTTTCAAAAGCAGATTATGAACTAGTTATTAGAAGTCAAACCGAAATAGAAACTAAAGTTAAAGATTCTAGATTAAAAATTGAAATAGGAAACCCAGATAACAGAGAAAATATGTATTCTGGATTTGATGCTATGGTTCTTCCTAGAAGGTATGCTGGTCTTTGTTTACCTATGAACGAGGCTCTTATGAGTGCCCTGCCAGTTTTCATGACAGATATATCACCTAATAATAGAATACTTCCAAGCAAATGGTTAGTTCAGTCATCTCCAGTTGGAACATTTAGAACAAAAGTCAGAATTGATTACTATGAAGCAAATCAAAGAGCACTAGCAAAAACTATTGATAATTATATTGTTAGTGATAGCAAACAAGAACAAAAACAAGAAGCATTTAAACTAGGATTTAATAATTTTGCGCCTAGTGTTTTAATAGATAGATATTTAAGTATTATTTCTCATATTTAGTTTTTTCTGAAAACTGTGGTTTAAGTATTGATTTTAATATCAAACTAAATGATGAGTCTGCACTAGATAAATATGTATGTTCATCTTTATTTAAGTTATATGATTTTAATACAAGTGGTCCTTTTGAATAAACTTTTACATCTTCCATTTGTGTGCCACCAACATTAAACATATTTCCATAAACAGATCTCCATAAAAATTGATCTTTATCTTTTAAAACTTCTTTTAATTTTTCTTTCTCCATTATCATTGGAACATGCAGTTCATAATCTAAAGGATCATCAATTCCAAGTGATTTAATTTTTTTATGCGTAGCAAAAAGCCTTCTAACATAATTGTTTCCACCACTTAATCTTTCATAAAAACGGCTTTTTTCTAGTAAAGAACCGCCATGAAAATTTATAATATTATCTATTTTTTTAATTATATAAAAATCGTCATTCATTAACACAAAAGGATTGGATATTTCATTTGAATTGCATATGGCTATTAAATTTTCAGCAGCATTTTTATATTTAGTTAAATTTTGTTTAACTTCTATATAATTACCAATATACCAATCTGGCTTACCACCAACCACCCAAATAATTGATTCTGGAAAACTTTTACAAACAGATCTAATAGAATATCTTAACTCTTCGTTTGGTCCATCTTTACATATATAGACAAAATCCATTTTATTCCTTATATAAAATAAGAAAGGCGAATCTATTTATTATAAATTCGCCAATCTTAATTGATTAGTTACTTCTTAGCAGAAGCCTTCTTTTTTGCTGGAGCCTTCTTAGCAGGTACAATCTTGCTAAGTGCATCTGAAACAGCACCAGTATCTGGTAATACGCCAAATGCTTTATCATTTGGATTAAGCGCTCTTAAGGCAACTGGGGCTAGAGCAGCAACTAATGCAGTCCATAGATCTTTTGGATCTGTCACGCCAGCCATATAAAGTGCAATTCCTGCACCAAGTACAGAACGAGCATATGACGCCAGCATTGCCTTTGTTTTATCATTTAGTAAGTTATTCATTATTCCTCCTAGGATATAACTTGTGTTAGTGTTTTATAGCCAATCCATAGCCCAATAATTCCTGCGACTCCCGCAAAAACTGGAGGGGCTGGAACTGGCAATTTGAATGCTGCGAACACGACACCGCATCCAAAACCTGTTAATATTGATAATAAAATTTCTTTCATTAGTTATATTCCTTTTTTGACCAAATTTGTTTTTTATATCCATCTGCAATAAACTTACGTACAGAGTATGTTATATTTTTTACATACTTTTCGTCATATTCTGATGATTCTGAATTCCAAATTTCTCTTTTAATAAAAATCATTTGATATATTGGAGTTCCAGCAGGTATTAATCCAGAAAATCCCTTTTTTAAAACAAATGGAACTGGCCCAGTAATTGGCCACCTATCTGTATCAATAATTGCATTATGTGTTATAAATGGTAAGTCAAATCTATTTGCTGGATGAAAATATAAAGTACTATATCCAGTTGGAGTTTTTGGCTCCCAAAAAGTATTCCAATGAAATTCTGTTTTATAATAACCATTGAAATGTGGCATAGAGTTTGACGATCTAGTGTCTTCTTTTCTAGTTGAGAGTGGTCTAATACCACCACTCCATCTGTAGTTGATTAGTGGGTCATCTTCTTCTGTATTACAATCAAAATATACATCACATGGAAGTTCTTGTGTGTATCCAGAGGTCAAAGAATCTAAAAATGGTATACATTTTTTAGCAGTATAATCTGAGCCTAAGCCATCTATGGTTGGAACCTCTATTGGCATATCTTTAAACCATTGTGGAATATATTTTTTACTTGTTTGTGGTCTTGGAATTACAATTTCAGTTTCTTTGTCTTTTGGAATAAACGAAACTTTTTGATTATTTTTCATTAATTTTAAAGTCTTCTTCTGGTAAAAGAGCAAGTAGTTTTTCTGAATAACTATTTAATCCTTTATTATTTAATTCTTTTGAAACCTCTTTAATAGTTTGTTGTGACTTTTCAATGTATTCAAATGCCCAATCTCTAGAATCAGATAAAAACTTTATGAAATTTTCTTTGTGTAAACCTTGATCTGAAGAGTCAATATTTAGATTAACATTTGATATTGCTTCTTTTAACCCCTCGTTTTCAATAAAAAGTTTGGTTAGAGCAAATTGTGATTTTTTTAATTTTTCAAAGGTAGCCCAGTAGGCTATGCCAAAAGAAAGCGACAAGGTTGCAAAAAATACAATAATTCCTGTTTGCATACTATCTATTGTACACCAGTCTGGCTATATCCGCCTAAATTCTTAATAAAATCTCCATGATTTGTTGATATATTCGCAAAATATTTTTGGTTATTTTTTGTAGAAATAAACAGATAATTATGGGCATCCCAATTATTAAATTTAAAGGCCATATCAATTTTTTCTAAGTTTAATAGGTTTAGTCCATAACAAACGTCAAACCAATTTTGTAAAGAAAAGCCTCTGTCATTTGTTAAAGATCCAAATTCATTAAATGTTGGTACTAAAAAATCCCACCTTTTAAAAACCTCTTTTATTGATTTTGGTGTATTTTTAATATCATTATAATGTTTCCAAAACTTTGTATTATTTTTTTTACCCATATAATGTAAAAAAATAAAATCAGAGGTTTGTTCAAACCATTCACAAAATCTTGAATTATAATAATTTCTAACATCTTCAGAAGTATCAAATAATTGAGAAGTATCTGAGAGTAATATTTCTAAAAAATATATTGATGTCCAAATAGAAGTTGCCTCTAATGGCTCTAAAAATCCAGAAGAAAGACCAACGGCAATGCAATTTTTTATCCAAGGAGTTTTATAATATCCTGGAGTAAATGAAAAACACTTAGGAGATTCAACTGAAAATCCTAAATAATTATCAAGTTCTTTTTTAGCATGTTCATATGAAATTAATCTTGAATTGTACACATATCCACACCCATATCTATCTTGTAATGGTATTTTCCAAATCCATCCATAATCCATTGCAATTGATTCTGTATATGGTGGCAAAGTTTCTATTTTTTCTTTTTGTAAAAAAAATGGAATTGCTGCATTTGTAGTTAATTTTTTAGATAAGTCTTTCCATTTGGCTTTTAATTTTCCCCCAATAAGAATCCTACTAAACCCAGAACAATCAAAAATAAAATCTGAATCAATTATTGACAAATCTTCTAATTTTATACTGCAAATATTTTTATTTTTATCTTCATTAAAACTAACAACCTTTCCTTCTATTCTATTAATTCCACGACTAATTGCAACTTCTTTTAAGAAATTTGCTATTTTTTTTGCATCAAAATGAATTGCAAAATGTGCTAATTGATCATAGTTATAAATTAAATTGTTTGTTTCTCTATCCTTAACATACACAAAAGGAACTTTGTTGTTTTCATTTATCATTGAAGAATAATCTGATTCTGATTTTTTTATTCTATGATGTGCTGTCATTGAATAATATAAACTATTTTGATTAAAAGTTTGATCAAAACTATTTCTAATATTTGGAGAAATTAATTGCAATGATGATCCAAAATTATGATAATAGTAATCTTTATCTGAAGTCCAATTAGTAAACTTAATTCCATTTTTTATTGTACATCCAGTTTTTTCTATAAGTTCTGTTAATGGAATTCCTAACCAATCCATTATTGAAATAAAATTTGGAGTTGTTCCTTCTCCAGCCCCCAATATTCCAATTTCTTCTGATTCTATTAAAAAAATATTAAAATTAGGCATTTTCTTTTTTACCATTAGTGCTGTCAACCATCCAGCAGTTCCACCACCAACTATAACAATATTTTTCATTTTACTATTGTTATTCCACATCTTAAACAAGCATTATAATTTTTCCCAGTAAATGGACAGGCCCCAGCCTCAACAAGGTTATGAGTTTTTATTTTACAAATAAAAAACATTATAAATTGTTTAATCACTTAATTGCCTCCCTAGTTACTAAGACTATAGCCCCGCAGTTTTCTAATGCCTTTTTTAATTTTACAACATACTGCAATGCTAATATTTTTTCATCATGCACCATGTGCAAAAATTTCTTTTCATCTAATTTTATCGTAAGAAAATGATCATTGTCAATAATCTGTACTCCAAAGTTTTTAGGAGCAGGAATAGAATGAACTGCATGTTTCATTAAATCTGTATACATTATTTTCTACCCCATTGAATCATATTCCATCCACGCTCATGGACATAATATATGAATATTTTTACAACTGTTTCCCAAAATGCAATTGCTCCTGATAATGTGGCATTTTTAGTTATTACATATGCAACTGCAAAAGAAGATAGAGTGCCCCAAATACGATAACTTAATGCCTTTACAAAGGATCTAGACCTAGTTACTTTCACGAAGGCCACTCCATATTTTTAACACTAAGTTTGTCTATTATTTTACAAACCAAGTTCTTTGCGCTTTTCAGTAGCCGAAATAGCATGAATATCTGCCCCCAAATCTACTTGTTCAATTTTATACCCTACATCACGACCATATACAATATTGGTAATATTAGGTAAGCGAAGTACCATTGATCCATTCATGAATTCATCCTTGGCAATATATTCTTTTACCTGATCAAAAGTAAGTGGATCTTTTTCACTTGTATTATATGTATTACGTACTCCCAATAATACTTGATCTGTTCGTTTACCCGCCTCTATATATAATGCATGATGCCCTTCATGCCATGGCTGATAGCGACCAAGCATAAGCGTAGTTGGTGCAGACCAATCATGTAATTCAAATAAAGAAATAATCAAACTTGCTTTTTCATATGGATTTTTTTCATGATCAGAAAACATAAAGTCAAACTCTTTTGGTGCTATAAACATTTTATTTGTATCTTCAAATCTACCCTCTGTTATGGTATCCATAAAAATTAAAATATCTGGCTTACCAAATGCCTCTCTTGTAGCATCTGTTGGACAAACAAAATCTACAACTACTGGAGCAATTCCTTGCTTAGAAATAAGTCTTGCCATTGCACCCATACGTCTTGCTTGCTCTATGCGATCTTCTGGAGTAAATCCAAGATCAGAATTTACTGTAGATCTTACTTCATCCGCATTAAGATGAATAGCATTAATACGTTCCTTAAGGGCTTTTGACAGTTCTGTTTTACCAGAACCAGGTAGTCCAATTACTTGTATAATCATTTTTTTCCCATAACCATTATATAGTATATCCAAAAAAGTCGGCTATTTCTCCAACACTTCTTACTACATCGTCTATCTGACTACTATTTAGTTCTTTTTTCCACCTACCAGTACCGTCAAAAAGTGGTTGTTTTACTTGCCAAGATCTTCTTATTTCGTGATTACTAATACCATTTTTATAAACTTTGTCTTTTCCATCACTATCTTTTGGATTTTGTACTCCGTACCAGTTTGGAGCATATTTATGATACTCTAACATATTTTTATCAAAATCTATGTTTATATATTTACAAATATCAATAAAAGTATCTTCAAAGTCATTAACAATATTTTCATATTTAACTAAATGACCAAATGAATAAAACTTTTTTATATATTCAAAGTCTTTTTTAAGCCTATCAATTGACTTATTCCAATTTTCAAACCTGCTATAAAGTGATGAGACTATATCTCTTGGGTCTCTTATATTTAATATAAACTTTGCATTTGGATATTCTTTTTTTATTTTATCTAAAACATATATATGATTTGGAGTTTTTTCTATGATCATGGTTTGTTTGTCTGAATAGTTATTAAAAATAAAATTATTAATATCATATGACTCATCAATAAACATTCTTGTTTCAGTTGGAATTAATAATAAATTTTTATGTGTACCTAAAACTGTTGCTGTAAGTGTAGTTCCAGAATGTCCACAGCCAGAAATAGAAATTAAATTTAAATTATTTAATAGTTTATTTTCCATGCTTTATTCCATTGTTAGTGCTTGCCAAGTATTTGACCAGTCTTGCTTAGTTTTATGCTTGTTAAATTCTCTTGAAACCTCTCCACCTTCTAAATAAACTCCACCCCAAACACCCCACTCCTTACCAGATACCCCATTAGCAAAACATATTTTTTTAACAGGACACTGTTTACAAAGCGCATCAACTGTATGCCTAGATTCTTCATTATCTTCATATTTATCAAAATAAATATTTGTATCAAGGCCTAAACAAGATGCCCTATCTTTCCATAAATGCTGTTTCATACTTAATCTCTATACTTATTTGGTATATCCCAACCATCACGACCAGGTTTATATATTTTATGTAGATACCATTTATCTTTTACTCTAATACCATTTACAGCAGTTTTTGCTATGCTAGATTCTTTTAAATCAATAACATTCCAACCATGCCACATTAGATTTGTATTTTTATTTACAATTTTTTCCATAGTATTTAAACTTCTAATTTTCATATTTATCCTTAATATTTAAAAATCCCAACTTCAATATTTTTTGATTCAGCAGCATAAACTAATTTAGATTTTGGATCACTAGGTTTACTTAAAAAAGCAAAATAGTTTAATTGATTTATATTTGTATTTAACCAAGAAGGAGCAGTATTATAAAATTTAATTTTTTTGCCTCTTGCTTTCATGCCACGTTCTGATAAATTGCAAAACTCAGAAACAAAGTTATTTACTTTTGCTGGACCAACTGAATAAATGATAAACTCGTTATCATTTTCTTTCATGCTAGATAGTGCAACGCTCATAGCACGAAGAAAAACGTTATAGTCATTAAAACTAGACGTTCCCTGTACTCCCACTATCATTTTTTTCCATTCCTTGTCTTAAGTCATCAAGTATTGATAACATTTTATTTAATTCTTTTGTTGGCATATTTTCAATATCTAAAGGCTTAATAGTATTTTCATCTACTCTGCCACCAATGGCATTGGCAGTATAAAAAACATTGTCCAATACCCAATATGCTTTTCCTTCAGTTATTACAACCTTTAACATATTTTTTTGAATATGTTTTTGAGACTGTGTTATAACTTTAGGTTTTTCAAACATTTTTTGTGGAATTATTTCTTTGGCCATTTCATAAATATTGCTTTGTCTATATTTAATTTTGGACAAAAATTTTATTCTTTTTTTGTTTGATATTTTAATTATAGACCATACGGTAAAAGATGTCAAGCCTATAATCAATAAATATTCCATTTTATTTAGATTTTTTTGTTGTTTCTTTTGTCAAACCCAAAATCATAGAATTGAGTTTATTAATCTCAATTTGCAATTTTAATGATTCTAATTCTGTATCAGACAGTTTTTGTTTATAAAATGTTATTAACTGAATTAGTTCATTTTTTTCTAAATTTTCCATTACCCCCTACTTTCTTAGATCAAATGCGGTTCCTTGCCAAACCTTCTCTAATTTTTTCTTTTCTCTTTCCACAATTGCACGGCTCCATGAAAAACCTGCATCTCCACCCCAAGCATCCCACATAATTCTTCCATTAGATGGAAACTCTGGACCATCATAAAAGCCTTTGCCTTTTTTATCTACTTCATGACGAGAAAAAAATGAATACATACGTTTAACAACTGAAAGAGACATTGATCTTCCAGCAACTATATCTGTTGCACGACCCCAACCGACTGGAGTACCTGCTCCTTTAGCCTTACCATCTGCTTTCCATTTTAAAGCACGACGAGCAGCAGCCTTCATACCAGATGTTGGTGTATATGTATCAGCCATTTTCTTCTATCCTTTTTCTTTCATAAGATTTACCCCAAAAAAATGATCCAATCATTAATAATCCTATTACTAGTGAATGCCAGAAATAAAACATGCTCATTTTCCACCCTTTTTCTTTTGTTGTTTAGCAACACGCTTTTCTTTAAGAGTCATCTTTGGCTCTTTCTTTTTATTAACATTACCCTTTTGTTCTTTATTTGCCACTTACTGCCCCCTTTTTTATTTTTGGATATGGACCAAGATCTGCCTTAATTGTCCCGTCTTTTCTTAAACGAACAATTCTTCCATCTTTTATTTGTAATGGATTAAATGCATAGTTTTTAAAAAAAGATCCAGAAGATTTTTTAGACATTATTTTTCCAATGTCAGAGGATTAAACGCTCCGCTCCAAATACTTTTTTCTGTAGTTTGAGATGCTGACTTATATGTTCCACCACGGCGTTTGTATTCTTGAACTACCCAAGAATTAGCAACTGCAGACGGGTAAACATCAAACTTATCTTTTGCTGCTTGCACAACTCTTGCATAAAGTTTTGGATTTGCTGGCTCACTTCCACCACGTCTTGGTTTAATAAACTCATCATAGTTAGGAGTTTTTGCTTTATCAATTTCTTCTGATTTTTTAACTGGAACGCAATTAGGAACCATTCGTCCATTTTTTTCTTTCATTCCTTGTTGTTCATATCCTACCCAACATGCCTTTTCCATGTTATCCCATTTATCTTCTTCTTCATTGTCTGAATAATAACTTTTGCTTATTATGTTTGTTTTTATTGTTTCTATAACTTTATCCATGCCAATATTTGATTCTAAAGATGGCATTGCCATTACTTCAGATGCTTTTATACCAACAAAATATTCTGTTTCTTCTAATCCGCCTTCTTCCATTTCAAAAAGTTGAATTAATAAAGCAGGTTCTTCTGCTGATGCAGCAAGCGCATATTCTGATCCAGGAAAACCAAGCATTCCTTCTGTCATTACATGGACAACACGACCAACATAAACTTCATCATCATTCGGCGCCATAACCATGTCGCCTTCTTTTACCATTGCCTTGCCAATATTTCCTTCGCTAATATTAATAGCATAAATTTGACGAGCAGCAGCGCCTTTAGTTTTATGGCAACCCATTACTGTTCCATCGTCTTTTAAAGCAGGGTAGCCTGAGCATCCATATGACCCTTTAGCACCTACACGATATGGCATAGCAAACCCTCCTAGTTTATATACTGATTATATCAGAATTTAGTTATTGGGATGTTGACCAGATAGCCTTTTTAGTTCTTCAATAGACCACTGCTCACGCTTAGTAAGTTTTGATATTGCATCTCTATCATATGCTTTTGGCCCAAGGGTAACTATTGGATCCTTTGCTAAAAAATCTATATTTACATACCCTCTTTCCCATAAAGAAAGTATTTCAGTATTTACAGAGTTCATATGGTCATGATATAACTCTGGCATTACCTGCTGAATTTTGGGAGTAAATGAATATAAAAGTGATCCATCTTCAGAATCAATGCCAGCAACTTCTAATGCACCCTCAAGAATTAATTTTTCAATCATTTCATTTTCATCTGAACTCATATTTTTTCCATCAGGATTTAATATCCTTTTTAATAATTTTTTCATTTCTTAACTCCTTTGATTTTATTACATCGTTAATTGCGTTTTGTTTTAACTTTTTATATGTTCCAGTTTCAAAATCTAAATCCTGCAACTTTCTCATATGTGGGCAAAAAATGCGACCCTGCTTCATACATTCTAAATGAAATGGGTGAAGATCTGAATAAACCCATCGGTCGTTTTTATTTACTAAAATTAAATTGCAAGTATACCACCTAACAACAATTTCTTTATCATTAATTTTTATACCACAATACGGGCACAAATTGTTTTTATATACAAGGTCTTCATTTTTTTCATTTAGACCAAGATGACCTAAAGATTGAAAACGATCTTCGGATTGCCAAGGAATTGGAACCTTTTTTGCTAAGTCTTTTCTGTTTGGTGTTGCAAATGGTCTTGGTAATCCCGTTGTGTGCACGTCTTTTTCTTGCCATTTACTAGCAGCAGCAAAATATTTATTTTTCATTAATAAAATTTTCTAATTCTTTTTTTGTTTTTGTTCCAGAAATACGGGAAATCTCTTTTTCATTTTCAATTAAAATAAATGTTGGAATTGACTTTACTTCAAAATTTTTAACAAGCAATTGCTCGTAATCAGCATCTATTATTTGAAACTGAAAACCTTCTTTTTTCATTTCTTCAACAATTGGTCGTGTTTTTTTGCACGGAGCACACCAATCTGCTGTAAAATAAAAAACAGTTTTCATTTTCCAGACTTTGCTCTAGCCTTTTTTAATACTTCAAAATCTTTAATTTTGGTTTCACCAAGGTATCCCCAAGCATAACCATCATTAATCATTTTATTATTAATTGATTCTGATTCTCCATTTATATATACCCAGCCAAGAATGCGACCATATTTTTCGGATGAATCCATTTTTTCTGTACGAATAACAACTGTTTTAGCATCTTTTAATTTTTTCTTTAAATATTCTTTAGCCTCAAGACCAAGAGCCTTTTCAGCCTTATCTGTTGTGCGTGATTCTGGAGTATCAATACCAGCCAAACGAACACGGGATGAAAACAAAATATCAAACCCTAAATCAATAATTACATCAATAGTGTCTCCATCAACAACATTCTTTACTTCTTTAACAAAATACTCATACATTATATAGCCCCAATTGGTTTATTTTTTTCTAGTTTTTCACGCTCATCAATAACTTCAACAATAAAAGACATCATTTTTTCATAACCCTTTGGGTTATTTATTATTTTGTTATAATGATGACTACAAAAAAGTAGTTCTCCAGAATTACCCCTAACTTTTACTAGAGCCTGAGCCTGACATTTATCACAGCGATCATTAGCGGTTAAGGTATAAGTTTTTGATACTACACTTGGATGATCTTTAACGGTTGAGGTCATAGATCTCATTATACTCTATTACTTTCTTTTACCTTTGTATCTCTATTTATAGAATCTACTTTTTGACTTTCTTTAAGTTCAAAAGATTTTTCTCTATCAAATAGTTGATATTCATATGATTTAAATTCAAAAAATCTATCTAATTCTTTTAATACTTTTTGATGATCTAGCGTTGAGCAAGTATATAAATCAAATTGTAAAAGTGCTGGCTCTTCTTCGTCCCATACATGAAAAGCAATGTGAGATGTTTCAATCATTACACTTGCAGTCATTCCACGATTACCCGTTTTATTTACATAAGCAGCATGTGGACCAGAAATAATTTTCATATCTATCTGTTCAGTTAAATAAGTCAAAAAGTCTTTTACTTTAACTGGATTTGTTGGATAATTCTTAATTTTTGCATTAACCAGTAAATGATTATGCTCTATTTTTTTTCCCACTATTTTCTCCTATTATCTGTTGAATAAAACCCACTACCATTAAAAATAGCAGTAGGAGCACTCCAAAGTCTTTGCATAGATTCATTGCAACACACTGGATATTTATCTTCTTCAATTCTTTTTTCAAACTCAATTTGAGAAGAGCATACCAAACACTTATAGTCATATATAGGCATAAACTCTCCTTGGCTTATTGATATATTAAGTATATCATTAAGCACTTCTGTGTGTCAACCTATTATATGTTCTTAATCTATGGCAATTTGCACATACAATTTCACATTTTTCAATTTCTTTTTTAATTGCTTTCCATGAAAAACCATCATGTATCATTCTTGATATGTTATATTTTTTTTCTTTAATATGATCAAAATCTAAAATAATATGATTATTAATTCCACAGTCTACGCATCCACTAGCCTCTTTGATTTCTGCTAGTTTGCGTTTGAGATTTTGTTTATCTCTTTGTATCAACTGTTTTTCAGTCATCAACAATAATTATATCAGCATGTAAAAAGCCCTACACAGGCAATTAAGGCACGATAGCCCAGATTATATTGATGGGTAACTAAACCATCTCTAAGGTCCTGTGTAGGGACTATTTATATTATACTACTTGATCTTAATTGATTTAGGTTTTTTATCTTCAGGAACAATACGAACAATGTTTATTGTAAGCATACCGTCCTTAAGTTCAGCATTAGATACTTCCATATATTCACCAAGGGCAAATGTGCGGGTAAACTTACGACCAGCAATTCCTTTATGAACAACTTCAGCATCTACTGTTTCTGTTATTTCGCCTTTTACTATTAATGTTCCATTATCTACTGAAACATCAATGTCTGACTTTGAAAATCCAGCAACAGCCAAAGATAGTTTATATGTATCTTCGTCTAACTTTAAAATGTCATATGGCGGATATGCCTGACGAGTTGCTAGATTATGTACTGCATTTAAACGCTCCAATTCACGATTGAAGCCAATAAAAAATGGATCTTTAAAAAGATCCAGTGCAAATGAACTTACCATTTTTATATTCTCCTTTTCAGCGAGTTTCATTTATGTACCCCCGTTTGGCAGGCACCTATATATTATAGCATTAGTATATATATTTATCAACCCATTTTTTATTTTTTTTATATTGTTTTCTATTAAAAACTTTAAAAATTATTGCTAATATTCTATATTTCATGTTTAATCCTATTAAAAAATACAGTAGAAACTTGCTTGTGCCATTTTACTCCAAAATGAACACCATCTTTTGCACACTCCCAATATGGATCATTTTTTAAATTGTTTACAACAATAGAATTTATTTCTTTAATATCTATAAAATTATTAAAATTTAATTTTTTAAAAATATTGCAGTCATCTTCATTCCAAGATGTCCAAACCAGTTTTATACCTTTAGAGACACAGATAGATTCAAGCATATATAATAGTGTAGTTGCAAACAATAAATTATTTTCATGAACATATTCTTTGCTATATTTTTTTTGTATTTCTATTGGTTGCATTAAATGCTTATTAATTAAAAATGCATTTACAAAACCATTTTGTTTTGAATAATAATAAAGATTTCTTGTTATGGGTGGAAAACAAATAAAAATATAATTTGGTGTGCCATAGTTATTTATAAAAGCATTTATATTTCTAATAATAGAATGTATAGATGCTCCAGAATAAGATATGTCGTCTATATTTATATTATTTTTTAATAATTTAAAATCCTCATATAAATAATTAGACCACGTATTTTTTTTAAAAATTCCCCATCCCATAGAATTAGAACATCCAGAAGTCAAAATATTTATATTTTTACTATCAAGCGTTAAAATTTCTTTTGATCTAAAACACAAAGAGTTCATATTGTATTTAATTTCTGGACCCTTTTGCCAATTATATACATGACCATTTTTTCCAGGTACGTCTCCGCCACCGCCAGAATATCGCCCTATGTAGGTTTTTTCTATTTCTTTCATTGTATAATAATTATAACATGCCTAAAAAAAATATAATTAAATCAAATTTCTTCCAAGATTTGGTCCAGAACCTTTTTGTTTTACTGCACGAAAACAAGTCGTGCATATAGTGTTATATGCTTTTTTAATTGCCTCCTGTCTTTCTTGACTATACCAAATTTCTTTAATTGTTTTATCTTTAATGTTAATATATGCTGTTTCATAGTTAAAATCTGCACAACATATATAAACGTTGCCAGTTGCAGAAATATAGAGTTTGTCTGGGTTATCGTAACCACATCTAATTACTTTTCCAGTATTTTTTTGTTTAATTGCATTTTGATTTGAAATAATATCAAATGTTTCTAAAACTCCAACTCGGTCTCCAAGATTATCTCTTCCCCATATTTTTACTTTTGGTAAAATTTTTTTCATTTCTTTTACTATTTCTGCCAATGTTCCAGTGCTTAAATTTGGATCATATTTTGGTGCTTTATCTAAAACATCTATCCAACCACCATTTTTAAATAAAGAATTTTCGTTAATACCATTTGCCATGATATAAAATTCATCTGTTGAAAAAATTTCAAAAAACTCTTCTTGTGCGTATTTAAGATTGTTTAAAAGTTTTGGAAATATTTTAATGTTAAATCCAGTAAATTCAGACCATTGTTTTTCATTTAATGATGGAACATTTAATTGAACGGTACTAACAATATCTCTATATTCTTTAATTAGGTCTGTTTTTTCTTTTGTTAAATTAACGCCATTGCTAAATATATGCAATTTTATATTATACTTTCTATGAAGACCTAACATTTCTTTAAAATATGGATATAACAAAACTTCATTAAAATGAATTGGAAAATTTTCTATTTTTTCTTTTATCCAGACCCCCCTGCCTTCATTTAGTTGTTTAAATATATCTTCCATAGTTTCAATTGACATATTTGCTTTGTTTTCTTTTGAATTACCAACGTAGGCTACTGGACAAAACCAACACTTTGCATTGCAAAGTCCATTTGGATCTATATTTATTGATAATATTTTGTTTGTCATTTTATTTTTTTCATTATTTTTTTATTATATCAGATTTTTAGCCCTACAGAGAATTGAACTCTGCTCACCAAGATGAAAGCCTGGTATCCTGACCACTAGAAGATAGGGCCTTAGAGCGAAAGACAAGATTTGAACTTGTAACATCTACCTTGGCAAGGTAGTACTCTACCACTGAGTTACTTTCGCAACATCTATATTATTTAATCCAAGATTTAAGTAAATCTATTAATATTTGAACTTTATTATTTAATAATAACAATCCAGAATCTTGTATTGTTTGTCTAACTTCTTCATTAGTTTTTCTTTTTCCTAAACTTAAAGATTCTGATTCATTATTATTTGTTGCAGAAATATCTGCTGTTGAATCCAAACTCCAACCTTCTGTAACTCCAACCAATTGTCCATTAACTACAAATATATTCTCACTTACAAACGTTAAAACTTTATTTCCAAAAATAGTTGCAGAAGAATTGTCTTGTTCTAGTGTTATTTCTGTTGGATTAGGATTTATGGCAGTAAAGGTTTTAGTTTCTCTGTCATAAGTAGTTGTTCCTGGACCAAACCAAACTCCAACATTGCTGTTTGGAACTTGAAGCACAGCCGTATCGCCTCCTGGACCAAAAGTTCCATTAGCACAAAAACTATGGCAAACAACTGTATTTGTTACAGTTCCATTTGAATCTACAATTGCATAGGAGCCTCCAGGTCCGCCAACTGTTCCACCATTTGACCCACCAACAGTTGGTCCAAAACTCGCAGGTGGGTTAAAGTTATTTATTAGTTCTGGGCCATGAATTCCCATTACAACTTCAAGACCTGCGTTTGCTGGTTGACTTATAAATATAGAAAATAGTAATACTGTTAAACTATAAATTATTTTTTTCATTTTAATCTTTCTACTAGTTGTTTTTTATTTTATTTTTTTGGGAAGTTGATGATCTTTAAATTTATTTCCTTCTATATCTTCTCCATTATAGTATACACGATCATAAACGGTAGGAGTTTTTTTGTTATTAATTTCTCTATGATTAGCATGTTTTTCTACAACTTGTATTTCTTGATTTACTACATTTTCATTAAAAATTTCATAAGCATTTTTTAATTCAAAAGATTCACAAAAATATCTAGGAATTGGAATTAAACCAACTATTGGTGTGTTTTTTTGTATAACTATTTCTACATTTTTTAAATCTACTTTTATGTTTAAAGTAAAAGTAAATCTAAGATTGTCAGACTCTACTACACCAGTCATTGGACTTAATCCTGGAGTTGGAAAATTTGGTGGAGCAATTGTCATTAAATTAATCCCTGGTGGAGTTTTTAGGGTCAACGGAAAATATATTGTTAAAATTCCATTTCCAAATGTTGAAGACGGCATAATAATGTTTTTGCCTTCATAAATTTTAGCATCTTCTCCAAACTTAATAGACAAATCTTCTAAATTGTTATTTCCGTTCCAAAAAACACTAAAAGTGTATGGCAAACTAAAAACAAAGCCTTGCATATTACCAATTGCTAACGGCAAACATTTATAAAAATGAGAAGTAAACCAATCTCTTTTATGAGTATTTTTAAGTGGTTTTAAAAATAATTCAATATCTTTTAAATTAAAAGGCTCTATTCCTTTACTTGAAGCAACTGGGAAAAACGCAATGGTATTATCTGGAACAACCAATCCATCTTTTTGATTAATTATCATTGTTTTTTTATCTAACATATATAAATCATACACCTTTTACCTTCTTTTGTCAAATAACTATCTAATAATTTTAGTATTATATTGTTTTTCCCACAAAAAAATATCACTTTCATCATTTAATAATGGTTGCCCTTTAATATTTAAACTAGTATTAAGTAAAATAGGAACTCCAGATATTTTATAAAATTTTTTAAGAACACTCCAAAGTCCTAAATGTTGATTTTTATTTACAGTTTGAACCCTAGATGTTCCATCAACATGCACAACAGATGGTATTTTTTCTGGTTGTAAACACTTTACTGCGTATTGCATATATGAAGAATTAAAATTCATGTCAAACCATTTGTCGGCATATTCCTCCATAACAACTGGCGCAAATGGCCTAAATAATTCTCTTTGTTTAATTAAATTAACCTTGTCTTTAATATTTGGATCTCTTGGGTCTGCCAAAATGCTTCTATTTCCCAATGCTCTAGGTCCATATTCTGCTTTTCCAGTTGCTACCGCTGCAACTTTATTATTTAATAATTCTTTTATAATTTCTTCTACAGGATACTTTCCACCTAAATCATACCCAAGATATGGAGTTTGCCAATCCAAATGTTTTCCATAAAGGGCTGCTGCAGCACCAAGAGATGATCCAGCATCTCCTGGATTAGGCATAATCCAAATATCATCAAAAATATCCCACAACATTGTATTAGCAGAACAATTTAATGCACATCCACCCATAAAAACTAAATTTTTTTTATTAGTTATTTTGTATGCCATATTCATAAAATCAATTAATCTTTGTTCATATATTAATTGAACAGATGCAGCAATATCAAAACGATCTTGTTCTGTAATTTGAACATTCCAATCAACTATTCCTTTATGAAAATTATATTTTTGTCTGTTATGTTTTGGAAAATATTCATTAATTTTTTTATAATATTTTGACCAGTCTCCGTATCCAGCCATTCCCATCATAATATACTCTTCTTGGTTTGGCATAAGTCCAATCAATTGCGTAAAGGCTGAATAAAACAATCCAAAACTAACTGGATAATTTTTTTTATATTTTAATTTAATCTTATTGTTTTCACCTATCCAAATTGTAGAGGTATTGTATTCTCCAATAGCATCTAGTACTACAATAACAGCATTATCAAATTTACTAGTGTAATACCCTGCTGCTGCGTGAGAATAGTGATGACTAAAAGATTTTCTTGGAATATTATCTATATTAAACCTTGGTTTCCATTCCCCAGATCCACCTCTTAAAATCAGTCTAGAAGCCTTTAGAAGGGGTTTTTCGTAGTAGGCTATGTAATCTGGTCTACCATACTGCAAAGCATCTTTTATTAAACTATCATTGATATACCAATCATTTTTTTTCTTACTGTATCTTTCTGCATGCCCCGCAAAAAGAATTTTGTTATCTTTAATCAATGAAATTGATGCATCATGAGAAGTTTCATTTATGCCAAGAATTATCATTTTTTAATTTTTGTTATTATTTTTTTCATATACTTACTACATCAACTGGACCCATGCATGATGGACTAAACTTAATAGCACAACTTACTGCCCCTACAACTCTTTTACGAAGATCCTTAGATTTTTCGGTAGCATGTAAATATCCATAGGCGTATTCAGCCCCTGATCCCATTGCTAAATAATCTAAATTATATTTAGATAAAGACATATCAACAGCATTGTGCTCATATATTTGACCTTTAACACAAATTATTAAGCCAAGATCAGCCTCTTTGCCAGTATCAACCCACCAGTCATTATAAAAATTTTTAAGTTGTTTAATAAATTTAGTTTGCATAAACTTATCTATGTCTTTTATATCTGGAACATATGGATTAAAGTTATATCTAATTCTTTCTCCATCTAATGCCCCTGCGTATCCAAGTAAATATGGACCAAGTTTCCAAACCTTGGGTGCTATTAAAGATAAAATTGTATTATCATCAGATGCACCACGGTCACCAGCCATATAAACCTTACCCTCGTGACGTGCTACAGCCAAAACAGTCATACTAGATCCCCTTAGAGTGCGTCTTTTAAGTATAGCAAAAGATTATTACTTAGTCAAACACCTTTATTTGGTGATTTTATATCCTTTTGAAGTTAAAAGGTCTATAGCAGCCTGTATTTTTGGATTTACCTTGTCAGATTTAGACGCTGATCCGCCAGACGGCTTTGAAGTAGTATTATTAGAATTGCCAAACTTTGGTCTACCAAACCCTACAATTGAAACCATAATATTTTTTTTATTTTTTTTAAAGGCACGAAGTTTTTTACAAACCTCTCCACCGTTACGTTGGCTACCTTTAGGATCTCCAGATGTATTTCCTTCAACACACCACACTGTACCGTCGCCATTATCAGCAATAACAATACCTACGTGGCTAATTCTATCTACCCCGTCAGAAGGAAAATCAAAATATGCTATATCTCCTGGCTCTGGATCTGCAATATCTCCATCAATCCAATTACCTGCTTTTTTGAATGCTGCTGCACCACCTGGAGTATAAACAGTATTAGGAATCTTTACTCCTGCTTCATTTGCACACCAGTTAACAAAGGATCCACACCAAGGCTGAAAATCTGCTTTAGTAAACTTACCATATTTGGTTTCGTTATCTTTTGGACCTTCTACAGTTCCAATTTCTGCTTTTGCAACTTCAATTAAACGCTCTGCTGTACCTTGATCTGCCATTTTTATTTATCCCAATCAGTATCAACTGGTTGTTCTTCTGGCATTGCACCATCTGGTTTAGCAAGTCTACGTGCTTTTGCTTCATCAATTTCTGCTTCTAATTTTTTATCTGCTAAAGTATTTTTAGCATCAACCTCTTTGTTTGCAATCTGTGCTGCCATTACATCTTTAGCACCAGACTGACCAATTAATAATCCTGCTAATGTTCCTGTAATAAATGTTGCTACGCTTCCAAGAACATTGAAAAACATTTTATCATTTTCTGATTGTCCAGTAATTGGTTGTGTAACAAATATTAAAGCATATAAGATTCCCAATGATGTACATAATAAAATTGTTCCAAGCGTAATTCCTAAAATAAATTTAAGTCTTGCATCTAAATCTTGAGGGGATAATCTTTCTTTAGCCATTTATTTTTCTCCAATATCTATTAAGTCTTTTGGACATGCTCCATTAGCCGTACAAATTGGTGGTTTACATTCTGCTAACTCCCAGTTTGTTGGATCTTGACATTGATAACGATAATGTCCGTCATATCCACAGCCAGTTAGCAATAAGGCTAAAACAGTTGACAGTAAGAATATGCGTATTTTTGACATATTCCCATTATATCAAACTTATTCGTCTTCTTTACGAATTCCAATGGTTGCAAACCATATGGCTACTGAGGCTAGGGTTACATACCCAACCACTGTCTTTGCGCTACCCTCTAAAACCACCCATGCTACAAAGAAGCCAAGGAATGTAAAGTTTTCGTTTAGGGCTGCCATACCCCATTCTTTTAACTTTTTCATTTTATCTCCTTCTTCTAGGTGCAGTAGCAACAATTAATTGACCAGCAATAATCGTTACAACCACAATATCTTCTGCTTTTTCACGTTCTGGAATAGACATATCAGCACCTATGTTAAGTAAGGCTTTGCCCAACTCACATTTTTGCTCTTCTGTCAAACCTTCAATTGCTTCATCTGGATTAAAACAAGTAGCAATTGCTCCCAGCAATGCTGCTGGACTTTCTAATACAAGCAATGCAGATGCTACCTCTGCTGTAATGACTACAGGATTGCCATTAGCATCTTCTCTAACTTCTACTGGTATTTGTGGTGGAAGATCACGATATTCAAGTCCCGCTGCTTCTATGGCTGATGCTTCAATTGGAGCACCTTCTGCAGACTCAACTAAAGCATCTGCAACTAAATCTTTTTCTGCCAAAGTTAATACTCCATCTTCAGACAAGGCTTCTGATAGATTTATTACTTCGTCTGTAGTTATTTCTCCATCTGCAGATAACGCATCAAGAATTGCTTCAGCATCTGCAGCAGTTATATTTCCATCTTCAATTAATTCGCTAACCGCTTCTTGTATTTCTTCTACTGATAAGGTATCATTATCTTGTGAATCTTCTTGATCAGTACCCTCGTTTTCTTCAGGAGTATTATCTTGTTCGTCATTGGATGAAGAGTCATCAGATTCAGGTGTATCCGTATCTTGAGATTCATCACCTTCAGAAGATTCATCACTCTCATCAGGAGATGGCTCTGGCTCTGTACTATCCCCTTCATCTGGAGTGGTCTCGTCTGGTTGAGTTTGTTCGTTGTTATCAACAGGGTCATAAGAAGGAGCAGAACCTCCACCAGTAGTTATATTTGAACTTTGTTGTGCGGGTATAGAAATAACAGTCTCAGTATATTGACTTACAGGTCCAGACCAGTTAGCAACTCTAATAGTATAGGTAGCACCTTCTGTCAAACCAGTTAACTGAATAAATTCTGGTGCACCATCAGTATTTAAAGTTTGACCTTCGTATGGATTCTCTGCATTTGGATCATCAGTTATTACTTGATAGAACCAAGTGTTTGCTGTATACCCTTCTGGTAACTCAGGAGCAATAGTTACTGTTGTTCCCTCAACAACTGGTTCTGCTAGTATTGGAGCGGGAGTAGGAATATTATTATTAATAACAGAAATTAATTGATTTGCTTTAGTGTTTAGTGTTGATTCAATAGATGTTTTTGTTGATACCGCTGAATTTATGGTATTAGTTAAAGATGTTGTGTTAATAGCATTTATATTAGATGTATTTGTTGCGTTCTGTGCAACTACTGGACTTAGACTTGCATTTAGTTGAAATATAGTTGCATTTGCAGCATCAACTGCTGCTTGAACTGAGGCATTATTTGGATCTACTATAGGAGTAAAATTTGGACCCTGACTTATTTGCCCATTAAATCCAGCACCGTTATTTGTATCAGTAATATTCGTTACTGAACCTCCTGCTGTTTCTCTATAATTAAATCTAGCGCCACCTGGAATTGGTCCAATTGCAGAAACATCTGCCATCCATGCACCATTGTTTGGATTTACATCAGCATTAAATCTAATTTGAACCATTTGTGTTGAAGCATCTTGTTGTGGAAATGGTCTAACATCCCATGCAATATCTAATGAAGAGCCTGTTGTTGCATATGTAATTCCAGTTCCTGTACTCCATGTTGTCCAGTCCCACCCTGCAATAGAAATTGACGGGGCATTTGGAGTTGAGTAGTAATTTGCACCTTCATTTACACCAAAAGTAATTGTTGCATTAGATCCAACATAAACATTGTTGTATAAAGTTCCACCCATTAATAAACCAAATGGTAAATTCATTTGAACGCCAGCATCATCTACGCCAGCCAAAACATTTGTGCTTGCTCCAATAGTTGCTTGTAAAGCATTTACTGCATTTTGTGCATTGTCAATTGCAATATTTGCTTGAGTTAATTCTGTTTGTGCATTTGCCTGTGCTGCTACCGCCTCTGCCTTAGCAAGTCCTGCTTCTGATACTGCTGTTTGAGCCTGAGTAATTTGTGTTCCTAAATTGGTTATGGCTGTGGTTGCAACAACTACGGTGTCTTTTGCATTTTGCACTACTTGAGAACTTTGATCTATTGGGGTAATCGCTAAATTAACGTTATTAATGGTATTAATAGATGTCTGAACATCATTTACTGCTGAATTTGCAATTGATATTTTTGATGATATTTCTGCAACAATAGGCTGGGCTTGAGATAGTTCGGTTTGTGCTTGTGTTACCTCTACTGTAGCATTGTTTGTGGCTGTAATAGCCTGCTGAACCTCTGTGGTAGCCGTTGCAAGGGCACTATTGACTGCCTGTTGGGCAGGGCTAACCACTACCTGTTCTTGATTTTCTGTAGCCCCAGCGTGATCTGGAGCCATAATTCCAAAAATTGTTATGCATAAACCTACCCCAAAGGCTATTATCAGTTTACGTTTAAGATTCTTCAATTAGGGGCTAACTCCGATGTGTAATTGTATAAGTAATTATACCATTTTTCTTAAATTACACAACAAAAATGTATAAAAAAGAGGGTAGAAATTAATCTACCCTCTAATTTTATTTAGAAATTATTTCTTTGCAAGAATTAACTTCTGTAGTGCTTGAATTTGCTTGTTAATTTGAGCAATTAAAGCAACAATTGCTTTTAATACTTCTGCATTTGAAACTGCACCTGAAGCATCTACTACTGAATAAGATACTACCTTTGCGGAATCAGTTGCTACGTATGCTGGTAAATCTACAATTAAATTATATGATCCAGCAGTATTACCTACTGTAAATTTAATTGCTCTTGTTCCAGCAGTATCTAACAAATCAGCAGATGTTGGAGCAGAAACTGCTGTCAACTGTCCACCTGAAATTGCTACGCCAGCACCAAGAGTTGCTCCACCGTGAACCTTAGCGCCATTAATATCTGTTGCTGAGATTGTAAGTGTTGCAATTTCTCCAGCCTTGTACTCTTTCTTATCAAGAGTCGCTGTGTACTTATCTACACCACCAGCACATGCTGCTACAAAATCATTTGAATAGATTGTTGTTGCATCTGAACGAGTGTGTGCAATACGAACTGTTGCTGAACCTGAAGTTGAAGCGCATGTCCATCCACCAGTCTGAACTGCAGTAGCAGAAGAAGCACCACCTACAGAAACAGCAGTAACTTGAGAAGTATACTTTGTGGTATCAGCAGTTGGAGTAACTCCAGCCAATTGATTTCCAGCAGCATCCTTAACTACAAAGTCATAAGTTCCTGTACGTGCTCCACCTGATTGTGCAATATCTACTCCAGTTACTAGAATTGACTCTGCACGACCTGTAAATGTAATATTTTTAGTTGCAAGAACTGTTCCATTAAATGTAATTGTAACTGTTGTGCTTACTGGCTTGTTTTCATTTGCAGTTCCTTGAACTACATATAAAACTCCAGCAACACCAGTTTTGGCTGCTGCATTTACCTGTGTGCTTGGAGCAGCATCAAATGCCACTACTGCGCCACCAGTTGCGCTTGCCTGAATTACACCGTTGGTTGATAATTGTGCTGCATAAGCATCCATTGCACGAATGTTAATGTAGCCTGTGTTGCCATTAGTGACAGTTGTTGAACCAGCAACATCTACGCTAGATGTTAGAGTTCCTTGTGTTGATGTATCTTGTACACGAACATAGGAGTCTGCTACAGACAATACATTTGTCTTTGCAGTTGTTCCTGCGTAGATTGTTTTAATATCAATTGTAGAAGTGGTTGATCCAACCTTCTTCTTTTGAGTTACAGTTACAGTTCCTGCAGCATTAACAGTTAATTTAACATTTGTTGGTAAGTTTACTGCTGCTGTTGTAGTTGCTGTAAATGTAAATAACTTACCTAAACTGGTAAGTGTAACCCCTGTAGGGTTTGATCCTGCTGCTGTGTAATCAGTAAATGATGCAGGTCCAGAAATTTCCAATGTAACATTGTCATCTGCTGTTGCAGCCAAAGCCTCGCTTGTAGTTAATACAACAACTGCATTAACTCCAGCCTCTGCCTTAGTTGTGTCTGCTAATACTGTTACACCACGAGCACCATTAGCAAGACTATCAGATAATACATATCCGTTAGACACTGCTGCTTGCGCTTGTGGAATAGCAACAAAGAATGTGCTTGCTACTGCTGCAGCGGTAACAAGTGCGATCCTCTTTAATGAATTCATTTTTCTCCTTGTTTGTTTATATTATGTTTAATCTATCAAGAAAATCTCTAACATCGTCAGGCATTTTCCTGTTGTCTAATTCTACCATAGCCTTCTGCTTCTCTGCAAGTCGTGTAGAGGTAGACCAAGTATGAATCTCAATCTCATGGTTAGAATCTTTTGGTGTATGTGATATTGCTCCAAAAACAGCGCCACATACAGCGTCTGCTAAGTCTTTAGATTTTTTACGTGGGTGGTCAACTCGTGTATTTTTCATAATTTTTAATTCTGACATTTCTTCTAATAATAATGGAATCATTGGAATTGCGACTCTTTCTTCATATATCATCATTGCCAAGTCTTCATAATGTTTTTTAGCAACAGAAACAGTGTCAGTTTTTATTCCTACCGCTTTTAGTTCTTGTTGAATATCAAAAGATTGCCAACGATCAAATGAAACCATTCCAATATTAAATCCTTGTCTGCGTAAATTAATAATCCATTGTTTTACTTCTGATAAATTAACAGGGCCTTCTGCTTTTGGTTCCCACCAAGCAACCGCATCTACAATAACCATTGGCGCTACTTGTTCATAATCTTTAATAACTTGAATATTTACCCATTTATCTACGTGGGCAATTGCAACAGCACACTTATCATGTTTTTGGGCAAGGTCAGCATGAATATAATAAACCTTGTCTGGATCTGGCTTAAATGATTCATCAAATCTTCTAAAGTTATCAATTGGATTTCTTAGTATCATGCATTTTTCTAACTTATCTTTTTGTTTAAAAAATGCATCTGATGCAAATGTTGGCATACATGCAAAACGCATCATTGCATCTCCAAGGTCTGTATAAAATGCTAACTTAAAATCATCTATTTTTCTTGTTGGGTTTACTTCCCATGTTGGTTTTTTAAGTGCCAAGACTTTTGGAACTTTATAAGAAATAATAGTATCTTCTTCCCAACTAATCTCAAACTGATTTCCTGAGTCATCGTGTGGCAAACCTTCATTAATTATAAAATTATATTTTTTTTCAATAGTTTCTTTTTCTGCAATAACATCTTCATATCTTTTTGAAATAAAGTCACCCTGATAACGAGGGAATGAAAGAAGAACAACCTTACCTAAATCTGGAAAACGAGAATCTACAGTACCACGAAATGCTTTATAAATATTTTCTGCAGTCTTACCCTGTTCATTGCCAGTTCCAACCTCAGATGCAAAACCAGAAATTTCATCAAGCACTGCAAGCAACAAGTTCAAACCTTCATGTGATTCTCTTTCTGAGTGACCAGAATAAACCGTTACTGTTTTATCAAACTCAATTGAGTCTACTTTTGCATTATATTTTCCTGCAAACCATGGTGATTTTTCTATTTTAGTTTTAAAGCCTTTAAAGAATACGTTCTTGGCTTGTTGTGCGTTAATGGCTACGTTGATAATATCAATTGCATCCCCGCTTGGTTTTCCATAGTATCTAGCAGGATCTTTAAGACATAGCAATTTATATACAATATACGCACAGGCTACTGTTGATACAAAATCTTTTCCAGATCCCTTGCCTAATTGTAAAATAATTTCATTTTTAGTGTATTTGTCAAAATATTGAGCACCAACAACAGATCCAAATATTTCTTGTAATTCTTCTTTACGATAAACTTGACTCATCGCCTCCACAATTTCATATTGAATTGCAGATAATGGTGGTTGGCCAAGATAGTCTGCAGATTCAACAAATGTTTTTGCATCTACTGGAATTTCATCAAATTGATTTTCTTTTAAAACTTCTAGAAAATCATTGAACATCGTGGACAATTGTAATCACTTCTCCCTCTTTGGCAATTTGAGAAAGACGCTGCATAATTAAATCACGAACCTCTGGATGAGTTGAGGCAATTTCTCTTAATATTTCAACAAGCACTTCTTGTCGTCTTTCAATTTCAACCATTTCTTCTGCAAGTTCTTTATTTTCTAATAGCCCTGCTTTTTGTAACATTTCAATTCTAGATTTTTCAATGTCCATAACTAATTTAATTGCTTGAGTTTTTGCACTAAGATTATTAGTTAAACTTGATTCATCAATAACCTCATAAGCCTTTGTAATAAGTTTGCTGTAATGAGTATCAGCCCCAGCAAGGGCTTCTTTAGCACGAGCACGAATGGCATCATTAGCAGAAGCCATGACTTTCCACTCATTAATTAATGAAACTACACGAGTACGAGGAATATCTAACTCTTTAGAAATTTTTGTTGGATCTTGCCCTTTAAGATATTCTGTAACTACTTTATTGACTTCATCAAGATGTTCAATTAATTCTGTTTCAGTTGACATTTTTTTCCTTTGCTATTTTTAATAAAACTAAATATCCTATTAAATCATCAATGTCATTATCGCCAGGATAATCTGTGCCTTTCATAAGGCGACTTAATTTGTCATCAATTCTTACTTTAAGTTGTTCTGCTGGATCTGATTTACTAAAAATTCTTACAGGATCAAGGGCAGAATCGCCATATGCTATGTTTTTATTTATAAGCATTTGTGCTATGGAGTGACAAGTTTGCCAAATCTGTCTACCAGATGGTGCACTTATTGAATGAAGATAAAGATCATCACATTTAAAATCTTTAACATCTGAATAAACTGGTTTTAGTTTCATTTATATTCCTCTGTTTGCCATGCAATATAATTTGATCCAAAAATTTTCTCTGCTTTGCCTGCTCTATAATGATGAATTGAATCATTGTGTATTTTTTTTGCATTTTCCCCTGAATAAATAATAAAATTATCTACATTGTAAGACATAATAGTTTTAAAAATTGAATTTGAAAACGTAACATATCCTGTTTGATATATTGAATAATCTATGACATTATCATATGTTTTGTTATTTTTTTTATTAGTATAATATATATTTTTAATTTCTTTTAATATGTTTTCTAAAAATATATTTTTTTCAGAAGATGCAAAAATCATCTGAGTAAGTCCAAGATTATGTGGTTCTTTTGATACTACAAAGTCTAAATCTAAATCAATCCAAAAATTTAGGGGTTTTTTACAAAATATATCAAGATCTGCATAAAGTCCACCATTAATATATAAACACATGTATCGCCAAAGTGTTGATCTTAAAACATTTACAGTATAAGAATTATAAATAGTAAACCATTCTTTACCAAAATTATTTAAAACAAATTCTGCTCTTTCTTTTCCAGATACATACTTGTATTCCCAATCTGGATTTTTTTCTTGCCAAGAGTTGGCACATTTTAATGCTAATGGTGGCAAATCTTTGTATTCTGATTCATATGTTTGCCAAATAATTTTAGGTATCATCTTTTAGATTTCCTTAGTCCAAATTTTGCAAGGTACACATAAACAGTTTCAACACTGGTACCGCATTCCTTAGCAATTTCTTGTGGAGACTTTTTGTCCATAACAAACCTTTTACGGAGCCAAGCCTCGCTTGTATACAGTTTAGCAGTCATAGTATTATTTGTCAACTTCTCTTTCAGAAATGTCATAGTTAAACCTATCAGAGTCTTCCAAGGTCCATTTATCTTGATTTTCTACATCCCACTTGTAATCATTAATTATTCTATCAATAACATAGTCCTTTTTTAAAGTAAAAGAAGGTTCATAAATACGAACTCTATTGTTTGGCTGTATAGCAAAGTTACCGTCATCTCTTTGTATAACATGGCCACATTTATGTTCCGCTGGATTTTCTGAATAACCATCATCTAAAACATTAGAATCTGGATTGTGCCAGTCAAGCGTGAACAAATATGTTCCTTTGTTTATAGTTTTTGTTCTGTCAATATATGACATTCTAAGATTTGTAAGGTTTTCAAATTTAGTCACAGATATGTGATGGCTAAAGGCATTCCATAAAACTAAATTATATAAGTCTACTTCAGGAACTCCAGGCTTTGTACAAAATGCACTAATTGGCAATCTCCACCACAGCCCACCATCTTCCATCATTATGTGAAACAAAGGACTTCTGCTTTTTATGCTAGCAACACCAAATATAACACATGGGAAATATTTGTCATGACTATCTAATTGATTCCTTAAATAGTTACCACGAACATAGCACTCAATTGGCGGTATATTTGCATTTAATTCTGGCATAATTAATTATATCCTATTGCTTTATCCCAATTATTAATAGCCCAATGGCCGATACCGCAAGCGTCAGCAACGTCATTATCGTCAATAGTTTTATCATAGTTAATTTCAATTAGTCTTATCGTCCTTTCTTTTCTAATTTGTCTTTCATAAGATTTATACCAAGAATCTGATTTCCCTGGATTTTTTAATCTAATTTCTACTTGTTCTTCTTTAGTTAATCTTTTATTTCCCAAATAATTTTGCCAAGTAATTGGTGCCACTGTTCCTATTTGTTTTGTTCCAGTTAATCCCGCTGCCCCCAATAATGCTCCCTGAACAAGTGCAAGATCAGCAGCAGTCTTAGGACTGTTCATAAATACTGTATGCTCTATTACAATTGCTTCAAAGCCACCAGAGTATTCAAAAAACGCTTTTGTTTTTGCACAAGCATCCATAACTTTTTTATAATTTGTATTACCTTCAAATTTTATTTTTCCAAATTTTACAAGTTTTTTATTGTCAAAAAGTGCAAAAGCAAGGCTGGTAGTGCTTGCATCAATTGCACAAATTTTTTTAGGTTCACCATTGTTGTTCATAATCAATGAATCCTTTTATTTGCTTTAACATTTTATCTACTTCTTTTTTATTTACATTACAATTAGAACAAAATCCAGAGTCGTTATAAATAGAAAGTTGTTCTCCACAACCTCCAAGACATTTTCTTTTTTTGCCAATTCTTCTTTGTCTACGAGTTATTTCGTATCTGTCTGCTATTTTTTGTTTAGTGGCAGCGTTTCTACAATCTTCACCACAGTAAATTTGATAACTTACTTTTGGTTTAAATAAGGAGTCACATCTTTCACACATTTTCACATTGACTAATCCAGTTCATCCTTTAATAATTTCATTGGTTTAATTTTAATTGTTCCGTCTCCTGCTTCAGCACATGCTTTTTGAATTGGGCATACCTTACAAATTTTTGAATTTGAGCGATAAGGAATTTCTGGCAATTGTTTGTCTTGCCAGTTTTTGTAAACTATCTTCATCCATTCAAATACTTCTTCCGCCCAAGCACGATAATGTTCATTTAATACAACTGGTAAAGTAAGAAGTTCATGAGTGTTTTTATTTTCATAAATCATAACACCCTTACGCATTTTCCAAACCTTCATATACATTAGTAATTGCATTAAATGAGACATTTTAGGTCTTCTATTTATTTTCCTGTATTCAAATTCTTCATTTTTTATTGTTTTAATTTCACCAACAAGTCTTTCACCCTTATAGTCAATCATGACATCTCCATACCCGTCAAAAGGTGGATCATCAGTTTTAACTCTAAACTCCATTGCTGGATGAGTTTGTTTATTATATTTTCTTGGCTCTGGATCAAACTCTAAATCTTGTGCAAGTAAGCCAGAGGCCTCTATTGCTTCTTGAATTCTTCCATGTCCTAGACTTCCTTGTGTTCTATTTGCTACACCAATTGCATCTGAATTATCATAAAATATTTGACCATCAAACGCTAAGTGCCAATATCTTGGACATTCGCCTGCACCATAAGTTAAACCAGATGCTGAAAAGTTATTCTTTTTTTGAAACTTTGGCTTTGTTTGTACAAGATAACCAGCATTTATAGCAGTTGGCAAACCTTCAACAAATTTTTCATCTTCTTCACTATTTGTTTTTTTCTTTTTAGTACTTTTGGTCATAATCTGTTCTAATAAGTTTTTAGCCATTTTTATCCCTTGTTTATATTAATTATATCAGGTTAGCGCATTATGTATTTAAGCGCTGATACCAAATCATTTATTGCCTGTGCTGCTGTAAAGTATATGTTTTTCTTTGCCCTGTCAGATTTGTCAACATTAGCCATCCATGTTGCCTTAAAAGACATTTTTGCTGCAATAGCCTGTAGTCTTACTATCTCAAGGCTGGCAGCCTGAAGAGGAATATCTGGCTTTATAATAATCTTTGCAATCATAGTTAAAGCAACTGTTAGTTCTTCATCTTGCATGTAGTCTGCAATTTCTGTTAAACCATTTACCATATCAAGCGTTGTTTTTTGTGGTCCTGTTTCAGACATTATCGTTTCCTTCTGTTAATTGTTCTAGCATATTCATTTCAATTATAGCAAGTCTTACCTTTGTATTACCTTCTCCAAGAATTACTACAATGGCTGGAGACTTATCTTTACCCGCTTGAATAGAATCAGTAACAGCCTTAGCCCACACATCTTTATTTAATGTAAAAGATTTATTGGCTTCTTTAAAGTCAACAACAAATCCTCTCCAAGTAGCATCACCTTTTTGAGTATTTCTACCTGAATTTTTATGTTGCTTTGCACCTATTCTTTTTGATTCATTTTTTTCACTCATTTATAAAATCTTTCTTTCTTTTTTTAGGTGGAATTAAACCAACTTTAGAAATATGTTTTTGTGTACACATCCATGTTGCATCTCCAGTTTCTTTCCAATATCTTAAAGTTGTTACAATTTCTTGACAAGTTTTACATGGCCACTTCCCAGGATATACAGTAAATTTAGATTCAAGCATTAATTATTTTTGCCTTAAGTTGTTCTTGTAAATCTAAATCTTCTTTAACACGATTTATAAAACCATCACGACCTTGTAATTTTGTTCCGTCATCTAACTGATACCATGCACCAGTTCTGTTAACTAGCCCCATTGACTCTGCTGTATCAACCAAATCTCCTATTGCATCAACACCAAGATTGTCACCTCTAAAATAAAAATCATACTCACCAGATTGGAAACCTGGAGAAGTTTTAGAAAATTGTAATTCCCAACGAACTTTTCTACCAATTTTTTCTTCAATTAATTTATCTCCAATTTTAATTTTTCCTTTAATTGCTTGATTTTCTGATTCAGAAGAAAATAATTTAATAACGCAAGAAGAATAAAATTTAGTAGCCTGACCACCAGAAGGCTGCTGACTAGTGTACATTGCATTAATATTATTTCTTGATTGTGAAATAAGTACAAGTAATGTGGGCTTTACTTTATTATTAGCATAATTAAGCATTTTCCAAGCATTACTAAAGTCTCTAGATTCTGCACCAATTTGTTTTGTGTTTTCAAGTGCTTTCATCTCATCCGAATCTTTTTCAAAATATATTGCAGGAAGCATTGAAGTAATTGAGTCAACTACAATAAGATCAACACCAGCATTCATTAGTCCAACACCAACATCCACCATATCACTTATAGTACGTGCTTGTGAATAAATTAATTTTGTTGGATCTACACCAAGTTGCTTGGCCCAATCTTCTGAATAAGACATTTCAGAATCAATCCATGCACAAACCTTGCCTTCTTTTTGTGCTAAAGCAATCATTTGTAAACACATAGATGACTTAGCAGATGATTTACTACCCCATATAAGAACTTGTCTGCCATACGGTAATCCACCACCTAGGGCACGATTAAGTCCAAAACTTGGAGTTGGTTGATACTCAAAAGTAACTCCTTCTCCTGTTCCAAGACGTTTCCTAATTCTTGGGTCTAATTGTGATAGTACATCTTCTACATTAACTGACATTTACATCCTCCATAATTACCGTGCCATCTTTGGTTTTGCCAAAACTAAATTTATAAGATTTGCCTTCTTCAATATGCATATATGCTTTTGGAAATACAGTAGGAAATACTGTCACAGAGTGTAAGTCTCTTGCAGTATCTGCCAAAGTTAAAGAAGCCATTTTCTTTCCAGTTTTTGTCATTCTTGGTTTAAAAGAAACAACAAACATTTCATCTTCTGTATAAGGCAATTGTTTATAACTTAAAAACTTAACAAGTGCATTTGAAGATCCTTTTATTTCATCAATAGAAACTGTAGATACAATCCTATTGTCATTAGCAAGAACCAAGTAAGTACGACCCGTCTCAATAGTTGTTGATTCTTCATCAAATATACCAACACTCCCAGTTTTGTCCAAAATTTCAACTCTTGACCAACCTTTTCCTCTTTTAATTGACTTTACCATACCCATTAAAATAAACGATCCTTTTTCTTCAAAGTCTTCAATTGGTTGAATAAATGCATAATAGTGAGACGGGATAGAAATATTAAATTCTGGAAGATTTAAATATTCGTAAAGGTTTTCTTTTATATCTTCATCATTACGAGGATTATCTGGAAATGTTGCTGCACCAGTTAACCTTAGAGCATTTAGTGCTCTACTATTTACCCCATTACCTTTTGTAAAAGTAAACTCTTCAAGTTGTTTGTAACTGGTAAATGGTCTTGCATCAATATATTTTTGTGCAATATTGTTTGAAATAAATTTAATTCCAGTTAGTCCAAAGCGAATACCTTTGCCTTCAATTTTAAAATCTAAATCAGAATCATTTATGTGTGGTAATTTAATTGGAATTCCCATGCGTTTTGCTTCAATTAAATATTCTGTACGACCATCTTTATCTTTTTCATTTTTAAGAAGGGCAAACATAAATTCAAGAGGATAGTAATATTTTAACCACGCCGTCCAATACGAAAGAGTAGAGTAAGCAACCGCATGGCTTTTATTGAACGAGTATCCCGCATGCGCTTCAAAGTCGTGCCATAAATCAAGGGCTTGATTAGGAGAAATGAACTTACTCGCCCCAGCAACAAACCTATCTTGAAAAATACCGAACTCTTTTGCATCTTTCTTTTTACCAATAATCTTTCTTACTTTGTCTGCCTCTGCCATTGTCATACCGCCAAGGTACACGCAAGCCTGCATAACTTGTTCTTGGTATAGAATACACCCATATGTATCGTCAGTAAATTCTTTCATAATTTGATGAATATAAGAAACATTTTGTTTTCCATGCTTACGAGCAATATAATCTTTACCAATAGTATTCATTGCCCCTGGACGTACTAGTGCGTTAGATGCTGCTAGTTCATTAAAATTCTTTACCCCCATTTTTACTAAAAGGTTTGTATATGGTGTTGCTTCACATTGAAACACACCTTTTGTATATCCATCTGACAACATTTCGTATACTTTTGAATCTGCCATATCAAGAGATAAAAGATCAATATCTTTATAATGATTTGTTTTAATTATGTCAATACAATCTTTAACTACACTTAAAGTTTTAAGACCAAGGGCATCAATCTTAATTAGCCCAATTTTTTCTGCTTCTTCCATGTCAATGCCAACAACTGGAATACGTTCATCAGATCCTGGAGATGAGCGAGTTTCTAAAGGTGCATATCTAAATATTGGGTTTTTGCTAGTAACAACTCCAGCAGCATGAATTCCAGTTCCCCTAATACGACCACGTAGTTGTTCTCCATAAACCTCTACTTCTGGATATTTTTCTCTAAACCATAATGTATTTTTAGATGTACAAAATTCATCCCATGTATCAACAAGTTTTAAAACCTTGTTAACATCTGTAAGTGGAATATCTAAAACTCTTGCGACATCTCGCACAACACCCTTATCTTTAAACTGAAGAAATGTTGCAATAGATGCTACGTGCCTATACTGTCTAACTAAATAATCTTTTACTTCATCACGACGAGTATCTTGAATGTCTGTATCAATATCAGGAAAGTCATTACGTTCTGGATTAATAAAACGGAAAAACAATAAGCCATGCTCTAGTGGATCAATGTCTGTAATTCCAAGAAGATAACAAACCAAAGAACCAGCAGAAGATCCACGACCTGGACCAACCAAGATTCCTTCTTTTTTTGCCCAAGAAATCATATTTTGAACTACAAGAAAATATGGAGCAAATTTTTTATCTCTAATAACAGATAACTCTTCATCAAGCCTTTGCTCATATATATCGTTGCCAAGCCAATTAGAGTTTAACCTTTTTTCTTCTAAGGCAGCAATGGCTAGGTTTGCTAACTCTTGATCTGGATTTTTATACTGAACAGGAAGTAAGTCAAGACTATCTTTAATATCGTAGTCTTCTACAGTATCTGCTAGTAATAGTGTGTTTGAGTATATGTCTTCTCTATCAATGCCCTGTTTTTCCATTGCTGCTTTAATCTCTTCATATGAAAGAAGATGAATGTCAAACTTATTAAATGTTATATCACGATCATGACCATACAAATAATCAAGTCTTTCCATCATACTTGCTTTCTTTTTAGACTTTTCATATGTTGCTTCTTTATTAACTTTTCCATGCGTATTTAAAATTAGTTTAAATTCTTGAACTTCTTTTTGTGATTCATCAACATGATGACAGTCTGGAGTAACTATAGTTTTAATATTAAATTCATCAGCAAGGTCAATAAGATATTTATTTATTTCTGGTGTATTGTGTGGCATAACTTCAATATAGTAATCGCTACCAAAATTATCCTTAAACCACTTGATATGTTTTTTAGCAAGAGCAAATTCTTGTTCTTCTAACGCCTTAACAATAACGCTGCTAGGGCAAGCAGATGTAACAATAATGTCTTCTTTATATTTTTGAAGAATTTCAAAATCAAATCTTGGTTTTTTAAAGAAACCTTCTGTCCATGCTATTTCACTAATTTTATTAAGATTTTCTAAACCTTTTTGATTCTTGGCTAGAAGGATAATGTGATTATAAACAAGATCTTGTTGACCTTCTCTTTCAGACTTATCTCTTTTATCAGATATGTCTGCACACATATATCCTTCTAGACCTAGAATTGGCTTTACACCTTTTGCTTTTGCAATTCGGTACAGTTCCCTATGCCCAGATAAAGTTCCGTGATCTGTGATAGCCAATGCTGGCATACCAAGTTCAACTGCTCGGTCTATGTATTCTTCTGGAGTAGCAACACCGTCAAACAGTGAGTAATGAGTGTGTACGTGTAAGCCTACGTAACTCATCTTACCAATCTGTGTTGGTTGATGATGTTACAGATGGGGTATCAAACCCCAAATAGAATGCTTCTTGTTCAGCATAAGGAATTTTCTTTAATGCTAACTCAAGAGCGTATGGCTTATATGCTGACCAGTCAAATGGTTCTTTGTCTGGTGCAGATGGAATAAGTGTGTAACTTGTTTCAGTGCCTTGACCGTTACGCTTTAATTTCCATGAAATATTTGAGATGCTTCCTGTTTCAAGAGCATACTCACGAATAGTATTAAATGCAGATTGCTTGCTTACACCCATTGACCAAATGGCTATGTATGGCTCTTCAATGCCATCATCTACTAATACATTGCAATAAAAACGAAGACGTGCTCTCCAACCAGCCTTTGGATCTTTACGATGCATTTCTTCAGCCCAGTCACGGCCTTCTGTTTCCATAGTGTCTACAGCCTTGCGCTTATAATCTTTTGGATTTGTGTGTTCTTTAACAACAAGTGCTAAGCCACGGTCTGCGCTATAGTTTGCAGAATCTTCGTCAAGTTCTTCAACGAATCTAATTTTTGCAGATTGTCCATCAGCAAGTTTTAACCATCTTACTTTTGGGGAGTTTTCATCATATTTTGGTTTATCAACTAGGGCATTAATATTTTTGAGTCCCTTTACAATAGTCATATTATTTTTTTCTCCTTGTTTTTATTATTTATAATACTATTCCAAAATGTTTTAAAATAAATATGATAGCAAGAATGCTCCACAATATATTAAACCATATTAAAGTTGGTATAGTTTTTACTGTTGATGACCATATTAAACCTAAACTTGATATCAAAGCAAAAATGTAAAACCACCATATACTGATATCAAATAAAAGACCTGGAATAATAATTACACCTTTTGCAACAAATGCAAAAAATTCAACTGTATTGGCTTTTGTCCAATACTTTTTGTGACCCATTGTTTTTAGTGCAATAAGCCATTCCATATGCCTTTTCTTTTTTTTATTTTTTATAGTCATCTTTTCTATTTTAACATACTGCTAATAGAATTGTCAAACTGGAACTCCAGTTTTTTAATTGCATCATCATCCATGTCGCCTATATCTTTATATTTTTTGTCTATATATACAGAAGTAACAATGGGTCCAAGTCTTTGAATTAACTTATCTCTCATTATTATTCCTGCATCATCGTTATCTGCAATCAAAATAATATTATTAAAATACTTTTCTAATAGTTTTATTTGTGCTGCAGAAACATTAGCCCCTAGCGTAGCAACCGCAGGGAATCCTACTTGATCCAACCTAATTGCATCAAAAGAAGACTCTACTACATAGACAATACTTGATGTTTTTATTCTATGTAAATTGAATAATGTCTTGCCTTTTGGCAGGCCAGGAGTATTCTTAAATTCTTTACCTTCAATTGTCCTGGCAACAAACCCTATACACATACCGTCTGGAGAGTGTATTGGAATTGTAACTGAATCTTGTTTTTCTGAATAGCCAAGGTTAAATTTAATTACTGAATCTTTGGTGATTTTTCTACCCTCGTAGTATCTGGTTGCCCTTGGAGATTCCAATGCTTGATTATTTAATCTTTTAATTAATAATTCATCATACTGAACAAATTCTGGCTTACTTATTAATGCTTTGTTTACTGATGTTTCAATGCTAGTTTCTTGTTCTTTACTTTTAATATATCTTATTGCTTCAAAGTATGTCCTATTAGATATATACATTACAAACTCAACAAGAGTTTTTGTGGTTTGACATCCAAAACAAAAAAACAATCCATGTTCTTTTGATACTTCTCCAGCAGGAGTTCTGTTGTTATTGTGATAAGGACAAAATATAATATAATCTGTTCCATACTCAGCCTCAATGTCAATACCAGCACCAGTTAGTACACGATAAACTTGTTCTGCAGTATATGAATCTTTAACCATTCTTGTCCTCGTAATCCTTGTAGCGATAGTATCCTCTATCAAAATCTACCTGAACTAAAAAGTCTCCCATAAAACCATTTCTGTTTTTTCTAAATACGCATTCAATAATATCACTATTGGTTGCACGACCAAGGGCCATTACCCAGTCAGCATCATAAGCAATTTGTCTAGACCAAGCAGTTTGTCCTAAAGTTGGCGGGGTAGAAAGATCTTTAACATCATCTGGAGTAGCAGATGAAATAGCAATAATAGGAACCTCTTCGCTAATAGACATTAGTTTAAGTTCTCGTGAAAGGTTTTTCATACGTACCGTTTCATTATCAGCCTTTTGGTTTGGTGACATTAATTGTAAATAATCAACAATAACAAAATCTGGTTTGTATTGATCAATTTTTCCACGTATAACTGAAGGAGTTAGATCTCCACCATTGTCATTAGATATAATATGAAATTGTGGTTTACCTGCTAGTTTATCTGCATGCCATTTTTTAAGCATTTCAATCTCTACTTCACCGTTGCTAAGTTTACGATGAGACCACAAACCTTCACCCATAATTGCAAATACACGATTACGGACCTCTGTTTCAGACATTTCAAGGCTTATGATAAGTGGGCTACGACCCTGTTTCCAAGCCTGTACAGCGAAATACAGAGCCAACCAAGACTTTCCAATGCCTGGATATGCAAGAAAGACTCCTAGTTGTCCTGGCATTATTCCAGAAGGTAGGTAGTTATCAAACCCTGGTAATCCTGTTTTAATTCCAATATGTCCAAGATCTTGCATTTTCTTTACGTTCTCAAAATAGGCAATTGCTGATTCAAGGTCTGTTACTTCAATATCTCTAATTGCAGCAGTATTCTTTTTTAGTTCTGATGTTTTTGTAATAAGATGTTCAAGGGCATTTGTTCCATTACCGCCTTGAACTTCAGATGCTGCGTTACGTAAAATGTCTTTAAGGCTATCATTTAAATATTCGGTTTGTAATTCTTCAAGATGATGTTTAGTTGCACCAACACCTTCTACTGGAACAAAGTCTCTAAACTTTTCTACAACTAATGATGCTGGTGGAACTGATTGATTATTTTCTGAATACAGCCTGATAAAATTCCAGACGTCATTATGAGTTCTTAAAAGGTTATCAACATTCGCTTGTAATAATACGTGTATTTGTTTATCATTTAATACTGCAGTTATTAACTTTGCTTCCGTATTATTCACTAATCCACTTCCTTGCCAATTTTCTTCGTTCTTCTCGCTCTTTAATATCTTGCTCTACTTCTATTTTACCACTAAGAATTTTTTCTGCATTATAAGCAAAATAATTCCAAGTAGGATTTTCTGCTATTTTAAAGTAATAATCTAACAAATCATAGCATTGAGAAATACCGTAAGACTCAACAAGAGCATCAGAAGCCCATTGCTCAACGTTAAGATTTATGTTGCTTTTGGCTTCATATTTTTGTAGATGTAGTTTATTATACCTACTTAGCAAAGCCATACGGTCTTTGCGTTCTGCCACTATTCGCCTTTAAATTCTTTTGCTTCGTTACTTTTCTCAATTAGTTTGTTTTCAACAAACTTATACACACGCTCAAATGCTTGATCTATATTTTCTTCATCACGCTTGTAGTCAACAATACCAAGGTCAAACCTTACTGATTGGAAATTGCCTAGATTATGTGTATATCCTAGTGTTACTGATACTTTTGTATTTTTATTTTCTTCCATACCCCACCTTTTCTATTATTAAATATTCTCTGCCCAAACAGGAATAAATCTGCCATCCTCTGTCTTCGTATATGTAAGTATACCGTCACCCATGCGCCTTGTCAATTCTTGGCTTGTAGGTGTCATATTATTTGTTATAAGTCCATCTTTTCTTGGTTGTCCTATATGTATAGTAGCCAGTATAGCACGAATCTCTTTAACCATGCTTTCTGAATAATATGATCTAATTCTAAAACCACGCTCTCCATTTAACTTAGCCCCAACTGGTGGCGGGATCATTCCAGTCTTAATTAACTTAGGCATATATTTTCTATGACGATTAATTAATTTAGCAGTCTCTGCTACTGTATATGCACGTTCCCTGTTTTTTCTAAAATCAGCACGAAGACAAGTTTCAAGTCTATCTTTTGTAATATTATAAACAGAGACAAGTCCTGTGGATCTTGAACTATGATGAAGTCTAACTAAATCACCATTAAGAAACCATATTTTTTGATTACCCTTAATTACAGTGGCGTTATTGTATATTTCGCCCTGAATAATTCCTTTGCTAGTAACCATCTTCCCTGTTCACTTTCTGTCGGTGGATGAAAAAATGATCTTGATCCACAGACCATACAATAAGTTTCCATATGTTGCAAACTACTATATTGTCTATCAATAAAGAGTCTGCCATTGCATTTTTTGCAATAAAGCATTTTTTAATTTTTATCCTTAGTTTGGAATTCCAACAATAATTAAATTTACTGCTAGAGATAAATTACCAGATGCTCCAAATCTTACAGCACCTTCAATTCTAGATGTAGTTACAGTATTTAAAACAACGCTAATATTTTGTCCCGCTGGCGTTTGTCCAATATTAACTGGTGTTGCTGTAACAATTGGAGGGTATTTAAAGTCGCTAAGATCATATGTAAAAGTTTTTTCGTTTCCAGCAGTAACAGTTGCATCACTGTAAATAGGAACATATGCACCAATTATTCTGGTTTCTGATGTTTTTGTATTTTGTTTACCTGCAGTTACAGTATCTATAGTTGTATAGTTATATGTTGCAGATGATACTTGTGTAGATAAATCATTTACAGCATCAACAAGTGAATATAAATATGTAACATCAAGGGGTTGCCCTCTTTCTGGTAGCGGTACTTTAGCCATTATTTCCTCCTATTTGATTATACCAAAACTTCAATGCCTGAATCATATATTTCAAGACCTGCATTTAATACTTTACTTGATGATTCAACTTGAATAATAACACGAACATTTGTTACTCCAGTATTAATAAAAGAGTATGTGTGTATTGGAGATGTTCCATGATAGATTGGGGTAGTATTATCAAATCCAACAAAAATATCATATTTTGGTCTATTTAATTCATCATCCCATACAACAGTAGTAATTGTTTCCGTAATTTGCAATGCTCCAGTAACTGATGCAATAGAATCATCTTCAACAATATTTATTGGAGACCATTGAGAAGTTCTGTTTTTATCATCAGAAACAATCCTATATCTAAAGATATACCCAACACTATCAGAGTTTATTGCTGGTAATAATGCCTTTTTAATAATTACTTTTTTAATACCTGAATCAGCCATTATGATTGTATTCCGCCAGAAACGTCTACAGAAAATCTAAATTCAATATAATTATTTGTGTTAGGATTTTTAATGATTGGCGATGCATCTGCGTTCTGAATAACTGAATATCCTGTTAGTCCATATAATGGATTTACTGTTGCAATGTTTTCTAATCTTAATGAATCTAAAGCAACATAATAATCTGGCGATGGAACTAATGATGGGCCACTATCTTCTTCAAGGACACATGCGTATATTTTAATGTTTGTTACTGCATCCCATGTAAAGTTTGCACTTCTATATAATTCTTGAAGTTGTTTAGTTACAACAAAATATCTTTCAGTGGAAAAGTCATACGCTCCACCACTACTATCATCTAAAACTTCCGCTTCAAGTCTTGCAAATTCATTTCCATTTGTAGATGCAAACTCAACAAGAACTCTTACTGTATGTGGAACTAAGGCTGAGTCTCCATCTTTATTTATTAAAGAAAATGCTAAACGCAATTCATCTGTAGGAGAGTTTTTGTTAAAATCAATTGCAGTTCCAGTTAAGCGTATATAGTTAGAATCTTCTTCAACTACAAAATGATCTAGTGTTGGACCGCTATCTTCGCTAATTGTAAGATGTGCTTCGTCACCTTGAATCATAATAATATTATTTAAAAATCTTGGCCTTTCATATCTTTCGGCTCTGTTTGTTTTAAAAAATATTGGATTATCAGATGCGGTTTGAAACACAGGATCTTCAATTGCAATAATATTATTATTTTCTGGTTGATCAAGTGCTGATAAAAATGTATCAATTTCTACTGCTGCGCCTATAGATTGATATTCCCAATTTTCTGTTTGTGTAAAAGCAAATACAGTTTTACTATCATATGCACCAGCAGCGGGATTAAAGCCTGCTGAATAAATTCCTACTTCTGTTATTTCATATCTTTCTTCTGTAGGTAATTCTGCAGTTAATACAATTTTATCTATACCGCCTTCATTTACAAAACCTCTTGAAGAAATTGGTACACGAAACATTTCAAAATCTAAATTATTTTTTGTTGAGTAATCGCCTAATTCATCTCCTGTTGCCAACGGGGTAGCACCACAACCAACAGCCAAATATGAAGCATACGCTGGAGCCTGTCCAAGCAGGTATTTAGCAATAATATTTTTACCAGTATTAGTTATCATGATGCATATTCTCCAAGGTCTGCCTCATATATTGTACCACTTGTAGTTATTTGTGTTTCTACTTGTTCATCATTGTTTAAATTAATAAACTCAATAACCAAGTCTCCTAATTCATTTAAATAAACATTACTACCGTTTGCCCCATTGCCCTCTTCTGGAATTTTATTTTCTAATTTTATAGCAAATCCAGCAAAAAATTTATCAGAAGTTTTTTGTAGTCCAAGAATATTGTTTGGGTTGTACTGTTGTTGTATTGCAGATAAATTTTTAATTGGCTGATATGATATTTTTTGTCCATTAACAATGTCAGATCTTGTTATACTTAACAATTCTTGACCACCAATATCTTCAAATATTAAATCAGCCATTACCTCTATTGGCACTGCTTCTTCGTCAAACAAAACGGTATCTATTGGTGCTGTTTTAACTGGAGCAGTTTCTACAGAAAACATTCTCATTGCTGGTGTTATTTCTGGTACTGCTGGGGTTGCAGTAATATTTGCAGATTCAGGTGCTGGAGCCTTTATTACTCCAGAATCTAGTGATCTTCCAAAATACTCTGCTTCTTTTTTATTTAAAATTGCAAGCATTGCCATAGAATCTATATGACCATTTGAAAGTGTTACTGATGCTCTTTCATTTGCTGTTAACTGTTGATATGCAGGTACATCATTAAAATATCCTTGAGCATTTACTCCACCTCTACGCTCAACTTCTGCTGCTCCAACAATTCCTATTGCTTCTGCTGTTTTAGCAGCATCAATTGCATTACTAACTACATTGCCTGCTTCATTTGCTAAGTTCCTACCCATTTCTTTTGCCCAGTTTTGGCTATCTGCATAACCCATTTTATACCTCCGCCAAATAAACTGTCATGTCTGGACCATTTATTTTTCTTGTATAATCAATATTATATACTACAAACTTAGAATCTGTAGATGTTACTAAATCTATGTTATTGGAATCTTTATAATTAATATTTACCATATCGCCTAACTGAATTGTTGGAGTTGCAAATATTTTAATACCAATAGATTTTTTAGGTTCCATTAATTTATCAATTAACCAACCCATTAAACTTTCTGCATCGTCTTGTGTTTGAATATATGGACTTTCTAAAGTAAATTCATTATTTCCATAAATCATTCTACTTAATTTAATATTATCAAACTTTTGTTTTTGTACTAATGTAGATGTAATTAATGAAGATCCAGTTAGTTCAGGATTAGCAAAATTGCTTTTCTTTTTAAAATAATTATCAACAGTAAGTTCATGTGTTGTGTCTTGTGTAAATGTTATACCTTGAATTTTTAAATAGTTTCCCGTAGTTTCGTCAAGGTTTAATGCTGTATCTGTAGAGTTAAATATTAAAAATTCTGCCCCATAGGAGTCTGCATAAAATCCAGATGTGGTATATGTTTTAATTCTATTAAAAGTTGGAGATAATTGAGCATAAAGAGCGGGGTATGCACGATCATATTTTATATCAAAATAAGCACACTCTCTCATAATAGAGCCAAACTCTTCAAAATACATATTGTATTTAGGTGGTTGTTGAGAACTTATGCCAGATAGGTAAGTTGATTGAACTACTCCGCTCATTGCATATTTTCTAAATGATTCATTAATGTTTATTACATTATCTCCAAAAAGATTTGTCTTGGTATTAAAGGTTCCAGACTCTTCTGTTTGTCCAAAAGTTTTAGGAATTATTTCAGACAATGTTGACACTGTATTTTGTGAATAATTTGCAGACAGGGCATAAATGTTTTCAAACATACATCTAGAAGATCCACGAACAAATGGAGCCATGTTGTTGTAGGTTGGAAGTGGATCTGGGTCGTCAACTATTTTAATTAACTTATTATTAATATATAAATAAAATCTTCTTATCTTTCCAATATCTTCATACTCTACTGCTAAATCATATACTGTTGGATTTTCTTCTGCAGTAGTTCTATACTGTCCAGTAAATCTTCCGTCATCAACAATAATTTTTGATAACCCGCCCCAAAGTTTTATTGGAATTGCTTCATTGTTAGATGCATTTTTTTTAATTTTATAAAACACAATATTGTTAATAGATATATTAGATTCGCCTTGATTGTTTAAATTTAAATAAGAATTTATATTTTCTTCTGTTAATGCAACAATTTCAAAATAATATCCATTGTTTGTTTCTGGATTAAGAAGAACTGCTAAACCTCCAGATCCACCACCAATGGATACTGGTTTGTCTGGTTGTGCTCCAGAAACCTGATAGTATGTTGTACTTCCAGTTGGTGTCTGAGTACGGTTTTCATTGTTTTCAATTTTACCAATAATTCTTATTCTTGTTCCAAAATGCCTATATGCATTGTCTAATTCTTTGTATACATAAGAAACTAGTTTTATTGCTGTTTCTGTTGTTGTAAATGATGGACCACTCATTACTAAAGCAGAAGACTGAATTGTTCCAGACTGAGTTGATAGTGTGCTGTTGGTTGGAGTTTCTGTTAAATGACTTGATGACATAAAATTCTTTATTGTTCCACCTCTAGATGTTTGCTGTGCTTTGTCATTATTTTCTCCAGCAACGCCCAAAGTTGTTTCTGGTAATGAAATATCTTCTAGTAAGGCTGTTGTAAATAAATATTGATCTTCCATTTCACAACCTCTTACATAGTCATTATTTGACCAATAAGGATTAATGACTGCAGTATGCTCTGTAATTGTTGTTCCAAATTGTCCACGACCGTGTTCAGATACCGCTCCATTTTCTAAAAGAGTTGTACCATCAACTGTTTCAAGTTTTGGAACTGAATATATTCTTATTAAGCCTGTTGGGTATATTTTTCCATTAAAAGGAAGAGATTTAAAATAATTTTGATATTCTTGATTGCTTGTAATCCAAACATTTCCTACACCAGTAACGTTAAACTGTGCTGCATCATATTTAATAATTTCACCGTTAGAATAAAAATATCCTTGATATCTTGTAAGCCAATAAACATTTTCTCCTAAGTCTAAAACATTATTTACAACTACACGATTTACAACAGTTGGAGCCACGGCAGGTAAGTCTGAATTAAGTGGCATTGCGCCTAAAACATATTTACCTTGTTTTGATGCAACCTCATTTATTGTTTTAGTTGAATCAGTTCCTGAAACTTCCCACAATAAGGCAGGTTTATAAATCCAAGTTTTTTCTTTATCTATCATACTTGATTGACGAATAGATCCATAAGATCTTTGTATATATCTAGACGTATAGTTTATTTTTCCATTATTATAAACTTTTTTATCTTCTGATGCTATAGAAATAATATTAGGAACTGTACCAGATGTTTGATTTTCAATAATTCCATCTTGTGTTTGATTGTTGGATCCAGATAAAGTCATATTTATTGTTCTTGATGTTGATAGCATATAGTTTTTGCTCATTACAATAAAATTATTATATTCATCAAAAAACATTGCACTTTGTGTTGCTACTGCTAATTGATTTAAAACTTCTGCAACAGTTTGGTCTGGAGCAATAAAGAAAAACGGAATAATTGGTTCTGATTCATCGGTTTCTCTATAAAATGCATAATTGCTAAAACCAATATAATCAAGCAATAAACTAATTGCGTAACTAAGTGATACCTCTGTTACCAGCATTCTTGGTGCTGGATTTGATTCTAAGAAAAAATAAAAATCTCTTAATTGAAGTTGCAATGATCCAGCAGTAACATCTGCTTGTGGAAAACCATCTGAGTATAAAGTTTTAATAGGAACCCAATAGTCAAACCTTTCTACATTCAGTATTTTTTCATAGAAATTAAATTTAATGTTTTTGCGAATGTAGTCTTTTACGATGCTTGAAGAGTTATTATCATTAAAGGCTTGATCATCATCAAACAAAGATAGCGAGCCAGTTGATGCAAGCAATTGACCTACTGGCAAGGCAGAACTGCCAAGGTCTGAAAGAATCTTTTTAACATTGTATTCAACAACCTTGTCTGATATATCTACCACTAGCCTTGGAGACATTTCAATTAAATCAAAGGTAGAATCAAACTTATTCATTCTTTCTACCGCCACTCTTATGCCACGGATATTTTGAAACTCTCTGTATACCGTGCTGCCATTAGTTCCTTCTTTAAAATATGCGGGATTAGTTAAATCTTTTACAAAAGTTGTTTTATTATTTATTTCTTCATTGCCAAGTATCCAGCCATATGAAGGGGTAAAGGTTTCATATTCATTTGTTGTCCCATTCCAAATACTAAATTCTCCAACTTCTTCATCATTTTCAACAACTAAATAAGAATAGCCATTTATTGATTCTTCTGGTAGTAAAGTTGTTGAAGAAAGTGTTTCTACAAAAATAAAACTGTCTTTAAATTTATCTGGTATATTTGTTATTCCATATTGTAATTCAACATATCCATCATGCTTAACGATTTGTGTTCCATCTTCACGTAAATCATTTTCATTAAATACATAGGCATCTGTCCAGTTATTTCCATCTAAATATTGAATTCTCCATCTTGTTGGAGTTGTTCTATTGCTATTTCCAAAAAATGGATCTGCAAATGTGGTTGTAAGGTTTGTAAAAGTACCAAGATCAATGTCTCCCACGTTTGTTTGCATTTTAACTACAATCCTATTTGCTGGTACATTTTGTTTATAAACCACAAAAGGAACTGCATCGTCTATATAGTAATTTCCATTAACAGTTATATTTGCAATACCTCTTTCAGTACCATTTTCTGTTCTATAAGATGTAAAATATTTAAATTGATCATATCTTGAAGCCATGTAATATCTTGGTCTTCTTGCAAGTTCTCTACCAGAGTTGGATAAAAACTTACCTTTAAATGCTGTTGCTTTGTTAATTCCTGATCTTGGTCTAAATGGTTTGACGCAATCCTCAAGAGAATATAATAATTTTAGTTTTTCTTTAGTAGATGTAAAGGTTTGTGGCGTTCCATCATTTTCAAACCCTCCATCAATAACAACATCTGCATCCGTTGCTCCTGTATAAAATAGACCAGTATCTGCTGGGTCAAATGTATTTAATAATGTTAAGAATTGAGAGTTTTGTTCTTGTGATCTGTATCTATAGTTGCCAAGTTTAAATATATTATCTGGCATATTCATATTCCACTCAGCAAGAACTAGTGACTGAGTTTGTATTGTTCCAGATGTTTCAAAGTGGTTTTTTAATTCGGTACTTTCAAACATTTAGACTTCTTCCAGTGTTACCGATATATTCCAAAGGTCATGATTTGTTCCACCACGTTTTACGACGGAATAACTAAAGTCTGCAAAATATACTTGAATAATTTGATTATATCTATTTAAAGCATTATACTGATAATTCTGTCCTTCAAAATTTGTATATTTATCATAAGCCAAATACATCCAGAAGGGGCCTTGATGGTTTTCATACCAGTCAAGTAGTTCTACGCCACCTGCACCACCATCTGCCGTATATTCATCTGTTGTTCTTATATCTGGTGATAGTCCTGTTGTTTCATTATATTCCGCCAAACCTGCGTACCCTCTTGATGGAAGCATGTTCCAGGATACTGACATGCTTAACTTATCTGCAATGTGATATGAGCGCATACGACCATTAATAGTTCTTTGACGTTGCTCAATTCGCTGGGTATTGAATTGCATATCCCCTCTATTATGATCAGATAAAATAATAAATTGATCTAATAGGTCTGGATCTGTTTCTGCTGTATCTGCTCCAACCTCAATGCCAGTAGGCACGTAGAAACCATTGCTAAGCGTTCCAGCATTGTTTGCCCACAAAATTCCTTGTGGCCTACTAAATCTACGTCGTCCAGTTAAATATGCGCTGGTAGCCATTATTGTCTTTGTCCTCTAATTCTTTGAGCATCAACATTTTTAACTTCTCTCATAACTGCCCGTGCAATTTCGTTAGCATTTGCAGTATTTCCATTAATGTTAAAGCCTAGATTATAATTATACACTGCCGTTGAATTATCATTCATAGATGTAGAAATATTGTTTATTGGAACTACCGTCGTTCCACCCATACCATTAAGCATTGATGGATATTTAGAATCATTAATGGTTTTGAGCATTGGACCAAAGCGTTGTGCTGCTGCTTTATTTACAACAAATTCTCCAGGAGTAAGCATTGCTGGGATGGTATCTGCACCAACTGCTTTTCCTCCAAATGCCATATATTTTGTAATTCGTCCACCAAGATTTTTACCAGTTATTGAGTTTATTTTTGTAATTGTACTAGCAATCTTTGCATTTAAATCTTTAATTCCTTGAAGAACTGTTGCTCTTTGTGCATCTGTAATTGTTTGTGGAGTTATTGTTGGATTTGGTCCTGATGCCCCTGCTTTAATTTCTGCAAATGTGGTTGCGCCAGATCCTAATTGTTGTTGTGCTTTAAGCGCTCTTTCCAAGGCTGCTGCAAGTGAGTTGGCATTTCCTGCTTGACTTAAAAGAACGGCATCAAATTTAATTCCTGCTGCTTCTGCTGCTGCAATTAATGAATCAAGATTATCCATTTCTTCTTTTGTACCTTTGGCATAACCATATCCTTCTTTTGTAACTCTTACTTGTTCATTAAGTGCTGTTATATTTGAATTAATTGAAGCAATTGTATCTTCAATTGTTTGTTTTTGTGATTGTAAGGTTTTTAATTGTGTTGCTTCAATAATATTAATTTGAAGTTGAAGTTCTTTATTTTGTTTTTCAATTGCATTTCTTCCAAGTGCTGCAATGGCTGCATCACGAGTAGCCGTTAGCGCTTCTTTTTGTCCAGTTACCGCTGATTGCGCTTGCTCTGCTCTTGCATCTTGCATTAACTGTGCTGCTGAAGAAATATCTCCACGAGTTAAAGCATCTGCAATTGACAATCTTTGTCTTTGAATATTTGCAATATCTTGATTGACTGATGCAATTTTTTCTAATGCATCTATTTGTTTATTATATTTTTCATTAACAGCATCTTCCTGTAATGCTATTTTTTCAAGAGCAAGATTGTTACTATCAATAACTGCTTGAATAGGTTCAATTTGTGATCTTGTAACTTTTTCAATTTGTGCATTAATATCTGCTAATTTTCTTTCTTGAGCAGCCAAAGCATCATTTTCTTTTTTAATTTGTGGTGCAAACTGCATATCAATAAGTTTTTCACGAAGTGCTGCCTGAGCCTGTGCTCTCTCTAATTGTGCTTTAAATAGATTTGGTCCAGACATGTACTGGAACTCTGCTTTTGTTTGATCAGCCAATGCCTTTTTATATTTATTTACTAATTCAATAATTTGTTTTAATGATTTACCGTTACTATTTTTAACAATTAATGATGCTATTTCTGCATCATTAGATAACTCTGTTGCAGTTGCTTCATCAATTTTTGCTTTACGTAAAATCTTAAATGCGTTTGTTTGATTTTGAATACCTTTAATTCTTTCTTCTAAGGCATTTGGTTTTCCTGGTGCATTTGGTCCATCTGGATTATTTGGATCTAAAAGACCAGTTGTTTTATTAATTTTTTTAAGTGCTTCTCCATAAATTTTGTCTATTTGTTTCCAAGATTCTGCAAGAACCTGAAGATCTGTTGATTGAAGTCCTTTTATAACTGGACTATCTTTATCTAAAAGCCCAAGGTTTAATAAAGCAATAACTTTCATCTTTGAAGCAACATTACCTAATACTGGTACTAATTTTGATCCTTCTATTCCCATTGCTTTAAATGTTTCTAGTAATGCAATTTTTTCTGCTTCTTTTCCAAGACGGCTATATCCATCTAAAACTAAATTAAGACTATTTTTAAATTGCTCTTCATCAATAAGTTTAAGCCTAAATTGTCCAGCAGCAGAACTCATAATAGTATTATTAAATGTTACAAGTTCTGATATTGCTTTTTTGGCATCGTTAGTTTGAGTTGTATATGTTCTAACTCCAGCCTTACCTCCACCAATAGTAACTGTTCTTGTTAAACCTTTGTCTATTTGTTTTTGAAAGTTTACAAGTAATGGAATTATTTGATTTTGTAAATCTTTAATAGAATCTGCTGAAAAATTTAATGATTTAACATCTAGTTTTACGCTAGTCTTTCCAGCCTCTTCACGAAGGGCATCAATAATTGTTTGTATTTGTTCATTAGCAAATCCTCTTGCCCTAAGATCAATAGCAATAGATGTAAATGCAAGTCTTGCTTGTTCTGCTGTAGATTTAGATAATGTCTTAATTGTTGATCCATATTCTTTTTTAAATCCTTCACTCTCTCTTAATCTATCCCTTGCACTTCTTGTTGGTTGATTAACAATTTCTCTATTTTTCATTTCTATAGGAAGTTTTGATGGAATAATATTAAAGAAATCTCCAAGTGTTTTAACTTGTCCAGTTGTTGTTTTCATGGCATTTGATAAGCCATATATTGCTTCTTGTTCTTTTGCTCTAGCATTATTTACTAATTTAATAATTCCTATTCCTGCGAGTAATGCTACAGATGCAAGTCCAAACCCAACCTTAAATCTAGATATAAGTTTAATTATTTTTTCTCCAGTAAGTAGTTGTATTACTGATGATAAAGCAAATAATGGGCCACTTATTTGAAATAATATTTCAGAAAACTTTCCTAGGTTACCTCCAGCCATTGAGGCCACACCTGATAAAGCAGATAAAGCAAATGTACCAGACATAAATGCTTTATTTAATGTATTCATTCTTGCATTCATTGCTGCTGTTCGTCTTTGTTGTTGTGTTGCAAGAAGTTGTTCTCTGTTACGTCTTGCATTTTCTGTTATTACTGATAGCGGAACTCCTGGTGTTCTAGGTGTACCGCCACCAGTTCCAGCAGCACCTCCTGGTATAAATAATCCAGATGGTGTTTGAACCATCCCTGCTCCAAGTTTGCTTCCTACTGCCTTAGCATCATCAATATATCCTTCTGCACCAACAATAAATCCTTGAGCAATACTTGCTCCAACCATCTCTGTTTCTCTTGATGGAGATGCAACTTGTGCTTCTTTTGCTGCTCCTACTGCAATCTTTTTTGTTACCGCTTGTGTTACTTTTGCACCAACATTTCCAAGATATGGAGTCATTTGTTTTGTTAAATCTTCAACGCTTGCTGTTACAGAATTTGTAATGTGGGACATTGTTGCAACTTCCCAATTATTTAACATTGGGTTAAGTGTTTGGAAAGATTTTACAGTTTTTCCTCTACTTTGTGAAAAACGTTCTGTTCTTCTAAATGCTTCTGGATTTTCTCCCATAGCAAAAGTTTGTGCTGCTGATCTTGCACCTCTATATGATCCTGCAAAAGTAGTTCTTCCAATTCCGCCCATAGATCCAGAGCCAACACCAACTGGTCCAACAGTTCTAATTTGATTGATAGCATTTTCAAGTGCAACATCAATATCTTTACCAGCAATTTGTATTCCTTTTGCTGCATCACGAAGTGCTGGAACAATTATTTCTTCAAGGTCTGCATCTTTAATAAATTCTCTTCCAGATTGATTTAAAGCATCTGTTGCTGTTTTTGCAAAAAGATCTGCTACTGTAGCAAACTCTGTCCTAAACTTAGGGTTATTAATTCCAATCTTAATATCTCTTGCGATAACTGCAAGTAGTGGTGCCATAATTCCTCCACCTGCACCACCCATATATTGTGTAACAGAAGAAGTTGCAACTCCTTTTCCACCAAGTTGACCCATAAGTGTATTAATTGATTCTGGTAAAAACATTGTTGCATTTCTAAAACCCTTACCCATTTGATATCCAGGAATATTATCTGCAATCATTCCTTGAATTAATGGAGCATATTTCTTTGCCATTGCCGTTGGAATAACCGCTTCTCCTGGAGATAGCATTGCTGGCACTACATCCCCTGCTCCTTTTGGTCCAGGAACTGAAACAATACCACTTGCCAATCTTCTAGCACCTCTACCTGGTAACATCATTCCAGGATTATTCATTGCAAAGTTTCTTGATGCCCCTGCTGCAGAATTATATGCTGCTATAAGTTTGTTAATTGCAGTCGCTTCAGCAGTAAATGTTTGTGTTAAATTTGCGTGTGTTTGGTTAAGAGAGTGTGCTGCTGCTGCTGCATCAACTTGCTCCATCGTCATATACTGGGTTTGTTCTCCTAGTATTTGTGATTGACCAGTTAATCTTTGATACCCGCCACGTAATGTTAAAAATAATTTAATAATATTTGCAATACCGTTTGCAAGCAAACCAAATGTCATAAGCAATACAGGTCCAACTGCACCAATACCTACTGTTAATAGTGTAATTAATTTTTTAGTTCCATCTGAAAGGTTAGAGAATTTTTCAAGTATTCCACCAACAAAATCAATAATTGGAGTAACTGCCTGCAAAAATGCTTCTCCAACTGGAATTAAGGCTACCTTAAGATCTTCAACACTCTTTTTAAATTTGTTCATAGAAGACTCTGCAGTCATTCCTAATTCTTTTTCAGATAAAGCAGAAAGTTCTTCTACTGAAGAGTTTGCTAAATCAAGAACACGAGCAGCCTGATTTCCATCTTTTGCTACGTTAGCAAATAAGGTTGATAGACGTGCAAATTGGAATTTACCAAACATTTGCTCAATTGCTCTTGCTCTTGCCAATGGATCTAATTGATTTAATGCTTGAGCAAATCCAAGTACAGTTGCCTTTAAATCTCCTTTATTTTTTTCAACAATTGCAGTTGCATTAATTCCATAAGAAGCAAGCATATCTGATGCTTTTTTAGTTGGATTAATTAATGCTGCAAGACCAGACTTAAGTGCGTTAGCACCTTCTGACGCATTAATTCCACCCTCTTTCATTGCTGCTAAAAAGAATGCTAGATCTTTTACATCTCCGCCAAGTTGTTGGATTACTGGTGCAACTTTTGGAATTGCAGTAGTAATATCATCAAGAGATACTACTGTTTGGTTTTCTACTGCGTTTAAAAAATTAATAGAATCTGCAAGTGATTCAGATGACATACCAAAAGCATTTTGTAATGAAATAGTTGTTTCAAGCGCTTTTTGACTATCAACCTGACCAAGAATAGAAAGACGTGTTGCTTCTGTCGTTTGGCGTTGAAGATCTAAACCTTGAAAACCTGCTGCTGCAGCATCTGCTGCTAAGCCAACTGTTGTAGAAACTGCTACACCATATTTTGTAAATTGTTTTCCAAGTTCTGTAATATTATCTAAGGCTTGCTGAGTTTCTTCTTGTGGTGTAAATAAATCTCCATAAACCTTTTTAAATCTAATTGCTTGGGCTTCCATTTCCATAAAAGTTCTAGTTGCTGCAGTTCCAACAGCCATTAATGGAAGGGTAAAACCAACCATCAACTGACGACCAGCCCATTGAGTATTCTTACCAAAGTTTAAAAGATTGGTAGAGCCTTGTCTCATTAATTGATTAAATAGTGCCTGTTTTTGTGCTGCTAATTGAAGACTTGTTTGATAGTCTTTTAGATTCAGTTCTGTTGGCATTACGGCAATTGCTCTCATTGCCCCGTTTGTATCACGACCCATCTTAATAAACTGGGTTTGTAATCTTTTTACACGCTCTTCTGCTACCTTGCCAATTGTGTCATACTCAGATTTAAATAATTTTCCAAATGTTTTTGTAGATGCTCCCGCATAGCGGAAGTACTCACGCATTGAAAATTTATTTTTTTCTAATGAATCAGTAAATGATTCTGCAGATGTTTTAACTGTACGCATTTCGGCAGTAAATGCACCGATAGCGTTTATACTATTTAAAAGATTTTTTTGTAAACCCTTTTGAGCAAGGGCTGCTGCTTCACTTGATCTGGCTATTGAGGTGTGAAACTGAGATATCTGACGTTGTAATGATTTTAGTTGTGCTAATGCATTAGACGAATCAATATTAATGTCAATATTAGCATTAACATCAGCCATTTAGTTTCACACCTCTTTTAAATTATTCAGCCATAGTTACGCCAAGAACGTCTGAAACTTCAGCAAGTTTAATACCTGATGCTGCTTCTACGATCTTGTAAACAGTTGGGAGATCAATATTCTCCTCTAGTTTTTTTACGTCTTCAGAGAGTTCTGGCTTGTACTGCTTCATTGCAATCTGTACACACTCCATGAGAATGTCCATAGATTTTGCATTATCTTCCGCCACTGCTCCCACACCCTCAAACTTCTTCATGAATGGACGAAGTAGAGAGATTTTTAGAGGACGTACTGTAACTTTTGTGCCATCAATTAGCGTAAGGGTTTGTTCCTCATACGTAGTTGTTGCCATTATTTCCTCCTATAGGTTATGTCAATTATAGCATGGTGATGCTTATTTTTTATTATTTTATTTTGTTAAGTCTTCATATTCTAGACCCATGCCAATACCAAACCCTGCTTTCTTGGCATTCTGTCCTTGAAGGGCCAATATGTCTCTACTATCTTTTGTTGCACCTCTACTAAATACTCTAGCCTTCATGTCTTCCCATTCTTTTTGTCCCCTGCTAGATCCAGACTGTTTATCTAAGTCTACCCCCTGAATTGCAGCCAAAAACTTTTTTTCTTGGTAATCAAGTTCTCTGCTACTTGAAAGTGTTGCTATTAGTTCTGGCATAGATAGTGATTCTTCTAATTCTTTATAATCTTTCCATATTCCCAGCAAAAATACCTCAGATTCAATCTTTGCTAAATCTAATTCTGACCAACTAGCGCCACTATCTGTTGCTTGATCTTTTACTGTTTCTTCAGATTTTTGATTTATTTTTATACCCGCCGAAATATCTAATACTGTATATATTGTTGGCATATCAAGACTATCTTCTATATCATATTTTGTAAATTGTATACCTGGATAATATTGTTTCATTGCTATTCTTACACACTCAACTAAAAAATCTATAGCCTCATCATCATTTTTAGCAGTTTTAACATATTCAAATGCTTCCATAAAATCACGCAAATATTTTATTTTTAATGGAACAATCTCTAATTCTGTGCCATCAACAAGTTTTATTATTTTATTTTTGTAAATAGTTGTTGCCATAATCTTTCTATTCTATCATAGGCAAAACAAAAAACCCACCTAATTAAAGGTGGGTCTAGTGTTAATCCAAAGTTAGATTATGATTGTCCCCAAGTACGATCTACGATCTTACCATAGGATCCTGATGCATCTTCTGGAAGAAGACGGAATGAAACTTCAAACATTGATGCCTCGTCACGCTTTGCGGATACAGTTACGTTTTCAATTGATAGAGCACGATATGCTGTATAAACACGCTCAACAGAGTCAGAGTCATCACAATCTCCAGTTCCTGGTCCAACTGCAACGATTCCTCGTTCTACTGGACACTCTCCAAGTTCACCTGCTGATAGATTTAATGCTCTACCTGTAGATGCTGCCTTGTTTCCTGTAAGTTGTGCATCAGAGAATGCTAATGCAAGAAGCAAGTTTTCTAATGTTGCTTCAGCAAAAGCGGTAGCAAGATTAACTTGCATACCTTGCTTATATAGTTTTGCAACGTCAAGAATTTGGTCTACCTGAACTTCACCGAAGTCTGGTTGGAACTGTAATTCTAAACCGTTCATGGTATAACCAATGTTAGTGTAATCTGCTTCGTCTGATAGTGTATCCTTAAAAGATTCGCTTGCATCAAAAGCCTCCAGTGTGCCTGGAGTTAAAGTAGTATCAGCAATAAAAAGTGCTGCTGCACCAACAATAATGTTGTTTGACGTACCACGGCTATATGGCATATGTATTCACCTCTTTCTTAAGTGTATTAAGTTGTATGGCGTGTTTCCTCAAAACCAATTATACCGCCATTTATGTGTATCTAGAGTCAGACTCAGTCTTTATATGGTAGTCATACTCTATAATTAGTTTATTTACAAACAGGGTTCTTGCAGAAGCCAGTTCTGCTACATCTCTGCTTTCGTCTGCTTGATATACCCTTGTATTATGAAAAAATATATTATATGGTATTGAAACGTTGCCCTGATTATTTAATATTGGGTTTGCAAGGCTATAAGAATTTATATCTTGGGCTGATGCGTCCTCACGATCAAGGGCATTTGATATAACACGAACTGAGTCTATTAATTTGCCTACATCTGTAGAATATATAAAGTATATAAGTTGTTCTCTTTTATGAGCATAAAATGGGGTAGGTCTAAATCTCATGAGTCTGTCATAAACAATTAAGACTGGACTTTCTGTTTGTCTTATTTGAATGCTGTCATTATAAAGGTCTTCAATATTAGTTGGAAATTGTGCTGGAACCATGGGAGTTGGGTTTACCAAGTCAGAGTCTGCAATAAGATTATAAAATGCTAACTCAGATAAAACATATCTATTTAAAAATGTTGGCGGGAATCCAGTATCAGTTAGTATAGTCATAGATCTATTCTACCCCAATTGTTGCATTAGTAATCCACTTAAAGCCTGTATCAACACCTTTGCTTTTACCCATTTTTGATCCAGCCTTAAGATTCTTTTTGTATAGTGTTGGCTTTTTAATATAATCATATAGTCCTGATGCCCTTAAAAAAGATTGTTTAAAATATCTAATCATAAATTCGTCAAACACAGACTCAAAACCTCTATATACTTCATCTCCACCTGGATTTTCAACTTTAATTGGTTTACTTGTAAAAACTTCTCCGCTTGGTCCATTAAACTTTAAAACTTTTGATTTTGTTGGTGCAATTGTAACTGGAATTCCATTTTCCATAATTCTTGCTTTATCATAAAATGGAGCAGTCATATTTTCAGAAATTGTTCTTGATTGTTTAAAAGTAGAATTTAAAGATAGGCCTAAATTACTAACGGTATACTTTAAATCAAATAATCTTGCACTAGGACTACCTGTTTGATTCCATTCATAAACATGGTGAAGTGCTTTTGGATTAGATCTTGCTTGTACGTCAATATATTGAGATAGAGATTGAATTACTCCATGACCTAATTTATCAAGAAATATTTTTTTACCACGCTTTACGCCTTCTAAAAAACCAAAAGAATAGTTTACAATATTGTTCATTTGCTTAGTAAAAGAAACGGTGTTAGTATTAACAATCATTAGTCACCTACCGTTTGATTTTCAGTTCTACGCCATAACATTTTATAATATTCTGTAGATCCAAATGGACCAGTAAATGGCTCAACTGTTGCTATTTCATATATAGTTCCTCTACCAGATCTTGGTCCAGCAGTTTCTTTATAAATAATGTTATCATTGGCATCTCTTACATTTGTAACAAGTATGTTTGTTGTTGCGTTATTTGCATTATTTGAAGAAAGTCTTGGATCATTTTTGGTTCTTGCAATAAGTTTATTTTCATATTGTAGAAATGCTTCTGGCTTTATATCTTCTGTTCCCAAACCACCAACTGGGGTAGCATTACAAATTATTGTTCTATCGTAAACCCAATCTTTTTTAGGCTGACCATAATCACCTTGTTCAAGAATTGGAAAATATATATCAGCCTTCATTGGAAACATAAAGTCTGTAACTTCACATGAATCCATTATAATACTCCAGGACGAACAATATTATCAACATATTTAGACAAAATTTTGTCTACAATAATATTTCCAGTACCCTCAATCATTCTCTTATCGTATTCAATCTTAAATTGATCAGTGCTGTAATTCTTTACGTATCTCTTATAATAATCTAATTTGCCACACTTAATGTCTTCAATAAGTAGATTTGTTGCATCTTGAATGTCAATTGGTACAACTTTATACCCTGTTTCTAATAAAAAGATATAGTCTACTCCAGTAGGAAATGCTACTCCTCCAGTAATGGTTTGAGTATTTCCGCTATCTTCTGTATCAAATATTGCAAAAGAATCTGAAGAGCCTAAAGGAATTCTTGCTGGACGTCTTTCTGCTCTGTCTACTGAGTCTACCGCTACTATTGGGTCTTTTGTGATTGCAGTTTTATCTTTAGTAATAAGATAATTAAAATCTCCTAATGCTGGACCATTTTCATCACTTGTGTCATACATCAATTGTGTATTTTCATATGCCTTTAAAATTTTATGTGTTCTGTCCCAAAGAGGAATGTAGTCTGTTCCCTGTCCAACAACTTCTAAAAATTTACGTCTATAGTAAAATCCATCAACTATTGAATCAATAATTGCTCTAGCAAGAGATTCATGTTTTTTATATTCTGCAATCTCTGTTGCAGTTGTTCCTAATGTATTTGGATCTACATAAGGTCTTTCAATTTGCAAGTTATCTTCTACAACAATATCTCCACGATCTTCTACAACGTCTCCACTTTCGCCCAAGTCTTCATGTATTTTTACAGTATAAGACTTATCGTATAAAACAAAATCATCTGTTAATGAATAGGTTATTTGAGAATCTGCATCTGATGTAACATACTCAACAATTTCTCTTTGTTCTGGAGTATCTTCAATTACTAAAACATAATCTGTATTTGCATCTGGAACTGTATAAGTTACAGAAAGCGGGTATGGGGGAAGACGAAGAACTACTGACATTATGCTTTACCGTAATATGATGCTACCTCTTCAGGTGATGCTATTCGCACTGCCTTATGATTTAGCCACTTTTCGGATGCCTCCTTGGTTACTATGTTATACCCCACTGAAATTGGTTTAAGATTATCCATATGTAAATTCTTTTGTGAGTAAATTGCTACCTTTTCTTTTACTTCTTTAACTTCTTGTTTTTGTTCTTCAGATGGCATCCAACTAGCAATAATCTCTAATATTTCAAGTTTAGTATTTGAATCAAATAACTCTATATTATTTTTTTTAGCATATGCTTTTAGTGCCATAACAGTCTTTTTTGATAATTCTTCCATTGTAATTGTCATATTTTATCTCCTACACTCATTTGTAATTATACCATTATAACAAAATAAGGAGGGCAGTTTTATACCGCCCTCCCTTTTGTATCTAAAGAATTAGATATTATGAATCAGCGCTATCTGAGTCAACATAAGCAACTGCATCTAGTTCTTCCCATGCAATACCAAAGCGTACGAATACTGTATATTCTACAGTGTCCTTCTTTGGCTTGTATTCACGGTTTACAGTGATGTCTCTCTGGAAGCCCCATACACGGTTCTGAGGGAATGTTAAATCAACATAACCTGCAGGATAGTAAGGAACTTCTAGAACGTCCACTCCAAGAACACGAGTTGTACGTGCATCTCCGAATGTTTGTGCGCCACCGTCTAGGTATGCTTGACGGTTTGCTTGAGTGCTACCAATGCGATCTGAGAACGCTGATGAAATAGCATCTGCAAGTGTACCGTTGTTGCGAACAATGCCAGCAAATGCATCAGTACCTGCGTAGAACTTAAGGTTTGACTTAAGTGCACGGTACTTACGAGGCATTGCTAATAGCAAGCCTTGCATTACTGAAGTTGTATAGTTGTTGTCTGCTACTGTTGCAGCATATTCGTGAGCATCGTTTCCGACTGTTCCACGAGTTTGCTTTACGAAGCCTGACATAATAGATAAGAAGTCTCCAGTTGCGCCATCGCCGTTAATAGCAAGGTCTTCAATATCGTTACCGAATGCATTTGTCATCAATCGTACTAAACGATCTTCTAATGCACCGCCTTCAATATTATCTTCTAGTGACTCTGTGCTTACTTCCCAATCAAGACGAATCTTCTTAGTTGTAAGTTCTACTTTAGTAAATGTTGCGCCAGTGTTGGTGTAGTTTGGGCTACCCTGTGCTGCTGCACGAATAACACGCTCTCCAACGTTGACCTTCTCAATTTCCATGGTGTTTGCTCTCATGGTAACTCTACGGCCATCCTTAGCGAGAACTGTTGCATCCCACACGTAGTCAATAAAACGACGTGCTTGTTCAGGATTTAGGATACCACCAGCGGCTCCTGTTGGATTTACAGCGTTGGCACCAGTTGTTACACCAAAGCCTGCTGTTGCTGTGTTACCAAGTTGTGATCCTACAGACGCTCCTGCAGAGTCTAAACCTGTTGCACTTCCAACACCACCAGATACCAATGCACCTGCTGAGTTAATTTCAGCGCCTGCACTTGCTCCTGGATAGTTTTTTTCTAGATTTGTGTTTTGTTCCGACATATTGTTCACCTCCTAGTGATATATACCTTAGTTAAATAGGTCGGTTGATGTGAGGAAACGACCGCCCCATAGGGATTTCTGAACCACTTGTGGTGATTCCTGCACGATCTCGCCTAGATCGCCAGACTTGCGGAAAGCGGTGTCTTTTTCTACAAGATCTACTCGCTTGCCAAACTCATTAAAGTTACCCTTGATATTGTTAACATCTGCTGTTACTGCATCAAGAGACTTTGTTACTGCTGCTACCTGCTCATTTAGAGTCTTAATAGTTGCAGCAAGATCGCCAAAGGCATTAGTAAGAGAAGTATTAATTTCTGAAACTGCTTTAGCAACTTCTTCTTTAACCTCTGCAACTGGATCAACCACTGCAGTTTGTACTTTCTCTACTTCTACTGCTGCTTCTGCAACAGAAGAATTTGCACTAGCATCATCTGATTTAGCAACAGCAAGTTCTTCAACTACTGGTGCTTCTTCAGCGACTGCAGCGGTTTCTGTTGCTTCTGCAACAACTTCTGTTGCTGCTTCTGCATTTACCTCTGCTGACTGTGCCTCTGGAGCAACCTCTGCATTTTCAACTACAGCGTCTACGGCTGTTTCTGTTGATTCTGTCATTGGATTTACCTCCTTAGTAATCTTAATTGTACTAATGCCTTTAGCACTATCAACTAAGAATTTTATCATTTCTACGTTATTCTTATCGCTTTTTTCTACGAAACCTATATTTTGCATTTTGTTACCATTAATTGGACTAATTGCTGACTCTGAATCAGATAGTGTTACGATACCACTTTCTGCATCCCAGAATACATTTTCAATTTCTGCTTTTGACAAATATCCGCTTACAACATTTTGTCCATTTACTTTTTCAATAGAAAGAATATTTGCAAATTGATTTGCTGGATTATCAACTAAAGATAACTCATGTAATTCGTAATTCTTAATTACACGAACTGTTTTATCCATTTTCTCATCATAAGCATCATCCCAAGTTTTAATGCTTCCACCAATTGAAAAACCAGTATATGTTCCATCTAAAACCTTTTCCCATGCATCTTGTGCACCTTTAGAAACATATGCAGAAACATAAACTCCGCTATAAAATTTTTTGTCATTTGGGTCAAAATATTTGTCTTCTTTAAAAGAAACAATCTTTCCTACTGCTGAAGGCTGATGCATTTCACGAAGATTGCCACGGAAATTCTTAAATGCCTCTATACTTGACTCTGTGGTCACGATATCATTTTGACGATCAACGTTATCAAGCGTTGCAAATCCTGACACCATACGGCGTTCAACGTCTATTTTTCCGATAGGCATTGATAGGCGAACATTGTCACCTTCAGTTACCCAATGAGCCTTGTTTGTTAACATAACTGTTATATTATAGCATTGCTTTATAACAATTTCTCAACTATTGAGACGCTCTACCCTCACCTTGTGGATTACGTCCAGATATTGTTGTAGTTGAGTCAGAGTTATTATTTGTTCTTTCTGAATCTCTTTGACGAGTCCCTGCCAAATTTGCCCTAGCATCTGTTGCTTGTCTTGGAGACATAATAAATGGATCATCTCCATCTGCTCTTTGTGGCAAGTCTAATTTTTCACGAGCCTCATTTGGCGTCATTACTTGTGTTTTTACATAACGTTCAAGGATTTGAGACTGAGCAATTTCATCTGTTAATGTTAATTCATTAAACCTTAACTCAAGAATATCTGTTTTTTCTTTAATAATTTTATTGACAATTTTCTCAAGATGTCTCTGGGCTGGGCGAGAAACCTGCTCTTTAAAGGTTCTATCTTGTGATAATGCTGCTGCAATACCTCCAGAATCAGCCCCTCCAAGTTTAGACATAGGAACTTGATGAGCAATTAAAATATCATCACGATTTTGTTTACGATACTCCTTAAATGATCCATCCTGTATGCCATTTTCAATTGGCTCCATCTTAAATTCAACCTTGTTTGAATCTGTATCTCCAGGAAGTGGGATATACAGAGTTCTGTGAGATTGAGCCTTAAGGCCAGTTTGTAAAAATCTAAACATCTTATCTTCGGCATCCCCTGATAGTTTTGCACCCTTTAAGGTAACTACATATCGTGGAACAGCCTTATTTTCAAAATAGTCAATATTATATTGTGAAGCAAGTTGATCTCCAATAAGAGATGGCATTGCTGCAATAATATCTGGAATACCATAAAAAGTATTTAATGGTGAGTATTCTTTAAGATGAATAATCTCATTTGGTCTTGGATCTGTTCCAATTGGGTTTGGGTTCTTAGCCCCAAAGTTTCTAAAGTAAACTAACTTTTGACCAATAATTTGAACAAAACCATCACGAAGACGACGAACACGAACTGTAGTTGCTGGGATATGACCCACATACCCAATATCTCCAGATACTGTCCTACCTACTTCAATAAATCCATTGCCTGTTGCTTGAAGGTCTGTATAAACCTTTTCCATTGTTTTTGTAAAACTATCATCATCATTAAGGCCTTCTAGCCAGTCACGCAACTCAATCTTTGCTCTTTCAATACGACGACGTGCACGACCAACGGCTTCTTGATCTTCACTTGTTTCAAACCTTAACATTGTTCTATCTGTTACATCAAAACGATAGCCAAGCCCAACTACGTTTTCTACTTTGGCATCAATAGCAGCATGATTGGCAAATGATGTGTCATAAAAGTTTGCTAATTCATACATATTATATGGAGGAGTAATTACGTCAAATAGCCCGTAACCATTTCTGTATACCGTGCCAGGATTGATTTGTTTTGATCCCGCATCTACGCCAGACGGAGTTGTGTTTGCTGCATTTAAATATGCTTGATTTGTTTCTAATCCTGTTGATTTTGTAATATTGCGACTTGTTCTACGACGAAAATTTTGATCAAGTCCAAAATAATCCTTTAATTGATCCCAAGATTTATTAAAAGGATCTTGAGATTTAAATATACTCTCTTCACGCTCTTGTGTATTGAGTCCTATGCGAACATATTCTTCATCAGCCATTTTCGTATGCATCTCTTCCGTGTGTATTTAATGTTTGCTGAGCAGCATGCCAAGCACCCAAATCGTTCATTGAAGGAATTAAACCTTCTTTTAATCTTTCTTTTTGTTCAGAATATTCCTCTTCGCTAACTCTGGTTAGTCCAGGAACAAAAACAGCCTCACCTAAACCATCATCTCCATAATAAACAGCCATTTTTTTTAATTCAGAAATCTTTGAAATATCTCCACGATCTGATGGAATATTCAGAACTGAGCCATTTCCGTCAGAAAACCACTTGCCATTTGATTTCTTATATACGTACAAACCCCAGTCATACTGCTTATCTATTACTTTACGACGCACATTTTGTACATAAGGTTTACCAGTTTTTGGATTTATTAGTGATTCCATAACCATAAGTATAGCAGATTATACTGGTGTTGAAACAGTCGTTGACCATTCTGTTTCTGTATATACCTTCAATTTTTCGGGCTGATAGATAAGACCTTCGCCATCATCAATAATTATCTTATTAGTTCCAATGTAGGTTTTATAAATATCAGATGGATTAATGCCATAAAATTGTGATGACCCAACGACAAGCATTCCATCCCAAGTAAAGTTGTTGAGCCAAAACTGCCAATCAAACGTAGTAATTCCATCGGTCAATACTTTAAACCAAGGTCTTTTTGTAGTACTTTCAATTTCTTGTAAACTGCTTGCTTGATAGTAAGCAATATTATTAAACAATGCTGGGCCTGTAATATTAATGTTTCCAAGATATGAGTTAAAAGAAAGAGGGGTCAAAAATGAAATACCAATTGACGACCATTCTTTAAGTGATAATACTGGTTCACGAACAAGAGTACCATTTAAATAAAATGAAAGACCATTATATTCAATTCCGTTTTGATTTAAAGCAAAAACTTTACCTCTATTTGCATCTGCACTATTTGCCTGAATATAAAACTTAATGCTTCCATCTTTATGATTAATTTCAAATAATTCAGTTGCTGCTGCTGGGAAGGTATTTTGATCATATCTTGCCCATAATTGCATAGCGCTTACTCTATAAAATGTAGAAAGTTCTTTATTAATTGGCAAGGATAGGCCACGATTTTCCAATATATTTAATTCTCCACGAACCTCTATGCCAGAATTTTTTGTTAAATATAAGTATGGAGTGCTTTCTTTATAAATACTAAATGGATTTTTGGTTTTATAACTATAATAGACACCATTTCTTTTATATGGTATTAGGTCTACTCCAAACCTTGTTCCAATAGGATTGTTAGAGTTATCATTTAATGCTTGGGATGTTAACTGCAATCTATTTAGTAAAATTGGTTTACTTAAAATACCACGGCTATTAAATTCAAGGCTATATACAATGGCTAATCTATTAAAGTCTACATCTTTAACTGGATAAATAAGTGTATTATTTAATATTTCAAACCTTGTTGTTTCCCAATCTGGATAATTAGATAAATCAACAATCTTATATTCATTTGGAGTTTCTTGATTTTCAAAATCTGTTGGAATATTTGCACCATCAATTAGATACTGAAAAGTAACATAACTTTTTATTTGTGCCCCAGTTGTATCATAATACATCTCTAAAGATCCTGAGTCCTCTAGTAAGGATGTAGTTGTTGGATACCCAATATTAAATTGTAAAAAATCTAAATCGTAAAACTTTTCACCTTGGGCATTTTCTACGAACTGACCAAAATATGATAGTGGAAGATAGTCTTCCCAATATCCCGCAACTCCAATATCAAGAAAATATTTTTCATATGCCTCTGAAGGTAAAAGTGTGTAACTTGCAGTATGATCAATTAACAACTGTCCATCTTCAATTACTACTATACCATCTGCATCAAAACTATTACATATATCTAAAGAATTTTGAGCAGTAGAAATTCCAATTGAATAAAGTCTTCCTGTAAAAGTATAATTTCCAGACTCATCTCCACAAGCATACATTCTTAGAGCATTTTGATTTCCAAAAAATGCTGGAACATTATTTCCAAATTCATTAACAAGAGTCGTTAGATTAAAGCCAACTGCAAAAAGTTGATTTGATGTGATTGGGTCAGACGTAAATAATAGTTCTGTTGTTCCATTATAAGTCAAAGAGTATTTAATTTCATCTGCATCCTTTATAATTGTAAAATAGTCTCCAGTTAGCGGATTGTATAGTTTAAATAACATTTCTTCTGAAGCAAGATTGTGAGAACTAAATACACCATAAAAACTTTCTACTTGGGTAGATAATAAATTAAATCTAGGAAAATTAATATATGAGTTTATTGAGTTCCAGGTGTTATTTGGTTTAAAAGATAAGAATTTATCACTAATTACTGGACCAGACTCGTTATCCTGTATATCTTTATTATCATCATAAAGTTCTTGTAATGTTTTTGTTCCAATAAATATTTCTGGTAAAACATACTGTGGAGTTCTTAAACTTGTTGGAGTTGTAGCAAGGTTATCAAAAGTTCCTTGGTCCCACTTTGCAAAGTCTGGATAATTATAATTTGCCGTATAGTTAGCAAATGGATAGTCTATAAAAGCGGTTGTTCCACTATAAGATGAGTTAATGTTTTCTGGAGAAGCAACTCCCTGACCATAAACCCACCTGCGTTTTGCAACAGTAATTGGAACCTGATAAGAATATATAGCAACACAATCAATTTCAAATGGATAAACGTCTGCGTATGCGTAAAATCCTAGCCAGTCCTGATTATCTCCATAGGCGTCTAGTTCTTCTGGTAAAACAAGATTTTCTGTATTTATTGATAGTGAAAGAACTTCTTCACCATTTATAAGTAAAGATGCTGCATTTTTAATTAAACGTATATGAATAAGCATTGGTCTAAACCATTCACCAACGAAATGAGAAGCAAATTGATCCCCAATGACTAAAGTTAAAAATCCACTTTCAACATATAGACCATCTTCTGATGCAATTGGTCCAAAAATTTTTTTAGGAGTTAAAGTATTGGCATTTATTCTTGCCCAAAACTCTACTGTATAGTCATTGTATTGTCCCTTTTGATTTAAAAATCCTTTGCCAGGAACAATTAGTGAAGCATCTGTATCTGGTTCTAATCTTGTTACACCACTTGCACCATAAACTAAAGGAATTCCAGAATTTTTACATTTAAGTCCACCCTCTGTAATATAATATCCAGAGTCTTCTGCAATACCATATGCTTGAGCCTCTACGGCTTCTAAACCACCATATATACTAACATCAGAAGGTACGGTAACTGCGCTAATTCCATAAGAACTTGTGTTAAATTCTTCATTCCACTGACCAAGAGTTATTCCATTAAAATAAAATTGATTGTCTGCCGTTTCGTTTGATCCTTCAAACACCTTTATTTTAATGACTATTCTTAAATCTGCACTTACGTTTGGTGTTTCAAAAGTCTCAGATATAAAACCCCACTTTTGATAAAGAGAACTTGTAAAAGTTTTAAGATTTTGAACTATATTTGAAGTGTCTGGGTCTGTGTATTCATAACCAATTGACACTGTTTGTAAAAATATACTATTTGAATAAAAATATGACCCTATGGTAAATGTATCAAATGATGGTTCTAAATCATCAAAATTTAATATTGCATCACTAACCAAAGATGCTTCTAAGGTTTCTCCTACTGGAACATCAACCTCAATAAGATTTAAAACGCTATCTGCAAAAGGTTCTTCTAAGTAACTAGCCTCAACTGTTGCCGTACCATCTGTTACTGTCCAACTGTCTGCTATATCTCTTTGTGCTTCAGATATTAATCCTATATAGTCAAGTTGATCATCTAATGCCCACAAAACTAGCGGATGCTCAGAATAAATCTTTTCTGCGTATAAATTTGATGGGTTAGACATTTTTCTCCTATACCCTTATTATAGCAGGGTAGAGATTAATTTCTAGGAATCCACAACTTTTCATTACCCTTATTGTGATACCTTGCCATTACAAAAAGTAAATCTGATAGCCTATTTAAATATTTTGCAATGTTTAGATTTAGCCCTTCTACCTTCCAAACCTCACGCTCTGCTCTTCTTACAATGGTTCTTGCATTGTGCAAAGGACCCGTAGGTAAAACAAAAGAATGCAATGGCTCTAAATATTCATTATAGTCATCAATCACATTCTCTAAATATATAATTCTTTCTTCTGATATTGTTATGGTTGGAGCACCAGAAAGTTCTGCACCAAGATCAAATAAATCACTTTGGATTCTGTCTATGATGTCATTATGATATTCCGTCGCCATTCCAATAGCAGAGTTGGCTTCATCTACTGCACCTATTGCTTCAATTAAAGAACTGCTTTTATCTATTCTTTCATTTGTAGCGGTAGAAGTTTTTCCATCATCACCAGTTTTTGTATAAATACGTGTTAGATGAACCATTAGTGTCCTGTCAAAGAACGCCAAATATCAACTGTAATACTGTTGGCTATATAAAGTCCAACCAAATTTATAACCAATTGAAGTGCGTACTCAATTTTAGTAGGTTTCTTTTTTTGTAACGGAAACTCTATAACATTATCTAATTCTTTATAGGCCAATCTCATGGAAATATTAACTCTCCTTTAGGACCAGTCCAAACCAATCCAACTGAGTCTCCTATATTTAAATATTGTTGATCTATGGCAAGTTGTCCCCAACCCCACTCATTACGTGGAAATGGAATAACTTGTTTTTCTTTAATAATAATTGCCCAATACGCTTCTGCGGGTGGCATAACTTCACAAGACTCTGCCTTTTCATCTGGCAAACCATTAACTCTACAAACCACACCAAGTCCATACTTTTTAGTACCTTCTATTTTAAGGTTGGCTTGTTTTAAAACATCTAAAGCAAGAATGCTGCTAGATGATTCTACACATTTTTCTAACTTTGTTTGATTATCTAAAACTCCATAATCAACATAAAGATTTATACAGTTGTCATCTGGTTTGTTTATAACAAACAGTGTTGCTCCAACTGCTATAAAAATTCCTAATGATGCTAGTATTTTTTTCATTTTATCCCCCCTTAGTATAATTTTATCTCACAAGCGTCTGTACTGCAATAGGCTTCACCTTGTGCTTCTAGATTTTCTATTCCATCATAGATAGCAGACCAGTCAATCTTTGCAATTTTGCCTACGTAAGAATTGTATTCTTCTTTTGTAATATTGTTATATGGTTGTTGTGGAAATGTTTCATTACCCATTGGTAAGAATGAAACAGCCTTCAATTCACCCTCATAAAGATGAAGTGCTGGAGCCACATGTTTTTTCTCTGTCTCTTTATCAAATGATAGAGTTACAGATACTCCATTATCAGACCAGTATTTTTGAGCGGTAGCAGCCAAACCAATCTTTTCAAAAAGACTTACATCCTTTTCAGAGCGGGGATGTCCAGATGCTACTGGGAAATATACTACTGAAGTATTAGCAGATACTAGGTCTGCTTCTACTTTATACCCCGCTGCTTTAAATAAATGAAGCATTGGATCTGTATTGCCAAACCTTATAGCCCGTAGATAAAATGCTCCTCCTGGACCCCAATGAACTCCAGGGGTAGCACCAGATAATAGTGATACAGAGCCTGAAGGTTTGACGGTAGTTACACGAATTGACTCACGTACACATAGCCATTCAGAGTATGAATGATCGTATGATTTAATTTTTTTATACCCTTCGTCCATCCACTCACGAACGGCTGGCATACCCTTTGTATCTGCAAAAGATGCAATACCAGTTAAAGATGTTCCAATACGACGATTACGTTGCATAATACCATTTGTGGTTTGCCAATGTGTTGGCATAAGTGTTACAGTTTTTCCATATAGATATGCAAACTTTAATGTACGAAGAAAATCTTCTTTATCTTCATGACGATTTAAATGAACTTCTACTAATGTACACAGTTCATATGATTCTAATGGTTGTTCTGCACATGGATTAAAGCCCATTACACGATAATCTTTTCCATCTGGTGCATCTGCAAGTCTTCCATAATTACGAGCAACATCAAGCCAAATAAAACCTGGCTCTCCATTATCTGCAATTAGATCAACATAATCTTCATAGTTTGTTCCAACTTCTGCAGCGATAGAGTTATTAGACATCCATGCCCATCCTGGATTTTTTGGATCATAGGAGTTGCGCTCTGGAAAAACCTCTGCATTTTTTAAATTACTAAAATCTTTGTCATCTGCATCTCCTAAAGCAAGAGTGGCAGAACGACGAACATTACCAGAAACTACGCAGGTACCAATAAGATTAACAATATCTACAATTGCACGGGAATCAAATTTATCCCCCGCTCTAGATCCCACAATTTTGGTAATGCGGTTATGTAAATCTATTAATGGTTCTGGACCACTGGCTACCCCGCCAAATCCCTTAATAGGTGCCCCCAAAGGCCTTATAAGGTCATATGTAAACTGTTGTATAGGTTGGTTTGAACGAAGGTATGAGTTTATTAATAATCTTACAGACTCAACCCAGCCCTCTCTAGTATCAGGAATTTCATATACTGAAGGTGGCTCTGTTGGAGCATAAATTAACATTTCTTTCTCTTGTCCAAGGGTATCAAACCCTACACCTATGCCTAACATTAATGCATCCATTACCCAAGCAAATAATGCTCCTGGATCATTACGATCAATATCACGAGTAGAGACCATTGCACAATTTTGTAGGGCAGCAGAGTTACGCTTTTCCATAGTCATTGGGGTTCCAAAAGCCCAAAGGCCACGTCCTGGTGGAGTCCACTTTAATTCAAACATTCTTTGAAATGCTTCTTGGGCAGATTTTTGAGCCTTATTATCATTCCATGGTAAACGATTTTCCTTAGCATGATTCTTTTGAACTGAGTACATGCCCTCAATTACACGTTTACAGACTTCATACCATCTTTCTTTTGTTCCGTCTTCTTTCATACGAGAATAAGTACGTATAAAAGTAATCTCTCCTAGAGAGTTTGAACCAGCATCTGAGAATCCGAATGGG
>Ga0214923_10000269_pt1 | contig 79519 bp, 113 predicted proteins | sample LL1510_MetaG_FD_177993 | JGI IMG/M metagenome (GOLD analysis project Ga0214923, IMG submission 177993) | Freshwater microbial communities from Lake Lanier, Atlanta, Georgia, United States - LL-1510 | ecosystem: Environmental > Aquatic > Freshwater > Lake | place: USA: Georgia | collected...
AACATTGTATTAGGCAATACAGTACCTGCTATATTCAGTAATACAAGTGCTGCCAATGCTGCTAATTTCCAATTTGGTTTAACCACTACAAATATTACAACAGGCTCAAATGCTACAGCAGGTACAATTACAGGTAATTGGACATTAACAGCGGGTAGTCGTTGGAATGCTACATATGCTGACTTGGCAGAAAGATTTGAAAGTGATGCACCTTATGAGGCAGGTACAGTTGTTGAATTAGGTGGCGAAAAAGAAATTACAGCAGTACGTTATGATTTAAGTGAAGATGTATTTGGCGTAATTTCTAATACTGCAGGTTACTTAATGAACGCAGGTGCAGGTGATGATTTAACACACCCTGCTGTTGCAGTAAGTGGACGTGTCGAGGTTAATGTGATTGGTAAAGTGAAAAAAGGTCAACGTCTTGTAAGTGCAGGTAATGGTAAAGCTAGAGCAGCACTCAAACATGAAGCTTCACATTTGACAACAATTGGACGTGCACTACAAGATAAACTTACTGTGGGTGAAGGTAGAGTTTTGGCAGTAGTCAATGCTAAATTGAGTTAATGGTGATACTATGACATATTCACAAGGTGGTTTAGTCCAAGCATCTGATCACAATAGTCGTGAAACGATTATCGAAGGCATTTGGGGTCCAGGCAGCGGCAGTCGTGGTTGGGGACAATCGTTACTAAGTCCTGTTAGTGCAGGATCACTTGTGTACGCAGGTCCAGGTGGCTCTCCCGTAGAATGGGCAAAACTTATTCAAACCTTGAATTATATATCAATCCATGAAAACGGTTCCTCAACAGGATTAAGTGTACCTACTACAGGTGATATTATTACTTGGTTATCTACTTTTGATGGTCAAATGGATACATTATGTGATACAGGTGCTACTAATAACCGATTTGGCACGTATGCTGCATTTAGCGATCAAGGTGCGGTATCAGGCTCACATACTTCAACATGGGGAAGTGGTGTACAATCTATTACTAACATTGCTACCGTAACATGGGGTAGTGCAGACCAAGCAAGATACTTTTTCAATGCAGGTGGTAGAGTAAATTTACAAATTTCTTATAGTGGTGGCAGTGGTAGTCCACAAGATAATAATTGGGCAACTGTTTGTAGCAATGCAGGTACGATGTGGTTACAAGCTGTTGCTGTAGGTGGTACTGCATCAGGCTCGTATGGATATTGGCAAAGTGCAGGTAGAATGTACAGCGCAAATGGTTCAGGAGCATATAGCAGTAACACATTAACCGTTGATGTAAGTGGTCAAGGAACATCACAGCTATCATTTACTACAGTGTTTACAGATAACCACACAAACGGTCCATGGTTTGATCAAGTGTCAGGTACTTTTACTGTAACGGTTACAGTTCGTCGCCCAACAACAAATGGTCCTATCTCTGATACATGGGGCACTGCATCAGTAAGCGTACCAAACTTTTAATTTTTACCATCAACTATTACATTAAATAGTTGAATGGAAACACAACAAATTATTCAAACCGTAAAGCATCGTTACGATCAACGATTGCATAAAAATTTACTTGAAGAAAAATATAGAAATAAGCTACTTGTAACTGCACAAAATGGTTATTGGTTATGCTCTCCTACATTAATTGCATTTTTATCAGTAGAATCTTTAGGTAGTGAAATTTATGCTCAAGATGAATATAAAAATGTTTTACTCGTCAATCGTGTAGAATTGCTTAATAGCGTGGTTGCTAATTATAATCAAGCTATGACTATGTGGGCAAAAGAATTAGAAGAGCTAAAAACAAAACGATGAACCGTGGCATTGTTATCGTAGCTCATGATACAGAATATATTGAGTACACAAAAATTGCAAAGTTTTGTGCTCGACAGGCAGCACATTATCTACAATTACCTATAACTTTAATAACAGATAACCCATGCTCGGATCCTATTTTTGATCAAGTTATTACATCAAAAAACGATCATTATCAGTATAGGTCTTTTGGTGCTGATGGTAAAAAATGGAAAAATTTTAATCGTTGTAATGTATACGATTTAACACCATATGATCATACATTAATGATTGATTGTGATTATATCATCAATTCAACACAACTTAATCAATTATGGAAATTAGATAAAAGTTTTTTATGTCATGGCACAAGCACAGGTATCAGTAAACATATTGGAGCTATAACAGAAAAAGTAGGGCAATACGATCTTAATCTTGTTTGGGCAACCGTTGTTATGTTTAAAAAAGATGAGTTTTCTAAAGCAATTTTTGATATGTGGAAAATGATTCAACAAAATTATGTGTACTATGCAGCACTATTTAAGTTTAACAACCAATTATTTCGCAACGATTATGCACTAAGTATTGCGTTAAATACCGTTACAGGGCATTTGGGATATGAAGATTGTCTAATTCAATACCCACTTATCAATGTTTTCCAAGATGTAGATATAAAAAAATCTGATAATGGTTATGAATTTTTTTACGAAAAATCTGTATCAAGTATGTATCGTCCATACAAAGTGCAATTAGACAATATAGATTTACATATGATGAATAAAGAAAAGTTGTTGGAGTTAATTAATGAATAAAGGTATTGCTATACTAGCACAGAATAACTCAACAACAAACTATGTACAATGTGCTATTGTTTTGGCAAAAAGTATACGTAAGACCAATCCTACATTACCTATTGCACTTATCACAAATCACACTGTGACTAATACATGTTTTGATTATGTTATACCGTTACCATATGGTGATGTAGCCACTGAAGAATGGAAATTGTCTAATGATTGGCAAATATACGAAGCTAGCCCTTTTGATCAAACAATAAAAGTCGAAGCTGATGTACTAATGACTAGAGATATTTCAAATTGGTTTGATATATGTTCAAAACAAGATTTAGTTATTGCACAAGGTTGCGTTGATTATAAAAATGAAATATCAACATCTAGGTTTTATCGTCAATTATTTGACAAAAATCAATTACCTGATTTGTACAATGGCATTACCTATTTCAAAAAATCAAGTACAGCAGAAGAATTTTTTAAATTAGTACGTTATATTTTTGAACATTGGGAAGATTTTAGAAGTACATTGAAATATTGTGCCATGAGTGAACCTGCTACAACTGACATTGTTTATGCTATTGCTACATTGTGTATAGGTGAAGAAAAATGTTTATTACCTAACAGTGTAAATCCACTAAAATGGGCGCATATGAAGCCTAGAATTATTAACACGTTTAGTGATGATTGGACAAAAGAGTGTTTTTTTGAAATATTAAGTAGTGGTCAAGTGCGTGTTAATAGTTATAGCCAATATTATCCACTCCACTATGTTCATAAGAATTTAGCAAATCATTTTGAGAAGTATTATGACTAGTATTGAAGATATTATTGAAGCATTTAAATTAATTAGTGAAGTCCAACCTATACAATATGAGTATAGGTTATATTATGATAAGACAAATGGTGTACCATTAAAATATTCTGTTGAAGATGAGGGTGGTGATTATATTGTAATTTCTAAAAAAGATTATGAAGAAGCTAGTTTTTTAGTAAAAGTTGTCAATAACAAATTAATAAAACCTGTGCACCCAAGATTTTTGATTATGCATGAATCTACAGGTGGTTTTACAGTAGACCCATATGATTGGACAGTATTAGTTGATCCTGATGAACCTCATTTGTTTGTTGATACCGTTAAAGTTGAAGACATACAATATGACAATCATTGATATTGCAGACTTAGACGTAATATATCTTACCTACGATGAACCACAGAAAGAGGAGTTTTGGCTTAAGATCAAGCACATGATTCATTGGGCAAAACGAATAGATGGAGTATATGGTAGTGACGCTGCACACAAAGCTGCTGCCATAGCAAGCGAAACAGAACGTTTTATTCTTATAGATGGCGATAATTTACCACACGAAGATTTTTTTAATTTACAACTTGAATTAGATGAATTTAGTTATTATGCACAATTTCGTTGGCGAGCAAAAAATAATGTCAATCATTTATATTATGGTAATGGTGGTTTAAGTTGTTGGACAAAAGAACATGTTTTAAACATGAAAACACATGAAAATACTGATGGGTCGCATCAAACCATTGTTGAATTTTGTTTTGATCCACTCTATTGGGCAATGCATGATTGTTATAGTACTACTTACATTAATTTCACACCAAAGCAAGCGTGGCGAGCAGGATTTCGTGAGGGTGTAAAACTTTGTTTAAAAGAAGGCAAAAAACCAAATTCGATTATTGATTTTAATGAACAGGTATGGGCAAAAAATTTACAAAGTTTAAACATTTGGCAAAATCTTGGACGTGATGTAGACAATGGTTGGTATGCTATGTATGGTGCTAGAATGGGCACATATTACCTAATGTTAAAAGATTGGGATTATGCTAACGTGCGTGATTTTAAATATCTTGACGAACTATGGCAAGAAATAAGTGATTGTACCAATGAAGATAGTATAAGATTAGGTGAAATACTTAAGTATGATTTAGGGTTGGATATTGTTGAACTTAATGGTAATCAAAGTAAATTTTTTAAAAATTATATCAGTCAACATTGGCATAATCGTGGTTGTATGATTAAAGAAATTGATGTGATTCGTGAAATTGAAGGTTGGTAAAAAAGGTGATTGTAAATGTTATTTCCTAAAAGATTATGTATTATTGGTTTACCTCGTAGTGGTAGCCAATATCTTGTTGAACTATTAAAAAACAATGCTACAAATCGTTATACTGATTTGAAAGAACCATTTACGTATAACTTACCACGCATTGTTGTAGATGATAACTTGCAATTATCTATTGAAAGTTTTCCCTCTATCTACGATTTGTACCAAGATCGTGTCATATACACAAATAACGTATTACGCAGTGGTGATATTAATCAATCAATTATTATGCGATTGTTTATTGTGCCTGAAATAGAAACTATGCTATACGATACCATACATAATCTAGTGCAAAAAGATTTTGCATTTTTTATACTTAAACGTAAAAATGTTATCAATCATATTCTTAGTATAGGTATTGCAGACGCACGTAATCAATATAAATTAATATGGAGTGAACCATATGACCATACACCTGTAAAAGTTACAAACTTTCAATTAATGAGATGGTTACACCAAAGTATCAAAAAATATGAAAAATTAATTGAAGAAAATGATATCAGTGGACAAGAAATTTTTTATGAAACTGCAATAGAAGATCTTGCTCGCATTTATGATATGCCCATAAATATTTGTTTACCAATAAAAAAACAAGTCATTGGTGATCCTTACGATCATATTATTAACAAAGATGAAGTAAAAGAATTTATATTAAACTTAGAATGAAAAAGTATATTAAACTAGTACATAATGAACCACATTGTGAAGATTGGTTTGTTGTAAATTGGTGTATAGGAAATACATGTAATTATTCTTGTAGCTATTGTCCAAGCGGATTACATGATGGCAGTAAAGGATGGCCTGATCCTAACACCGTAAAACAATTTATTGCAAAAATTGCTGAACAAACATTCCCCAAAAAAATTTATTTTGAATTTACAGGTGGTGAAGTTACACTATGGAAACACTTTATTGATATTTGTCAATTTTGCAACGATTTAAATATAAAAATTGGATTGATTAGTAATGGTAGTAGAACAATAAGATATTGGGAAGAAAATAAACAATATTTTGATCATATTTGTTTATCGTTTCATCCTGAAGAAGCAGATCCTAAACATTTTATGGAAGTCATTAAAACAGTTCATAAAGATTTGCGAACTCATGTTAATATCATGATGAGTCCTGATAAGTTTGATGAATGTTATGTTTTAGCTACTAAGATTAAGGATTTAGGTGATTTAAGTATGGCATTGCAGCCATTGATTCATGATTTTGGTGATACATTGTATGACTATACTCCAACTCAAAATAAGATATTTGAAAAGCAATATGACTTAATTGTCAAACCTATTAAGTTTACCAAGCATTTTGACTTTTATCGTGGTGTTATGAAAAAGATTTATACTGATCAATCAGAAGAAGTTATTTCAGGGCATCGATGTATAGTTGAAAAAAGTAATAATTGGTTTAATTGGGATTGTTACGCAGGAGTAGAACAAATCGTGGTTGATATGGATGGTGAAATATTTCGTGGATGGTGCAAAGAAGGTGGTTCACTAGGTCATATTAGTGATAGAGACTTTCATATACCACGTGACCCTGTTATATGTGGTAAAACAATGTGCCATTGTAATTTTGATATTATGTGCACAAAAGAATTAGTAGAATGAGTGATAAACGATTTTGCCCACTACCATGGATAAATTTATCACTTGACGTAAATGGTAGCACTAGACCATGCTGTCGTTATCACCAACCTAATAGACAACAAGAATATAAACTACCATTTATTAAAGAAGATAAGCTAGATCGTTTATACAATAATCAACAATGGCAAAATTTGCGACAAGCATTTATTGATGGTGTCGAACCATCTGAGTGTAAAATGTGTTGGGATGATGAAGCAGGTGGTGTAAAAAGCTATCGACAAAATTTTGTTGAGTCTAAAAACATTGATATCACCAATGTCAATTTTAATTCAACCACTGTGCAATCTCCTATTACCCTAGATTTAAAATTAAACAATGTTTGTAACTTAAAGTGCCGTATTTGCGGCCCACAAGCTAGCTCAACATACGCAAAAGAACATAAGATATTATACCCTGCTAATTTATTAGACTATGATTATTGGACACAAGATAAAATAACAAATACTACACATGAAGAAGTATTGGTTGATTGGGCAAATCATATTCAACACATTGAAATGACAGGTGGTGAACCAATGAATAGCCCAGAAAATGTAAAAGTGTTAAAATTAATCAATGACGCATCAACACTATCAGACAAAACAATGTTGATTAATACTAACGTCACACAATGGAATCAATCATTGATTAATTATTTACTTAAGTTTAAGAAAAGCACCTTATGCTTAAGCGTGGATGATTTATATGAACGACAAGAATATCATCGTTTCCCAAGCAAATGGCAAGATATTACAAAAAACGTTGATAAATTTATATCATTAACACAACAGTACAATAATATAGAAGTTATACTATTTTGCACAGTAAGCGTGTTTAATGTATATTTTTTGAATGAGTATCAAGAATGGGCAGATAGTAAAGGCTTAACAGTGTATTATAATTTGTTACATACCCATGAGAAGTATTGTATACGAAATTTACCTAATCCTGCTAAAAAAGAAGTTGAAAGTAAGCTAAACAATACTTTTACTAAAGTGATTAATTTTTTACAATTACCAAGGAATGAATATTATTGGCAGCAGTTTTGTGATGAAGTAGAAAACTTAGATGAATTTCGTGAGCAAAATTTTGTAAACACTTACCCACAATGGAGTAAAATTTTAGGAATCATGTAAAATCAATCAATCCATTGAGCAAATTCAGGAAATAACGATAGGAAGTCTGTATTTCTGCGTTGGTCTAAGGTACTAAAGTATACATAAATTTCTTCTGCTGTATCTTTACATTGTATCATAGTAGGATTTTTTTCAATGCCATCACGTGTTGTTATTAAGAAATCTCTAAAATCACACCAATTAGTGTATGATTTATGGTTACGATAAAGGTCGTTATTAATCAGTTCATCAAATACTTTAATAGGTTGGTCTAAAAACCTAGCAAATTCTTTAGGTGCTTTAAGCGGACTTTGCTCTTTGGGCCAAGTTACAATATTACGATGTATTTCAAAAGGATAATATTGTTCTACACATTCTTTAAAATAATTAAGATAATTTATAAATGATGGTAAACCAAGCAAGTTTAAACATGGCATAAAGTTAATTGTTACCATGTCAGGCATTTGCAACAATGTTTCTAAATTATGTTTAAATCGTTTCCATTTTACACCGTATCTTATGTATTCAAGTTCATCCCCAATATTTTCACCACTTACTTGTATAATGATATCAAAATGTTCACGTAATTTTGGTAGATAATTTAAAAACTTTTTAAAGTAAGCTTCGGGAGTGTTTAAATTGGTTGTAATACATAATTCAATTTTTGGATAATAGTCATCATTTAGTATATTGTGAAATGGTTCAGTACGTGGATATTTGGTGTGTATGTTAATTAATTCTTCAAAGCATTCGTAAATTAAATCAGTTATAAGCGGTTCACCACCTATAAAACCAAACCTAAGTAATTGCTTCATACCTATATTTTTGTACCATTCCCAAAAAAGTTTTTCAACTTCAGGGTTGCGTGAACCAATTTGACTACTTTCTCTAGTCATTGGTATATTAAATTTTTTCTTTTCTGCATACCATTGTGTGCTATAATGTTCACTACAATAAGTGCATTTTGCATCACATGTATTGTTTAAGACTATCTCAATAATATTGGAATATGAACTTAATTGTAAGGTTGGGTTAGTTAAGTCTTGTTTTGATTTTGGTGTGATTTGAACATTTCTGTGCATGTATTGCTCAAATTTTGTGTCATTTCTTGCACTTTTAAAACCTTTATTTTCTATGCTCCAACATGTATTACAATCACTATGTTGCTCATTGTTAAGTAAACTTTTTCTTCGTTCTTGATGTTTGGGTAAGTTAGAAAATAAATCATAACCTAATGTGTGATATATTTCGGGGGTAATCTTGGTACGTTCTGTTCTGCAACAATAAGTAAAGCTTGGTTCACTGATATAGAACATCAAGTAGTCCCAAGCATAATTACACAGTGTATTAGGACGTTCAGGATAGATTGGTATCATTTACGATCACCGAACAAAACAAAATGTTCAGGTGCGTAGCCTTCCATAATTTCCTCCCAATTTTTTGTAATTTTAGATTGGTCAGGTGTTGCAAATTTATTTTGCATACTACCACGAATAGGCACAAATGCCCATGTACATAATTCAGTAAAATGTGCAATACTTTTAAGTTCTTCTTCTAAGCTAAGAGCTTCATCCACAAATTGTGGTGGCATCATAAATTTCACTTCTAAATGTCCAACATTGCGATTACCATGTTTTGATTTTTCGCTAGCAATAGCTTCAACTACTTTAACAAATTTTGGTCTATCATAAAACTCAAAATGCACTGATAAATTAAGGTCACCAAAATGTATAAGTTCACGATAATAATCAGGTTTTCTTGAACCATTACTATGTAAACTAATGTGATGACCAAATGCGTTAAGGTAACGTAACCAATCTATAAAATCTTTGTTAGTAGTAGGTTCACCACCACTTATAATAAAGTTAACACTTTCACCTTTAATAAACTTTTCTTCTAATAAATTAGTTGCTTTGATTAAGTCTGCTAATGGTTTGTGTGGGTCAGTATTATTGTGTATCCAAGGCCAACAATAAGAACAATCATAATTACAACGTCTACCAATTTCCCAATAAATTTGTTTTTGACTACTAACATGTGTGCGTTCTAATGCAACAAATTCTGTTAGTGTTGGATCATTCTTATCCATTTGAGTGGGTAATTCTGCACTTTGTCGTAGTAAGAATATTGTTTTTTCATTGGTTGCTTTTGGTATGAATAAATCTGCGCCACATGAACACACATTTTGTGTACAATCAATCCAAGTATTTGGTACATTAAATGTATTCCATACACTACCTAGTTTGCCACCTACTCTACAGCTTGCAGTCCAAACATAACCATCCATGTCGATAAACAAGCTATCTACACCTGCGCCACACTTCCATCCTAATAAATGGTTAAGTTTAGCTCCAACAAGTTCGTCTGTGCTCCAATCTCTCCAATGTCCTAGTTCATTATATGTTCTAATCGGTTTACCCGCAGTTTTGTGTAATGTCATAGCAATATTTATTGATGTAAACCCACATAATTAAATAATAGATGGATGATGACGAGCTTCATGAACACTATTATGAATTGTGGAAACGTGGTTATTGGGAAATTCCAAGCGATATTGATGTAAATAATTTTGATTTTAATTGGAGACCACATTCATACCTAAAACCATCAATACATGTTTTTGGTACACAATGGCAACGTAGTGGTGGTCCGAAATTTATTGTTCCTGAACATGATGATATCATTTTTCATTCATTTCAAAAAGTTGTAAAACTAGAAAACAAAACTAATTTTCATATACCTGACTCAAGCTTGTTATTTGACTTTAGTTGGCATCATGATGAATACGATGCTAATTATCATTTCCAATGGAAAAATGGTATTAGCTACATTAACCCACAAGCCAATGAAACAATTTACTTAACTGAATACAACAATGTTGACATACCCATCATTGGTAAACATATAGGGAACATTGATGAATTAGTCAATAAAGTTAATTATAATTTTTATGTTGTATCGCAATATATAGATTATTCAATTTGTGACTTTTTGTGGAAACCAAAATGTGTTGATGACATGTTGCACGTTAATGTTTTTAAAACTGAGCAACATCAAAATACGCAAACTATGTTTATTAACACAGAAATGTATAAGCGTGGTTATCGTAATAGAAAATACATAGAAAATGAATTCTTAAAAGTTACATTTATACCAAGTTTGTTTTTTGTTGACCATGGTAATAAACAATCAGAAAATAATTTCACTAAACTAAAACAAAGATTTCCTACTATACAAAAAATTAGGTTTTTTGATAATTGGGTTGATACAATACAACGATGTGTAAGTAAAGCAACTACGCCAATTATTTGGGTTGTAGATAGTCATTATAATTACGACACTTTTGATTTTGGTTACTATCCTAATTTATGGGATGAAAAATACATTCATGTATTTGGTAATCAATGGAATGAATGGGGTAAAACATTTTTAATTAATGTTGATGAATACAAAAAAGTTAATACGTTAAAAAAAGATATTGAATTACTTAACCCAATTAAGCTAGTTGACCAAAAAGCTAACATTGAGTGTTCCAAATTTGATAAGTTAATGATACATTTTGGTAATGAAAATAGTTTAGAAACAAAATATAAAGTTGCATATCAGGGAAGTTATTTGGCTACTATTGATTATTGGATTAGTCAACACCATTATATTATGGGGTATAAAAATTATACTATATGGGTATGTAGTTCAATATGTGAATATTCAGAGTTTGATTTTACTTACGAGCCTAACCCATTTGATTATAAACAATTACATGTTTTTTCTAGTAGTTATCATGGAATCATTGAAAAATTTGGTGACACATTTTTACTTAATGTTCATGAATATATTAAAGTGCGGAATGAATTTGATTCATTACAACGATATAAATCAGGTATGAAATATATTGATAATATTACTGTACCAAGAAAAGACCACCCTGTTTATCCATTTATTGAAAGTTATGTTCATACTATACAACAAATTGAAGATGAAACTTTTCCTTATGTTGAAATTCGAAATAGTGATACTGAATATCCTAATCTTTTAAAATTATGGGATACAAAACACATTGTATCTAACATGGATGGCAATGCTATATATTTTCCTATGGTTGCAAAAAGTATGATTAAAAATCAGTTGTATGATTATCCACACATTGAAAAACCGTTAAAGTTTTATGGTAAACCGTTAGATATTGTGTTTATAAGCAATGGTGAACCCAATGCAGATGCACATTGGGATCATTTAAATAATTCATTAATAAACAATAAAGCTACAAATAGAGTAGTGCGAGTAGATGGTATCAATGGTAGGGTAGCAGCGTATCATCGTGCTGCAGAAGAAAGTAAAACAAGATGGTTTTTTGCGGTTTTTGCTAAATTACGGGTTAATACTAAATTTGATTGGTCTTGGCAACCTGATTTGTTAGTACCTGATAAACATTATATTTTTACTGCGGTAAATCCTGTAAATCGTTTAAGCTATGGTCATCAAGCCATGATTGCCTATAATAAAAAACTAGTACTATCTAATAATGGTGTTGGTTTAGATTTTACGTTAGATGATCCACATGATGTTATTAATCTTAATAGTGGTATTGCTTTTTATAACATTGATGCTTGGACAACTTGGCGAACAGCTTTTAGAGAGGCTATAAAGTTACAAGATTTGGTTGTCAAATACAATGATACAGATGCAATCTATAGATTAGGACGTTGGTGTGGTGCAGGTATAGGAGAGCATGCTGACTATAGTCAACGTGGTGCAAATGATGGTGTTGCATACTATAATGAAGTTAATGGTGATTTTAATAAACTGAAATTAAGTTATGAATGGGATTGGTTACGTAGACGTTTTGACTCATTATAAACGGGTACTAAGTTTGCTGTAAAATAAGTAAATAATTAATAGGAGGTACATTATGAAATATTTTTTAATTGGAATTATGGCTGCAATAGGTTTAACATTTAGCACAACAGTTAATGCACATATGAATGGTGGGCATAGAATGCATGTGCAACAAAGACATTTTCATCATCACCCACATCATTTTCATCGTTATCATTGGGTAGCACCTGCCATAATAGGTGGAGCAGTAACGTATGCTATAACAAGACCATATATTGTTGACCAACCTGTTGTTGTGCAGCAAGTGCCACAATCTCCTGTTGTACACTGTACTGAATGGAAAGAAGTATTACAACCTAATGGAACCATTGTACAAGAACGTACATGTAATCAATAATGAAAAAGTTATTAATTTTATTATCCATAGTTGGATGTAGTATAAGTTATGCACAAAACTATGGACAAGATGTTGCTATTGTTGTAGCAAAGCAACCAAGGTATAACACAATTTATCAGCAAGTATGTACACAATATCCTGTAGAGCGTAAGTCACAAGGTGGCAGTGTATTAGGTGCTATTGCGGGAGCAGCAATTGGTAATCAAATTGGTGGTGGTAGTGGTCGTGATATTGCTACTGCTGCGGGTGCTGTCATTGGTAGTCAATTAGGTGGTCAAAGTGATGGCAGTGTTGTTGAAATGCAAACAAGATGTAGTCAACAACCTATGCAAGTACAAGCAGGTGAGGTGGTTACTTTTGAATATCGTGGACGTAGATTTACACAAGTTTTCCATTAATATTATTATAAATATATGGATATAAAGGTTTTTTCAATATGTCATTTACTATAACAGGTGGGTTACAATTATTAGGTGGGATGCAAGCAATTACTCCACCACCATCAGGACAGGCAGAATATATAGTACCTGGGACATACACATGGGTTGCACCCACAGGGGTAAGCTCAGTAAGTGCAGTTGCTATTGGAGCAGGGGGTGGTGGTGCAACTAATACAATTTTTGTAGTAGGTGGAGGTGGAGCTGGTCTTGGTTATGCGAATATTAGTGTAACATCGGGAAATCCTTATACTGTAGTTGTAGGGCAAAGAGGTCCACAAGGAGATGCTGGCTCTCCAGGAGGGCAAAGTTATTTTTCTGCGAATACTGTATTAGCAGGAAATGGTGGTGGAGGTGGGTCTGCAACTTCAAACCCTAGTAATAAACCAGGCGGAACGGGTGGGGGATACGTAGGAAATGGTGGTGGTTTTGGTGGTAATGGAGGAAATAATTCAGGTCTAGGTGGTTCAGGAGGTGGTGGTGCAGGTGGTTATTCAGGAAATGGTGGAATTGGTGGTGTAGTAGGTAGTAGTGGAGCAACAGGCACTGGCGGGGCAGCAGGTGGAGGTGGAGGCGGTCAATCTAATTATTATAACGGTTCAGGTGGTGGGGGTACAGGAATATATGGGGCAGGAAGTAGCGGTTCAGGTGGACCTGTCCAAACAGGTGGAAACGGTGGGTCGGGTGGAACTCAAGGTGGAGCAGGAGGTTATGGATATCATAGCGCAGGAGGGGGTGGTGGAACTTATGGTGGTGGAGCAGGTGGTTCTATATCAACAAACCCAACAGGTTTAGGAGGAAATGGTGCTGTAAGAATAATTTGGGGAAGTGGAAGACATTATCCGTCCACAGGCACAGCAAACGTATAATATAAAAAAGGGTTTTCAATATGTCATTTACTATAACAGGTGGTATAAGTTTTACAGGTTGCATACAAAGTAAAACGCTTTACCAACTTTAGAAACTATACTAAGAGCAAATGCAGCAATGTGCCACATCGACCAATAAAAAAAATAGAATTGACATATTCTACTTATTATCCAAAATACTTTACTACAGTTTTCAGGTATGTTAAATAGAATTACTTTTTAAAAGGAACAATTCTATGATTTTAACAAAAAGAAAACTTGTTAGTATGACAGTTGCTGCAATTACAGCACTTACTTTAGCAAGTTGCAGCAAAAAAGAAGAAGCTAAAGCACCTGCTGAACCACCTAAAGCAGCAGAACCATTAAAAGTTGGCTTCGTATATGTTGGTCCCGTAGGTGATGCAGGTTGGACATTTGCACATGATAATGGTCGCAAACACATTGAAAGCAAGTTTGGTGATAAAATTAAAACTACATTTGTAGAAAAAGTACCTGAAGGTGCTGATGCTGAACGTGTTATTCGTGATTTAGTTAGCCAAGGTAATAAGCTAATTTTCGCTACATCATTTGGTTTTGGTGATGCTATGGAAAAAGTAGCAAAAGATCATCCTGATGTTAAGTTTGAACATGCAACAGGTTATAAAACATCAGAAAATTTACGTGTATATGAAGCAAGATTCTATGAAGATGCTTATATGGCAGGTATTGTAGCAGGTAGTATGACAAAAACTAATACACTAGGATTTGTTGCTAGTTTTCCAATTCCTGAAGTATTGCGTAACATCAATGCATTTACAATGGGTGCAAGAAGTGTTAATCCTAAAGTTACTACCAAAGTTGTATGGGTGAATACTTGGTTCGATCCACCTAAAGAAGGTGAAGCAGCACAAGCATTAATTAATCAAAAAGCAGACGTATTGTTACAAAATACAGATTCTACTGCAGTACTATTAACAGCAGAAAAGAATGGCAAATTTGCCTTTGGTTGGGATAGTGACATGAGCGCATTTGCTCCAAAAGCACATCTAGGTTCTGCCATCGTAAATTGGGGACCATACTACGAAAAAGCTGTTAACGATGTATTAAATGGTACATGGAAAACAAGTGATACCAAATGGGGAACCAAAGAAGGTACTAATGATTTAGTGAAGATTAATGATGTCGTATCTGATGCTGCTAAGAAAAAAGTTGATGAAGTTAAATCATCATTAAAAGCAGGTACATTTGCAGTGTTTAAAGGACCACTTAAAGACAACACAGGTAAAGTTGTATTGGAAAAAGATGTGGTTGGTGATGATGCATGGAAGGGTAGGATTAACTTTTATGTTGAAGGTGTAGAAGGTAAGATTCCTTCAGGTAAGTAATGTTTAATTCAGCCAATACAAGGTTATCACAAATTGCAAAACGTGCAGGGGTAGAATATACGGAAAGCATTGAGTTATTTGCTGAAATGATAGCTGAAGAATGTGCTGAAATTGCGGATACAGCGTGGCAGGTAAATTTATCTGCTGCGCCTGTTATTCGTAGACATTTTAATTTAATTGAGCCTAAAAAATGAATAACATTTCTAAAGATAATTTATTTATTGGTGTGTTTGTAGCATCATTAGTGTTGATAGGTATATTTTTTGATATTGGAGAAACATGCATGATAGGATGGAACCCAATGTTAGGTGAATGTTCTGATATTGTTAAACCTAAATAACGTGATGGATTGGTACACACTAGGTTTACTTTTGTTTGTATGTATTGCAGTGTGGATTATAGAAGATATAATTTTACCAAAGTATCAAAATAAATAATAGTATTGTTGTATGAAGTTGATGGAAAAGTGCTGCGGACGAGGGTTCGAATCCCTCCCACTCCACCATAAATAGATTGAATGACTGAAGAAGAGATTAATAAAAGAAATTTTAAAATTAATGTTGTAATAATTTTATTAGTTTATGTAATAGGTATTACTGTTAATATAGTCTTTTTATGATGGGGTGGTATTAGGTTTCGACGGGGTAACAAGTACGGATATGGACAACACGATAGGCGAAGAACGTAATTCTAGCAAATCAAATAATCGCAAATGACGATTACTTTGGAGAAGTTCGCTTAGCTGCGTAACCTCCACGAGGTAGGAAAGACCTTGTAACCAAACTACCTAGGGGCATTTGTGCCCCTATTTTTTTATAAATATCTTATAAGGGAGATATTTATGTACATATATCGTTGTAGAATAAACAAGGTTGTAGATGGTGATACGGTTGAAATTGATTTAGATTTAGGTTTTAACATCATTTTAGCTAATCAAAAAGTTCGTATGGCAGGTATAGATACCCCTGAAAGTAGAACATCTATTGCTGAAGAAAAAGTACGTGGTATGCTATCAAAGAAAAAATTAGCAGAAAAGTTGCCTGTAGGTAGTTGGCAAAGCATACAAACAATGAAAGCTGACAATAATGATGATAAATTCGGACGCATACTTGGTGTATTCATTATGGAAGATGGTTCTAGTTTAAATCAATGGATGATTGATAATAACTATGCTGTACTGTATCAAGGTGAAAATAAAGAATTAGTACAAGAAGGTCATCGTTACAATAAACAAAAGTTGATTGAGCGTGGTGAGCTAAAAGCATAAATACATAATCATGCTTACAAGAGAGTTCATTCAAGAAGGTGTCAACGATCCTAATATTTTTAAAGCTGTGTTTATGGCAGGTGGGCCTGGCTCAGGTAAGAGTTTTGTCGCACGTCAGTTAGGATTACAAGCAGCAGGGTTACGCACCATCAATAGTGATGATGCATTTGAGTACCTACTAAGAAAACATCAACTTGACCCTAAAATGCCACCTGAAGAACAGGAAAAACGTGATATTATTAGACAACGTGCTAAAGATATTACTTCTACTAAACGATCACTTGCCATACAGGGTCGTTTAGGATTAATCATAGATGGTACTGCTAAAAATCCCGAAAAGACAGCATCAGTTAAACAAGGATTAGAAGCACTAGGTTATGACACCATGATGATATTTGTTAATACAAGTTTACCTGTTGCTTTAGAGCGCAATCGTATGAGAGCAAGAAGCGTACCTAATGAAGTTGTAAAAAAAGCACATGAAGAAGTTCAACTAGGCAAAGAAGGATTAGAAAAAGTTTTTGGTAGCAGTTTTGTACAAGTTTTAAATGATATGGAACCTGATTTTAAACCTGCATACAAAAAATTACAATCATTTTTAAGAAAACCATTATCACCAAATGCCCAAGAATGGGTAAACATGCATACACAGCCCAAAAAATAGTAATTTTTTTGTGCAGTTGCAAAATATAAATATTAGCTTATGTAAGTTTATTATAAGGAACTATTATGACAATTACTACAAAATTAACCATTGCTGACAAAGCTGTGGATACAACTTACCAAGATGTAACAGGAACGACAAGTGGTGCAGGTACAGGGGCAAAATTCGATGTAACCAAAACCAATGGTGTATATACAGTAAAATTAGATTCTGCAACAGCAAGTTCAGGAACAGGTTATGTAGCAGGTGATACTATCACTATCCCAGGCGCAACCCTTGGGGGCACATCAACTAATAACTTGATTGTAACGGTAGCTACCGTAGGAACAAGTGGTAAAATTGCAACATTTGGTGCAGTTGGAACAGGACGTGTAGGTGATGGTGACATTGATGTAATGTTTGAAGTAACAGGAAGCAATGCCAAAGCTGAAGTATATGCACTAACAGGCAAAAAAGCTGACTTTAGTGTTACAGTTGGTGAGACAGGTGTTGTTACTGTAACACATCCTGATCTTGACAATGTTGAACTCACTATGAAAGACATTGAACGTCTATCATTTACAGACTCATCGATTGCTTTTGATGTAAAAGGTAGTGCAGGTGAAGTATACGCTTTATTATGCGCAGCACTTGGTAAAAATGATGTTACTCCTGCTTTAGTTGGTAAATATCTTAAGTTGGCTGATTCAGGTATGACAGATACACAGATAGCTGCTGAAATACTTTCCTCAAAAGACTATGAACTAGATGCATTAGGTTTAGGTAACGAAACCTTTGTTAAACAAGTATGGAAAAATGTTACAGGTGAATTGCCTAGCTTAGAAAATCTAAGAGCATTTACTAAAGTTTTAGATGATAAAGTTTATTCTAAAGCAGAATTACTTGAAGCTGCTTCTAACTTAACAGTTTTCCGTGATGAAGATCATATTGACTTAGTTGGTATGACAAAAATTGATTTTATCCCCTAAAAATTTTGGATAAAATCAATTCCCAAAAGGGTAGTGTTTACTACCCTTTTTTATTGTAACAATATAAATAGTATGTAAATATTACGTCCTAGACAAAAATTTTATTCACACACACAAGGAGAAAATAAAATGAAAACAGTAGGTGATCGATTAGAATCCTTTACAATAACAGGTGTAAACCCAAGTAGTGATCAGTTTTTTGATATTACTGAAAAGTCATACGCAGGAAAATGGAAAATTATCGTATACTATCCAAAATCTTTTACTTTTGTTTGTCCTACAGAGATTGTTGGATATGACAAATTATATCAAGATTTTGAAGATCGTGATACAGTTCTTCTTACAGGATCCACAGATAATGAATTTTGTGTACTAGCTTGGCAAAATAGTCATTCAGATTTAAAAAAAATTAGACATACTCAATTTGCTGATACACAAAGGGGCAACTTAAGTTTAGTCGAACAACTAGGAATATTTTACGCTCCCGCAGGAGCACCACTTAGAGCAACATTTATTATTGATCCTGACAATGTAATTCAACATGTTACAGTAAATAACTTAAATGTTGGTCGTAGTCCTGAAGAAACATTACGAATTTTAGATGGATGCCAAACCAATGAACTTTGCGCTTGCAATCGTGCTGTAGGCGGCGAAACTTTATAAATCAGTAGGGCAGACATAAATACTCTAAAAAGGAGTGTTTATGTCTCAAAGAATACCTTATACATATTATGTCTTTCATAAACCAACAGGTTTAAAATACTATGGTTCAAAGTATGGAAAAAATGCTGATCCTAATAGTTTTTGGAAACCTAATGGATACTATACTTCTTCAAAAAAAGTTAAAAAGCTTATTTTAGAATATGGAATTAATTCATTTAATGCCGAGGTGAGGAAAATTTTTGACAGTCCTGAAAAAGCATTGATTTACGAATACAAATTTTTAAAAAAAGTAAAAGCTTTATCAAAAGATGATTGGTTAAATGATAATTACGGAGGAGAAAAATTTAGAAATATTGGTCCTGCTAGCGAAAAAACTTTGCAAGCACAAAAAAATAAAAAACAATCACCTGAAAGTAATATAAAAAGATCTAATTCTTTAAAAGGCAGAATTATTTCTGATGAAACAAGAAAAAAAATGTCAGAAGTTCAAAAAAATAGATCTGAAGAAAATGAAATGCTTAGGCGAGACAAAATTAGACAACATGCTTTAGGAAGAAATCAAAGTGAAAAAGTTAAAAAACAATTGTCTCATATAGTTAGTAACACAAGATGGGTTCATAATGGCAAAATGCAAAAAAAAGTTGGTAAAGATGAGTTACAAATATATATAGATAATGGTTGGCATAATGGTAGAATTTTGTCTATAGTTACTTGTCCACATTGTGATCAAAGTGGTGTAAAACATAATATAGCTAGAAAACACTTTGATAAATGCCAATCTAAAAAATAGCAAAGGTTGGTTAATAATGAGTAATATATTATTGATAATTGCAGCCATGGTTTTTATACCATGGCTGTTTTTAAAGTTAACTAAGCTAGACAAACATATACCACTGCCAATGGCTCAGATTGCTTTTGGTATATGCTTTGGTCCTAGCGCATTAGGTTCAGCATTTCCTGAATTATGGTCAAACGTTTTTACGCAACCTGTTCGATTTGGTTTAGACGCTATACAAATATTAGCGATTAGCGTATTTGCATTTATTGCAGGTATTGAATTAAAACCAAAAGAAATTATTGAACGTGAAGGTCATGCAATATGGAAACAAGCATTTCATGTCATACTCATACCTATTCTTTTGGCAGGTTTAAGTTTCATCGTATTTTTTGATGATCCAATTTGGCATAATCCTGATATACCATTTTGGAAATATGCATGGACAATGGGTGTAGCAACTTGTATTACTGCTATGCCTATGTTGGTAGTTGCATGTAAATCAATGGGTATATGGGGCACACATACTGCTAAAAAATTGCTAGGATTGGTAACTTTTGATGATTTAGTATTATGGTTGACTGTAGCTGTAATTGTCAGTGTAGGCAAATATGCTGTAAATGCATCTATATTTTTTGCAGTATTGGTAGCATTATGGTATCTTTGGCCTAAGATATTACAAGTCGCAGGTGAAAATGCTTATCCAACCTTGACTGTTGCTTTAGCTTTAATCATGGCAAGTTTTAGTCATTGGGCAGGATTGCATTATGTTTTAGGTGCATTTTTTGCAGGTATGATTACGCCAAGACATGCTATTAAATGGAATGAAGGCATGGAACTTCAACAAATGTATTGGTTGATGCCTGTATTTTTTATTTGGACAGGATTGAAATCACAATGGACATTAGACTTTGAAGTAATCCTTATGGGTGCATTGGGTATGTTTGTTGTTGCCATAATAACAAAATTTGTAGGTGTATGGTTGGCTTATCGTGAACAAGGTATGCGACTAGTGTGCTTTAAAACTGCACTACTTCAAAATAAAGGGTTAATGGAAATATTTTTAGTATCCATGTTATTGAGTGCAGGAATTATTAGTGATAATATGTTTGCTGCGGTGGTTATTATGAGTTTAATGAGCACTATTGTTGCTGTGCCTTTAGCAAAACTCTTTTACAAACCTGAATACATTGAACACAAAATTTAAGGAGCTAATATGTTTAACTATGAAACAATTTGGGATGTTTATGAAGTTAAATTCGTAATATTTTTTATTTCAGTTGTTTTAGCTATCGTTCTTACTACTTGGTTATACGATAAGAAAAAAGACAAGGATGTAGATAATGATTGAATTTTTATGGGCACTTGGTGCTATTATTTTAATTGATGTTGTTTTAGGTGGTGAAAATGCACTAGTGATTGCTATGGCATCAAAAAATCTACCTGAACATTTGCGCAAACGTGCTATGTTTTGGGGTACTTTTGGTGCAGTAGCTGTACGCTTTGTTTGTGTGGCAGCATTAACTTACCTGCTGATGATACCTGGGCTAAGGTTGGTGGGTGGATTATTATTAATTTGGATTGCATGGCGACTGACTTCAAATAATAACGATCATACTGATATTAAAGCATCTATGACATTTTGGGGTGCTATGGGAACTATTGTCATGGCAGATGCTGTTATGGGACTAGATAATGCTTTAGCTATCGCAGGAGCAGCAGGTGGTAATTGGACATTAATCATTATTGGGTTGTTAGTCAGTGTTCCAATTATATTGTTTGGTAGCACCATGGTGTCTAAGATTTTAGAAAAATATCCTGATACTATTTTTATTGGTGCATTTGTATTATATGCGGTTGCGTTTAAAATGATAACAGGTGAACCATTTGTAGATACTTATATTGACCCTTTACATGATTGGTCAGAATATGGTTTACCTTATGTATTAGCTTTAGTATTAACATTGAAGCAATACTATAGAACAAGAATTAGAAAAATTAAAGGAGAAAATAACAATGGCACAATGGCTTGAAGTATTAAAACAGGGTTTACCTGATTATGCAAAAGATATTCGTTTAAATTTAGATGCAGTAATTTTGCGATCAACACTAGACCCAATAGTGGCTGAAGGATGTGCACTAGCAGCAACTGTTGCAACAGGTAATGGTGGTATGGTAGGTAGAATTTATCCTGCTATACAAGATGAAGTCGAACGTAATGCAGCAATGGCAGCAGCAAGTTTAATGGCTCAAAATAACGTATGGTATCCTTTTGTTGAAATGACAGGTGATGAAAATTTGAAAGGATTACCTGCACAGTTAAGAATGAATGCTATTACTTCACATGGTGGTACTACTAAAGTACGATTTGAAGCGTATAGTTTATGTGCTAGCATAGTTGGTAAGTGTCATTTTTGTGTAAAGGCACATTATGAAACATTGAAAAAAGAAGGATACACTGTTGAACAATTGCGGGATATAGGACGTATTGCAGCAGTCATGACAGCAGTGTGTAAACTTTTGGTGGGTTAGGTGGATTATAGATCCTTAAAAGAGTGTGATCATTGTGGTACTAATGTTTCAAAGTATCACCCTGTATGCGCTCAGTGCGGTAGAGATCATTCGGAAGAATGGTTGTATATTCCCCCACCACCCCCACCTCCAATTTATCCCGAAGGTTTTAAATTTCATGATATTCCCCCTTATAAACCTGAAATAATTCCTGAATGGTTACAAATTGGATTATGTCTTGTGGCAATACCATTTGTTGTTTGGTTTCTTGCTAATCTTATAAATTGAAGGATTTTATGAAAATCGCAATTATTGGTGCAGGTATAGCAGGAATATTACCTGCTTATTATTTGGCAAAACGTGGTCATGATATTACCATTTACGATCAAGAACATTATGCTGCTATGCGCACTAGTTATGCTAATGGTGGACAAATTAGTGTAAGCAATAGTGAAGTATGGACAACTTGGGCAAATGTTATAAAGGGTTTAAAATGGTTACTTAAAAAAGATGCACCATTATTAATTCGTCCCCAACTTGATTATGATCAACTTAAATGGATTGCTAAGTTTTTACACCATACTGCATCTAATGTATATCGCCAAAATACTATTGATACCATTACATTAGGCTTAGAAAGCAGAACTTTATATCAAGAAATTATTGATGAAGAAAACATAACTTTTGACCATAGTGCATGTGGTATTCTTCATATTTACAAAAGTGACAAATATTTTCAACCAACCTATGAGGTCAAAGAATTATATGAATCACATGGTTGTAGTTGGCAAATACTAGACAATGAACAACAACTACTTGATATTGAACCCAACCTGAAATATTTTAAAAATTTAGTTGGTGGTGGATGGACAGCAGAAGATTGGGTGGGGGATATTCATAAATTTTGTAATGAATTGTTAAAAGTATTAGTATCAAAATATTCAGCTTGCGTAAGTTTTAATAATGAAATAAATGATGCAAGACAATTAACAAGCATTCATGATGCAGTAATTATTGCTGCGGGTGCAGAAACTACACATTTATCAAAATTATTGGGTGATAGTATTGATGTATACCCTGTAAAAGGTTATAGTATAACAATTAATGATTGTCATATTGATGAATTACCCAAAGTAAGTTTACTCGATGATGAATCTAAAATTGTAACTTCAACATTAGGAAATAGGTTAAGAGTGGCAGGTACAGCAGAATTGTGTGGGCACAATCGTGATATTACAAGAAGTAGAATTGAACCATTATTAAATTGGGTCAACGAAAATTTCCCACATCTTGATACTAGAAATTATAGTAGTTGGGCATGTTTGCGTCCTATGACACCAAACATGATGCCTATTGTTTGTGAAAGTAAAGTAAAAAATATTTACTATCATACAGGACATGGGCATTTAGGATGGACAATTAGTCCTGCAACATCTAAAAAACTTGTTTCTTTGATTGAAAAATGATAAATATGTATATGAGCGAAGAATACGACAAGTTTAAACATAGTCGTCGTAGGCAGCAAAAAGAAAACTATGTTCATAGACAAGCTGATATTTTAAAAGCATATCATCTTGAGCCAAAGAATGGTCAAGAGCATCGTTATGCAAAACATAGTTCAATGAACTGTGGTAATCCAAAGTGCATACTATGTTCTAATCCTAGAAAGATTTTTAATGAAAAAAAGATACAAGAGCAACGTCACGAACAGTCAAAATTATGGGATGAAGAGTAGTATCTATAGTTATTACGTAGTAAACAAGTTTATTTTCAGATAATTTACATCATAAGTAAATATCTACGCACACATTTTAATGTGTTTTTTAATTTCTAAGAGGAAAGAAGCATGAAGAAACTTTTATTTGCAACATTATTTGCAACAGCGACAGGGGTAGCAACTGCACAAACATCGATTTATGGTTTAGCAGATGCTTTCTACGGTCACTCATCAGGTAAGCAATCTGTAAATCGTGTTGAATCAGGTGGTATGACTACTAGTTATATTGGTATTCGTTCTACTGAAAAACTAGGTGATGTTACAGCATCAGCGGTACTTGAAACATTTTTACGTCCTGACACAGCAGCAAATGGTCGTTTTAATGGTGATACATTTTATGCACGTAACGCATATGTTAGCTTAGCTAATAAAGCAGGTGAAGTACAAGTTGGTCGTGTAACAACACCAATGTTTATTTCAACCATTGCTTTTAATGCGTTAGCTGATAGTTTTGTATTCAGCCCAATGGTTACTGCACGTTATGGTGTTAATAACTTTAACTTAGGTGGGGGTGGTTCAGACACAGGTTGGAGCAATAGTGTATTAGTTAAAACTAATGCAGGACCTTTAGCGGTAACAGGTGTTTACAGTGCAGGAGTAGCCGATGATGCTGCAGGTACAAAGCAAGCAGGTAAAAGTGTTGGTGCTATGTATTTTGCAGGACCTGTTGGTTTAACTGCAACATGGCAAGATGTTGAGCAAGGTGCAGGTAAGCCAAGCATGGTATCAACGATTGTTGGTGGTTCAGTTGACATGAAAGTAGCAAAGTTTTTTGCACAATGGAATCGTGTTGAGCACAGTGATGCAGTAACTAAAGAAGACAAAGGTTATAGCATTGGAGCAACTATGCCATTAGGTGGTGGCAACACTGCTATGGTAAGTTATGCTAAGCATGATCATTCATTTGTTAATCGTAAATCAGCAGAGACAGCATCATGGGCAGTTGGAGTGTCACATGCTTTAAGCAAGCGTACAGACTTGTATGCAGCAGTGCGTGATACAAACTATACTAATGATGGTATTAACCGTACAAATGCATCATGGACAGATAGTCGTGTAACAGGTGTTGGTGTACGTCACCGTTTCTAATTTATAAAACCTAGAAACAATTAAGGGAGCATAGTGCTCCCTTTTTATTATGGATTAAATCTACTTTGGAAAGCGTTATAATTTTGTGCAACTTCATTTCCATTTAGTATAGAACTATACATTCTAGCAGCATTTATTCTCCCGTTTAAAAAATTTTCAGGTACGCTATAAATTGCACCAATATTTAATTGCCCTGTACCACCATACGGACCCTGTGTTGCCTGATTTTGTAAAACACCGTTTGCATAAAATTGTTTTCTATATGTGGTATGATTATATGTAAACACAAATTGATACCATGTGTTTAAAGTTAACACGTAAGCTGTATCCATATCATTAGCAAAAAATGAAAAACTTATATACCGAGTAGGTCCAAAGTACAGTATCTGAAATCCATTGTTGTTGGTTAATGGACCCTGACCAAAATAGCCACTACCGTTTGCGGAAGTATAAACCCATATTTCTAAACTCCAATTTCTTAGTAAGTTTAAACTACCCATGTTAACGTATTGATTGCTACCATTAAAGGTAAAATATGAGGTTGCTCCTGAACTAGTAAATGTAGGTGAATTTACTAATGTACCATTACTTGTGCCCGTTAAGTCTGTCCAAGTAGTTCCTGAGCCTCCATAACTTGTACTAATACCTGCGTCCAAGTTAAATAATAAATTACTTGTTACAATATTAGTATATCTACTCTGTAAAGCTGCATAATTTTGTGCAACTTCAGGTGCAGTTAAAACTGTGCTATACATTCTAGCAGCAGCTATTCTTCCATTGATAGGAGTACTAGCCGAACTGTACGTACCGCCTATGTTAAATTGTCCTGACCCACCATATGCAGCACCTGTATTACTATTTTGGAAAACACCATTTGCATAAAATTGTTTTAAATATGTACTATGGCTATATGTAAAAACAAATTGATACCATGTGTTATAAGTTAATACATATGAGGTATCCAAGTCATTGGCATACATACCAAAAATAATATATCGTCCACCTGATGCTAGATATAAAATATGTAGTCCAACGTTTGTTGATGTTGTACCTTGCCCAAAAAACCCACTATTGTCTGCTGTAACCCAAGCCCATAGTTCTAACGTCCAAGTACGCTGTAAGTTTAAACTACCCATGTTAACGTATTGATTGCTACCATTAAAGGTGAAGTAAGAACTTACTCCTGCATTAGTAAATGTGGGTGTATTGACTAATGTGCCATTACTCGTGCCTGTCAAATCTGTCCAAGTACTACCTGTACCTGAATAGCTTGCTTTGTTACCTGCGTCTAAATTAAATAGCAAATTACTTGTGACAGGCGAAATAATACTTCTAAAATTAATGCCACTGCCAAAAGAAATGCCTGGACTAACTGTAAAACCCATAATTAATTTCCAAAATATGATTTATAATAATTATAATTACTTAAGCATTCACTATCGGTTAAATATTTGTTATACATCATAAAAACAGAAATATCACCCCAATATTGTGAAGCACTTGATGGGTCAGTGTTTCCTTCATGATACGCACCAATTGAACCAAAACCTCTATCAAAATTTGCTGATCCGCTTGCAATACTGCCTCTGATGGTGCCTGGGGTATCGTTGTAGGAAATTTGGTAATATGGATCAAAATTTTGCCAACGCCAAAATATTACAACCCAATTTGAAGTACCCCAATTTGGCAATTGATATTGATAAAATCCACTTCCTAAAAAACCTGCCCCATCATTATCATACATGCCTATTTGATATCCAGCATATTCAATAATTACGTGATGATCGTTAACATAAGATCTTGTTAAGGTTCTCCAATTAGAGGTATCTGCGCTTACTCTTGTCCATACACAAAACGTTACTCCTGATGCACTACTAATTGATATATCTGATCCATTTTTGGCACAGCCGTAGCTACCATTAAAATCCATGTATTTTACTGCACCCGCTGCATTATAAGCTGATGCAAGTATATTAAAATTATTTCCGTTCCCACTTCTGTCATACCAAATTGTTCCTGAACCACTATAACTAGCAGAATTAGTGGCATCAAGCCAAAGAACTAAATTTGATGGAGCAGCAATTGCATATGAAAATATACCAAGACCCCCTCTAAGGGTTACACCTGTTCCAATAATTGAACCCACTTTTAGTTTCTCCTGATTTGTATTTAACTATTTTTAAACTCTTACTTTTTAATGATAGCAATTTACATGTTTAATTTAATCCACTTCCACGATATCGTATAAAACTATCAATGCTTGTTGTATATGAAAAATCAGAGGTAGCTACCCCAAAAGCAAAATCCCAAGGACCATCGAAATTTCCAAACTGTATTCTCAATGCAGTATATGTGCCTTTATACATGTATATTGAATTGGATATTGCACGTGACGCATGTCTGCCACCATTGTTTATAAAAGCATTACCTGTTGTAAAATTAATTGTCGCCTCAGGCCCTAACCATAGATAACTAGCATCATCTGAAGTTAACGTAAAAGTATATGTATTGCTTTTTGTCGCATACCAATATCCTAACCACTGTACACTAAAATCTCCCGTTCTAAATAAGTCATTTGGAAATATTGGGCTAGTATTTGTGTTGGTTGGTACTGATACTGTAGCGGTAGCAAACCAATTAGGATCATCTCCAAAATAATTGTTATACTCTGTTCGTCTTAATCCAACTCCTGTCATAGCAGGAAAATCAATAGTCACTCCGCTTACACTAACTCCACCGAAAAAACCTGGCATTTTTATATTATCCTCATTTAATATTGTAAAACTATATTGGCAAATAAAAAGCAATTAAAATCATAATTTTTTGTATTAAGTAAACCAAAAATATATTTACCCCATCCCATTTCCATACCAAATTAGGTCAGTAAAGTAAATGGTTGCTGAGGTGCCTGGACGGTACCATTTCCAATAAAACTCTCCTGTGCCTGTATAATTTCCCCATTGAAGTCGTACAGGATAGTAAAAATTTGCTGCAAGGGCTATACTTGCCTCAACTGTTTGCGTTGCGTGTAAACCTCCATTATTGATTAATGAATTACCTGTTGTAAAACCTCTTACAGCATTGTCACCTATCCACATATAACTAGCATCATCTGAAATTGTTTGAAAAGTATATGTGGCAGTAACAAGTGGCTTAAACCAACCCAACCATTGATACGAAATACCTTCAGTTGTTGTCCCTGATAGATAAGGGTATACTGTATATACTCCTGTAGGTGTATTTGATGCAAAGTAATTTACGTTATCAGAAAAATAACCATTGTATATCGAAAGTCTTAAACCTTGGTCTGTTATAGCAGGAAAATCTATGGTAATATTTTCTAATGAAAAACCTGTTGCTAATTGCATAATTACATCCTTATATACTATTTAACAATTTAATTTAAAATAAAATGCTTTTTAAAATAAGTAATACTATGATACAAAGCACCTATGAATGGGCAGATAAAAGACATGATTTTTTAACGCAAATAAGAAATTTAAATCGTTATTATGCTGATGCGCACGTTTTGTTAAAAAATATAGATAAACTTGTACGTGAACTAACCATACTAAATGTTGAATACCGTAATCGAGTTACCCCCACTATTAAACAAAAAGAAAAACTGTCGGAAATAAACAACGCTATTGATATCTTGGAAAAATGGTTACTTGTCATCACCTTAACCGAATAAAACCTCTTGACAATGGTAGGAATTAGCGTTAATATACGCTTATTGCTTAGGGCAATACACAAGTCAACTTCAAAAGGATTTTGCAATGTCAAAGATTGATACTAGTTTTAGCTTTACGCTTGATGAAGCAGAGGATGCTCTACATAGCCTTATCAAGACCAAACTTTCTATGTTTCTATGGGGTCCACCAGGGATCGGTAAATCTGACCTCATTCGTTCTATCGCACGTAAAAATGCTTGGGCAGTACGTGAAGTGCGCCTTGGTCAAATCGACCCTACAGATATCAAAGGAATTCCATTCTTTAACTCTGATAAGTCATATTATGCGTTTAATGAGCACACTAAAGAGTTTGAAGAAACCAAAGGTACTCTAGATTGGGCACCACCATCAGAATTTCCTGATGCCAAATTTGCTGAACAATATGAGCAAGTTATTCTATTTCTTGATGAAATGAATGTTGCTGCCCCCACTGTTCAAGCTGCTGCTTATCAACTTGTTCTTGATCGTCGTGTTGGTAAATATAAAGTTCCTGAGAACGTAATTATCGTTGCTGCAGGTAACCGTGATAGTGATAAAGGTGTAACTTATCGTATGCCATCACCACTATCTAACCGTTTTATCCATATGGATATTCGCCCTGATTTCAACGTATGGCAAAATTGGGCAGTACAAAACAATATACACAAAGATGTAGTGGGTTACTTGTCATTCGCTAAAAATGACTTGTATGATTTTGATGGTCGCAGTAGTGGACACGCATTTGCTACACCACGTAGTTGGTCAGCAGTAAGTAAAATTCTAGAGGATGCACCAACCATTCCAAGTGAATTGTTAACTAAAATTATCGCAGGTACTGTTGGTGATGGTCTTTCAGTCAAGTTTATGGCGCACCGTAAGCTTGTTGACAAAATGCCTGATCCTATGGACATTCTACAGGGTAAAGTCACTGAGCTTGCAGTAAAAGAAGTTAGTGCTATGTACTCACTTACTGTAAGTATGTGCTACGAATTAAAAGACATGAGCGATAGCAAAAAAGTAGAAGGTAAGAAATTTCACGAAATGTGCGACAATTTCTTCAAATTTATGATGGAAAATTTTGAAACTGAGTTGGTTATTATGGGTGCAAGAATTGCCCTGAAAACCTACAAATTGAATATTGATCCTACACAGTTGAAAACTTTGACTGATTTCCATAAGAAGTATGGTAAGTACATTAAGGAAGCCATTAACACTAAGTAAAATGTAGGAAAAGTGGGGTGAAATTCCCCACTTGATTAAAAATAGTTATTGTGTTATCATGATGCTATTATATCAAAGGAAAGTTTATGACTATTACCGCTAATACCAAAGAAAACAAAAAAATTAAAAAAGAGTTTGAAGATTTGATCGGTCCGTTCGACCCTGTTCTTGATCGTGAAGCACGTGACATTATTACAGGCGCACGTGTTGCCCTACTGCTTAAACATTCATTTTTTGGTAACTTAGCTACACGTCTTAAACTAATTAATGGTGATGAGTGGTTACCTACTGCCGCTACTGATGGTAAGCGATTCTATTATAATAGTCGTTTTATCAAAAAACTTACACGTGGTGAGGTTGAGTTTCTTGTTGGTCATGAAGTACTTCATGTTGTTTATGATCATATTGGTAGGATTGGTCATCGTGATCGTCAAATGTTTAACATTGCCAATGACTATGCTGTTAACGCAGACCTGAAAAAACATAATGTAGGTACGTTTATTACTACAGTACCATGCTTATACGAACCCAAATATGAAGGTAAATCATCTGAAGAAATTTATGATGATTTAATGAAAAATATCCAAACCATCAGTATGGATGCACTGATCGATAAAATGATCGATGAACACCTTGAAGGTGATAGTGAGGGTGATGAGGGTGATGATGATGGTGATATGGATAAAACAGGACGTAGCAAGAACGGTCCTAAGAAAATGACCGATGAAGAACGTGAACAACTTCGCCAAGAAATTAAACAAAATATTATCAATGCAGCACGTAGTAGTGAAGCAGGATCTATCCCTAAAGGTGTAGAGCGTTTAATTAAGGATATTACTGATCCTAAAATGCCTTGGAGAGAATTGCTTCAAACCAACATTGTTTCAACGTTGCGTGATGACTATACTTTTATACGCCCAAGCAAGCGTGGTTGGCATCTTGATGCTATCTTACCTTCACTGAATTTTAGTGAGCTAATCGACATATGCGTAGCTATTGATATGAGTGGCAGTATTAGTGATAAACAAGGCAAAGATTTCTTAAGTGAAATTCAAGGTATCATGGACATGTTTAATAACTACAAGATTCACGTGTTTTCATTTGATACACGTTGCTACAATTTAAAAGAATTTAATTCTGAAAATATGGATAGTATTGTTGATTATGAACTAAAAGGTGGTGGTGGTACTGACTTTGATGCAATTTTTGATTTCTTAAAAAACCAAGCTATCGAACCAAAACGTTTAGTAGTGTTTACTGATGGATATCCTTGTGGATCATGGGGTGATGCAAATTATTGTGATACAACGTGGATTATTCATGGTGATTCCAACCCAAACCCACCTTTTGGAACATGGGCAATTTATGATGACCACAAATAATATAATCTATAAATCACAAGATATTAATCAGTACAATGTTTATACATCAAGTAATAGCACAGATGAAGTCATTGTTAAAAATTTAAGTCATGGTGCAATTAGTAATTTAAAAACTTGGGTCTTTAAAAATGAAGACTCAGGTTTAAATATTGATGATTATATTAAATGCAGAGAGTCTGCAAAGTATGATCAGCGTTTAGCAAATTTATTAGATGAACTAAAAACCATATATCTATTATTGAAAAATGAGTAACTATATTGCTAGTTGGGATGAATTTGGTTTAGAAGCGTTGTTCAATGTTACAAACATTGATGAAAACAATGTTTGGAAAATCTTAAAAGATGAAAGAACACAAACGGTTCCATTACGTAATTTAATTTTGCGAGCACAATTTAATCCGCAACGTGCATACGAAATATATGCATTTGCATCTGATTTAAGCGAAGATGAAATAGTGTATTGTTTCGAGCATACTCCACAAACTATAGTTGAACAAATTAGGCAAGTTGGTCATAAGTTTTTTTCTAACTATAATCCACATGATAAAAGTAAAATAAAAATAACATAGGTACATCCTCCTAAATATTTGTGGTAGAAACACGTTTAGGAGAATACCATGGCAAGATTTATTAAACACGTTGGATTACATGGAGACCGTAAAGTAGCGGTTGTTTTTAGGCAAGTTCCTAATGAGGAGCATATGTGCCTAGTTGTTTATACCCAACTGTTAAATCAAAATATTCATGACCCACTAATGGCTACCATTGAAAGTGATATTGGTCAAGTTAGTAAAGAACTCGCAGATGCATTAAATCGTACACATACTCGTGATGGTAAAATTATTTTACAAGTTTTACATAGTGAAGGTATGCTTAAAAAAGTTAACACTGAACAAATTGTAATGACTCCTGCTCCAAGACAACATATACGATTAAATGAATTAAATAAGCTGTTAAACGAAATGGAGCAAGGTGAAGCAGCAGTACGTAGATTGGCTGAAATTGATGCTAGTAAGGGCTTACAAGATCCTGCAGATATTGCCAAACGTATGCGTGGAGAACAACCTGCAGCAGACCGTATGTTTGGTGCTAAGGATGCATTAGGTGATAATGAATTAGCAAATAATTTACGTCAACAAGCAGCTAAAATGAGTGCTGAGGCTAAAGGATTGCTTGCTGAGGCTGATCGTTTAATAAAAGAAGCTGCAAGCATGGAAGGGGTAATGATTGAAGAACCTGCACCAAAGGCAAAAGCAACCAAGAAAACTGCTACAAAAGCACCTGCAAAAAAATCAACTCGTTCTAAAGTGAGCCAACTAGTAAGCTAATATTATGTCTCCCGAAGTATTCAAGAAGTGGGAAGAAATTGTTGATGATGTTGACAAAATAAAAATACCTGTTGAGTTTATTAAGAAAATAATCATCAAAATGGAAGGTCGTAGGCAACGAACGTTAAACATACAATCGTTGGTACGATCAGGACATGATAATGATGAAATTGAAGAAATCATAGCATCTAAGTTAAAAGAACTTGATGATGAAATGATTAGTATAGAATTTATACTAGATATTGAAAACATTGCAGAAACAGTTCAACCCACAACCGATCATCTATTAAGAAAATTATAAAACTAGATAAACTCATGTTGATTTTATAGAATTTTGCTAGTATGATTGCACCATTTAAGGAATCAACATGAATGTAACGTTATTATCTTACTCACAACCAACCAAAGATTTTAGAAAACTTGGTATAGAGGATGCACAAGACTTAATTGCATATTGCGCTAGAGTAAGTAATCCATCTAACCAACTCAATATTGAAACTAGCCAAAAACTCATACGCTATCTTATTAAAAACGCACATTGGTCACCATTAGAAATGGTCAGTGCATGTATGGAAATCACAACCACACGTGATATTGCTAGACAAATATTGCGTCATCGTTCTTTTTCATTCCAAGAGTTTTCACAACGTTACGCTGACCCAACTAAAGATTTAAATTTTTTAGTGCGTGAAGCACGTTTGCAAGACCCAAAAAATCGTCAAAATAGTATTGAATTAGATAATACGGTTGAACATGGCATAATGCAAGAAGAATGGGCACTTAAACAACTAGAAGTCATTGTCTCAGCAAAAAATGCTTATACATGGGCAGTTAAGAATGGTATTGCTAAAGAACAAGCACGTGCTGTACTTCCTGAAGGATTGATAGAAAGCAAACTTTATGTCAACGGAACAATTAGGTCATGGGTACATTTTATTCAACTACGAAGCGGTAATGGTACACAAAAAGAGCACCAATTAATCGCACTAGAATGTGCAAAGGTTATCGCAAATGTCTTTCCTATGGCAACAGAATTGGTCAACAACACCAATGATTAAAAACTTACTTTACCCTACTAATGGTACAGTACCGCACCTTATGCAAAATGTAACCTATGTTGAGGTTTGCAATTTTAGGATGGGTGATGTAGAAGATCCTGAATTATATGCATCAATACCATTAGGTGAATGGTTAACCACGGAAAAAGGTAAGTGGGTAAAAGACTATAGTAGCGACATGGTATACGCAATAATGGTTGATGTTGAATCTTATGGTTATCGTTGTGTTGTACGTGCAGCATTTGATGAAGCAACATTAAATTTATATATTTTAAAGTGGAAATAATATGATTTTTGTAACAGGTGGATTAGGGTTTATAGGACATAATGTAGTAAGACAATTAGAGAAACGTAAGCATGAAGTACGCATTATTGATAATTGTACTAATTATGGTTTTGTGCCTAAAGACGAACTTTCTTATCTTGTAAAAGAACGTAAAAAACAGTTTAGTTCTATTCTACACAATTTTCACGTTGCTGATTCAAGGTTGCACATGGTGTTTAGCACACTTAAACCTAAAACTGTTATACATCTTGCTTCGATGCCTAGAGCAAAAATTGTAAACAATACTCCTACTATAGCAGCACGTACTATGATTGAAGGATTACTTAACTTACTTGAATTATGTACAAACAACAATGTCAAAAGATTTGTCTATGTTAGTAGTAGTATGGTATATGGTGATTGGGATGGTATTATTGATGAACATTACCCATGTAACCCAAAAGATATCTATGGCACACTAAAACTTACAGGTGAAAAATTAGTTGAAATATGGGCACGTGATAACAACCGTGAATATAGTATATTGCGACCAAGTGCGGTGTACGGTCCGTTAGACGTAGAGGATAGAGTGCTCAGTAAATTCTTACTCAATGCAATGCGTGGACAAGATATTGTGGTAAAAGGAGAACAGGAAGTTTTAGATTTTACCTATGTTGAAGATGTTGCTTGGGGTATAACCAATGCAGCATTAAGTAATGTAGCAGTAAATAAAATTTATAATGTTACAAGAAATCAAGCAGATAGATGTACATTGCTAGATGTTGCAAATATGGTGGTAGAAATGGTAGGAAAAGGTAATGTACGTGTTGAACCAAAAGACCCACGCTATCCAAGTCGTGGCAAGCTAAATTCAGAATTAGCTAAACAAGATTTTAATTTTAATCCTTATGTTGACATTGAAAACGGTTTGGAATGCTATTACAAGTGGCTCACAGAAAGCACCTATTGGCAATCAAAACTTAGCAAATAGTATACCATTTCATCGTTTAGACAGACAGTATGATTTGATAAAGGATGAGTTATTGTATGTCACCAATGAAGTATTAAAAAGTGGCAAGCTAGTCAATGGTAGGTACAAGTTTGACTTAGAAGAATACTTTAGTAATTACTTAAATTTTAAACATGTATATGCAGTGCACAGTGGCACACAAGCCTTAGAAATTATTGCTGAGGCTAATAAATTAGCTACATCATACAGAAAACATGAATATCATATTCTTATACCTGATGTTAGCTATAAAGCTACATTACATGCTTTTGTCAGACATGGTTATAAAGTTACATTAGTTGATGTTGACGCATATGGTATGATGAAGTGGGATGAAGTAACCAAAATAGTTGAATCTAATCCTGATACCATTTATGATATTTGTATTGTGGGGTTATATGGAGCAAAACCATACTATAATAATTATAAAGAAAGTGAGTTACGATTTAAAGCATTAAGCACAATTAGTATACGTGGTGGTAAAATATTTGAAGATGGTGCGCAACATTGGTTAAGTGGTAGAAATGAAATGTCCACTGCTATGGCAATAAGTTTAGATCCTACAAAAAACCTAAATGCTAGTGGTAATGGTGGTGTAATTTGTACTAGCTATGATAGTTTAGCGCATCATATTGAATCAATTTGTAAAAATGGTTCAGAAAATAATATACTTGCTACGCAGATAGGAACTAATAGTAAGTTAAGTGAAATTGATTGCGCACACGTTTTAGTACGTTCTAAGTATATTGAAGCATGGCAACAACGCAGAAAAGATATTGCTGCATACTATATGCGTGAATTTACTAAGCATGATATTGAAAACCTATGTGAATCTAAAGAAGAGCGTATGTATGCTTATCACAGCGTAAATAAGTTTGCCATTAGTATAGAAAATCGTGACCGTTTACAAGAATACCTTACATTAAATGGTATAGAGACTAAAATACATTATAAACGAAACTTATCAAGATATAGACTAGCTTATAATAATTGTTCTTTGTTAGAAAATTCTTGGCAATTTTGTGCGCATACATTATCTTTACCAATCTATCCTGAATTAACTGATGGTGAAGTTGAGCACATAGTGCAAACAATTATTAAGTTCTTGTATAAATAACAATATGTGGATATTATCTCTTTTACCTGAGTGGGCTATTCATGCAATATTTGCTGCGGGAGCAGTTGGTATCATTCTAGGATTTGTACTAGGATTCATTCCATTCGTAAATAAATACAAACTTCCTATACAGATTATAAGCATTTTAGTATTTGCTTTTGGTGTATATCTTGAAGGTGGGTATGCAAATGAAATGATTTGGCAAATGAAAGTCAAAGAAATGGAAGTAAAAATTAAAGAAGCTGAAGTAAAAGCAGCACAAAAGAATGTAGAAATTCAAGAAAAAGTAGTCACTCAAACTCAAATTGTAAAAGAAAAAGGTCAAGATATTATTAAATATGTGGATAGGTATAGAGACCGTGAAATTCTCAAAACAGTAGAAGGACCTGAACGTGTTAAGATTGAAGAAGTCATTAAGTTTGTAGAAAATTGTCCTATTCCACAAGATATAATTGATGCGCATAATACTGCTGCCAAAATGAATGAAGCAGCAAAAGGTGATAAAAAATGACAATCTCCAATGATGTTCGTTTTTTGATTGCTGTATGTTTTATCATGTTATTGATTACTTTAGGTGGATGTTCACTATTTGAAAAGCAACCTATCCCTGTAAAACGTGAATTTCCACAAGCCACGCCTGAATTAATGAAAAAATGTGAGCAACTTAAAACCATACAAGGTGACAAAGTTGCTATTACAGAAATGTTAAAAACTGTAGTAGAAAATTATACGTTATATTATCAATGCTCAACTAAAGTAGAAGGTTGGCAAGAATGGTATACAGAACAGAAAAAGATTTTTGATGAAGTAAAATAAGGACATAAAATGAACAAATTACTAGTTATTGGTGCAGTAGTTTTGTTAGCAGGATGTGCATCAAGCAAAGATCAACTATACTATGATGCTGCTAAAGCTATTAGCAAAGACAATACCATGAGTCAAACTGCTTGTTGGGCAGCTATTTCAGATATTGCCAAAGGTGGTGGTGAAGGTGCTAAAGTTGGTGCAATTAGTCTTGCTGACAAGTGCAAGAACGAAACCATGAAGATTGAACGTCCTAGAAATTGGATTGGATTATAATAGTTTAGCTATTTGTATAGCTAGTTCATCATTACGTGGTGCATCAGGTAAATCGTTATCGTTAATATCACGATATCCAATGATTGGAAACTCTACGTTTTCATTTCTAATAAATCGTTGTATTAGTTCTTTTGGTGCAGCAATACCATCAGCATCCATTAATTGACCATTAGGCAATTCTAACACAGCATGATCTGCACGTTTGCCATACGGTGTGTCTGCAATTAGTACAACCACTTTACCGCCATATTTTTTCTGTAGTGCTTGGGCAAAAACTACACACCCACCGTCAAACGGTCCGCTATCCGTGTGGTGTACTAATAATGTATATATTTTGTTCTTATTTTTAAATGGAAATTTACCTTCATGTATGATTTTTCTAGCTATTATACCATGACCAACAGGATATTCTTTATTAAACCTAATAGGTTGTAGCATAGGGTATAGGTATTTTGTTGTACCACATTGTATATCAAACTTAGAACCACGTGGTACAAGGTGTTTACGCTCTAGTTTTCTAAATGTTTCTTCATCTACAACAATAGGTTCGCCAACAATGACTGAACCTATAGCAACTGCCTTACCTGTACCTGTACGAACGATGCCAACACGTTTACCTATGTATGGGTTTAAAGATGGTCCACGCCTACTTTCGTAATACTTTTTACCATCTACAATAAGATCAGCATAGTGTATATCACCATCGCTACGTATGTTTATGCCAATGGATGGTATATCAAACTCATTAAACTTCATTTATTATAGCTTTCGTTTTATTAAATTACAAATATTTTACCAACACTAGAGTTTAAAACGTCATCAAACATATAATTCATATCATTAGCTAATCGTTCAGATGCTTCCTTTCGTTCATTTTCATCACGATATTCAGGTTTAATATTTAAATACTGTGTTGGATTACCAAAAACTTTACGTCCATATCCTAGGTTAGTTGGTAAGGGATTTAGTGTTACAGTGCCTGTACCTAAATATTGTGCAAATAATTCATACAAAAATTCATAAGGTCTACGAATTTGTCCTGTGCGACTACTGCGCTGTGTACCAATAGCATTGAATAATGCATTGTATTCAGGAGTTAATTCTAAACTAAAGTTAGTATTAAATCTTGCTGATATCCTGCTGTAGTATTCTGCGAGCATATTGTTTACAGCACTAAAAAAATGCTTTTCAGCTTCTGACCAAGTACTCCATCCTCTATTGTTTCTTGTACCTGCTTGTATAGCATGTCCAAAACGATGTGCCATTATCCATGGTGTAAGCATCACTCTAGCATCACCTTTATTACCAACAAAGACTACGGTTATTGCGTCATCACTTCCATCAATGATTTGATCAGATTGCTTTCCAAAAATAGTTCTAATTTGATCAGTTGTCATTGGGCCATATTCTATATATTTGCCTGTGCCACTGATGTTACTAAAAAATAATCTAAAATCATATGGAGTTTTTTCAAAAAACTTTTGTGTTTTTAACTTATTAGTAGGATGTGGAACTAATCTTCTATCAACAGGATTAAATGGTCCTGATTTTGCAAAATCCCCCATCGGTTGGTAAGTGGACAATGCCATTTCATCAATGTCATCACTTGATTCAGTAATAAATTCAGTAGCTCTCATTTATATATTTATGAACAACGCTAAATATTATAATGGATAAAAAGCACAAAAAATTACTAAAGTTTACTGATTGGGTTATTGGTCGTTTAGGCATAAAAAATAAACCACAGATACGCTTTAGTGATGACAAATCGGAAGTTACCAAACATAGAACATTTGGTTCGACCACCCCTAATAATACCATATGGGTGCATGTTGGTGACCGTAATACAGCAGATGTTATGCGTACATTATGCCATGAATTAGTACATGCAAAACAATTTGAAATTGGTACCGCTAAAGCAAAGATGGCTCCAAAGCGTGAACAAGGCATAGAAGATGAGGCCAATGCAGTAGCAGGACGTATGATGCGTAAGTATGGTAAGATGGATGCCACCATTTATGAGAGTAAAGAACGTGCATGTTGTGCAGAATTACGTCAAGGTTTACTTAAGTTAGAAAAGACTGATTACGATACGATTGATCGTTTAATGAAGAAAATAGCCAAAAAGCATAACATTACTCCAAAACAATTACATGATTACTTTGTTGAAACACATGGTGTTATACCTGATACATGGATTAAAAACAAGAAGAAAGAGTTAAAAGAAAGTGATTTAGGCGAATATAAAATTGTTAATATTCCTGAATTTAGGATACAGGAGTTGATTAAAAGCGGTAATGAACACAAAGATACGATGAAAATTATTAAATCACCTGTAAGTGATTTATTTAGAGTGAGATTAGATATAGAACATCCATATCGTGATTATTTTTTATATGATAAGAAAAATGATGTGTGTGTTGGTGCAGTATCTATTGAAACTGTTACTTCAATCCCAAGAAAAGCTTTTAATGCTATATTAAAAACTAATGTAGCTGTTGTTAGCCCACATATTGTATTGGATAAAGCATACCGTCAAAGTGGGTTAGGCAGTAGAATATATTCTAGTTTTTTATATAGTAAAAATTGGGTGTTTATTACGGATAGACATACTGAAGCAGCATCTAAGTTATGGAATGCTTTAAGTAGTAAAAATGGTTTTGTGACATTATTTTATGATGTTGTCCAACAGAAAGTAGTTAATGATGTAAACGAAAATACCTTTCGTTTAATTGGTGCACCTGAACATTTTAAAATTAAGTTATCAGAAAGTCGTGAAGGGTCATTAACGCATGAAGTAGCAGATAGTTTACCACATGCTTATGTATTACCTGACATTAATAGTGGTAATCCATATTTACAATACAAGTTTGGGGTGGCTATTGCTTCAGCACGTGGCGCACAATCACGTAAAGATGATAATATTAACCCATTTGATGAAAACGGTATGACAGACGTATTTTCAGATAAAGAATTTGTAGTAAGTTTTGACCCACATATTGATGAAATTATTACTGCAGCATTGAAAAAAATTGGTATGCCTAATAACAAAAAGCAAGTTGGGGTAAAAGGTAGTAAAGAAAGCAATGATGTTGCCAAAGTAAGCCCTGTTATAGGATTTAAGGGGTTCTAAAATGAAAATCGTAGAAATTATTAATGAAGATACAGTTAATGAAATAAATTGGCGTAAAGCTGCTGCTACAGGTGCAACCGCATTGGCTGCGATGGGTGCATTAGGCAAAGCAGATGCAAGCGACAATACTAGAAGGGTAAGTCCACAAGCAGATGGCTCAATGAGCCAAAGTTTTGCACAGCAAGTTGCTGCAAACGCACCGAAGATACAAGTAGTTAAACCATTAGCCAATGATTTTGAACAAATTGTCTATAAAGATACACATAGTAATAGATTTCTTAATGGGGTAAGAGATACTGCAGATGGTACTATTATATTACAAAGTGGTGCTGATAGTTTTCAAATTATAAGAGTTGCTAATGGTAAGGAAACAATTGATTATGTTAGTTCTAGAGTTTTGGGAAATGATACAAAAGCAGCTTTACAATCAATAGCTAACAAATCAGATTCACAGCCAATGGCTCAACCTACTCAAAATGTTTCAGTTAAAGGAAATACACTAAGCTACAATGGAAAAGACTATAACATTGTTAGAATTAACAAAGATGGTTTACAGCCAAGGATAAGCAGGTTTGATGCTAAAGTATTAGTAGCATATCCTGATTTAGGAATTAGAAGCTTAGGATCTGCTAATGCAACTTTAGCAGGTGATACTGCTTACGTTTATATGGACTAACATGAGAATATACGAAATATTAAAAGAAGATGCGGAAGACCGCCCACATTTATCAAAAGATCAGCTTGATGCGGTTGAACGTTTTGCTGATAAGTTATGGGAAAAATTAGGTATCGATGTAAAATTTGGTAGTCATTTTTTAGAACGATTATATCGTCGTGAAAATGATCCACCCATTTCAGGGGCAGAATTAGTTCGTTTATTTAAACAAGAGTATCAAAAATATGGTAAAGAGATTGCATCATTACCACCTGAAACTGAAGGTGTGTTTATGGATTTATTGACTAACGTAAACTTACCCTTTGTTATTAAGCAACGTGACGAAGATGAACCAAAGAAAATATTAGGGCAAACGATTATGCGTAAACCTAGTAATACAGTAAAGGGTGAATTTGTGCCTAAAGGTAAACCTTATAAAATTGGTAGAACGGATTAAATACAATATGCGAGCAAAAGAATTTATAACAGAACAAAACAGTATTGGCGAACCACCTGTTCGTGCAAAAGAAGCTTCACGTGGTTTACATAAATTTCGTGACTTAGAAGGTATGGATCGTATTTACGAACTTAACCGTGTGATGATGGCAGTTGCCTGTACTGATGGAACTAAACCCGTAACGCTAGATTCTGAAAGTTATACAGGGCGTTACAATACTGCACATCCTTATACAAAACAAGAACAAGATATGTTAAAAGTGGCATATGCTGCCGTAGGGTCAGATATGCATGATTTTAATGATGGTGATATGCGTAGTTTAGAAGTTAAAGATACAAATAAAACAAGCCCAATTCAGTCATTCAAAGGCTTCAAGTAAAAAATTATCTCCGTCATGCAACAGCATAAGTAGTTACACAGAGGACTACTATGAAAAATATTGATATTAACAAAACAATCGATGGTGTTAAATTAAAATGGTACCATGAATGGTTAGCTACTCATATCTATGATGAAGGTGAAAGTGGCTTTCATGAACAACTTACAAGACAGGTTGTAACAAAGTATGTTGACCCTATTCAATTACCTAAAGATGCTAAAATTTTAGACATGGGCTGTGGTCCAGGCTACTTTATGAACGAAATGAAGCAACGTGGTTATACCAATTACCTTGGTATTACCTTAAGTCAAGGTGATATTGATATATGTAATAAAAATGGACATAAAGTTGAGTCATACGATTTGAGCTTTTTACCTCAAGAAAAGGGATATATAGATGAGTCAGTTGATTTTATCTTTTGTCGCCATGCATTAGAACATAGCCCATATCCATTGTTTACTTTGGTTGAATATAATCGTGTGCTAAAACAAGGTTCTAAATTATATATTGAAGTACCCGCACCTGATTGTGAACGTATGCATGAATTTAACATTAATCACTATAGCATTTTTGGTGAACGTATGTTAGCAGCTTTACTACAGCGTACAGGATTTACAATTAATTTGTTTGAAAATTTAGAATTTGATCTTAATATGGGTCAAAATGAAGATGGTACACCACGTGCAGTACGTGAAAAGTTTTACTGTATCGTTGCTACAAAGGCTAGACCACTCGATTTAAAATAACACTCATAAATATCTTTATGAGTGATTTAGATGATTTAAGAAAATTGGCAGGTATTACCCTGCCAAATTCTTCTGATTATGGTGCAGCGATTAGTATGTCTGCTACCCAAAAAGCGCAAATAATGCGAGAGAAAAATATTAGGCCTGGCGATCCTGCATGGTTTAAGTTATGGTTTTCCCAAACACATCTAACAGGAGAAAAACCAATTTAGATAAATAAATTAATAGAGAAACTATTATGGCAGAACCTAATCCATCAAATGTAGCCCCATGGTATTTACGTAATATCAATCAAGCACTAGCTTTAGATGAAGATAGTGGAAATGTTTTTGTAAGAACGGGATTTCAGGGTAATATAATTATTTCAGGTAATGTAAATATTCCTGGCACTGTTACGGTAGATAGTTCTCCCGAAGATCCTGTGCATGTTCACTTAGATGAAATCGGAACATCGGGTATTCTTAATGTACCTTATATGCCAATCGGAGGTAATGTAGTAGTAACATCAGGCAATGTCAACGCTAATGTATCGGGAAATGTAGGTATTACAGGTAATGTTAACATCGGTACTATGCCAAATGTTAACGCAAACATTACTAGTAATGTAACAGTAGTTGATGGAGGTGGTAGTTTAACAGTTGATGGTAATGTAGGTATTACAGGCAATGTTAATATTGGTACAATGCCAAATGTTAATGCTTTAGTAACAGGAAATGTAACTTCCACATTAAGTGGCAATTTAGCAGGTATTACAGGAAATGTAACAGTAGTTGATGGAGGTGGTAGTTTAACAGTTGATGGTAATGTTGGTGTGACAGGTAATGTCAATATAGGCACCATGCCTAATGTTAATGCCAGCGTATCAGGCAATGTAAGCATAACTAACAATGCTAATGTAGTATTAGGTGGTACTAATTTAGACGCATTTGGTCGTTTGCGTGTAAGTAATCCTGTTACATTATTTGATTCTCAGAATCGTTACTTAGATGGTCAACAATTTAGCACTATAACTGCAGGTGGTGGCTTAAGAACTTATGTTCAAAATGAGAGTAGTTTTAATTTAGCAGTGGGAACTGCCAATGGTGATAGTGTTATCACGCAATCATATACAACACAAGCGTATCAACCTGGTAAAAGTTTATTAGCACTCAATACATTTGCGTTTGCTAGTGCTAAACCAAATTTAAGACAACGAGTGGGATATTTTACAAGTCAAAATGGTGTATTTTTTGAACAAGATGGTAGCACATTGTATATGGTAGTTAGAAGTTATACTACAGGTGCTGCTGTAGACACTAGAGTAGCACAAAGTAGTTGGAACGGTGATGCACTAGATGGAAATGGTCCTAGCGGAATTACATTAGATCCTACACTTGTTCAAATATTTTGGTTAGACATTGAGTGGTTGGGTGTAGGCAACGTACGCACAGGCTTTGTGATAAATGGACAATTTATAGTTTGCCATACATTTACACATGCTAATGTCGTAGGAAATACAAAAGTATACATGACAACTGCTACTCTGAACCCAAGATATGAAATTACTAATACAGGAATAACAGGTAGTGCTAGTACGATGAAGCAAATCTGTAGCACAGTAATGAGCGAAGGTGGCTATAATCCTAGCGTAAGCATACAATATAGCACCAATGGCACAAATGTAACTAGAGTATCAGGGTCAAATACGTTAACAAGTTTGACAAGCATAAGATTGAACCCTAGTTATCCTGATGCAGTTGTACTTCCTGCGCAAGTTGATTTATTATTAATTGATACAAGGTATGGGCAGTTTCAATTGATCGAAAATGCTACATTAGGTAATGCAGTATGGAGCAATGCTAGTGCCACAAGTGTAGTTCAAACTAGCGTTACTACCGATATAATAACTAATGGTAATGTAGTTTATGCAGGGCTTACTAGTAGTAGAGACAGCCTTGAGATCAGCGAGGACATAGCAAAAAGATTACAATTAAAAAGGTATGCGAACGGTAGTCCTATAACATTGACATTAGCCGTTTCTTATACAGGGACTAATACTGATGTACTATGGAAGCTAGGTTGGGAAGAAATTACTAATTGACTGTAAATGAATCATTCAAACACTGTAAAATTAATTAAAAATCCATACGAAGCAACAGTTTTTAAAAACGACAACGAATTACAAGATTTTATAAAATGTTGTGACCCACAAACAGGTTATCTATATTTTATGGATAATTTCTTTATTATTCAACACCCAACCAAAGGTAGTATGAATTATCATCCGTGGTCATATCAAAAACGATTAATAGAAACTTATCATAATTATAGATATTCAATAGCGTTGATGCCACGTCAAAGTGGTAAAAGTACAAGTGCAGCAGGTTATCTTTTATGGTATGCAATGTTTGTTCCTGATAGCACAATTTTAATAGCTGCACATAAGTATGCAGGTTCACAAGAAATTATGCAACGTATACGATATGGTTATGAAAATTGTCCATTACACATTAAAGCAGGGGTTGTTACATATAATAAAGGATCACTAGATTTTGAAAATGGCAGTAGGATTATTTCCGCTACTACAACAGAAACTACAGGTCGTGGTCTCTCAATATCATTATTATACTTAGATGAGTTTGCGTTCGTAAGACCAAGCATTGCTAAAGAATTTTGGACTTCTATTGCACCAACCTTAGCAACAGGTGGTAAAGCAATCATAACAAGCACACCAAATAGTGATGAAGATCAATTTGCTATAATTTGGAAAGGTGCAAATAAAACACAAGATGAATATGGTAATACAACAGAATTGGGAGTAAATGGATTTAAAGCATATAAAGCACATTGGAGCGAACAACCAGGTCGTGACACCGCTTGGGCTGACAACATGAAAGCACAATTAGGTGAAGAACGTTTCAGACGAGAAATTGGGTGTTTTTCGGGTAAGACAAATATAAGACTTAAAGACTCAACAGGTAAAATATTTACAACAACCATGGAAGAATTAGAAAAAATGTTAGCAATTCGTAATAGCTGATGAAATAGTATAAATAAATATATGTTACAAAATAAATATCAAAAATGGTATATGAAAATAATATATCATGCTACAAATCAAAAAAGACCACAAAAAGGTCATGAAATGCATCATATCATCCCAAAATGTATGGGTGGTTTAAACAAAAAAGAAAATTTAGTTAGACTTACATTACGAGAACATTATATTTGTCATTTGTTATTGCCAAAGTTTACAACAGGCGATGACCAAAGAAAATTAAAATTTGCTCTTTGGTGTTTTATTAATAAGTGGGGAAGAAAATCTTGCAAATTTAAAATGAATAGTAAAATGTACGAAAAATTAAAGATTGAAATTTCTGATCAAATTTCTAAACTTAACAAAGGTAAAATTAACCCCCCTTTAAGCGTGGAAATGATTAAAAAATTTTCTGAACGAATGAGAGGTGATTCTAACCCCATGTATGGAAAATTGGGTTCTGAAAATCCAAATTTTGGTAAGAAACGGCCTGGTATAGGTGGTAGAAAAAAAGGCACTACATGGTCAGACGAAGAGCGTTCTATACATCTTAAGATACGATCAGAAATAGGATATTATAATTATTTAAAAGATCCGAAAAGAGGAGAAAAAATAAGTAATTCACAACGAGGAAGAATTGGGACAGCTTTGGGAAAAGTTTGGTATAACGATGGTATTAATGAATACTATGGAAATCAAGTTCCTATAGGATTTAATAAAGGTAGATTGATTTCAAATTCTTCTAAAAAAGGCATGAAATGGTTTACTAATGGGGTAGTAAGTAAACAGTTTAAAGAAGATATGCAACCACAGGATTTTATTCGTGGAAGAATTATTAAAAAATAACTTAGGGCTACAAATACTTACTGATACAGGTTGGCAATCTTTTAGCGGCATTGTCAAAAAAGGTATTAAACACACTATAACTATAGAATTAGAAAATATCTCAGTAACTTTAACACCCGATCATAATGTTTTTTTGGAAAATTTGACAAAAATACCTGCGAACAACCTTAGAAAGGGTGACAGTGTTTGTACATTAAATGGGCCGCAAATTGTAAAAAATATTTATGAGCATTGTTTAGAAGTTGTTTACGATATAGTTAATGCAGGTTCCAATAAAAGATTTTATGCAGATGATATACTTTGTTCAAACTGTGAATTTATTATTGGTGATGAAACACTTATTAATCCTCTTATATTGAATACTCTTGAAGGTATTGAACCAATTGAAAGAATGGGTCAAGTACGTTGGTTTTCTAAACCGCAAAAGGGTAATATTTATTGTGTAGGATTAGATCCAAGTTTAGGTACAGGAAGTGATCCTGCTGCAATACAAATATTTGAGGCTAATACAACTAAACAAGTTGGTGAATGGAAACATAATCGTACTACAATACCTGAACAAATTAAATTATTAGCTAAGATCATTGATTATATTGTAGATATCACAAAAGAACCAAATAATTTATATTATAGTTTAGAAAATAATACTATAGGTGAAGCAGCATTGATCTCATTAGCAGAATATGGTGAAGAAAACATCAAGGGAACAATGTTAAGTGAACCTAAACAAGTAGGATCGACTAGAAGATATCGTAAAGGATTTAATACCACACAAAAAAGTAAATTAGCAGCATGTTCAAAGTTAAAAAATTTAATTGAAAGTGGAAAAATGTCACTTAAGAGTAATGCTTTGATATCTGAATTAAAGTCATTTGTTGCTGCAGAAGGTAGTTATGCTGCTAAAATTGGAGAAACTGATGATTTAGTTATGGCAACATTATTAGTTGTAAGAATATTTCAACATTTACAAAACTATCATAGTGATTTAGACACGCATCTTAAAGATCATAGTGAATATATTGAACCAATGCCTTTTATAATGACATTAAGTTCTGTAAGCTGATAAATACACTATAAAAGTGGATTTATCATGCCAAAAAATAACGATTTAATTAATGTAGATTTAGAAAAATTTCTTGATGCTAATAATTTAAATGCTATTCCATATGATAGTAGTGGAAAACAAGTACCCATTCCCGATGAAGCAGAATTATTTCAATTTAAATTTGCTTCCAATGGTGATGAAAAAGGTACAGCTACTGTATCGATTGATGGTACAAAAACTTTAAATGTTTATTACGATGATGCAATTATGACAGAAAACAATGCCTCTGACGATTGGTTTGATTTTATTAAACGATTAAAACGATTTGCAATGACGCATCAGTTAGATTTTAAAACTAAAAATATGGATAGGTTAGCTACTGATATGAAAAAACGTGAACATCAAAAAAAATTAGATGAAGGTTATTATGGGACACGCCATACTAGTTATAGCGATAAAAACCCAGGCACCGTCAAAATGATTCTTAAACACAATCGCCCACTTGAAGAAACTGATGCAAGATTTAGAAACATTCAAAAGATTTTTTTAGAAACTGATACAGGAGAACGTTTTTTACTTGATACAAAAAAGCCAAATATAGCTAGAGCATTTGCAAGACATTTAGCTGAAGGTGGTCGTTATAATGATGAAAGATGGAATCATATTACTCAAATAGCTGAAGATATTAATCGTTTAGGTGGTTTTGTACGTGCTACACGTAATAAACAATTTAATGAAAGTGCAGTAAAATTAGTTAATGAAGCACAAAATCATTATCAATCTTTGCGTGAAACAATAAAACAAATACAAGGTTCACGAGGATATAACAAATATTTTGAAAGTTGGAAACCGACTTTAAATGAAGATGATCATGATAATTCAATATCAGAAATGTTTTTAACACAGAGACTTGATCCACGAGTTGAAAGTGCAATACCTGTATTAAATCGTTTATCAAAAAATATAACAGAAATGTCTGAAGTAAATGAATTTACTGAATGGGCAAGTAATATAGTTCATGAAGTATTACATCCAACTGCAGAAGGTTCACTTGATGATTTAGTAGATTTAGTTGGTGCTGATAGTGAGTTTATGACTCTTGGTCCTGATGGAAAAAATGCAATCAATGAAATAGAAGGTATTATTAATGAACCTGCATTAAATTCACGCTTACAAAAAGCGGGAATGAGTAAACCTGATCAAGACGCACGTCCTATAATTATTGGTTGGATGCAAGAAAATGCCAAGGATAAACATTATGAAGAAATTTTGGCTAAAATTGAAACTGAGCAACCTGCACCTAAAATAACTAAACCTGCACCCCAACCTAAAAAAGAAACCCCACCTGATATACCTCCACCCCCACCTCCTGAAGTAGCTAGGGAAGACTATGATCCACGTTTATCACAAAAAACACAGATTGCAGGTACATTGCCAACATATCGCCACGCTAAAGCTGTACTAGACAAGTTAAACGGTGTTGAAGGTAAAACACTTGACTTTGGTGCAGGACTTGGTTTAGGTTCAGCAGAAATTGGTGCAGATAGTTATGAAATGCATCCTAAAGCAGGGTTCAAACCTAATTTTGATCGTGTAGATTCTATTCCCGATGAATCATATGCTAAAATTGTCTCGCTAAATGTTCTTAATGTCATACCAAATGACAAGGGATGGCGTGACGCAGCAGTTAAAGATATTGGTCGTATTTTGATGCCAAATGGTACTGCCTTAATTACTACTCGTGGCAAAGATGTATTAGCTGCAAAAGGTGAACCACAAGATGAACCAAATAGTATTATCACAAGTGCAGGAACTTTCCAAAAAGGATTTACTCCACAAGAGTTAGCAAGTTATGTACAAAATGTATTAGGTAGTGGGTTTAAAGTTAAAGCAGTTAAAGTTGGTAGCGCACCTGCTGCTATCTTAGTTACAAAAGGTGGAGAACAAGTTAACGAACTCAAGGGTAAATTACCAACACCTGATGAAATGAGAACATTGTTACAAAAACAAAAGAAACGCTTTGATGATCAAGGTTTTGTACGTGCTGCTGATGATACAGATAAATTAGCAAAAACTTTTTATAAGCCTGAACCATCTAAAAAAATAGATACAATAATGAAAGAATTTGCTGAATCATTAGATGAAGCTAAGGATAAAGAACCATCTGTGAAAATACGTAATCCTGTAGCAAAAAATGCTATGGCAGGTATTGGGGGTGGTGCGGCAGGACAACATAAAGATAAGAAAAAAGCTGATCAACGTGGTGATGTAAAGCATAAAAAAGATAGAATCCCAATGGATCTTGATGAAGGTTCACTTGATAGGATCAGAAAACTATCAGGGTTATAATATGTCAGAACTAATATTGTTGGAATCATCTAAACCATCTGTTGGTCGTGAATTCCAACACTTAGAGGATCTTATATACATTGAAGGTAAACGTGGTATTAAACGTGTACTAGAATGTATAGCAGGTATTATTAAGCGTCAACCACTTGAAGTAAAATGGGATGGAAGTCCTGCAATATTATTCGGTAGAACTGATAATGGGCGTTTTCATTTTGGTGACAAGTATAGTCGTGATATTGTAGATAATCCACGTGCAGTATATGAGCAATATATTGGACGCAAGCCTAAAAAAACATTTGAGCGTGAACAATTTGCACGTGATATGGCTGCATTGTTTGAAGTATATGAAGCAGCAACACCAAAAGATTTTCGTGGTTTTTTAGAAGCAGGATTATTATATAAGAATTCACCTGCACTAACTGAAGATTGTTTTCAATGTAATCCAAACACAGTAATTTACAAAATTAATAACAGTAGTAACTTGGGTAAGCGTGTTGCCAATAGTAAGAGTGGATGTGCGGCTACAGCATATTTTCAACATTTACCTGCCACAGGTGGTAGAAGATATCCTGTAGGCGATCATTCCAATCATTTTAATAGTAATGATGTAGTTATTATACCACCTTTGCACACAAGTGATACGGTGAGATTAGACCGTAGCATGTTAGAAAAATTATGGAATTTTGCTAAACAAAAACAACATAGTATTGATCAGTTTGTTGGACCACAAAACATTAAAAAAATGATTTATGAGTATGTAAATAGTCAAGTAAGTGAAAATGAATTAAGTGCATTACATAATTTAGGTGATAATTTTACAAGATGGTCACGTGATAGTTTATCTGCAAAAGAACAAAATATATTGGCTGAACATTTAAAACAACACATAGATGGTGCCAATGATACGTTTAGGTTAGTACGTGCAACAATGAAATTAAAAGATATGATTGTTGACCAATTAGAAGAATCGACATTAAGTAAAATTGGTATACAAGCAGAATTACCTGATGGACAACGTGGTGGTGAAGGATTTGTCTATGATATTAATGAAGGTATTAATCCTATCAAATTAGTTAAACGTGGATCATTTACACGAGCAAATAAATTTAAGAATGAGTCAAAATATTTAAAAGAGTCATTAAGTAGAAGTGGTAAAAGTGATCGTGCTGTCATTACTTTTGGTCGTTGTATGGGTCATCGTGGACATATGTATTTGGCTAATAGTGTGTTTACAACTGCTAAAGAACAAGGTGCAGATCCATATATTATTGTAAGTCGTACATTGGGTGATGATGATCCACTGACTCCGAATGAAAAATTATCTATCTATCATAAAGTATTTCCAAATCATAAGCATTGTTTTCAAGCTTCAGACGATAGTATGCCAACATTAATGAGTGCCTTAAAGAAATTAAATGAATTAGGATACAAGCATATTACTGCTATCTTTGGTAATGATCGTGCTGATAGTATGAGTCATATTAAAGAATATAATGGGCGCAGTTATCAATTTGAAACATTAAACGTAATAAGTCGTCAACAAACTAATGATCCATACCGTAATATAAATGGACCACGTGGTACGGATATGCGTAATGTATTAAATAATCCAAATTTATCTGAAAAAGAAAAATTTGGATATTGGCGTAAATGTATGAGTCCACAATTAAGTGATGATGATGTACAATATATAATGGATATAGTAAAAAAACGTATTGGACATAATTTAAATGAAGCAGATAATCCAATGTATATTGGTGGTAACACTAATAGCCCCATCCCAGGCACCCCTGAAGATTTAGCCGATACTAGAACACCTGAACAAAAACGCAAAGATGCCAAGCGAGCGATTAAGCAGGCACGAGAATTACGCAAATTTATGGGTCATAATGAAGTTCGTTAAGAATATATATTTTTTGCGTATGTGGTTATCCTAAATACTTTTATCACAGAAAGAAATAAAGTAATATTCAATCTGTGTGTTGTTCTCACAATTACACTTAGGTCTCAATTTAGCTACACTTTTAACTTTATAAGGAGAATACAAAATGTCACTAGCTGCTATTCGTGCAAAATTGGCTGCACAAGAAGCCAAATCAAATTCCCAAGCAACAAATATAGGCGATAATGCCATATATCCATTTTGGAACATGGAAGAAAACACAACAACAACGGTTCGTTTTTTACCTGACGCTGATGGACTAAATGATTATTTTTGGGCTGAACGTAATTTAATTACGTTAGAATTTAGTGGAATAAAGGGTCAATCATCATCAAACAAAGTATTTGTAAAAGTACCTTGTGTTGAGATGTTTGGTGAAAACTGTCCTATTTTATCTGAAGTACGAACATGGTATAAAGATGCGTCATTAAAAGAAATTGCAAACAAGTATTGGAAAAAGCGCACTTATATTTTTCAAGGATTTGTACGAGATAGTAAAATGAAAGAAGATATTTTACCTGAAAATTCAATTCGCAGATTTATTATTTCACCACAAATTTATGGTGTTATTAAAAATAGTTTAATGGATCCTGATATTGAAGAAATTCCCACACATTATTTGCGTGGTTTAGACTTTAAAATTATTAAATCATCAAAAGGTGGTTATGCAGATTACAGTACAAGTGGGTGGTCACGTAAAGAATCCGCATTAACTGAATCTGAACAAGCTGCCATTGAAAAATATGGATTATTTAACTTAAAAGAATTTTTACCGAAGAAACCTAGTGAAAGCGAACTACGTGTAATGAAAGAAATGTTCGATGCTAGTGTTAATGGTGAAGAATATGATACCGATAAGTGGGGAGCATATTTTCGTCCACGTGGTGTACAGTCAACTAGTAATGCTGACCACGATGATGATACATATGTATCACCAAGACAAGTTTCAACTCCTGTCGTGGATGAGGATGACGAGCCTGTTGTGACTTCCGAAGTTAAAGTTACAACACCTCAAACCTCTGATTCAACTGCTAATATTCTTGCTATGATTCGTAGTAAGAAAACATCGCAAGCGTAAATAACAGTGCTAAAAGTGGTGGAATTTTTCCACCACTAACACTTAAGGAGAACACAATGACATTACCTGATGAAAGATACAGGGCATTAAAACAAGGTAAAAAATTGTTGGAAGAGTTATGCGATCCTGGTCGCACCCCACGTGTACCAAGTTCAGTACGTGATCGAGCTAGAGCAACACTAAAACATTTCCCAAATGATTTTGATATTGATTGTCTTGCTGATTCAGCACCAACAATTTTAGATAAACAGTTATTTAAAGTATATACAAATAATACAATTGCAAAGTGATAAGCTATGGGAAAACCATTCGACCTCAGTAAGTTTCGTAAAGACGTTACAAAAAGTATAGACGGTATTAGTATAGGATTTCATGATCCCACTGATTGGATTTCAACAGGTAATTATGCCCTTAATTATCTTATCAGTGGTGATTTTAATAAAGGTGTACCACTTGGAAAAGTTACTGTATTTGCAGGTGAAAGTGGTAGCGGCAAATCATATATTTGCAGCGGTAACATCGTAAAAAATGCACAAGAACAAGGCATATTTGTTGTTCTTATTGATAGCGAAAATGCATTAGATGAAAGTTGGTTACGTGCGCTTGGTGTTGATACAAGTGAAGATAAACTATTGAAATTAAACATGGCAATGATTGATGATGTTGCTAAAACTATTTCAACTTTTATGAAGGATTATAAAGAAACACCTGCAGCAGATAGACCAAAAGTGTTATTTGTTATTGATAGTCTTGGTATGTTGATGAGTCCAACTGAAGTTAATCAATTCGATAGTGGTGATATGAAAGGTGATATGGGGCGTAAAGCCAAAGCACTTAAAGCACTTGTTACAAATTGTGTAAACATGTTTGGTTCATATAATGTAGGATTAATTGCTACTAACCATACCTATGCATCACAAGATCCATACAATCCTGATCCTAATGTAAGTGGTGGACAAGGATTTGTATTTGCTAGCAGCATTCTTGTTGCAATGAAAAGATTAAAACTAAAAGAGGATGAAGAAGGTAATAAAACATCTGATGTACTAGGTATACGTGCAGGATGTAAAGTTATGAAAACACGTTTTGCTAAACCATTTGAAGATGTTGAAGTACAAATACCCTATACAACAGGTATGAATCCTTATAGTGGATTTTTTGATTTAATTGAGAAAAAAGGATTTGTAACAAGAGAAGGAAATCGTTATCTTTATACAGACTTGAACGGTGAAGTGCATCGTTATTTTAGAAAAGAATGGTCTAAGAACGAAAATGGTATTATGGATTTGGTGATGAATGAATTCAACCAACGTGAAAAACAAGTAAATACTGAGTTAGCGGAGGAAGAACAAAATGCTTGATACAGTAGCAGCAGTTTATGAAGTATTTAAACGATACGTTAGTGCTAGTGATATGCGTGATGCAGCAGAGGATGTGCTCAATGTTTTAATTGACCATGATTTTAGCCATGATGAATTAAAAGAAGCTTTTAGTGGTGAAAAAGAAATGGTAAACGCATTGAAAGCATATGATGAAGAAATAGAATGGGATGATGATGAGGACTTCGCAGATGAAGAAGCTTATGATGATTGGAACGATGATGAGTAAATCATGGCATGGTTTAGTAAAATAACGCAAGATATCTCATCATTACCTGAATTTATCGAACATTACCAAACGGAACTTAACCAAGCAAAATATGAAGTAAAAATTATTAAAGGTGAGCGTGTTGAAAAAATGCTTGCAACGCTCCCAGGCGTCACAGAGCATCGTTTCAATCAACTACAAGAAATAGAAGCTGTACTAGATTATATGAATGGACAACTTCGTAAAACACGTAGTATCGCCTTTAAAAAATATTTAGAAAACTATCCACGTCAATTAACATCACGGGATGCTGAACGATATTCTGATGCTGAACAAGATGTTATTGATATGGAAACATTAGTTAATGAAATTGCGTTAGTTCGTAATCAATGGTTAGGTATCATGAAAGCATTAGAAAGTAAAAACTTCATGCTTGGGCATATCGTGCGTCTACGTGTTGCAGGTATGGAAGATATTACCATTTAGCAAAAACACAACATGCTTGACACATATCCTAATTTTTGTTAATATATGTCTATGGTAAAAATTCAGGAGCAAGAGATGACCAAGCAATACACTGTATATATGACAAACTTTGGGTTGAACAAGGGAAGCTTTCCTACGCTTGAAGAAGCGATTGCTCATGCAAAAGCTTTGGGGTTCGAGTGCTCGATCAATGTTAAAGAGGAAAGTAAACGTCCTCTCCATGTTTGTAGGGTTAGACCTTATATTACTGAAGCATTAAAAATTGACCACACAGTGCGTCATGTTTGTAATGTAACCCCATACTAGGAATAATCATGAAACTAAATGGTCGTAAAGTTGTTGATGCACAAGTTGATGGTATCGATGCTAGTGATTACCCTGACTTCTGCGATGCTTATTTTTCTTACGCTGTATTTCTTGATACAGGTGTAGAACTTACTGAATTTGAACTTGACAAACTTACTGAAAAATATCCTGATGTAATCTATGAAAAAGCTGTACAATTTTGCTAATAAATATTGGAGATATTGTGAATTATCTTAAACTAGCTCAGGTTTATGTTGATGAACGCAATGATACCGATTGGTTTTCCTTACATTATACCAATGCTCGTGAATGGTTTAATGTACAGGATTCAGTTTACAAAGTGTTAACTTTTTTGTATAATGAAAATGTTGCAAAAAAGCTATTAGAACTTTCAAAAAAGAGTTGATTTAAATTTATCTTTGATATATAATAGCTGTATAGTGAATAACAAGGAGCTACAAAATGCAACTTAGCGCACATGATACCGAGTTGATGATTTTTGTACGGTCTTTAATCAAGTATTCTAACGGTGCCTTTAAAACTACAGGTCAACGTTGGTTCTATATGGATCGTACTAAAGACCTTACTGAAAAAGAAGATGGTGTTACTCCCTACGGTGTAACCTTCAAAAAAGGTGAGCGTATCATTTCAATCGATGGTATTGTGTCATGGGCAGGTTATGGTGTACGTAGCCAAATGCCTGTTGTTCATGTTGCCATTCTTGACCGTGTTGGTGTACGTGCTTTCTACAAGCTAGGTGGTCGTGGTAACCTGCGTGATGGATGGGGACCTGATCCCAAGAAAACAAAATTAATTTGGGAGCGTCCTGCTCATGTTGTAGGATTGCCTGAAGAAGTTAAAGTAGAGACCAAATCCTCAAAAGTAGGTGAAGTTGGTGAAGCGATTACTGTAGAAGGTACGGTAATCAAATATGAATTAGTTACTACTCCATACGGTACTGCTCATAAGTTTGTTATTAAAGATAGTGCTGATAACTTGTACATGTATCGTGGTACAAAATACTTAACTGAGCGTGGTGGATATGTTAAGTTAGAGACTAAAGTAAAAGATCACTTTGAAATGGGTACAGATTCGGGTAGTTGGATGACTATCTTAGGTGGTAAGGGTAAAAACTCAATGAACGTTATTATTGCGGAGAATTTTAAATTATGAAATTGTTAATAAAAAATAATAAATTTACATGGTTAGGGTTATTCCTAGCCTTACTTTTTGCCGCATTATATATACCCATTTGGGCATTGTTTCACCCCAAAGAATTTCTTGTAGAATGTAAGAAAGCATGGTTTAGATGAATGACCATTTAAGAAATATAGCGACTAAAGCGAGTCGTGACGTTGACCTAGTATATATGGGTGATGCCTATGCTAGGTCATTGACAAAAGCTATTATTAAAGACCTTACTGATGATCTTAGTAAGATTAAGTGGGTAGGCGATGATGATGGATGGAATAAAGCTATTGATGCAGTCAAGGCTGAGTTAAAAAAACGTTATGGTGTTTGAATTTGTTCAGATAATTCATTATACATTTTTATAATTTCTAACTTTGTTGGGTCGTGTTTATCATCATAGGGAACAGGGGTATCTTGCCATTAAATTAAATTGGAGATGTTATTATGTTCAATTTGTTTGTAAGTATGTGTTGTTTGCTGATAGCAACTAATGATTTTAAAGAGGGTTCTAATAAAGCAGGGTGGTTTGGTCTTATTGTGTCTGCTTGCAACTTTTCTGTATTCTTATTTAATTTTTTCTAAATACGAACATGGGCAATTTTATTTGGATGTTATTGTGTGCTTTATTATGTATCCTACTAGGATTTATTATTGGATTTTGGATTGAAGTTTTTACATATTCACCATTAACAAAGGGTTTTTACGAATGCAAAGGATGTTGGTAAAATGAAAATGTTTAATACGTTTGAAGTTGTAGAAGAGATGAAATCATGTGTGAAACGACCAATTGTTGTTCATGCTGTACAAGTTAATGAAGAATTCAGAGTAAATAGTTTAGAGGGTGATTATGCACAAGGTAAGGCAGGTGATTATCTTATGCGTGGTATAAAAGGTGAACTTTATATTTGTGATAAAGAAATCTTTGAACAGACCTATGATTTTATTGAAAACTAAATACTAAAATGAAACCCGTACTAATCCAATCATTAATTAGGCATAATCAAAGACGTAAAGCATTAAAAGAACACGATGTAGATCATGCTCATGGTGGTCATAAGGATCGTTCAGGTTTTATTGTAATGTTAATATTAGTAATATGTGTAATACTTGCAATGGGTTTTAGTTAGAACAATATGAGCGATAAATTAAACGAAATAATCAAACGTGCAGGATTTAGTAGTACATATGAAATAGTGCGTCTTGAACGTTTGATATGGCTAACTGCTTTAGAAATTAGCCCATTGTTATCTGCTGAGGATTGGGCAAAAGTTAAGGAATTATTAAAAATTCCTGATGATGCGTTACAACGTAAAAACTTTAATTATTTGACAAAATTAAAGCAAGAACAACCTGAAGAATACATGAAATAGTTGTTAAAATACAACTTGACAATATATCTAATTTTTACTATAATATCTTTATAGTCAGATATAGGAGATTGTTATGCCACTAGTTCAATACATGGATCATACCCACCCTGATGCATTCGTTGATTTTCCTGAAAAACTTGAACCCATGCATGGTTACACCAAACCATGCCCTATGTGTCAGTGCTACGGTGGTTGGAATCTTAAACTCCACGCATATCCACTCCATTATCCAAACACCCCCGAAAATCGTCATCGGTACTCCCATTTTCGTTCTAACTGCTCACATTGTAACGGATGGGGTTACACACTACCTACCGAAACCTGCGATGGACATGAGTGGGAGAAAAAGTACAATCTTGGTAAATGTTTAAATTTGTACGTGTGTAAAAAATGCAACAAGAATTGGGAAGTTGATTCTAGCGATTGACAAATAATTGAGGTAAAAATGAAAGTACACTCCGTAGGTTCAGTAGATTCAAGTAATACTCGCAACGTCATGATGGAGTTATGGCGTATGACCATGACTCAACGTGTTCAACATGATTTACAGCAACGTGTATCAGGTAGAAAAGTTGATCCTGAACCACGTAGGGTAGAACCTGCTGTAAAAGTTGAAATTAGTGATTCAGCACGTTATATTTTAGCAACACAAGCAGTTGACAAAAATCATTAATATTGATAAACTTATTTCTATCAGATAACTAGTGAGGAATAAATGACTGAAACTCAAATGCACGATGCCATTATTAGCTAGTAAATTTTAAATTTTTATGGATTAAAATAATGCAAGAAAAAATTACACTAAATTTTAATGACTTGAACACTATTATGGAAGTATTGAAAGAATTTGAAATTAATCACTTTACAATTATCAAAAATGGTGATAGTGGTATTGGTTACGATGTTGATTTACAATTTACCGCAGATTTTAAGGGTAAAATGGCAACAATTTGTATCCCAATTACAACAACTGATAATTGGTAAAAAAGTACTTGACATGATGTCCTAATTCATTTATAATTATTTCTGTAGTGATTGATAAACATCTTGGAGAAAAAACATGGCATACATGAGTCAGGAAAAGAAAGCAAAGTTAGCCCCTGCAATCAAATATATAATGAAAAAATATGGTGTCAAGGGTACGCTTGCAGTGAATCATTACTCGACTTTGGTGCTTAATATTAAGTCGGGTAAGATTGATTTTCTTAAATCCTACAATGAAACATGCGGTTTCCGCCCTAGCTATGTAGAAGCAGGGTTTAAGCCTCGTGTTGACTATGTTGATGTAAATCCTTATTGGTACCATGAACACTTTGATGGTGTAGCAAAAGAATTCCTAACAGAAATTTTTGAAGCAATGAATGTTGGTAATCATGATAGAAGCGACGCTCAGATTGATTACTATGATGTAGGTTGGTACGTAGATGTTAATATCGGTAAGTGGAATAAACCATACCAACTAGCGTAGTAAATTTAAATTTAAATCACTTTGGGGCGTAATGCCCCTACAATTTTATGGAGAAATTATGGAAGAAAACCCAAATAAAACTAGTACACTTCCCCCTTATTATACTCGTTATATTCGCAATGAAAATGGTAAGTTAGTGCTTGATCCTGAATGTGTAGCATTAGCAAAAAAATATTATTGGAAAGATAGACCTGCTTATGATCCTAATGATCGACGAGTTATGATTGGACGATATGATGAAAATGGTACACTAATTCCTTTTTCTAAACCAAGATGAGTGGGTATAGTTTAGTTAAAAGAATACATTCTTTAGAAGAAGAATGTGTTAAATTAGGTTTTACTATGTGTTATGCTAAACAATATCACAATACTTTTGGGGATGTGGTTGCTATAAAACCAAAAGACCAAGATAGCCTACCTGTTTACAGCAGAGATGCTGAGTTATTTGTTGGAACCTTAGATGGTTTAGAACAATGGCTAAAAGGGATTGAGTGGGCTAGAAGATATGATACAATGTTATTCGGTTCTAAACATAATGAGCGCAGGATAAAGAAAGAGCAAGAGCATAGAAACGTTGAAATTTTTAATATTATTAAGAATGAAAGGAAAGAGGAATTATGATTACGTTAAAAGAATTTATGGAAGTCAATGACTACAAAGTGACAGAAGGTAACGACTATCTTTGGGATAGTTTTGGTCGTAATGCTTATATGTTATCTTATTGGAATGGTAGCCATGATGGGTTTAATATGTCCATTCTCTTTGATACTGAAACACAAGTTGTCTACAAAGTAGAAGTATGTGATTATAAGAATGAACGTGCTTATCGTTTGATTAATCCTGAATACAAACAAGGTTACATGGATGAAGCAAAACGTAAAAATGTTAAGCATGATGAAGCTTGGGATAATGTAAATTATGTTGACCTTGAAACTTCTGAGGATTGGATAGTAAAAGCAGTTGCAATCAAAGAAGGAAAAGTGTATGATACTAGGGTGCAACTACCTATTGAATTAAGTGATGAAGAATTCGCCACTATTGCTAGAATGGCGCATGATCGTGATATCACCTTTAACCAAATGGTTGAGCAAATTCTTATGCAATTTATTGAATCTCAAAAGGAATAAACATGCTAGAATCATGGGTTTATAAGTTAAATGAAAGCAATAGCCGTTTACATAAAGAATCAGTATTGCAAGAAGTACTTAATTTAGAAACATTGGGAGATGAAAATTGTAAAATGTTTTTAAAATTAATTCATTTGACTTATAACCCATTTTTTACTTTTGGAGTAACTACATCACAAATTACTCAAGGAGTTGAAAACGAAGAAAATCCTTGGGATGATTTTGTTAGTATGCTATCTTTACTTAACGGTAGAAATTTAACAGGTAATGCAGCACATAGTGCAATTCAAACAATGAGCTATCGTTTTAATAGTTCGACATGGAATGATTTTTGTGTAAATGTCATTAACAAAGATTTGCGCTGTGGAATTAGCGATAAAACAATTAATAAAATTGTTAAAAATACCAAGTATGAAATTCCTATGTTTGGATGCCAACTTGCTACTGATAGCGAGGGTCGTCCTGAAATGTGTGGTAGAAAACGTCTAGAACCAAAGCTTGATGGTGTACGTGTGCTGATGATATGTACTCCAACTGATGTAGGAGTCACAGTTACAAGCTATAGTCGTAACGGTAAAGTATTCGAAAACTTTAGCCATATTGAAAACCAAATTAAAGGTAATTGGAATCAAATAGTACGCAATATTGCATCAAGTAATGTTAGCATGGGATTAGTACTTGATGGTGAAGTTATGGGTGAATCATTTCAAGCACTGATGCGACAAGCAAGAAGAAAAGAAAATGCGAATGCTTCAGACAGTGTTTACCATATATTTGATTTAATTCCACTCAATGATTTTAACCGTGGATATTGGAACGCACAATTGTTTAAACGTATTAATATGTTAAATGATATTAGGGAAATTATTGATACAATGCCTAATGTTGAATTATTACCTAGTATTAAAGTAGATTTAGATTTGGCTGAAGGAGTTGATCAATTACATCGTTATGCAAATGATTGTGTTGCCCAAGGATACGAGGGTATCATGATTAAAAGCCTAGATGCACCATACGAATGTAAACGTAATCGTTTTTGGTTAAAATGGAAACCAACTATCACAGTGGATTTGGAGGTGATCGGTGTTGAAGAAGGTACGGGAAGAAATGTTGGACGCTTGGGAGCATTGGTTTGCCAAGGAATCGACAACGAGAGAGAAATTACAGTCAATGTGGGTAGTGGTTTTAGTGACATTGATAGAAATGAGTTTTATATTAATCGTAATATTATCATTGGTCGCACTGTAGAAATTCTTTCTGATGCAATAACACAAAATCAAGATGGTTCATATTCGTTGAGATTTCCAAGATTTTTGAGGTTTAGAGATGATAAATGATGGTGAAATTATTCTATCCTCCTGTACGTGAATGGTTTATGGAACATCATTTTAAAGAATTTTGTATATTTGAAAATGAAACGTTTAAAAATTCAACACAAAGTCTATTTAACTTAGCATTAGAAATTAGGTTTAGGGATTATTTTGATCAATTTAATTATCCTATTGAATTGATTGATGGTGAAATATGTATTAATATGCCCGAATCTGAATTAACTTATATAAATTTAAAATACACTTAAAGGAATAATATTATGGTAATGGTTGTTAAAAGCGAATGGCATCAAGTTGAACGAAGAGATGGTATTGACATTGATGTTGATATTTTACAGGAAATTTATCCTGATTATGATGAAGAACAAATTCAAGAAATTTTAGATGGTCTTGAATCAGGAGAGCATGATATTGATGAAATTATTAGTGATGCATTTGATAATGATGTTGAACTAGATTGGCAATATCTTAACCAAGATGATTGGTGGACTGATCGAAAAGGTGGATATGAGATTACATATAAGGTTGAAGATTGGGAATATCGTAAAGAATATGAATCACCAAAAACACATAAATGTACTAAGTGTCGTTGGACAGGTACTAGATGGGAAACTCGTACACTTCATTTAAATGAAGATGGTTCTATACATCAAGAAGATGATTTAGAATTTGATTCAACTAAAGATGTTTGTCCAATGTGCGATAGTGATGTTGAGCTTACACCTGAAGGTATTGAAATCCAAGAAAAAAGCAATAAGTTAAGCAAAGAATTAGACGAAATGTATCCTGACGAAGCAGATGAATCTGAACAGGTTGAAGAAACTGTAGAAACTACTTACCAACGTGTACATCCTGCGGGTGAATATACCATTCGTATATGGGGTCGTACATTAGAAGCAGGAATCGGTAATATCACTGAAGCGCAATATGAGTATTGGAGCGATGATGATCACATGTATGACTTAAGTGATGCGTTAGATGGTAGTTATGATTACGAAGAAAATAAAGCACCTGAAGATGCAAAGTTTGAGTGTGAAGGGTATTATGATTTTAATGATGTAGCTGATTTTTATGGATACGAAGAAGATGATGTTCTTATAACCATTACAGATTCAAATAATAATGAAATTTATAGAGGTAATTTTTCAGGTATTTTTGAACTTGGTCATGGTGATGAGGATACTTATTGGGATTGTAGTGAAGAGGTTGATGAAATGTATCCTAATTCATACGGTAATGGATTTTTCCTCATGTACAAACAAGGTGGAAAGGGATCTTGTATGCAACATACTATTACTGTAACAGAGGAATTTGATTTAGCTAAATTTAAGATCCATACGGTTGATGTAGATGGAATTAGTCATGTAAAAACTGTTTTTTATGGTGATGAAGAACTTGATGATCAAGGTATGGATTCTGAGCATGATAATTGGCGTGGACAGTGGTCTGATTTTCAAGTTCATAAAATCAACAGATAATTATTAATTGTATTAAAAGATGGTTATATAACCACCTTATTATTTTAGGGCTAAAAAATGGGATCGTTTAATCGTAAAATTGTTGAATCGTTAGATTTACTAAACAAAATATTAGCAGCAATTTTTTTTGTTATGGCTATTACTACCCTTTATGGTGAAATGTTTGATAATTTTACAACAGCAGTAATTTCTGCTCTTGGTATACTTGTTGTTGGAATTGTTACTTGTGGATACACTGCAATCCTTATTAACGTTAATCAAAACATAGAAGCAATACGTGAACATTTTACTCCATCCGAAAAGGAATAATAATGCGTAAATATGTTGATTTTTTAATTTGGCAAGTTAGTCAATTTGATAAAATTACTTGGGTATTTTGGTTGACTTTTACACCTGCTATTATAGCTATGCTATTCGGTGAAATTGTTATTGGAACAGTTCTTGTAACAGGTTTTCTTTTAGTTGCAAGTGGTGCAATGCTTACTGAACGTATTAAAAGCAATTACGAAAAGTATAAACGTATTAAAGATGCTACTGAACAAAGTCCTTTCTAATGAGCGAAACAATTTATAAAAAAGTTGGTAGGAAATATGTACCAATCAAAGAATTTGACTCTGCATACAATGCAGGATTCCCAAAAGGATGTCATCTTGTTATTTGCGAACCAGGCAAACATCTTTACAAATACAATATAGAACCTGAACTCGCTCCACTGATAGCAGCATCAACCTATGCTAGAGAGGCAATAAGCAAAACTATACAAGAATCATTAGCAATGCGCCCATCTAGTGTGCTTCTTACTGAAGAACAAAAAAATGCGTGGGTAGAACTATCCAAAGCATTTGGTGATGAATGTCATCCGCTACAATATCCTAGCATCTATGAAGCAGTTGAAAATGGATTATATGCTATGGTAAAAGAAGCTTCGGCTAAACTTCAAAACCCAACAGTCAAAGCTGCATATGATAATTTTATGCTAGTTTATCAACTCACAAAATGATATCCTTTTTATATAGGATAATGTTTTTTTGTATTATTGCACTTGCCATGCGCAATTTATTATTGTTTTTTGATAAAAATTATGCAGACAAAAAAGTTTTACCTCAGAATGAATTAAGATATTATCATACAGATAACTCGGCACTTTGTGCCGATGGTGTAAGAAAGTATGGCTTTTGCAGTCAAAAACATGATAAATAATATTCTATGTTCAAAGATTTTTTTACTTATAGTAGGTTTACTTTATTTGTTGCTTTAGCCATTAGTGTAATTGCTGCTTATTATAGTATAATTGGATTGACTGCAATTTTTGCAGGTGCATTTATATCTATTATTGTGATGGGCAGTGTACTTGAAGTAGCTAAAGTAACCACTACAGTGTGGTTACACATGTATTGGAACCGTTCAGGATGGGTTATTAAAACTTATCTTACGAGTGCAGTAATTTCCTTAGCTTTTTTAACAAGTATGGGCATTTTTGGTTACTTGTCAAAAGCACATATTGATCAGGGTATACCCACAGGTGATGTTGCTGCACAAGTTGCTTTATTAGATGAAAAAATTAAAACAGAACGTGAAAATATTGAAACTGCAAGAAAAGCATTACAGCAAATGGATAGTCAAATTGATCAATTGTTATCACGTGGTACAACTGAACAAAATGCTGAACGAGCAGTTACGATACGTAGGCAACAAGCGAAAGAACGTACTGCTTTACAAAATGACATTGCAAAATCACAACAAGTTATAAAACAATTTAATGAAGAACGTGCACCTATTGCTACTCAATTACGTCAAGTTGAAGCGGAAGTTGGTCCAATTAAATACATTGCAGCACTAATATATGGTGATAACCCTGATGCATCATTACTAGAACGTGCAGTACGTTGGGTAATTATATTAATTGTAGCAGTATTTGATCCTTTAGCTATAATATTAATTTTAGCTGCTAATAATTCACTTAAATGGGAACGTGAAGATCGAATACAAAAACGTAAAGAAGAAGATGAAGAAAGTTATAAACCTGATGCATGGGTAGCTGACGTAGGTGCACCTCCTACAAAAGAGGAGCTAGAAGAACCTAAATACGAACCCGATGATGGTCCGTTATCTCAAGAACAATTAGATCAGATTAAAGAATCTGTTGAAGAAAACCTTAAACCAAAACAAGTTGAACAAGTATATTTAAACAAACCATGGATTGATAGGGTTCCTGGTATAAGCTTTCCACCACAAGTTTACAAACCAAAAGAAGATGAATTAACAAAAGAAGATGAATTAACAATAGATTCAGAATTAACCGCTGATTCAACCAATATACCTCAGAATGATGATTTTAAATTTAAACCTGTGCCCCTAACTAAAAACAATGATGATATTATTACAGAAAACATTACTAAACTTAAACCATTATTTAAGTCTACAGATGAATATGTATCTTTTGAGGGTAAAAGCACAAGTATGGCTGCATTAAAAGGATTACGCCCTGATTTAATTTATCCTGCAGATAAATCGTGGCCTAATCAAATAAATTTTGGTGCTAAATTTCCTGATGAAGCGTTGAGCGGTGATACATTTATACGTATTGATAGAATTCCACATATAGTATATAAATTTAATGGAAGTAAATGGATTGTAGTAGATAAACAACAAAACAGTACCTATCTATCTAATCAAAACTATGTTGAATTTATTGTAGAATGTTTAAAACATGGTACTTTAGACATTGATTCACTTACTGAAATTGAAAGAGATGAAGTTGAACATCATCTTTCACTTGACAAAATATCTAAAATAAACTAATATTATTGTCAGTTAATCAATTTATGGAGATTCAAATGAAAAAAGCATTGCTTGGTCTTTCAGTAATGGCAGTATTTCTTGGTGGTTGTTCTACTGCAAATAAGCTGATGAGTGACGGAGGTATCTCAAGTGGACCACAAACGGCAATAAGTGAACAACGTATTACCCAAGATTTTAAAAGACGTGGTATTAAAGTTGAATATAGTATGTTTTTCCGTGAAATCAAATCTATCGAGGTAACAGGATACGCACCTGTATGGGGTAATAGTCCAAGTGCTACAGAAAGTGCATATAAAGTTGCTGAACTTGATGCTAAGAAAAAACTTATTGATTTTATTTACAAAGAAATAGTTAATAGTGATACTAGTGTTAATATGATTAGTAAAGCACTTGAACGTGGACGTGACCAAAAAACTAATCGTATTGCTAGTAACTATGATAATCAAAGTGTATCTATTAGTGACATTGATGTTGAAGGTAAATCTACTCAACCTCAAGGTTCTCCGCAAAATATTAATGTAGCAACTCGTAATGATGCAGTTGAAATTGCTACTACTATGAATAGTTTTATTCGTTCTAATAACAAGGGAATTCTAAGTGGGTTACGATTGGTTGATAATGCGGTTCTTGATAGTGGTAAAGTAGTTAGTGTTGTATATCGTTGGGACGCAAAACATACAGGTGATATTCAGGACATTCGTCGTATGATGACTAGATAATATGAAAAAGTTACTTGCTAGTTTATTGATAATAGTGCCAACCATAGTTTTTGCTGACGCTTGGATTGTGATTAGTGTAACTAAATTCATTGTTGAAAACCTACCAAATACGCCACTTACACAAAAAGTACGTGTTAAAGGTGAATCTGATACTGCTGATAATGCGTTACAAGGTGGGTTTCGTGAAGCATGTAATCAAACATGGGGTAGTAGTGTAATTAGTGATCGTAGTGCGGTGAATGGTCGGTTGAGTACGGATCGTGTAGCCTCAAGTAGTAGTTGCTTTGTGAAAAATTATACAATTTTGGATAGATCATCTTATACTAATAACGTGGGAGATAAACGTTACGTAATCGAAATGGAAGTAGTAACATCACCAAATAGTATCGATAGTAGATTACTTGGTGATAGTAATAAAATGAATAATATTCAAGGTGATCAACACCAAGCTGCTATACAATCATTATTAAACAGTAGAAAAAACCAAGATAATTTAATTAAAGCCTATTTTAATTATTATCCTGAAGGTGCATTTGATATCACTGTTCATAATTTAGAAAGTGGAGTCAATAATAGGCAATCATTTCTTAAAATTAATTATGAATATAAATTAAGTTATAAATTTATGCATGGATTATGGTCATTATTACACATAATGAAAGTACCAACTAATTTCACCATGTTTGATCAACGATGTAATGATCCTGCATGTGTTGCACATTATGCAAGAAATTCAAATGGTATTCGTAGCGTGAAATTAACTATGCGGGAAAGTGGTAATATTATTGGTGAATCTGATTTGATTACCCTAAATGAAGGTAATTATAAAGAATTGCAAAATTCGATGAAACAATCAAGTGCAAGTATCCAATTTAGTTTTCTAGATGCATCAAATAATATTTTAATCCAAGTTTGTGATCGTAATATTCAAAATAATAATGTATTATTAGAAGGTAATGGAACAGGATTAATTCGTGGTGATCGTTGGGAAAAAAATTCACTTATGATTATGTTATCGAATAGTGATTTAAACAATCTAAAAAATTATCACAGGTTAGAAACAAAAGCAGTACGCAATTGTCAAGGAAGATAAGTAAATATATGGGAGATGTATATCATTTTCAAGAATGTAGTTTTTGTGGAAAACACAAAAATGTTGTTAAAAAACTTATAGTAGGTGAAGGTACGGCTATTTGTAGCGATTGTGTAGAATTGTGTAATGATTTATTAAAAGATGAAGAACCAATTGAGGAAAATATTCCTCGAAAAGTAAGTTTTTATGCTGATGATATCAAAGTATTTTTAGATAATTATATTATTGGTCAAGATGCTGCTAAAATATTACTTAGTGTAGCTGTAGCTAATCATTATAAACGTATTACTGCAGATACTAAAGAATTAGAAATTCAAAAAGCAAATGTACTAATTCTTGGTCCTAGCGGTGGTGGTAAGACGTTAATGGCAAAAACTGTAGCAAAATATTTAGATGTTCCTTTTGTCATTGCAGATGCAACATCATTGACTGAGGCAGGTTATGTAGGTGATGATGTTGAAAGCATGATTCAAAGATTAGTTGCCGCTGCTGATGGAGATATTGAAAGAGCACAACGAGGAATTGTTTTTGTCGATGAAGTTGATAAGATTGCACGTAAAAGTGAAAGTGCAAGTATTACACGTGATGTAAGTGGTGAAGGAGTTCAACAAGCATTATTAAAACTTGTTGAGGGTACATTATGTCGTGTTCCACAACAAGGAAAACGCAAACATCCTAATAACGATATGTTAGAAATTGATACAAAAAATATATTGTTTATTGCAGGAGGAGCATTTGTAGGATTATCTGATATTATTTCAAGAAGAATGCATGGCAATAGTATTGGATTTTCTGCACAAGTTGGACATACAGTGACAATGGATGAAATTCTTTCACAGGTTACACCTGATGATTTAACAAAATATGGCATGATTCCTGAATTTACAGGAAGATTTACTTGTAGAGTATCAATTAATGAATTAACTAAAGAACAATTGATACAAATTTTAACTCAAGTTAAGAATAATTTTATTGAACAATATCAATATTTGTTAAGTCTTGATGAAATAGAATTAAAATTTACACCCTCTGCTATCGAACAAATTGCTGAAAATTGTCTTGCATTAAAAACAGGTGCACGTGGCTTACAAAGTGAAGTTGAGCGTGTTTTATTAAATATTATGTTCAATAGTAAATATTTAAAAGGTAAAAAAATTCAAATTGATAAAATGGATGTGATCAATCCTGAATTGCTAAATAAACATTGGGAACTTAAGCAAAATGAAACATACTTAGGTTCTATTTTAAAAAAAGGTAAAAAATGAAAGTAGTTATTCGTGAAGGGCAATCTTTTGAAAGTGGAATTCGTAAATTCAAGAAAAAAGTTCTTGAAAGTGGAATTCTACAAGAATTACGTGATAGACAAGAATACATAAAACCAAGCATTGCTCGTAAAATTTCTAAAGGAAAAGCAGTTAGTCGTTGGAGAAAATATTTAAGAACCCAGGAATTACCAACTAAAATGTATTAATTTTAAGGAGATTATTATGAATGAACAATCTTTGAAATATGTTAACTTAGAAGTTACTCCCGAAGAAGAAGAAGCATGGCAAAACTTTTTAGTAAAATTTTATGATAATCCTCCAAAAAAAGATTATATAGACATAATTATACCTAAGGAGAGTAACAATGGCATACAGTAGCCAAGTATTAGATCATTATGAAAACCCAAGAAATGTAGGTTCATTTAGCAAAGATGATGAATCTGTTGGAACAGGAATGGTGGGAGCACCTGCTTGTGGTGATGTAATGAAGTTGCAGATTAAAGTAGAAGATGGCGTTATCACCGATGCAAAGTTTAAAACATATGGATGTTTAACGAGCAATGCAGAAGTAAATACTCCAACAAAAGCAATCAAAATTTCAAATCTTAGAGTTGGTGATGAGGTACTTGCTTGGAATGGGAAAAATATAGTTAATCAAAAAATACGAGAAATAATAAAACATTCAGTTACTCCTAGTGATTTATTAAAAATAACATTTCAAAGAGAAAGTTATAGAAAAAATACAAACCCAAATACTTTTTCCATAATATGCACAAAAGAACATGTTTTTTGGAATTCAGACAATAATCCAATTTTAGCCGAAGATTTAAAACTTGGACAAGAATTATACGAAATTACGGAATACGAATTAAGAAAATTGACAAATATCAGGCATAGGTCTGAATTAAAAACTAAAAATAGTAATAGAATGAAAAAATTTAATAAAAATTTTGACCATTCAGTATTGCCACAAAATCAAAAAGGCTATAAACATAGCGAAGATTTTTGCCAAAAAATTTCAAATGCATCGATTAAATTGTGGCAGAACCCTAACTATAAATTAAATTGGGCTAAAGGCATGTCGAAAATAGATTATTCTCAACCTACTTCTCTTGAAAAAAAATTTATAGATTTATTTGAAAAAAATAATATAGGGGCCAAATATACTGCAGGAAAAATTTGGATACAAACAAATAGTGGGCCTGCTAGTCCTGATTTTATAATCCCTGGTAAAAAAAAATGTATTGAAGTATATACAAAGCAACTTCCAACTTTTATGCAGGATAGATCAGAAACATCAAATTATATTTCAGAAAGAAGCAAACAATTAAGTACTGCAGGGTATGAAAGTTTATTTATAGCGGTTGAAGATATTGATAATTGTTTATCATCAATTCAAAATTTTATTCATAATGGAATGAAAATAGTGGGTATTAAACCAATTTCACACTTTAATGAATTACGTGGTTGCCTTCGTGATAATAAAAATGTAATTGTTTATGATCTTAAGTTAGAAGATGGGGCACATGTATTTTTTACAAATCGTGTCGGTTCGCATAATTGTGGATCAGCTATAGCAAGTAGTTCATTGGTTACAGAATGGGTCAAAGGAAAAACTATTGACCAAGCATCTACTATACGAAATACTCATATAGCTGAAGAATTGGCTCTCCCGCCAGTCAAGATCCACTGTTCGATCCTAGCAGAGGATGCTATTAAAGCGGCAATTGAAGATTACAAAAATAAACACAATGTGTGATTAGCTCCTAATATGGGGTGTAAAGCCAAAAATGACTTTATGTAAAAGTTAAAATGATCATATTCTTTGTAGTATTTTTTATTATTGGTATTATATTTTTAATGAGTTCAAAGTGGAATGTTGATGCTCAAGTAAAACTTAGTATGCCACCACAAAATGTAGAAATGATAAACCAAGAACTTGATAAACGTGAAGAAGTTGGTGTATTATTTCTACTCTTATCAGCATTTTTTCTTATTTTTTTAATTATTTAAAAGGATTTCTATGCGTATAGAAGATGAAATCAAGCTTGATTTCAAGGATGTATTAATTCGTCCAAAACGTAGTACTCTATCAAGTCGCAAACAAGTTGAGTTAACAAAATATTATAAGTTTAAACACAGTCGTTATGAATACACAGGTGTTCCTATTATAGCTGCAAATATGGATGGTGTTGGTACACCACAAATGGTCACTGCACTATCTAAACAACAAATGTTTGTGTGTCTTGTAAAAACATTAGAATTAGCTGATTATAAATCTATAGTTGATAATCATCATCCCGATAGTTACGCTGTAAGTACGGGAACTAGTGAAAAAGATTTTGTTAGGTTATCCTCAATATTAAATGAATATTCAAAAATACAATTTATCTGTATCGATGTTGCCAATGGTTATAGTGAACATTTTGGCGATTACGTTGAAGAGGTACGTAATGCATACCCCGATAAAACCATTATTGCGGGTAATGTTGTTACCGCAGACATGACGCAAGAATTAATATTACGTGGAGCAGATATTGTAAAGGTAGGGATTGGTCCAGGCAGTGTCTGTACAACTCGTTTGCAAACAGGTGTAGGATATCCTCAATTATCAGCAATCATCGAATGTGCAGATGCTGCTCATGGTTTGGGTGCTCATATCATTGCAGATGGTGGATGCACCTGCCCAGGCGACGCCGCTAAGGCATTTGGTGCAGGAGCGGATTTTGTAATGCTTGGTTCTATGTTAGCAGGACATGATGAAGGTGGCGGTAAAGTAATACATAAATCATATTTGTTAAATGAATTAAGCAACCAAGAAGGCACACAATACGTTGAAACTAAAGATTTCGTACAATTTTATGGTATGAGTAGTAAGACTGCCATGGATAAACATCATGGTGGTGTAGCAGAATATCGTTCATCAGAAGGTAGAACAGTTGAAATACCATACAAAGGTGCAGTAAAAAATACCATACAAGATATTTTAGGTGGTTTACGTAGTACATGCACTTACGTTGGCGCAGAAAACCTAAAACAACTACCAAAATGTACTACATTTATTCGTGTCAATCGTCAAATTAATGACGTTTATCTAAAATAATAGCATTTATTGCGAAAATATGAATAATATATAAGGGTGTAGATGCCAATGGTTGGGTCTACATTTAAAAGTCATCTTGCTTAATAAAAAGGAGAAATAATATGACAAATCTTACACTTCGTTCGTTTGATATTCCTACAATCACAAAATTTGGTATTGGTTTTGACCGTATGTTTGATGAGCTTTCACGTTTACAAGAAGGCACAGTAACAACCAATTATCCTCCATATAATATCATTGAGGTAACTGATGATAAGTATATTATTGAACTTGCAGTAGCAGGTTTTAAAGAGGGTGATATTGATATTACGGTACATAATCGTCAGTTGACTATAAAAGGACAACGCAAAGTAGCAACCATAGAGGGTGAAGAAACCAAATACATACATCAAGGAATTGGGTCACGTTCATTTGTTCGTAGTTGGCCTATTGCTGAGTATGTTGAGGTAACAAGTGCCATTCAAGAGAATGGTATTTTAAGTGTAACTTTAGAGCGTAAAGTTCCTGAAGAAAAGAAACCAAAATCTATTGAAATCACTTATACAAAGTGATAAAATAATAAATACAGAGGTAAACAACGTATTTTTATACGTTGTTTCCTCATAATTAAGAGGGATTTTTATGGCTAAAATTGATGTAAAACAAGAAGTAAAAACAAAAATTAAACCAAATTTAAGTTTGGATGAACCTCCATTTTATAAAATTATATATATTAATGATAACGTAACTACAATGGAATTTGTTATCGCTACATTAATTAGTCATTTTCAATATACAATGGAATCTGCATTGGATATTACAAAAAATATACATGAAACAGGTAGTGCTGTTGTAGCAGTTTTACCTTATGAAATAGCTGAGCAAAAGGGAATTGAAGTTACTATGGAAGCACGTTCAAATGGATTTCCTTTACAAGTAAAATTAGAAATGAATAGTTAACCTAATTCAACTCTTTTAGGCCAATATGGTTGACTATTAATTTTTGGATTGTTAACATATCGTCTGCCATTATAAACACCATCAATAATTTTATCGTAATTACCAAATATCCAATGATCGACCTTGTGTTCAGTATCTGCCATTAGTGCAGTTATGATACCAATCGGATCAGGTAAATTTTGTTCAGGATCTTTTAATGTTAATTGTTCACTTGGTACACTGTTTGTTATAATACATATACGTTTTGCATCATGATGATGTTGTAAATTTTTAATAGTTTTAGTTAAAAAATCTACATCTTGAAGTCTTAACTCATCAATATACATACGTTCGTGAGCATCAAACTTATTATAGTTTGATGGATACCAACCATTAATACCAATAAAAGCTATACTATTTAAAATAATTACATGTTTATTTAAATAAATTACATTTTGTATAGGAGAACAAATCATTTTAATCTGTTCAATTCTTGACTCATAATTTGCTAAATTTAAGTGTTCAACCAATCCATCAATATATAATACTCCTCTGTATAATGTACCTAAATGTGTCAATACTTGATGTAATTTTTTAAGATTGGATGTAATATTTCCTGTAACTACACAAAATAATGAAGTAGGATTCCCCGTCCAATCAAAAAAATCATTTTCTGATAAATTTAAATCACTAATAATGTCTAACGAAAAGGGAATATCCATTAAACTATTTTTTAGGAGTAGTAGTTTTTCTAGCTCTAGTAACTTTAGGTTTAGCAACTTCATTAACAATAGGAGTAGTATCAGGATTTTTAGTAGCTCGTTGCTTTTTAATTGGTGCAACTACGACATTATCATTAGAAGGATTTTTTTCTTCAACTTTTGGTGCAGATACTTCTACTTTGTCATTGATAGGTTTACCAACTTCTGCTACAGGTTTATTGTCTCTTGGTTGTGTTCCGTGAACAAATAAATCACGTATAATTTTACCTAGTTTTTCTAGCATTTTTTTCTCCTTAATATCCTATTTAATATAATTAAATATGGATTTATATATTTAGGTAAATATTTTATAATGTATTAAATTTGGATATATGTTTAATAGTTTTTTGTAAAATTCAAGGTATAATAATTTATGTCTCAAGATAAAAAACCAAATTTAATGAAGGGTCGCACAAGCTATGATAGCAATATTGGTGGTTTACCTGCAATTTTTATTAACAGAAATGTAACAGAATATCCTGTAGAAGTTAGTGCACCAAAGTTTGACCTTGTGCCAATTACTCAACAAAAAGATATAATGTTAAATGTTGCTAATTTGCATGCACAACAAGAGTATGATAGAATTATGCAACTTGTAAAAGTTTTACAGGATCAAGCAGCACAAATTAAACGCAGATTAGATGTAACAAATTGGGTTCACGCAGCAGAATATAAGTTTCAGATTGCACACGGTCATACGTATTGGTTACTCTATGACAGTGAAATTCAAAAAACTAGGCTATCAATGCATGGTCCAAATGATTGGAGTACAGGTGTACCACAAAGTTATGAATACCTGTGTAAAGTAAAGTGGTTAGGTGATTATACTTGGATTGAAGTCGAAGGAGATTAAATGAGTCTTGTACCTATTGTAATTGAACAAACTAGTCGTGGTGAACGTAGCTACGACATATATAGTAGATTATTACGTGATCGTGTCGTTATTCTTAATGGGGAAGTTAATCATGTCACAGCGAATTTAATTGTGGCACAATTATTATTCCTTGAAAGCGAAGATAATGAAAAAGATATTAGTTTTTACATCAACAGCCCAGGCGGTTCTGTCACCGATGGCATGAGTATTTACGATACCATGCAATTCATTAAACCCAATGTGTCTACTATCGTTATGGGACAAGCCTGCTCTATGGGTTCGTTTTTAGCTCAAGCAGGTGCTGCGGGTAAACGTTATATTCTTCCTCATGCACGTCACATGATACATCAACCTAGTGGTGGTGCACGTGGTATGGCAAGTGATATGGAAATATCCCTCAAAGAAATTCTTAAAATGAAACGTATGCTGACTGAACTGTACGTTAAGCATAATTCAGTCGGTATGTCTTTCAATGATTTCCAACGTGACATGGATCGTGATAAGTTTATGTCTGCTCAAGAATCAGTTGATTACGGTTTGGCAGATAAAATTATTACTAAACGTGAAAATAATGCCTAATATTTTAACATCTACAGTTGTTGTTGATGACATGGTAAAAGCAGTAAGCACTGCTTTTGATTATGAATTTACAGGTATATCAACCTTTAATGTACCTGAATTTACTCTACCAACTGATTATCAAATTGGTTTAATTGTTGGACCAAGTGGTAGTGGTAAGTCAAGTATTCTCAAAACAATTGGTCATATTGATACACCACAATGGGATCAGCATAAAGCAATTTGCAGCCATTTTACTAGACTTGATGAGTTACATGCGGTTGGATTAAATAGTATTCCAACATTGTGTAGACCATATCATGTGTGTAGTAATGGCGAACAACATCGTGCAGATATGGCTAGGCAATTAAAAAGCGGTGCTGTGATTGATGAATTTACTAGCGTCGTAGATCGTAACGTAGCTAAAAGTTTAAGTAATGCTATTCATCGTTATATTAAAGCAGAACATTTGCAAAGTGTTACGTTTGCAACTTGTCATTATGACATTATTGAGTGGCTTCGTCCTGATTGGGTATTTGATACTGCAACGGGCGAACTCACAAGGGGGTTACTTTGGCAACGTCCAACAATCACTATGGAAATCATACCTGCTGACAGAAAATTGTGGACAGCCTTCGCTCCGCATCACTATTTAAGTGCATCTATGAACAAATCCTCTAAATGTTGGGCAGCAGTATGGAATGATATCATTATTGGTTTTGCTGCGGTTCTGCCACAACCTAGTGGAACGTTAAAAAATGCATATCGTGGTCATCGTACAGTTATTCTACCTGATTTTCAAGGTCTAGGAATCGGTGTAAGATTTAGTGATGCCATTGCTAAAATGCATGTAGAACAAGGTAAACGTTATTTTAGTAAAACTGCTAATCCAAGAATGGGTGGCTATAGAGATAACTCTCCTCTATGGAAACCTACAAGTAAGAACAAGATGAAACGTAAAGATTATTTGTTGAGTGGTACACAACATGAGAATCAAATGCTTTCAGTACAATCTTTACTTGCGCATGCTAATCGAGAGTGTTGGTCACATGAATATATTGGAGAAAAATAATGATTTTAAGTGATGAAAATTTTGAGAAAGTTGAAAAATTATTAGAATATGTTGTTAATGATTTATGGACACCACATCCCGATGAATTAGAACGTGGTACAGATTATAGCGACACGCCAGGCGTAAAAGCTATTTTTGAAAGCTATGCTGATCTTGAAACTGAAGATGAAGATGGCAATTATGTTTATGAAGAAGGTGGTAATCGTAATATGCACTGTTATGCCATTTTTATTCACAAAGATTCAAAAAGTGGTGAATTCCCCGAACATGATACTGCATATAATATGATTATACATCGTATCAAAGAGGAAATTTGTGTTTATGCTTGGTATGATGTTGAAAATGATAGTTGGGAATTTGTAAATGTTTGGGACAATGATAGCGAAATGGATGAAGATGTGCTAATGGATGTGGTAGACTATTTACTTGAAACTTATTATCCTGATGAGGATGAGAATGAAAATACTGAACTTGTACAAAATGATGTAACTGCATGGCCTTTTGGTAAAAAATGAGCACTATTGTTATAAAAACAATTCAAAAATTTATCGATATATATGGACTACCCAAAGAAATTGGTACTACAGGTTGGATTTCAGAATCCCAATACTATGATTATAAAAATAAATATATAGGTACTGCAACCGAAGAATCTAAAGGTTGGATATTTGTAAATCATTTTAATCATGAAAATCAATATTATAACTATAATGATGTTAAATCTATTTTTGCTATAGCTTGTGCTATGATAGAAAATAAAAGTAATAGTATGGAATTGCTTGTTGAAATGGAAGATAAAGAATTTTATGTTGATTTAATTAATGAAGATTATGATGGTAAAGGTTGGAATTGGGAACCTGAGCCTGTCGATACAGAATATGTTGCTAGATCTAATAAACTTATTGCCGAAGATGAAGAATTTGACATACATACTTTTCTAGACGAACATTGCGAAATTAGTGAGATTGAAACTGAATATTCTTTACCTTATCATACAGCATTTATTAAATGGTCTGATGAGAAATATATTGAATTAGGTACTAAAAGGAATAAAATAATTCTCAAACAAACTGTAAATGAACAAAAACCAATGAATTCAGTAATGATTACTTTAGGTGATGAAAAAAGTTTAGAAGAAATTACTAATTGGTTAAAGTCAAATGTAATATCAAAGTATTCAATCACATTTAAACCTGTTCCTTATAGTACTATTATAGTAAATTTTGATAATGAAGAAGAGGCTACAATGTTTTCTTTAAGGTGGGTATAATGATATACGCAATCATTGGTTGTATATGTGCAGTGATTTTATGTAATTATTTGTTAAGAAACATAAAAGGTTGTAGTGGAAATTGTATGCAAGGTAGGTTACCATGTGATTGTGGCAAATTTGACAATTAATAAATTTAGGCATATAATTCTTCTATTACTTTAATAAATAGCGGGTAAGAAATGCACGAAATTGCTGTCACTGTACAAGATATTCCACAAATTCATGCCATAATTGAATGGTTAAAAACTAAATGTGTAGGTAAGTATTCCTATGAGACAGGATTGCCCACTAATGTACGTGTTGTAAAATTTCAACTAGAGAGTGATTTCATCAATTTTACGCTTACATGGTCTTGACAATAAATCATTTTTAAATTACTATAATAACTTCTTAAGGAGATTGACATGGGTTACAAAGTTTTTCCATCAATGCCTTCACGCTACACAAAAATGAAAGGATTAGAAGGTCCTTTTATGTACGAATCGGGGAAAGTTCTCTATTATGATCCTAAAGCAGGTCAATACTATGACCGTGATAGTGACTTCTATCTTGACCATGAAGAAGCAGAGTACCATGTCAATTATGGTGCACGTAAAACTTTTAACATCTTACAAACATTATGAGTAGAGCAATTATAGCAGCATTTGGTTTTATTTTTGGAACTGTTCTTAGTTCTATGTATACCTATCAAAAATTTATGTTGGAATGTGACCTTCATAAAAGTATTGTTATACGAAGTTATGTATATGAATGTAATAAAAAGCAAGTGAAGAATGAAGTTTAAACGAGCAAACTCGGAGGCTAGAATGGGTCTAGATCAATACGCTTATGTTGCAATGAAAAATAATGAATGGGATGAGTATTGGCAAGCACGTGAAGAAAATTCTGTATTGTCAAAACCACGTCAAATTGCCTATTGGAGGAAGCATCCGAATTTGCAGGGGTGGATGGAACGACTTTGGTTGAAAAAAATAAATGCCCACATTCATGAAGGTGATAGGTTCGAACAAAATAATTATCCACCTCATGACTTTAATGGGGTTGAACTTGAACTAACGTGGGAAGATTTAAATGCTTTAGAGCAAGATATTCGCAATGGTAGGATGGCAATTTTAGATACTAAAGGGTTTTTCTTTGGTAACCCAAGTGACGACTATTATCGTGACCAAGATTTACAATTTATAGCAGATGCAAAAGCTGAGTTAATTATTGGTCTTAAAGTTTTTTATAATTCTAGTTGGTAGTTTTTAAATAACCACACAGTTGACTTGGGTATTGGTTAGTGCTATACTACTCACATACTGATTAATAAGGAGTTTGTGATGAAAGTTCTTTACACTAGCCCCCTCAATGATCAACAATTCATGGTTCCGTTAGCAGGATTAGCGACTTATCAAAAACGTGATGCTGCTCTACTGAAAATGAAAGAAATGGGTGGTATTCATGCACCACCCACACCTGAGTTTTTAAAACAGCATAAAATTTTAATGTCTGCCAAGCGTAAGATCGAGCGTGAAGGTTGGTTTTGTGCCACAGTCACTGCTTGACTTAAATTAAGTTTTCTCCTATAATATCTTTATTACTTGATAAGGAGTTTTGATGAAACTACTGATTACCACCCAAGTACGTGAAAACTACGGTTCTATAGAGAACCCACATTGGAAAAGCAAGGGTGTAAACCACTATGTGGTTAAGAACGTAGACGAGTGCGATATGATCGAAGTGATGCTATACCGTCTCCGTGACCAAATCGAAACCGACAATCCGTTCTTTTCTGAACTTATAATAGGTTATAACCTAGAAGCTGATGACTATCTAACTCGTGATGAACGACTTCAGTTAGAATTTGATGGA
>Ga0214923_10000270_pt1 | contig 79274 bp, 71 predicted proteins | sample LL1510_MetaG_FD_177993 | JGI IMG/M metagenome (GOLD analysis project Ga0214923, IMG submission 177993) | Freshwater microbial communities from Lake Lanier, Atlanta, Georgia, United States - LL-1510 | ecosystem: Environmental > Aquatic > Freshwater > Lake | place: USA: Georgia | collected...
TTCCGCTTCCCTTCGCAATCCTTTTTTTACGGCTCATATCAATTAAATCGGGGTCCGCCCTTTCAGCGGGAGTCATGGAATTGATCATTGCTTCTATACCCTTGAACGCGTTTTCGTCGATATCCAGGTCTTTTACTTTACTTCCAACGCCAGGGATCATAGAAAGCATATCCTTCATGTTCCCCATTTTTTTCAGTTGCTCGAGCTGCATTTTGAAATCGGCAAAATCAAATTTGTTCTTGCGGATTTTTGCTTCCAGTTTTTTGGATTCAGCTTCGTCAAACTGTTCTTGTGCTCGCTCAACCAGCGTTGTGATATCTCCCATACCCAGAATACGTTGGGCCATTCGGTCTGGATAAAAAATATCAAGGGTTTCCAGTTTCTCTCCGTTGCTGGTAAACTTAATTGGCTTATTAACGGTGTAAGTAATTGAGATTGCCGCACCACCTCTGGTATCGCCATCTAGTTTGGTTAGCACTATACCCGTAAAATCTAATCTGTCATTAAAGGCTTTGGCTGTATTAACGGCATCTTGTCCGGTCATACTATCTACAACAAATAGGATTTCTTGTGGCTGTATTGCATTGCGTATAGCGGCCACCTCATTCATCATTGCTTCGTCAACGGCTAGTCGACCAGCAGTATCGATGATGACCACATTTTTATTCTTACTTCTGGCACTAGCTACAGCTCTAGTTGCAATTGCAACCGGATCTTTTTCTTCAGCCTCTATAAAAACATCTGTCCCAATCTGCTCACCTAATATCCTCAATTGTTCCATGGCGGCAGGACGGTACACGTCTGCAGCTACCAGCAATGGCGATAAACCCTTTTTATTTTTAAGGTAGTTGGCAAGCTTGGCACTAAAAGTTGTTTTACCGCTACCCTGTAAACCTGCGATCAAAATAACTGCAGGATTCCCCTTTGCTTGGAGGGTTGCTTCTGAGCCACCCATCAGTGCGGCTAATTCATCCTTCACAATTTTTACCATCAGTTGCCCTGGAGAGACAGCATTGATCACTTTTTGACCCATTGCTTTTTCCTTGACACGGTCGGTAAAATCCTTTGCAATCTTAAAATTGACATCTGCATCCACTAATGCGCGGCGGATTTCTTTTACCGTTGTGGCTACATTAATTTCAGTGATGCGACCTTGGCCCTTTAAATGTTTAAAGGCCGATTCTAATTTCTCTTGAAGATTACTAAACATAGGGGGCGCAAAGATAAGAAGGCTTTCATTTACGTGCCCCCCAGAAAGCATTGCAGCAAGCGTGACCGATGCCCATGCTGCAATCTGGAAATTGCCTTTTCCTTAATTTGTCTGATCCGTTCACGGCTTACACCAAGCTCTTGCCCAATCTCTTCCAAGCTCAACGCCTTGGCCCTATCAAGTCCATAATACGCACTCAAAATATATTGCTGTCTTTTGGATAAAGTGGCTAGGGAGCGGGCTATCTCTTTTCGCAAGGAAACTTGACCTTCCAAACGAATATCAGCTCGCTCAGCTCCTTTGTCTTCTATGGTGTCAGCTAATTGAAGGTCTTCTTCTTCTGCAAGCGGAGCATCTAGTCTGTAATGTCGTAGATTAATTTGCAAGCAGTTCTTGATTTCATCGGCCTGTAAGCCCAACCATGTTGCAATTTCTTCCAGGGTTGCTTCTCTTTCTAGTTGCTGTTCTAAGAGTGACTGTGCCTTGTACACTTGTTGAGTGGTACTGATTTTACTCAAGGGTACGCGAACTACTCTTCCGTGATCCGCTAGGGCTTGTAAAATAGATTGCCGAATCCACCAAACTGCATAGGAGATAAATTTGAATCCTTTAGATCCATCAAATCGTCGTGCTGCTTTTACCAATCCACAGTTTCCTTCATTGATCAGATCAATAAGGGGTAAACCCTGAAATTGGTATTGCTTAGACACCGAGATGACAAATCGAAGATTAGCGATAATAAGCTGGTGAAGGGCTTGTTCACATCCCTGTTTAATGCGTTCTGAAAGGGCTAATTCTTCCTCCGGGCTTATTCGTTTGATTTTGCTGATTTCCAAAAGGTATTTTTCCATACTTGGGGTATCCTTTATGGTGATAGAGGTCCCCAGCTTTATTTGACGCATCCGCATAAAATGGTTTTATTCAATACTAGATTTCGATGCAGAAGATTACAAGTGAATTTTACCCAACTAGGATCAGAAAAACCCCTTTTTTGGTTTTGATATTATTTTCTCTATTATTGCATCAGGCTCAATTGAAATTAGAATGGCAAAGCAATTATATACGTTGGAATTTCCAGTGCGATGTTCTCCTGTGATTTTGTATGATTTTTTATCTACTCCTGCAGGACTGAGTGAATGGTTTGCAGATAAAGTGGATGAAAGGGATGGTGTCTTTTATTTTGCCTGGGATGGCAATGTCGAACAAGCAGAAGTAGTAGAGGCCATTGAGGATAAGTCCGTTCGTTATCGTTGGCAGGGTGCTCCTGCAAATGAATATTTTGAATTTGCTATTGACAAATCAGAGATCACTAACCAAACTATTTTGGTGATTAAGGATTTTGCGGAGAAAAAAGATATCAAAGACCAGACCTTGTTGTGGGATCATCAAGTTAAAGATTTGTTTCATCGGCTCGGTAACTAAGGAATCCCCTTACAATCGTCTATTTTTGTGACGATATTTTTCATACGTGTTTAAAAAACTTGATAAACTAGTTGTGAAGGCTTTTCTAGGGCCTTTTACTGCAACTTTTTTTATTACGCTTTTGGTACTGGTTATCCAGTTTTTCTGGTTGTACATTGATGACTTTGTAGGGAAGGGCTTAGGTGCTGGGGTTATTTTAGAATTTATTGCTTATCAAAGTGCAGTATTGGTCCCGTTAGCACTTCCCTTAGCTGTTCTTTTGTCTTCTTTAATGACGTTTGGCAGTTTGGGAGAAAGTTTTGAATTAGTCGCTATTAAATCTGCGGGTATTTCTTTGCTCCGATTCATGCGACCACTTTTTATCATTAGTGTATTGATTGCCGTCATTGCTTTTCTTTTTTCCAATTATGTTATTCCCGTTGCGAATCTCAAGTCAAGAACATTGTTGGCAGATATTGTGTATGCTAAACCTGCCTTTGATTTGAAGGAAGGTGTTTTTTATGATCGAATCAATGGGTATGCCATTAAAGTAGGAAAAAAAGAATCCAATGATAGTGTGATACGAGATGTGATTATTTATGAACAGGGTAATTTATTACAGGATAACTTTATCATGGCCCGCTCGGGGGTGATGCGAGTTACTGGTAACAAACGCATTCTTGAATTTAATTTACAAGATGGTTGGCGTTACCAAGAAAGGGGAAATCCCTATGAAGGTCCAAAAAGTGAGTTTGTTCGGGTAGGTTTTAAAACATACAACAAGCAGTTTGATCTGGGGAGTCTTGGATTTAATAGTCGTACTGCAGATAGTGTAAATAAGAATAATGAGCGCATGTTTAGCATGCGTCAGCTAAATAAGGCATTAGACTCCATTCAAAAGGAACGTAAGGCAGTGATTAACAGAATGAGTGAGGATATGGCTTATTTATTTACGTTTTCCTCTGTACTTCAAAAACCTTGGAAAACGGATCAGTTGTCTTCCTCTGAAAAAAAACGGATTCGTAGTAAAAAGTATTTTAATCAATTGTTGCCTGACACAGCGTTGATCAATTGTAATTCAGCTACAAAAAGTGCAGCTTCTTCCATCAGGATGAGTGCTGAATCACTTCGTTCAGTTTTAGAAGATAAGTCAAGGTCTATTCGAAGACACTCAATCGAGTGGCATCGTAAAATCACACTTTCGTTGGCTTGTATTATTCTATTTCTCATCGGCGCCCCATTGGGTGCAATCATTCGCAAAGGCGGGCTAGGAACACCGCTCATTTTTGCCATTGTATTTTTTATGTTGTTTTATTTCTCGAGTACCGTTGGAGAAAAGTTTGCGAAAGAAAATACACTCTCGCCTTGGCTGGGTATGTGGATGGCGAGTATTGTGTTATTTCCTATTGGTGTGTTTTTAACCTATAAAGCGATGAGGGATTCTAAATTACTAAACAATGAAACCTATGCTCGTCTGATACGCACCCTTTCCTTACGTATTCAATTTTCAAAGAAAACGGCCCAGTAATATGTATGAAAAACAACCTCCTCAATCCTCTTTGCAAAACTTGCGCGTACAAAAGTGGGTCGCTATGCTTTCTGTAGTGTTGCTTGGAGTTAAATTCTTTGCTTACTATGTAACTAATTCCGTAGCGATCCTTACTGATGCATTGGAAAGCATTGTAAATGTATCTGCCGGATTTATTGGTCTTTACAGTCTTTATATCTCAGCTAAGCCGGCAGATAAAGATCACCCATATGGGCATGGAAAGGCAGAATTTATTTCTGCAGCAATTGAGGGGACGCTCATTTTGACAGCTGGTTCCTTGACAATTTACAAAGCCATAAAAACTTTGCTTTACCCCGAACCCTTATCGAGCATCGATACAGGTATTTGGCTGGTGGCTATTACAGCAGTTGCTAATTATTTAATTGGACTGACCTGTGTGCGAATTGGAAATCGTAATCAATCAATGGCGTTGGTGGCAAGTGGACGACACTTGCAAACTGATACTATATCTACCATTGGAATTATTGCGGGCCTCATCCTACTCTTTTTTACTAAGTGGATGTGGGTGGATAGTGCGGTGGCCTTGCTTTTTGGAGGCATTATTATTTTTACCGGATATAAAATAGTATTGAACTCAATAGCGGGCATTATGGATAAGGCTGACTTAACGCTGTTAGAGAGAATGGTTTCCTTGCTCAATAAAAATCGGCATATTAATTGGGTGGATTTGCATAATCTTCGGGTAATTAAATATGGAGCTATCCTTCACTTAGATTGTCATTTGACGCTGCCTTGGTATTTGAATGTGCATGAAGCCCATCAGGAAATTGATCAGTTAGCAACGCTGGTTCGTTCTGAATTTGGGGAATCTTTGGAGTTATTTGTGCATAGTGATGGTTGTCTTCCATTCTCCTGCCAGATTTGTGAAAAAACAGATTGTGCTGCTCGCGTGCATCCCTTTGCTAAAAAAGTGGAGTGGACGCTCGATAATATCTTGTCTGACCAAAAGCATCAACTAGCATGACAACAACAACTGTATGGAAAGGGGGATTACTTTTTGAATCAACACAGCCTGAAGCTGGAAAGCTATTGATGGATGGACACGTAAAAGAGGGAATAAGCCCCAAGGCATTGTTGCTGGCCGGACTTGCAGGTTGCTCCTCGGTTGATGTGGTAGAAATTCTTCAAAAGATGCGCGTTGAATTTAAGGGCTTGGTTGTAACAGCAGAAGCCGACCAGACAGATGAACTACCTCGCGTATTTAAAGATATCGTCCTGACTTTTCAAGTAGAAACAAAAACTGAAAATGAAGAAAAAGTCAAAAAGGCTATTGATCTGTCAATGGAAAAATACTGTGGCGTTGCAGCTATGCTTAGAAAGAATAGCGCTATTACATCTATTTTGAAAATTACCGGAGATCAACAGTAGTTTTTCTCGCGTATTTACGGAGTTGTAAAATTGTGACTTGTAAATCTTTTGGCAAGTCTGCTTCGATGGTAATAGGTTTACCATCCAGATCCTGAAATTGTAGACGTAGAGCGTGTAGTGCTAATCGATTGAGCAATGGCCTCTCGCTTTCTTCATCTTTACTTATTTTATATTTCGGCTTGAACCTTGATAATAAAATAGGTTGGCCATCTCCATAGGTTGTATCGCAAGCCAAAGGGTAACCTATTGATTGCATGTGAACTCTTATTTGGTGAGATCTGCCGGTATGAAGTTGAAAAGTGACCCAACTATAAGGCGAAAGGGTTTCAATTACAGTGTATTCTGTCTGTGAAGGTTTACCATTTCGGTGCGTGATCATTTTTCCAGGTATGACTGGATGTTCTTTGATTGGGCTATCAATTAATAGAGTGAGGGGTTCGGGTTTTCCTACCACCAATCCTCCATAGATTTTGATTGTACTTCGTTGCTCAAACTGCTGAGATAAGTGGCGGTGTGCGGATTCATTTTTTGCAAATAAAATGACGCCACTTGTATCTCTGTCTAAGCGGTGCACAGCAAATATGGTTCCGTATTTTTTTTGAAGAAGCTGCTTCAGGGAAACTTCTTTTCCTTCTCGGTCGGGTACTGAGAGTAAACCAGACGGTTTATTGATGGCTACCCAGTTTTCTGTTTCAGATAAGATTTGCCATTCAGGTTTCATGACTATTTTCCTTTACTGAAATGCTTCAGGGTCCGTACTTCTTTTTCATTGAGATATCTCCATTTGCCTCTGTCCACATTTTTTTTAGTCAACCCCGCAAATAAAACCCGGTCTAGATTTTTTACATCATATCCTACATGTTCAAATATTCTTCGTACAATTCGGTTGCGTCCACTATGTATTTCTACACCCACGTTTCTTTTATCACGAGGGTCGGTGTAGGCCAGTACATCTACTGGGGCCGGACCATCTTCCAATACAATGCCTTTTAAAATTGTTTCAAAGTCTGCCTTCTCTAGTGGTTTGTCTAGCGTCACCTGATAAACCTTCCTGATTTGGTTGCTAGGGTGGGTGAGTTGTTGTGCTAATTCACCATCATTGGTTAGCAATAGAACTCCGGTAGTATTTCTATCTAATCGACCCACTGGATAAATACGCTCTCGGGTCGCTTTACCAATTATATCAAGTACCGTTTTTCTTTTTTGCGGGTCATCTGTTGTGGTGATATAGTCCTTTGGCTTATTTAGTAAAATATAAATCAGTTCGCGCTGTCGAGTTATTTTTTTGCCATTGACTGTTACCACATCAGTCGGAAGTACTTTGTGACCTGGCTCGGTAATAACGACTCCATTCACTTTTACAATTCCTTTTTTTACAAGTTCGGCTGCCTCTCTACGAGCTGCAACTCCTCCGTAAGCAATGAATTTATTGAGCGGCATGATATCCTGCGTAACTGTTTGTCTGTTGACTGGTGTTACGGGTTTAGCTCCGGGGGTGGCTTCTTTTGCGGCGGCTCTTTTCTGATCAAAAAAAGCTTCGCGTTCTTTTTTTGCTTTTCTTTTTTCTTGTCGGAATTGTTCTTTGATGGCCGCATTTGATTTGCGGGTACCGAATTTGGCAAACGGGTTGCTGTTAGATTTCTTCATAGAGGTTGCTGTTTTACAACAGGAATTAGACAAAGATACAAGAATGGAAAGGGATTAAATAAAAAAGCCCTCTTGTGTATGAGGGCTTTAGAATATACTAGATGGACTCGGTAGAATCAATTTTGCGGGGCTTTGGAGGCGGTGGAGGGCCATCTTGATTATCAATTGGTCTCCTTCTGTTGGGCCCATCGTTTTGCATTTTATTTCTCAGGGGACCTTCTTCACGCATTTTTCGCATTCTCTCCTGCATAATCTTTTTGTATTTCTCCATTTGTTCTGGGCTTAGAATCTGTTTTAAGTTGTTAGATTGTTCTTCCATGAGTGCTCGTAGTTTCTGACGTTGCTCCATCATCTGTGATCCAGCTTCTTTTCTGAACTTTTTCATTGACTCCTGGAATTTTTCTTGCTGTGCCATAAGTTTAGAGGCTTGCTCATCGGAGAGAGATAAAACTTGTTTAAGGTGTTGCGCTTGTCTTTTTTGTGCACTGTCTTTGCGCGCACTTTGCTTTTCAAGCATTTCTTTGCGCTGTTTCTTTTGTTCAGGTGTGAGAACTTTTTCTAATGCTTTTTCGTGTTCCTTTTTTAATTGCTCTTTTTGTGCATCTGTTAAGTCTAATTCCTCCAGCATGGATTGCTTTTTATCTTGCGCATTTCTCCAATTGGGTGGGGGAGGATCTTTTCTTTGGGGTTGCTGCGCTGTTGCTACAATACTAATAAGCAATGCTGTTGTCAGAATAAATAGTTTATTCATGTTTGTAGATTGAGTTTAAGATATCAAATACCTAAATAGGACAACAAATGTGTTGTCGGGTTTAAAGGAATAGATCAAAAAAATGTTAAGCCTTGTTAGCCAATTGTCCGCAGGCTGCATCGATGTCTTTTCCGCGGCTACGTCTCAAACGTGCATTCACTCTGTTTTTGCTCAGATGTTCCATGAAAGCGGTAATTCGCTCTTGTGTCGGTTTTTCAAAACGCGCCTTGTCAATGGGGTTGTACTCGATTATATTAACCAGGTCGGCAGGAATCTGTCTATAGATTTTTATTAACTCATCAGCGTCTTTGAGGCTATCATTAAAATCTTTGAATAAGATATATTCAAGCGTGATCTCATTGCCAGTTTCTTGGTAAAATTCATTCAAGGCATCAATAAGCGTCTTGATATCATTGGAATCATTGATTGGCATGATTTCATTTCGCTTTTTATCATTGGCAGCATGTAAGGAAAGTGCTAATTTAAATCGAACACGATCTGCCCCTAACTGACGAATCGCTTTTGCAACTCCTGCCGTCGATACGGTAATGCGTCGGGGGCTCATGCCGAGAGCCTCTGGTGAACTGATAACTTCGGTTGCTCTCAATACTTGTTTATAATTGAGTAGGGGTTCGCCCATACCCATAAAAACAATATTGGTAATTTTTTTATCGAGCAATTGTAGTGCCTGTTGATTAAGTAATACTACTTGATCAACAATTTCATCAAATTGAAGATTACGTTTTCTCTCGAGGTAGCCTGTTGCGCAAAATTTGCAGGTGAGTGAGCAGCCTACTTGTGAAGAGACGCAAGCGGTAATTCGTTTATCAGTGGGAATCAATACGCCCTCAATAAAATGGCCATCCCAGGTTCGGAACCGTAATTTAATGGTACCATCCTCAGAATATTGTTTGGTGTCAATTTGTAGCGCTGGTAAGGTAAAGGTTTCGCCCAGCTGCTGACGTAACTGCTTGCTCAAATTCGTCATATCCGCAAAACTCATGGCTTGTTTTTGCCAAAGCCATTCATAGACCTGTTTAGCTCGGAATTTTTTTTCTCCCAACTCTTCTATTACCTGCTCCAATTCGGGGTAACTCAATTCTCGGATATTACGGGGCGTCTTGCTCATTTCAGCAAAGATAACTCTGCTTCAGTCTATTAAATGATTTAACGGATATTTGTATAAATCAATTTCATGAAGCCTGTTTACGTCATTGATGCGGTGCGAACGCCCATTGGTAAATATGGTGGCGCATTAAGTCAAGTGCGCCCAGATGATTTATTAGCGGTTGTGTTGCGTGCCTTGTTGAAAAGAAATGAGCAGATCGATCCTGTGTTGATTGGTGATGTTATTGCAGGTGCAGCCAATCAGGCTGGAGAAGATAACAGAAATGTGGCGCGTATGGCCGCACTGCTTGCAGGACTTCCTGTTAGTGTTCCTGGAACTACTGTCAACAGATTATGTGCCTCCGGCTTACAGGCTATCATGGATGGTTCACGGCAAATTGCGTGTGGGGATGCTGATTTTATTTTGGCTGGTGGTGCAGAAAGTATGACTCGTGCTCCTTTTGTACAGGCAAAATCTGCAACTGCGTTTGATAGAACTGCCTCTCTTTTTGATACTACAATGGGTTGGCGCTTTGTCAATCCACAGCTGGCTCATCAATATCCTCCGTTTACGATGGGTGAAACGGCTGAAAATGTAGCAGCGCAATGGAAAATTACGCGTGAAGCACAGGATCAATTTGCACTGCTTTCACAACAAAAATATGCTACCGCAAAAGCTGCTAACAAGTGGGATGAGGAAATCGTAGCTGTTGAATTAAATCAAAAAGGATTGATCAGTTGGGTGGTGAGTGACGAGCATCCAAGAGAAACTTCCCTAGAAAAATTGGCAACATTATCACCTGCCTTTAAAAAAGGAGGAACGGTGACTGCAGGAAATTCATCTGGTATCAATGATGGGGCTTCTGCTCTTTTATTAGCCAGTGAGGACATGGTTAAAAAATATGAATTAAAACCTCTTGCAAGAATTGTCTCCATGGCTGTGGTAGGTGTGGATCCTGCCATTATGGGAATTGGTCCCGTGCCAGCTACACGGTTAGCCTTGCAGCGTGCAGGCTTACAAATCAAGGATATTGATTTGATCGAGTTGAACGAAGCCTTTGCTTCACAATCACTTGCTTGTATGCAAGAATTGGAACTTGATCCGAGTCGAGTGAATGTTAATGGCGGGGCCATTGCATTAGGACATCCGTTGGGATGTAGCGGTGCTCGTATATCTACTACCTTGCTTTATGAAATGGCTCGACAAAAATCAAAATACGGATTGGCTACCATGTGTGTCGGAGTAGGGCAGGGTGCAGCAATGATTTATGAGTCGCTATAGTGTATAGGCGATTAACTAAATAAAATCTCTTGTTGAAGTGCGTTCACAGGAACTGTTAATTGGTTACCTGTTGCCAGATTTTTTATAGTAGCTGTTTTTTCTTGCAATTCTTTCTCTCCAATGATAACGATATATTGGATTTTCTTTTTCTCTGCGTACTTAAACTGTTTATCAAATTTTACATTTTCAGGAAACAATTCACATGCAATGCCTTGTTGTCTTAGTAGTTGTAGTTGTTCAAAGGCGTATGCCGATTCTTGTGTGCCTAAATTGAAAAATAAAACACGTGTTCCTGATTGAAGTGCGGGAGGAAATAAATTCAACTCTTCCAGCACATCATAAATCCGGTCTACGCCAAATGAAATACCCACTCCAGGCACATTAGGCACCCCAAATAATCCAGTTAAATTATCGTACCGTCCCCCGCCACCAATACTTCCTATGTTAACGCCAGCAGGTGCTTTCATTTCAAAAATGATGCCGGTGTAATAATTCAATCCTCTTGCAAGGGTTGGATCCAGTTGAACAGCTACGCCTTGCTTTTCCAAGGTTGTAATCACCGTATGGAGCTCTTTTAAGCCTTGGGTTGTTTCCGATTGTGTACCTACTAATTGCTCAATCCCTTGTAATAGCTGTGCCGTGTTTCCATTGAGCTGTAAGTAGTTTTTTACAATATCAACCTGTTCATTAGTGAGTCCCTTTGCTTGTAGCTCTTCTTGCACTTTTTCAATTCCAATCTTATCTAATTTATCAATGGCGACAGTGATTGGAGTGAGTTGTGTGGGTCCGCCACATTGCGCAGCAAGTGCTGCTAGGATACTTCTATGGTTGATCCGAAGGGAATACCCTTTCAAGCCAAGTTTTGTCAGAATAGTATGTGTGATACAGCCTAATTCAATTTCATTGAGCAGCGACGCACTCCCTACTACATCTACATCGCACTGATAAAACTCACGATATCTTCCTTTTTGAGGACGATCCGCTCTCCACACGGGTTGAATCTGGTATCTTTTAAATGGAATTGGTAATTGTTGGTAATGCGTTGCTACATAGCGAGCAAAGGGAATAGTCAAGTCGTATCGTAAGGCTCTTTCTGTAATTAGCTTGCTACTTTTTCCTTGTAATACTTTTTTCCATTCTGTCTGTAGGGCCTGTTCTTTTTCGGGATTGTCTAATCCGTTATTAAGTATTTTGAAAATCAATTTATCTCCCTCGTCTCCGTATTTACCCATCAATGTCTCTAAATTCTCCATTGCGGGTGTCTCGAGTGGCTCAAATCCATAGTTCTCAAAAACAGTACGCGCTGTTTGTAAAATGAAATTACGTTTACGCACCACTTCGGCAGAAAAATCACGGGTACCTGATGGTAAGCTGGGTTTGGACATAGTTAATTTAGTTGGGTAGTAGAGCGGGGTCCATATTTTTCAATCAATGTATTGCACACTTCATCTAAAAGTGAATATACATCATGGTAGTCGGCCTCTTCTCCGTAATACGGATCGGGTACATCCAGATCTTTGCCTGGAAATTGTTCGTTTAACAAAAGGTCAACTTTGGTTTTATCAAAAGAGGTACCAGTGATTTTTTTAATATCTCTCAATACGTCATTTGCCAACGCATAAACCTTGTCGAATTGTGAAAGGTCGGTGCTTGTAAATCGTCTGGCTCTTTGCTCGCTGATATCTATCCCATTTAACTGTGCTACTTTTTGTGACAGGGGATGAGGTGGATCGCCGGTATGGTAATGATTGGTTCCAGCACTATCTACCTCCCAATTTAGGCCCGCCTTTGTGATCTTGTCACGAAGAATGCCTTCCGCCAAAGGGCTTCTGCAAATATTTCCCAAACAAACCATTAAAATTTTCATCTCTGCAAATATAGTCAGCGTGATTAACGATTTGGTCATTCGGTTCGAACCAAAATTTGGCTAATTTGCCAGCATGATGGAGGATTTTCAAAATGCTAGAAAAAAGGAACAATCTCGTTTTGCAGCTTGGCGGGATATTGGAATGGGTTTGCTGATCATTTTGGTTGGCGTTTTCTTTTTTGGTAGAGGTTGGGTTTCGCTGGATTTGAATAACAGATACCCGCCAGACGATCTGGATAAATGGTTTGGAGCTGTTTGTTTTTTATATGGGGGTTGGCGATTGGTTCGGGGATACAAGGCAAACCGGATTTCTTAAATAGTAGTGTATGAAGCAGTTTTTTTTGGGAGTTGGCATTATTTCTATTTTTTTCACGGGTTGTACTTCTTACGAGGAGCAACGCGATCGTTTGCCCGATACTCCTGAGCGTGGCTCAATTAAGATTAGTGTTGATGAAACATTCAAGCCGGTAATGGACGAACTGATCCAGGTTTATGAATCGAATCATCCTGCTACAAAAATCAATGTTGAATACAAAACGGAAGCCGATTGTTTGCGAGAAGTTTTGAATGATAGTGTTCGTTTAATTTTTGTTACCCGCCGACTGTCTGTAGAAGAAAAGAAACTGCTAGCTGATTCGTTAAAAGTAAATGCGAGAAGTTTGGTTGTTGCCAGAGATGGAATATCAGTTATTGTACATCCAAACTCTCCGGATACAATATTTACCATGCAGGAAATTCAGGAAATTTTAACGGGTAAGTTTAAGAAAAAGTTAATCCCTGTTTTTGATGGTGTCAAAGCAACCAGCACGGTTCGTTTTATTGTAGATTCGGTATTGAAAGGAGATTCATTGACGCCGCTGGCCATGGCTGCGAGAAGTAGTAAGGGGGTAGTGGATTATGTAGCGACTCATGAAAATGTAATTGGGTTTGTAGGAGTAGGTTGGGTGGGAAACCCCGAAGATTCTATGCAGCTCAGTTTTTTAAAGAAGATTAAAGTAGCTCATCTGGAGAGCACCGATAAAAAAGAAGCCTACGTGAAAGCCTATCAAGCCAATATCTATGCCAAGCGTTATCCGATGGTCCGAGACCTTGTTTATATTTTAAAAGAAAGACATCGCGGACTGGCTACTGGGTTTGCTCATTTTGTAAGTGGCGAGATTGGGCAATTAATTTTTAGGAGAGCTTACCTGGCTCCTGCCCAAAAAAGACTGGGCATCCGGCCTGTCCGTCTCAACGAGTAATTCCATTATATTTACACCCCTTTAATAAGAATCGATCATGAAGAACCGTGCTATTGTTTTGTTTTTTTGCTTCGTTGCTGGATTTAATGCCATTGCCCAATCCATTCAGGAGGGTAAAGCACATTTTTATGCGCAGCGTTATCAACTAGCCAATAATGTGTTTCAACAACTTTTGAAAACAAATCCTACGGATGCAGAGGCCTTGTATTGGGGTGGTCAGGCTGCACTTTCACTTGAGTTGGACTCTTCAAAAAAGCCTGCTGTTGTGAAAGCCTGGTTTGATAAGGCGGTTCAATTAAATAGTTCAGCTCCCTTATTAATGATTGGGGCAGGACAAGCAGATTTATTTGAGAATAAGATCAATGATGCACGCCAAAAGTTTGAGTCTGCCTTAACAATGACAAGAACTAAAAAAGGGGAGAGTGCCTCTATTTTAACTGTCATTCTTCAAGCAAATACCACTTCTCCTAACCATGATTTGCTTTATTTCATTGATAAAGCGAAACTGCAATTGGAAAATGAGAAGGCTGAAAAAACTGCTGAGTTATACCTTGCTGTTGGTGATGCCATTCGTAAGGCCAAGCCCGGCGAAGGTGGAGGAGAGGCATTTCGGAATTATCAGGAAGCCCTAAAATTGAATCCTACTTATGCATTAGCTAGTTACCGTTTAGCCAGACTTTTTGATTCTCAAAAAAACTGGGAATTGGTATTTCAGTATCTGAATGAGTGCGTTCAGAAGGACCCTTCTTTTACACCTGCTTACTACGAGTTATTTTACTATTACTTCTATCGCAGGGATTATCCAACTGCCGAGCAGCAACTTCAAAAATATATCTCGACGAAGGCTCCTGAGAAAGATATTCAGGATGAGTTTCTATACTCACAGCTTTGCTGGGCACGGGGCGATTTCAATTGTGCCATTTCAAAAGCAGAATCAGTATTAACTGCGCTTGGAGAAAACACCAAACCGCGTGTTTTCAGATTGTTGTCTGACGCCTATTATCAGGCTGGCGATACATTAAAAAAACAAGGCAATGAAGAAGGGGCGAAAGGAGCTTTTGCCAATGCGAAAAAGTACAGCGATCGTTTTTTCTCAAAAAGTGGCGATGAAAATGATGCCATAATCCTCTATGACTACCAATTAAGAGCGGACATCTTGGATAAAACGGGAGGAACACCTGAAGAGATTAGCGGAGCCTATCTACAGTCAACCCGCGTTGATACCCTTGCTAATCTGAAGGTAGATTTACTCAAAAAAGGGGCAGATCGCTTTAAAGCGCGCGGGGATAGTTTAAGCAGAGTTTTGGAAGGCGTGCTGCGTACAGAGGTTATTAAAGTAAAACCAACTCCTAGTCAGCGTGATTACTTTGATGCAGGGTTTGCCTTTTATCAGGGTAAAGATTATACCCATGCCGACAGCCTGTTTACGATATATGTAAATAAATATCCCGAAGAGTCGTACGGGTATATGATGCTTTATAACATCCAGCGTGCTGTAGATACTTCTATGGAAAAAGGAACGGCTGTTCCTTGGGCCATTAAATACCTGGAAATTCTGGAAAAGGATACAGTTAATAATAAAAAGACCATCATAGGGGTTGCCGGGTATCTGGCTGCCTACAGTGCCAATATTTTGAAGGATAAGGAGAAGGCTTTGCAATACCTCCGTCGGATGTTGTCTTTAGATCCTACCAATGCTGCCATTCAGCAAAATATTAGTGTTTTGGAAAAGGCACCTGCGAATAAGCCTGAACCTCCCAAAACAGAGGGGGCTCCCAATAACCAGGCACCCAAGCCATCCGGAGTTCCGGGGAATCAATAGTTGGGTGTAAAACATAAGGTTTTCTCCGGTGGTCACCCTAACTTTGCGCCCAATAAAAAAGGGTTATGTTTTATTTGCTGCAGGCTGGTTCTCAAACATCTAATGCTACCACCTATTTGCCCCTTGCTTTACAGATACTCATTGCTGTAGGTTTAGTAGTTTTTTTGCTTGTTCTCACACACTTGCTTGGACCTAGTAGAAAGACCTCGGATAAGTTGCAAAACTTTACCAGTGGAATTGAATCACATGGTGATGCTCGACAGCCAGTTGCAATCAAGTATTTTTTAACGGCCATTTTGTTTGTGCTTTTTGATGTGGAGGTGATTTTCTTTTATCCCTATGCTGTCAATATTCAGGGGTTGGGGTGGAATGGTTTCTGGGCTGTTGTTTTATTTGTTGGATTATTCCTTTGCGGTTTCATATATATCCTCAAGAAAGGTGCATTGAATTGGGAAGATTAAACGAAAAGTTTACAACCCTGTTCACACCTGCTTGTTATTTATAAAAGTGTTGACTATGAGTCGTCCGGTTTCTTATAATCTGGTTCAAAAGCCACTGGAAAAAGATATCAGTGTTGCGCCCTTGCCTGATGGACATCAGGGGGAAGGATTTTTTGCTACCTCATTGGATGCAGTGATCGGCCTAGCCCGAAAGAATTCCATTTGGCCTCTCCCTTTCGCCACTTCTTGTTGCGGAATTGAGTTTATGGCGACCATGGGTTCGCATTATGATTTGGCTCGTTTTGGATCAGAGCGTGTAGGTTTTTCTCCTCGTCAGTGTGACCTTTTAATGGTCATGGGGACCATTGCAAAAAAGATGGGTCCGGTTGTTCGCCAGGTGTATTTACAAATGGCAGAACCTCGTTGGGTAATTGCTGTGGGTGCTTGCGCTAGCAGCGGAGGCATATTTGACACTTACAGTGTATTGCAGGGGATTGACCAGGTTGTGCCTGTGGATGTATATGTTCCTGGATGCCCACCACGACCTGAAGCCATCATTGATGGGGTGTTGCGCATACAAGATTTAGTAGGAAAGGAAAGCTTACGAAGAAGAAATAGCGAACAGTATAAAGCATTATTAAACAGCTACGGCATTCAATAACCACACTGTATCACATGGCCCTGACTAATGAATATATCATTCAGCGATTAAAAGAAAAGTTTGGAGAAGATCTTTTCACCTTTCAGGAATCATATGGCCTATTGGAATTAGTGGCTCCTAAGGAAATGAACTTGAAAGTCTTGAACTTCCTGTATGATGATGCACAATTACAGTTTCGCTTTTTAACTGACTTGACCGGTGTTCATTATCCTAATCTTACCGGTGAAGAGTTAGCGGTGGTTTATCATTTACATAATCTACAATCAAATTGTCGTATTCGATTTAAAGTGCATACATCGGTTGATCAACCCGAAGTATTCACTGCTACTGGTTTATTCTCCGGGGCTAATTGGATGGAAAGAGAGACTTATGACTTTTTTGGAATTCAATTTGTGGGACATCCAAACTTGAAGCGCATTCTCAATGTAGATGAGATGGATTATTTCCCGCTTCGCAAAGAGTTTCCATTGGAGGATCAAACAAGAATAGATAAAGATGATGAAATGTTTGGGCGAGGATAATCGTTCAAAAAAAATAGCTTGAGGAGTTTGTCTTATGACTGAACAACATATCAAATTACCAGCCGGGTCTATAGAAAAGACCACCACCACGTTAAACCTGGGACCAACGCATCCAGCTACGCACGGGGTAATGCAGAACATTTTGGAGTTGGATGGAGAAAGAATTGTTTCAGCAGATCAAACTATTGGCTATATCCATCGTGCATTTGAAAAAATTGCGGAACGCCGGCCACTTGCGCAAATCACCACGCTTACAGACCGATTGAATTATTGTTCGTCTCCTCTCAATAACATGGGTTGGCATATGACCTGTGAAAAATTATTGGGAGTTCAAACGCCAAAGCGCGTGGATTACTTGCGTGTGATAGTAATGGAGTTGGCACGGATTGCCGATCACCTGATTTGTAATTCTATCATGGGAGTTGACGCGGGTGCATATACTGGATTTTTATACGTGATGCAATTTCGTGAGCTCATCTATGAAATATATGAAGAGATCTGTGGCGCACGTTTGACCACGAATATGGGACGTATTGGCGGATTTGAAAGAGACTTTAGTCCATTAGCATTTGAAAAGCTCGAAAAGTTTCTGGCTGAATATCCCAAAGCGCTTAAAGAATTTGAAGACATGTTCCAGCGCAATCGCATTTTTATGGACCGCACAATGGGTGTAGGAGGAATTAGTGCGGAGCGCGCGCTGAATTATGGTTTTACGGGACCTAACTTACGTGCTGCCGGAGTAGATTACGATGTGCGCGTACAGAATCCTTACTCGAGATATCAAGATTTTGATTTCACCATCCCTGTTGGAACAACAGGAGATTGTTATGATCGCTGGTTGGTGCGTGAACAAGAAATGTGGCAGAGTTTGTCAATCATTCGCCAGGCCTATCAAAAAGTACAGTCTTTTAAGGGAGCAGAAGCCAGCGTTTATCACGCAGACACACCCGCTTATTATTTGCCTGCTAAAGAGGATGTGTATACAAAGATGGAAGCACTGATCTACCATTTTAAAATCATAATGGGAGAGACAGAGATTCCTGCAGGGGAAGTTTACCACTCCATTGAAGCAGGCAACGGTGAACTTGGTTTTTATTTGATTAGTGATGGTGGTCGTGCACCTTATCGATTGCATTTCCGTCGTCCTTGTTTCATTTATTATCAGGCCTACGAAGAATTGATCAAAGGATCCATGTTAAGCGATGCAATCATGACGATGAGTAGTCTTAATCTGATTGCTGGAGAAATGGATGCATAAAGTAGTAGAAAATGAATAGTCAATTTTCAGAAGCGCAGTTACAGGAGGTCAAAAGACTCACGAGTCGTTATCCAGAGGGACGTCAAAAAAGTGCCTTGATTCCTGTTTTGCATTTGGCGCAAAACACATTTGGTGGTTGGTTGAGTAAAGAGGTGATGGATTATGTTGCAGGTTTACTCTCCATCAAGCCAATTGAAGTATACGAGGTAGCCTCTTTTTACACTATGTTCAATTTGCAACCGGTTGGAAAGCATCTTTTAGAAGTATGTCAAACAGGTCCTTGTATGTTGAATGGGAGTGAATCCATCATTGACTATATCTATGAAAAATTGGGTATTCGTCCGGGTGAAACCACGGCTGATGGATTGTTTACATTGAAGACAGTAGAGTGTTTAGGGGCTTGTGGGTATGCGCCGATGTTGCAGTTAGGTGAGCATTACCGTGAACACTTGACAAAAGAGAAAATTGATGCATTGATCGAATCATGTAAATCGAATCGCGCCAACGCGTAAGGTTATGGGAAGAAAATTATTATTAGAAAAGGCACATGTAGAGAACATTCGTTCTTACGATGTATATCGAAAAGAAGGAGGTTATCGAAGTGTTGAAAAAGCATTGAAAACACTCTCGCCCGATCAGGTGACAGAAGAGGTCAAAAAAAGTGGATTAAGAGGAAGAGGGGGTGCTGGATTTCCAACAGGAATGAAATGGAGTTTCTTGGCAAAACCAGAAGGCGTTCCTCGTTACCTAGTGGTTAATGCTGATGAATCAGAGCCTGGCACATTTAAGGACCGATACTTGATGGAGTTCATTCCTCATTTGCTCATCGAAGGAATGATTGTGTCTTCTTATGCATTAGGGTCAAACAATTCTTATATCTACATACGTGGCGAATATGCCTGGATTACTCACATCTTAGAGCAAGCTATCGAAGAGGCCCGTCAAAATGGATGGTTGGGAAAAAATATTCTAGGAACAGGATTTGACTGTGACATATTTGTACAAAGAGGAGCCGGCGCATATATCTGTGGAGAAGAAACCGCTTTATTAGAATCACTGGAAGGTAAAAGAGGCAATCCGCGTATTAAACCTCCATTCCCTGCTGTAAAAGGATTATGGGGTTGCCCAACGGTGGTGAACAATGTGGAGACAATTGCTGCGTTGGTCCCCATTATAAATGAGGGAGGAGAGGAGTATGCAAAAATTGGAATCGGAAAATCGACAGGTACCAAATTAATATCTGCTTGTGGTAATATCAACAAGCCTGGTGTGTATGAAATTGATATGACCATTTCTGTAGAAGAGTTTATTTACAGTGATGAGTATTGTGGAGGAATCCCCAAGGGTAGAAAATTAAAAGCCTGTATACCTGGTGGTTCATCAGTGCCCATTTTGCCCGCTAATTTGTTATTGAAAACAGCCAAGGGCGAAACGCGCATGATGACGTATGAAAGTTTGGCTGATGGTGGTTTTGCAACTGGATCAATGATGGGTTCTGGTGGTTTTATTGTGATGGATGATTCACAGTGTGTGGTAAGACATACCTATACATTGGCTCGTTTTTATCGTCATGAAAGTTGCGGACAATGTTCTCCTTGCCGTGAAGGAACCGGATGGATGGAGAAGATTCTTTGGAATATCGAAACTGGAAAAGGTAAGATGAGTGATATTGATCTTCTCTGGGATATCCAGCGTAAGATTGAGGGCAATACCATCTGTCCGCTTGGAGATGCAGCGGCTTGGCCTGTTGCCGCAGCCATTCGTCATTTCAGAGATGAATTTGAGTGGCATGTGACAAATCCCCAAGAAGCACAACAACGTAATTATGGATTAGCTCATTATGCAGATGCACTTGCTGTGCCTGTTGCCTAATGATTGACTAAAAGAAATTGAATATGGCAGACGAAATAAAAAAAGCACCCGCCGCAGTAAAAGTGACCATCGACAATATTACTGTCGAGGTTCCTGCTGGTACCACTATCCTCAATGCTGCTCGTCAAATTGGAGGAGATGTGACGCCTCCTGCTATGTGTTACTATAGTAAGCTGGAGGGAAGTGGTGGTAAGTGCAGAACTTGTTTGGTGGAAGTTGCAGCAGGCTCTGCCGCTGATCCGCGCCCAATGCCTAAGTTGGTAGCGAGTTGTCGCACCACTGTCATGGATGGAATGGTTGTAAAAAATATCACGAGTGATCGCGTACAGGACGCACGTGCGGGCGTAGTTGAATTTTTATTACTCAATCATCCGTTAGATTGTCCGGTTTGTGACCAGGCAGGTGAGTGTCATTTACAAGATCTCGGTTATGAACACGGCAAAGAGGGCACACGGTATGAATTTAATCGTCGCACTTTTGAGAAAGAAGATATTGGCCCCACTATTCAGTTGCACATGAATCGTTGTATTCTGTGTTATCGTTGTACGTATGTAGCTGATCAGTTAACAGACAATCGAGTGCATGGTGTATTGGATAGAGGTGATCATGCGCAGATTTCTACTTACATCTCAAAAGCCATCGACAATAATTTTAGTGGCAACATGATTGACGTGTGTCCGGTTGGCGCACTGACAGATAAAACATTTCGATTCAAAAACAGGGTTTGGTTTACTAAGCCAGTTGATGCGCATCGCGATTGTCCGGATTGTTGCGGTAAGGTCACCTTATGGCAACGCGGTGATGAGGTTTTGCGCGTAACCGCTCGTAAAGATGAGTGGGGTGAAGTGAAAAGTTATGATGGCAAAACCGGATGGATCTGCAATACCTGTCGCTTTGAAAAGAAAAAAGCAAGTGATTGGACGATTGAAGGCCCTACTGTGATTAATAGGCATTCTGTTATTTCCCAAGGTCACTATCTCAATAAGCAACAACCTAAAGAAACTATTCAAGAAGTGATGGGAGGACTAAAACCTCGTTTGTTGATGGATATTCATGAGGTAAGTGAGGTGAACAAGCTTGAATTGAGTGAACTACCCGGTGCTGCGACTAGTCAACAATATAAAACCAACTCCAACGAGAGTTCAAATAAAACTGTATAATGGATTTTGCTGCTATTACTTTATGGTTTTTATTGGAGAAGTTAATCCTGATTGCAGCGATTATCGGTCTCTCTTTTTTTGTGGCCATGTATACAACGTTGGCTGAGCGCAAAGTTGCTGGATGGATGCAGGATCGAATGGGCCCCAACCGTGCTGGTCCTTTTGGAATTCTTCAACCTCTTGCAGACGGAGGCAAACTTTTTTTTAAAGAAGAAATCATTCCGGTTACTTCTAATCGGATTTTGTTTTTGTTAGGACCCGCGCTTGCAATGATTGTTGCATTAGTGACAAGTACAGTTATTCCATGGGGGGCACCTGTTGTGACTACAACCGGGACCATTGCTCTACAGGTTACGGATGTGGACATGGGAATTTTGATTGTATTTAGTGTAGTGAGTGTAGGCGTATATGGAATTATGATTGGAGGGTGGGCTTCTAATAATAAGTTCTCTTTATTAGCTGCTATTCGTGGTGCTTCGCAGATGGTTTCTTATGAATTACCAATGAGTTTGGCATTGATTGCCATATTGTTTATGACCGGGTCACTCAAAATGAGTGAGATTGTATTGTATCAAATTAATCATGGGTGGAATATAGTCTATCAGCCTCTCGGATTTTTACTTTTCTTTATTTGTGCACTAGCTGAATGCAATCGTACTCCATTTGACTTACCAGAAGCAGAGAATGAGTTAAACTTTGGTTACCACCAAGAATACTCTTCCATGAAATTAGGATTCTACCTGTTTGCAGAATACATCAATATGTTTGTAAGCAGTGCAGTGATGGCTACATTGTTTTTGGGTGGCTATGATATTCCATTTGTGAATGAGGCTGCTTGGGGTCTTTCTCCTTGGGTTTATTCATTATTGAGTTTTGGGGTATTAATGGCCAAGGTGAGTTTTCTGCTATTTGTATTCATCTGGATTCGTTGGACCATTCCGCGATTCCGTTATGACCAGCTTATGAATCTTGGCTGGAAAAAAATGATTCCTCTTGCACTTTTCAATATGCTGTTAAGTGCTGCCATTTTATTATGGCTAAAATCATAATCTGAAAAGTGAGATTGACTATGCAACTAACACAACGCTCAAAATCAGTAGACCGCAGCCCAATGACTTTCTTGGAAAGTCTTTATTTGTGGAATATTATGAAAGGCATGGCGATCACCCTTCGTCATCTATTTAAAAAGAAGGCAACTATTCAGTATCCAGAAGAGAAGCGTCCATTCTCGCCGATATTTCGTGGATTGCATGTACTGAACAGAGATGCCGAAGGGCGAGAAAATTGTACAGCCTGCGGCTTGTGTGCCGTAGCTTGTCCGGCCGAAGCAATCACGATGGAAGCGGCAGAGCGTTTACCTGGTGAAGAAAATTTGTACAGAGAAGAGAAGTATGCCGCTAAGTATGAGATCAACATGTTACGTTGTATTTTTTGTGGATTATGTGAAGAAGCTTGTCCAAAGGATGCCATTTACTTATCACAAACTTTTGCGCCAGCCAATTATGGACGCAAAGGGTTTATATATGGGAAAAATGAATTGTTGATTCCACATCCCATTAATGAACGTGAAGCCTATTTGAAAGCATTGGGTGATCGAACTCCTTCTGCCCGAATTCAAAATCAACCAAACGCATGAGTATTTCCCATTTACTTTTTTGGATCTTATCTGTAACGGCCCTGTTTAGTGCCCTGATGGTTGTGACCAGTCGTAACCCTGTTTATAGTGTCATTTGGCTAATTGTAACATTTTTTGCAATCTCTGGTCATTACATTTTGTTGAATGCACAGTTTTTGGCAGTCGTTAATATTATTGTTTATGCAGGAGCCATCATGGTTCTTTTTCTTTTTGTGATCATGTTGATGAATCTCAACAAAGAAACGGAGCCTGCTCGTCACAAATGGTTACAGTTTGCTGGGGCGGTTAGTGGCGGCGCACTCTTATTAGTACTGGTATCAGCTTTGAAAAATACAGAGTTGAAATCACAGCAGTCCTTACTAGTGGAGGGACATATTGGTTTGATTAAAACGTTGGGACAAGAGTTATTCTCGACCTATGTTATTCCTTTTGAATTGAGTAGTATTCTGTTTTTAAGTGCGATGGTAGGCGCTGTATTAATTGGTAAAAAAGATTAATCTGATTGAAATGCCGATAAACTATTATCTCTTTTTGGCAATTGCCTTGTTCTCCATTGGAGTGGTTGGCGTATTAACTCGTAGAAATGCAATCATCATTTTCATGTGCATTGAATTGATGTTAAATGCTGTCAATCTATTACTGGTTGCTTTTTCAAAAATGCATTACCAGCAAGCCGCTGCTGCTGCATTGCCAATTGCTAATCCAGGGGTGGACGGTCAGCTTTTTGTTTTCTTTATCATGGTGGTGGCTGCAGCTGAGGTGAGTGTAGGCTTAGCTATCATAGTAATGCTTTACCGTAATATCCACTCTGTCGATATCAATTTTTTAAACCGATTGAAACACTGATCACTGACTGCTTATGCAAGCTTCATTTAAACTCGCCTTTTTAATTCCTCTCTTGCCATTGATTGGCTTTTTAATCAATGGGTTGGGACGCAATTTTCTTTCCAAGGGTGTTTCTGGCATTATAGCCTCTGGAATGGTTCTTTTTTCCTTTCTACTAAGCCTTCAAGTTTTTAGCGAAGTAAGAGAAGGTGCTAGTGCAGTGATAAACTATTTTGATTTTATTCGAATTCAAGGATTACAAATTCCATTCTCTTTTCAAATTGACGCCTTGACCTCTTTATTTCTTCTTGTCATAACTGGAGTTGGTTTTCTAATTCATGTGTATTCTACTTCCTATATGCATGATGAATCAGATGCATCCTTTGCGCGTTATTTTGCCTATCTCAATTTGTTTGTCTTCTCTATGTTGTTACTGGTGATGGGAGGAAACTACGTCATCCTATTTATCGGTTGGGAAGGGGTAGGGCTTTGCTCTTATTTGCTAATTGGGTTTTGGTTTAAGAATCCTGCTTACACAAAAGCAGCTAATAAAGCATTCATCATGAATCGTATTGGTGATCTTGCTTTTCTATTAGCAGTTTTCTGGCTAATTATAAAAACGGGGTCTGCCAATTTTGGTGAAGTATTCTCCTTTATCTCCGATAATCAGGGTACACCAAAATTTACTTCTACTGATATCACCATTGTTAGTTTATTGCTTTTTGTAGGTGCTACTGGTAAAAGCGCACAGTTACCATTGTATACTTGGTTGCCAGATGCGATGGCGGGTCCTACTCCTGTATCTGCATTGATCCATGCTGCAACCATGGTAACGGCAGGTATCTACATGATTGCACGTAGCAACGTTTTATATTCATTGGCTCCGTTGACACTTTCAATCATCAGCTGGGTTGGATTAGCAACGGCTTTACTAGCTGCTACCATTGCATTACGCCAGTATGATATTAAAAAAGTGCTTGCCTATTCTACGGTTAGTCAGTTGGGATTTATGTTTTTGGCCTTAGGATCTGGTGCATATCTCGCTGCTGTTTTTCATGTAATGACGCATGCGTTTTTTAAGGCATTACTCTTCTTAGGAAGTGGTAGCGTAATTCATGCAATGGGTGGTGAACAAGATATTCGAAAAATGGGTGGGCTTGCTGGAAAATTAAAAGTAACACATGCTACATTTTTGATAGGCTGTTTGGCGATTGCCGGAATTCCACCACTCAGTGGTTTCTTTTCTAAAGATGCGATTTTGTTAAGTGTGTTTGTTCATAATCCCATTCAATATGGTATCGCAGTCTTCACTGCATTGTTGACAGCATTTTATATGTTCCGCTTGTTGATTATTACTTTCTATGGATCATTCCGCGGAACCCAAGAGCAGTTGCACCATTTGCATGAAAGTCCCTGGGTTATGTTATTGCCGTTGGTGTTACTGTCCCTTCTCTCCATTGCCGGGGGTTGGATAGGTATTTCGGCTGTTTTAACCGAAGGGGCAGACTCTCTTGGTCAATTTTTGTCACCGATACTACCTACGCTTTCTCATGCTATCTCACATGAAAAAGAATTAATGTTAATGGGCTCAACGACTCTTCTTGTAGTTGTAGTAATCATTGCTGCTTGGCTTATTTATAGCAAACGAACTGAGCAGCAGTCCACTGGTATTTTACGGGTATTTGAAAATAAATGGTATATAGATGAATTATATGATAACATCATTGTAAAACCACTGGCTCGTCTTTCTGCGTTTTTGCGTGAGTGGGTAGAGCCTCGTCTGATTGATGGTTTGGTAAATGGAGTAGGAAGATCTGTACAATACACCGGAAGACAATTACGGTTTTTACAGAGCGGACAGATTGGGAATTATGTTTTATTGATGGTGGTAGCGATGGTGGTTGTTTTATTTGTTCAGTTTTTTATTAGAAAATAAAAAAGTGCAAGACGCATAAATTATGGCTGCATTATTACTGTTATTAATCCCTATTATCGGAGCAGGTTTTCTCTTTATCTATCAGGGAAACGCTCGCTTCACTTCTTTGGCTGCTTTAAAAGTAGCTGTTGCTTCGTTGCTGGTAATGTTGGCAAGCCTGGTTTGGTGGACTACACCTGAAATGCTTCAGTTTTCGATCCCTTGGTTGTCTTCGGTGGGCAGTTCGTTTAGTTTAAAAATGGATGGACTGGGAAAGATTTTGTGTTTATTAAATGTGATCGCCTACTTCTTTCTTTTTGTTTACATGCAGCAAAAAGAAGTTTCAAGGCCCCATGCATTCTATGGCTGGTTATTATTAGCACAAGCAGGAATGAATGGTGTTTTTTTAGCAACTGATTCATTGCTCTTTTACTTCTTTTGGGAGCTTGCGTTGATTCCAATGTATTTTTTAGCATCTCAATGGGGAGGTGCTCGCCGTATTGCGGTTACATTTAAATTTTTCATCTATACTTTTTTTGGATCGGTTTTAATGTTGGTAGGTATTTTGTATTTGCAATCATTAACTGCGGATCACTCTTTCTCTATTGATAGTTTTAGAAAACTGCGCTTGTCTGCAGATCAACAGTCTTGGTTATTCTGGCTTTTCTTTCTGTCTTTTGCAATCAAGTTACCAGTATTTCCTTTTCACACCTGGCAGCCAGATACCTATGAGGAGTCGCCAACTCCTGTCACAGCTATCTTAAGTGCTGTGATGGTCAAAATGGGAATTTTGGGGTTGTTGAGATGGCTTTTGCCGTTGCTTCCTATTGCCTCTTACATGTGGGGAGATGTTGTAATGTCACTGGCTGTAGCCGGAATTGTTTACGGTTCATTATTGGCAATGCGCCAAACTGATCTAAAGAGATTGATTGCGTATTCTTCTATTGCACATATCGGTTTATTATCTGCAGCGGCCTTTGCCCTAAATATTTCCGCGTATCAGGGATTACTATTGCAGTCATTTACGCATGGGATCAATATTCTTGGCATGTGGATGCTGGTAGACATTATTGAAAGAAAAACGGGTACGCGTGACATGCGCTCACTGGGTGGACTGGCTCAACATTCACCTGTATTAACTATTTTCTTTGTCATTATTGCACTTGCCAATATTGCGCTTCCCCTCACGAATGCATTTGTGGGTGAGTTTTTACTCTTTAATGGATTGCTTTCTACCCCCTCTAATTACTATTGGGTTTTAGCATCCGTGGGTGGATTGGGTATCATACTTTCTGCGGTCTACACATTACAAATGATTCGCTCAGTATTTTATGGCGAATACCCTCAGTCTGCTGTGCAACCAATTCAATTAAGCGCTGGCGAGTGGATTGCGCTTTCCAGTATTGTTGTTTTTATTTTAGTATTTGGCGTGTATCCTCAGCCGTTGCTTGATTTATCTGCTGATTTTGTAAAGGAGCTGATGAGTCAAACTGATATTAGTTCATTATTTCGAAAATCCTAAGTTATTCATATGAACGCACTTCTTGTTTCTGCTTTGCTTGGTGTGCTGCTTTTATTTGGCAGCGTGTTCTTGAAAAATAGATCCATTAATTACTATATCGCTTTAGTGGGTTCGGCTGTTCTGTTTTTACTAAATATTGCAGAGCTCAAAGGAATGCAATTATTTAATTTGAATTTGGGAGGACTTTTTCATTTTGATAGATATGCGCTTGTGCTCAATGGGCTAATTCTCTTTGCGGTTTTTTGTTATTTACTCTTAAGTGGTCGCTCTATAGAGAAACTAGGTTCAGGTTTTACAGATTATCTGGTGTTACTATTTTTTATATGCGCTGGAATGATTATGGTTACTTCTTATTCCTCTCTTTTGATTCTTTTCTTGGGGGTTGAAATCATTTCTATTCCTTTGTACATTCTAACCGCTAGCGATAAAAAGAATTTAAAGAGTAATGAGGCTGCGCTGAAATATTTTTTACTGGGTTCGTTCTCTACAGGGCTTATGTTATTGGGCATGGCTTTGTTTTATGGTGCCAGAGGTAATTTCGCTGCAGTGGTTTCTGTAGATTCAACAGTACTAACGTCTAGTTTACAGTTAGCGTCTATTTTACTCTTGCTGTTTTCAATGTCATTCAAAGTTTCCGTTGTTCCTTTTCATTTTTGGACGCCTGATGTGTATGATGGGGCACCAACTGTTTTCACTTCATTTATGGCAACAGTAGTAAAGGTTGCATTATTCGGTGCTTTTATTCGTTTGTTTGAAGACACATTCAGTATGCAGTTTGTGAAGTGGCAATTATGGGTGGCCGTGTTGGTTGTGCTTACCTTGTTTGTTGGGAACTTTACTGCTGTTTTTCAGCAAAGTGTCAAAAGGATGTTGGCTTACTCAAGTATTGCCCAGGCAGGCTTTATGCTTTTGGCTGTTTATGCAATCAATGGTGCGGCAAAAGAGGGCTTTCTCCTTTACGCAATTAGTTACTCGCTAGCTACTATTGGAATTTTTGCTGTCTTATCTCGCATGAGTGATTATACGTTTGAAGGTTTCAATGGGTTAGGGAAGAAAGATCCTATTACTGCGGCTGCATTGACAATTTTCTTCTTATCTCTTGCAGGTATACCCTTGACAGGTGGATTTTTGGCAAAGCTCTTCATGATCAAAGCGGCATTGTCCTTTGCAACTTGGTTGGGTATTATTGCTGTTTTGATGGCAGTGGTTTCTGTTTATTACTATTTCAAAGTAATTCAGTCCATTTATTTCAAAGAGCCTGGTGAGTCAACCCCGGTTGCTTTTCCGCGCTCTTTTTCATTGCTTCTTTTACTAATTGCAGCCCTAACTATATGTTTGGGTGTTTATCCCGAAGTAATTTTTAGCTGGCTTTATTTTTGATAACGCCTTTCAACCGCTCATCAAGCTTTTCTTTGTCTACCGCCTTGATGATGGTACCTTCATGTTGTCATGATGAACTTCGTTGATATTTTTTCGTTGGCTTATCGCACTGTGAAAGGCAATAAACTTAGAACAGGGCTTACTGTTTCTATCATTGCCTTTGGCATCATGGCATTAATTGGAATTATCACTGCTATCCAAGCTATGAATCAAAAGCTAACGGAAAGCTTTTCAACCATGGGAGCCAATGGATTTACGATCCGCTACAAAGCCCGAAACATTCGATTTGGTCATGGGGGGAATCAAAATGCAGAGATGAAGCTTTCTCAAAAAGGTAAAAAAAAGGAGAGAACTTCAAACCTAGACAAGATCATTACACTGGAGCAGGCACAACAATTCGTAGACAGTTTTGATTTTCCGGCACAAGTTTCTGTTGGTATTGGTGCAGGACGAAATTCTATTATCTCCTATGAGACACGTAAAACAAGCCCCAATATTGCCTTGATGGGTGGTGATGAAAATTATTTACAGCTGAATGGGTTTGCTATAGAAGTTGGTCGCAATTTTAATCAAACAGATGTCCGATCTGCTCGTAATGTTTGTTTGTTGGGACATGATGTTGCCAACAAGTTATTTGTACAAGGGGCGCAACTAGCTGTCAATAAAATTATTCGAATCAATTCTATACCTTATCGGGTATTGGGTGTTTTGGAAAGCAGAGGTTCATCCTTTGGTTTTAGCAGAGATAATATAGTATTGACCACTTATACGAATGTGGATCGCAATTTTAATTCTGGAGGTTCATTCAATATCGCTGTTCAGGCAGCAGACATTAACAAAGTGCCAGTGGCCATGGGTGAAGCGGAAGGGCTATTTCGTGCGATCCGCAGACTCAACACTAGGGAAGAAAGCAATTTTGTGTTAGACCGCGCTGATAGTGTTGCAGAGAAAGCTATGAATAGCCTTGGCTTCTTGACAATTTCAGCAACTGTGATTGGACTTATTACCTTGATTGGAGCAGCGATTGGCTTAATGAATATCATGTTGGTGTCTGTATCTGAGCGGACGCGTGAAGTGGGATTGATCAAAGCAATAGGCGGAAAAAGAAGTGCAGTGTCCCGTCAGTTTTTATTGGAAGCTATTATTATCAGCATGCTGGGAGCCATTTTTGGAATCATACTTGGGATTGCTGTAGGAAATTTGTTCTCGATGGTCTTAAACACTGGTTTTGTGGTTCCTTGGAACTGGGTGTTCTATGGTATAATCATCTGTACAGGTGTGGGGCTGAGTGCAGGGTACTATCCGGCACGTAAAGCGGGTAAGCTGAATCCAATAGAGGCCCTTCGATATGAATAAGGGCTGTTTTCCCACATTTTTTCCTCTTTTTTATTGATTTTTCATTCTCTGGATCAACTTATTATCAATTTCTTATTCAATTTATTGGACTTTTCAAAAAATCCTTAACTTGACCCTCCTTCCATAGGGAAGGGGTTTAAATCAACCATTTAAAAACCAACAATTCAACACTAAAAAAACAACGATCATGGCAGAGACTAAACCAACTGCAACCAAAGCAACTTCTGTACAGGCAAAACAGGACAAAAATTTAATCTCCTGGCTTGCACCCGTAGTGTGTATCATCGCTGGTTATGCGATCTGGCGTTACATGATGGGAAATGCTGATGGATTCAATGAACCAGATTTGAATGGCGGATTCTGGCCTTCTCACAAAGGACCTAAAGATGCATTCCACCGTATCTACGAGGGAGGTATTATCGTTCCTCTGCTGATTGGAATGTTTTTGATGGTGGTGGTATTCTCTATTGAGCGTTACCTAACTATCCGTCGTGCATTAGGGAATGGATCTATTGCTGATTTTATCCGCAAGATTCAATTCCAATTAGCTAACAAAAACGTAGATGCTGCCTTAGCAGAATGCGACAAGCAAAGTGGTTCTGTAAGTAATGTAATGAAAGCAGGTTTGCGTCGTTACAAAGAAATGATCAACGAAGGTGGTCTTTCTACAGAGCAAAAAGTAGCGGCTATTCAAAAAGAAGTAGAAGAAGCTACTGCGTTAGAGCTTCCCATGCTACAAAAGAACTTGGTGTTCTTATCTACTATTACTTCTGTAGGTACATTGATCGCCTTGTTAGGAACGGTAATGGGAATGATTCGTTCATTTGCTGCCCTAGGAGAAGAAGGGGGTGGTGGAGCAGCTGCCGACCTTGCGGTGGGTATCTCTGAGGCCCTATATAACACAGCATTAGGTATTGGTACCTCTGCTATCGCGTTGATATTGTATAATGCCTTTACTACAAAGATCGACTCAATCACACATGGTATAGATGAATCAGGTTTTACTCTGACACAAAGCTTTGCTTCTCAATACAAATAAAAAGAAGCCTAACTTATTGAGTAATTGATTTATCAAGTAAAAATTCATTTATCATGCCAAGTGCCAAGATAGCCAGAAAGAGCACGGATACCGATATGACTCCCTTTGTGGATATCGCGTTCCTGATTCTTTCCTTTTTCATCATGGCGACCAAATTCAAGCCACCAGAGCCTGTTGAGATTACAACACCAGGATCTGTGCTTTCACAAAATCTGCCGGAGAATAATGCCGTGATGATTTCCATTGATTCTGCCAATCGTGTATACTTTACTGTATTATCAGATAAGGACCCTTCTAAATTTGATGCCATCATTCAAGGAATCAATACCACTCAAAACCTGGGATTGACCAATGCTGAAATGGCCAACTTTAGAAAGACCTTCTTGGTTGGAGTTCCATTTGGTAATCTGAAACAATTGTTGGCTACTGATTTTAAAGACCAGGCCAAGTTGAGTCAGCCAGGAATCCCCGTTACGGATACACTGAATAATCAACTTGTTTGGTGGATTCAAGAAGCCAAGAAAGCGTTTGCTGGAGAAAAACTCAACTACCTCATCAAAGGAGATGGACTATCTAAATATCCAACCTTCTTTGCGGTGGTACAGGCTCTCAAGAAAAATGAAGAGTTCAAGTACAACCTGGTAACCTCATTAGATGACGTTCCTCCAGGTACTGAGTTATACAAAGCAGAGCAAAGCAAGAAATAATAATCATTATCTAACTACACTGAATTATGGCAAGTATAGATACCAGTTCGGAACAGGGTGGTAAGAAAGGCCCGGGCGTCAAGAAAGCGAAGAAACTCTCTACGCGCGTTGACATGACCCCAATGGTGGACCTGGGCTTTCTACTGATCACCTTTTTCGTATTCACTGCAACCATGAGTTCGCCTACGACGCTGGACCTCAACATGCCCAAGGATATCAAAAAGCAGGAAGATCAAACGGAGGTTAAAGAGTCTTCTGTATTGACGATAATGCTGGGAAAAGCTGACCAGGTCTATTATTACGAGGGTAAACTTGTGGTAGATGCTACAGGTAATAATTTCAAGCAAACAACGTTTAAAGGAATAAGGGACATCATCGTAAACAAAAAGAAAGAAGTGATGGACCGTTATTACCAGCGTCCTGACCCCGCCTGTGAAGCTAAAGCTAAGGCAGAGGGTAAGCCTATCAGCAACTGTGCTGACAAGGATTTTGTGGTCATAATTAAACCCAGCAACGATGCAACCTATCGTAATACGGTAGACATACTGGACGAAATGACGATTAATCAGGTTCGTACCTACGCGATGGTTAAAATTGCAGATGTTGAATATGAATTGATCAAAAAGACCGAAGAGTCTAACGGCATCAAATAGAACCTATCAAAAAAGAGAGCATGGAAGCAAACAAAATATTATCTGCAGATCTGCTTGACATCGTATTCGAGGGAAGAAATAAGGAATACGGCGCCTATTATCTGCGTAAAACTTATAATCAGCGAATCAAGCGTGCGCTGATTATCACCGCTTCAATTGCCGGGTTGATATTATTGATCTCATTCTTGAATCGCACATTGGGAGGCAAGGATGACACAAAAGTGAAGATCAATGAAATGACTTTGCAAGATGTGAAGCAAGAAGAAAAAGAACCCCCGCCACCTCCACCGCCACCTCCGCCAAAACAGGAGCCGCCTAAAGTGGAGATGAAACAGTTTACCCCTCCTGTTATCAAAAAAGATGAAGAGGTTGAAAAACCACCTCCACCACAGGAAGAATTGAAAGAGGCTAAGATCGATGTAGTAAACGTGGAAGGTATCAAAGATGATGGTATTGCAGCTCCCACCGACATCGATAACGGTAAGCAGATTGTAGAAGAAAAAATCGATGACAACAAGATCTTTGATAAAGTTGAAATTGAAGCCAGCTTCCCTGGTGGAGATAGTAAATGGCGTCAATATCTGGAGCGTAATGCAAATGGACAAGTTGCTACTGATAATGGAGCGCCAGAAGGTACTTACACAGTAGTAGTTCAATTTGTTGTGGACAAAGAAGGTAATATTTCTGACGTTCGTTCTTTGACTAATCACGGGTATGGTATGGAAGAAGAAGCGATGCGCGTGATTAAAAAGGGTCCTAAATGGAACCCTGCCATTCAAAATGGTCGTCAGGTAAAAGCCTACCGCAAACAACCCATTACATTCCGAGTTGAGTCAGAATAAGCTTAGCTAACTATGTATTTGAAGTCCCCTCCCAACAAGAGGGGACTTTTTTTATCCCTCCTGTCCCTTTCCGTTAATTTTGCCGCATGCATCAAGTAACTGGATGGGATGATACGATTGTGGCGTTGGCGACTCCCCCCGGCGTGGGTGCCATTGGCGTGGTACGTGTAAGTGGGAAAAAAGCGATATCATTTGTTAATGCGGTATTCCCATCCAAAAATCTCGAAGAGCAAGCCTCACATACTGTTCATGTAGGGTTGATTACTGTCAATGAAAAGCCGCTAGACGAAGTAGTGGTAACACTATTTAAGTCCCCTCGTTCCTATACAGGCGAAGATGTGGTAGAGATTAGTTGTCATGGTTCTCCTTTTATTCAACAGCAGCTAATAGCAGCTTTTATACAACAGGGTGCGCGGTTGGCCAAGCCAGGCGAGTTTACACAACGTGCATTTCTAAATGGAAAACTGGATCTTACACAAGCGGAGTCAGTTGCCGATTTGATTGCCTCCAGCACAGCTGCTGCACAACAGGCTGCCTTACATGGGGTGCGTGGTGGATTTTCGTTGGAGTTAAAACAGTTAAGAGAACAACTGCTGCAGTTTTCTGCATTATTGGAACTGGAGCTTGATTTTTCACAAGAGGATGTGGAGTTTGTGGATCGAACGCAATTACAACAATTACTGGCACAGCTAAAAAAATCTACAACTATCCTAATCGATTCTTTCCGATTAGGAAATGTAATTCGTAATGGAGTGAGTGTGGCTATTGTAGGAAAACCAAATGCTGGGAAAAGTACGTTGCTTAATAGTTTGTTGAACGAAAATCGAGCTATTGTAAGTGAAATCGCAGGAACCACTCGAGATACAATTGAGGAGGTATTAAATATTGATGGCATTTTATTTCGTCTGATTGATACAGCAGGCATTCGAGCGCATACTGACGATCAACTTGAATTGGTTGGAATAGAGCGAAGCTTAGAAAAAATGCGGACTGCCCAGCTCATTCTGTATGTATTTGATGTGAATGAAGATGTGTCTACTGTACGTGAGTGGAAACAAGAAGCAGAAAAACAAGGTTGGCATTTTTTACTGGTCGCCAATAAATTGGATACAGTTGATAGGGAACAAGCCAATCAAAAATGGGCCGAACTAGGATCAGTACTTTATTTGTCTGCCAAAAAGCAACAACATCTCACTTTGCTCAAAGAAAGAATGTTAGATAGTGTGTTACAAGAAAAAATTAATACAGAGAGCACCATTGTTACCAACGCCCGACATTATCATGCGCTACAGCAAGTTTTGCAGGCCTTACAGGATACACAGTCAGGTTTGGAAAACAAACTGCCTAGTGATTTGATTGCCTTAGAAATTCGTCTATGTATCCATTACTTAGGAGAAATTACGGGCGAAATTACCAATGAAGATCAGCTGGATTATATATTTAGTAAATTTTGTATCGGAAAGTAATGTCAGTTCAATCTGCCTCACTCCAGCATCCTTATATTAACCCTGCCTGTTGGGGACTTGTAGTTTTTTGGGCTTTTGTGGAGTCTTTTTTAGGCGGCGTATTACATGCGTTGCAAGTACCCTTACGTGGCATTGTAATTGCAGGAGCCGCTGTAGCTTGTTTAATTACTATAGCCGCTGTGTCTAGTGGAAATCTTTCTCGGCCTACTCGTTTTTTTGCGAACGATCTTATCAAAGCTACTCTGGCTGTAATGGCAGTAAAACTTTTATTGAGTCCGCAGGCCCCTCCAACAGCCTATGTGGCTATGCTGTTTCAGGGATTTACTGCCTATTTGTTTTTTGGTTTGATTCCTTCTTTTCGTATTGCTGCTTTGCTTTTTTCGGTGTTGGCTTTATTGGAAACCGCTTTCCAAAAAGTTCTTGTATTGTATCTGTTTTTTGGTTCTGATTTTTGGGCCACTTTTTCAAGTTGGATCAACGAATTGCATCTACAATTCGCCTTTCTTCCAATTAGCCTGCAGGCTATAGTCGTTACCTATTTGGTATTGTACTTGCTAGCTGGATTACTAATCGGATATTGGTTTGGGCGGTGGCCACAACGTGCATTATCCAGACAAGAAGAATTGCTCAAGCTCTTTACCGATGCTGCTGTTCCTGTAACAGATTCACCTACCGAAAGGAAAATGTCAAAAAAGAACACTTGGGTAATTTTAGGTTTAGCATTGCTATTGGTAGGAATGTACATAATGCCCTCTTCCCTGGTACTGGTTACTTTTCTTCGTGTTCTTATTATTGGGTTGCTTGTTTATCTGTTGTCTCCTCTTTTGCTACGATTACTTACCCGCGTTCTTTCCAAAAAAATTGAGCAAAGTATTACGCTTCGAATTATAGATTCGATTGGCGAACAAAGAAGATATTTTTATTTCTGTTGGCAACTCTACAAAAAAAAGTCGGTTCTGGTTCGACTTTTATTATCTTTTGAATCGTCACTAATTTTATCTGCTGTCACAAGTCAATCCAAACCTTCTTCCCAAACAATGTGAGCGCACTATGAGTTTTTCAACCGGCATGAAACTACAAAGTCCCATTGAATTTCTGAAAGGTGTGGGGCCTTTGCGTGCTGAGTTACTCAAAAAGGAATTAGCGATTTATACATTTGAGGATCTACTTTTTCATTTTCCCTATCGATATATTGATCGTACAAAAATCAGTTCGATTGCTGGGCTAAAGGCAGAGATGGATTTTTCACAAATTGCGGGAGTTGTGCTTCATACAGAAGTAGTAGGACAACGTGCCGGTAAACGATTTGTAGTGCAGTTAAAAGACAAATCAGGTATAATCGAATTAGCCTGGTTTAAAGGAATCAATTGGGTACAGAAGCAATTGATGGTAGGCCATTCCTATTTGGTTTATGGGCGCCTTAGTTTTTTTAACGGACGTCCACAATTTGTTCATCCGGAAGTGGAAAAAATTGAACCAGATCAGCCATTAGCCAAAAATCATCTTGAGCCCGTTTACTCCACCACCGAAAAATTAAAAGCAAAAGGTTTAGGGGGAAGACAGTTAGCAAAACTGACACAAACCTTACTTACTCAACTACAGGATACTGATCTGCCAGAAATTCTTCCATCCTCTATCATCAAGGAGAATCAGTTTGTAGGTAGATGGCAAGGGGTTTGCCAGCTTCATTTTCCCAGAGAAACTTCTGCTGCTGCAAAAGCAATGGAGCGTTTCAAATATGAAGAGCTCTTTATTGCACAAGTGCGGATGCAGCTGCTGCGTTCACAGCGGCACCGACATACAGCGGGAGTACTTTTTGAAAAGGTGGGTCATTATTTTAATTCCTTTTATGAAACGTGTTTGTCCTTTGAGTTAACGGGTGCGCAAAAAAGAGTCTTAAAAGAAATCAGAGTCGATACTGCAAAAGGCAGACAGATGAATCGTTTGTTGCAAGGGGATGTGGGAAGTGGAAAAACAATTGTTGCCATTTTAACAATGTTATTAGCGGTAGATAATGACTATCAGGCATGCCTGATGGTGCCTACTGAAATTTTAGCACAGCAACATTTCCAATCGATACACTCATTGCTAGAAAAAATCAATTTACCCGTAGCGTTATTGACGGGTTCCACTAAAACAGCTGAGCGAAAAAAAATCGCAGCTTCGCTTGAGTCTGGTGAATTGAAACTATTAGTGGGTACCCATGCATTGATAGAGGAAACCGTACAGTTTAAAAAATTGGGTTTGGTAATCATTGATGAACAACATCGATTTGGCGTTGCACAGCGGGCGCGTTTATGGAAAAAAGCAGCCATTCCTCCTCATATTTTAGTAATGACTGCTACTCCTATTCCTCGAACCTTAGCAATGACCGCTTATGGGGATTTAGATTCGAGTATAATTGATGAGCTGCCTCCGGGTAGGATTCCCATAAAGACCGTTCACCGTTTCGAGAAATACCGAAGCAAAGTCATGGAGTTTATTCGTGATGAAGTTGCTAAAGGAAGGCAGGCCTATATTATTTATCCATTGATTGAAGAAAGTGCAAAGTTGGATTATGAAAATCTAATGAAGGGTTATGAAGAGGTAAAGGCGTTTTTCCCCGAACCCAAATATTGGATCAGCATGGTTCACGGTCGTCAACCGGCTGCACAAAAAGAAACCAATATGCAGCGATTTGTGCAAGGAGATACCCAGATCATGGTTGCCACCACAGTGATTGAGGTAGGTGTAAATGTGCCTAATGCCACTGTGATGTTGATTGAAAGTGCTGAAAAATTTGGACTTTCACAATTGCACCAATTAAGAGGTCGAGTGGGGAGGGGCGCTGAAAAAAGTTATTGTATACTACTCACTTCTCCTGGTATTGGAAGGGATGCGAGTGAACGGATGAAGATTATGACCCAAACTACCAGTGGTTTTGAAATTGCAGAAAAAGACTTGTTATTGAGAGGGCCTGGTGAAATCGAAGGAACCCGTCAAAGCGGGGCTCTTCAATTTAGATTGGCCAGTATCGTCGAAGACCGTCAATTACTTGTACAAGCCAGCCAGCAGGCGGCTCAAATAATCGAGAAGGATCCGACTCTTTCAGCCCCTGAAAATCAATCCCTCCTTCATTTTCTACGGCAACAAAAAGGAATGGTGAATTGGGGTAAAATATCCTGAGAATTTAGACGTTTCTTAAACGGATCAGTCAGGCGATTGTCATAATCAGGGGATAAGCGGGGTATTAACAGTTTTTTCAAAACCTGACCCGGTTAAATTCGTTACTTTAATGTAAATCAGAACAAACAACGGTGCAACGTAAACTGCTCATATTCTTTTACATTTTATTTTCTCTACGTAGCTATGCGCAGCAGGCTATTCAATTTGTAGAGAATAAGGGGCAATGGGACGAGCGTGTACTTTTTAAGGGTGAAGTCTCAAACGGTGCTTTTTTTATCCAGGAAAATGGATATACCGTTTTGCAACAAGATCCTGTTAGTGCATTTAAGTTACAAGAGGCAAAGCATCACACTATTGATTCTTTTTTGATTCGCTCACATGCTTGGCGTGTAGAATTTTTGAATGCGGCTGGTAAAGTAATTCCAGAAAAGGAATTGCCAACTTACAATAATTATTTTTTAGGGAATGATTCAGGCAAATGGGCGACTGCTTGTAAAATATATCAGGCTGTTGCCATTAAAGATATATATCCCAACATTGATCTGCGTTATTATACTGATCAAGGAATGTTGAAGTATGATTTTATTGTAAGACCTGGCGGGTTGATTAGCGATATAACCCTGCGTTATACCGGTGTCGAAGCGTTGGCAACTAAAAAAGGAGAACTGAGCTATGAAACATCCCTTGGTTCTTTTAAGGAATCAGCACCCTTCACCTATCAACCTAATGAGAGCGGAAGACAGCAGGTGCCTTGCAGATATGTCGTAAAAAATAATACGGTGAAGTTTGAAGTAGGAAAGTATGATCCCTCACAAATTTTGGTTATCGATCCTTCTATTATTTTTTGTTCTTTCTCCGGAAGCACTGCTGATAATTGGGGTTTTACGGCAACTTATGGCCCTGATGGAAGCATGTATGCTGGTGGGATTGTTTTTAACGACGGGGGACGATTTCCTACTTCAACCGGGGCCATTCAGTCTTCTTTTCAAGGAGGAGAAACAGATATTTGTTTGATTAAATTGAGTCCTGACGGACGTAATCGGTTATGGGCAACTTACTTGGGAGGATCTGGAAACGAACAGCCCCATAGTTTAGTTGTGGATGCACAAGAAAATCTTTATCTCACCGGACGAACAAATTCTCCAAATTCCACAACAGGATTTCCTGTAATTGGTAATGGTTCATTGGCGGGAGAAGGCTTTGATATTATTGTTGCCAAAATAAATTCTACGGGTACTACATTATTGGGGTCCAGAAAAATTGGTGGAACAGCAGCAGATGGAGTTAATATTGCTACTTCGCGTGCCTTGAATTCTTTACAACGAAATTATGGTGATGATGGTCGTGGTGAAATCATTTTAGATCCTGCAGGAAATGTGTTTGTTGTTTCACATACGCAATCCAGCGGAGGTGCAAGTGGAAATGGTGCTTTCCCTGTAACAGCGGGCGCATTTCAAACAAACTTTGGAGGAGGCTTACAAGATGCTGTTTTACTAAAGTTCTCCAATAATCTAAGTACGCTTCAGTTTGCAAGTTTTTTTGGAGGAACTGGTAATGATGCAGGATATGTAATCTCTGTGAATCCCAGCAATGGTAATATTTACATGGGGGGAGGAACCGAAAGTCCTAATCTAATCCCTTCATCTCAGTCAGGTACAGTAATAAGCTCTTCATTGAGCGGAACCATTGATGGATATTTAACTATTATCAAGCCTGATGGAACGCAACGCATCAAAACTACTTACCTGGGCACCTCAGGCATTGATCAGGTATTTGGAGTGCAGTTTGATGTTAATGGGTTTCCCTATGTAATGGGTCAAACCACCGGCAATTGGCCTATACAGAATGCGGTTTTTAATAATCCTTCAGGGAAGCAATTTATTACTAAACTCCAGCCTGATCTTTCTGCATTTGTTTACTCCACTGCATTTGGCTCTGGCGCAGCCATCCCAAATATTTCACCAGTAGCCTTTCTGGTGGATCGATGTGAAAATGTGTATATGTCGGGATGGGGTGGGACTGGTTTTGGTTCAGGATTTACTAGTGCAGGCACAGCAGGATTACCATTGACACCTGATGCTTTTAAATCAAATACGGATGGTAAAGACTTTTATTTTTTCGTTTTGAAAAAGGATGCATCTGGTCAATTATTTGGTAGCTTCTTTGGAGAGGATAACTCTGTTAACAACGGGAATGACCACGTTGATGGTGGAACCAGTCGCTTCGATCGAAGTGGAGCTATTTACCAGGCTATTTGTGGTAACTGCTCAATTGGTAATTCTCCTCGCCCTAATTACCCAGTTACAGCGGGTGCTTGGTCTACGACTAATAATTCTAGCGGTGCAGGTTGTAGTTTGACGATGGTGAAAATTGCCATGAATTTAGCAGGTGTACAAAGTGCGATTCGTTCCAGTATTAACAATGTGGTAGGGGATACCTTAGGATGTGTTCCCTTGACAGTTGCATTTCGAGATACGGTTGGTAATGCGCAGAGTTATGAGTGGGATTTTGGCGATGGCTCTCCAAGAGCCACCACTGCTGCGCCTACTAATTCGCACACCTATGCAGCTGTAGGCACTTATCGCGTTATGCTAATTGCAATTGATCCCAGTTCATGTAATGGACGTGATACTTCGTATGTTCAAATTCGTGTAGGAAATATTGAAGCAACACTCGATTTCAATCCTGTTAAATTATTGCCTTGTACATCGCTCAATTATCGCTTTGATAACCTGTCTACAACATTAGCTGCATATCCTTTTCAGAATACTTCATTCCGATGGAACTTTGGAGATGGCAGTGCACCTGTCTCCGCAGGAACAAATTCTGTGTTTCATAGCTATAGTGCACCAGGTACTTATCAGGTGACGCTCTACCTGATTGATACTACCTATTGTAACGCACCAGATTCTTTAAAAATTCCATTAACCATTGCTGAAAATGTAAAAGCAGGTTTTACAACTAGCTCCATAGGCTGTGCTCCATACGACGCTGTATTCTCCAATACTTCAGTGGCAGGACAGACCTATAATTGGATTTTTGGGGATGGAAATACTTCCACACAGTCTTCTCCCACTCATACCTATACACTACCAGGTACCTACACAGTCACCTTAATAGCCAACAATCCTAATACCTGTAATTTCCGCGACACTGCCCGATTTACCATTCAGGTATTAGATGCTCCGATATCAAACTTTAGTTTTACACCGGTGGTCATTCAACCAAATACTCCACACACTTTTACTAATCTGTCCAGCTCTGATGCGATTCGCTTCAAATGGAATTTTGGTGATGGCGATAGTATACTAACTACATCACGGGTACCCACTGTTCATCAATACAAGTCATCTGGTACATTTCAAGTGTGTTTGACGGCCTATAATCAACTCGATTGTCCACGCACTATTTGTAAAAGTGTAGAAGCTAGTATAAACCCATTGGTGGATGTCCCTAATGCCTTTACGCCGCAAAGCGGAGATATAAATAGTGTTATACAAGTAAAAGGGTTTGGGATTGTAAAGTTGAAATGGGAGATATGGAATCGGTGGGGTCAAAAAGTTTTTGAAACTACTGATGCAAAGTTTGGGTGGGATGGAAAGTTCAAAGGTGTATTACAACCTATGGATGTTTATATGTACACGTTAGCGGTTGAATTTTTTGACGGACGTACATTAACTAAAAAGGGAGATATTACGTTGATACGATAAGAGATGCGAAAACACGTACTGACCATAGTAACCTTTTGTATTCTTGCGTTGCAAATCAGCAGCGCACAGGATCTTCATTTTTCGCAGTTCATGCAAACTCCTTTATTAATTAATCCTGCTAATACTGGTTTTATTCCAGATGGTGACTACCGGATAGGAGTTAATTATCGTAACCAATGGGCCTCTCTTTCTGCATTTCCTTATAAAACTACTAGTGTGTATGGTGATTGGCAATTACTGCAAAACAGTAGCCAAACTGGGTGGTTGGGTGCAGGCGGATTGATATTGCGGGATGTAGCGGGCACCAGTGTTTTAACTTCTACGAAACTTTATGGATCATTAGCTTATCATCAAATGATCAATAATGGTAGTTTAATTAGCCTAGGATTTAATGCAGGCTGGGCTAATAAACGAATTAATACAGCTGATCTAACTTTTCCCGGTCAGTGGAATGGACAGTTTTTTGATGTACATCAAAGTGCACAAGCGCCTCTTTTGGCAGCCACCCAAAGTAATTATCTGGACCTTCAAGTGGGAATGAATTATGCTTACTTCCCCAACCCAGAAACTTATTTTAACGCGGGATTTTCTGCGATGCACATAAACAGGCCTGTTGAGAGTTTTTGGGTAAATGCAACTGGTATTGATAACCGAATTGCTGTGCGCTATAATGGGTTTTTGAATGCAAGCCTTAAGCTCAATGAGCAGCTGATTGTACAACCTAATCTTTATTTTTCTACGCAAGCAAGTTCTTGGGAGGCGGTAGCAGGCATCGCTGCATTGTACAATGTTTCTGGAGATGGTGAGTATATCTTATCCGCGGGTGCCTACTATAGGTGGGCTGAATCACTCATCCCTCAAGTAGGAATTGGTATTCGTCAATTGCTATTTAATTTTAGTTATGATGTAAATTCATCATCTCTAAAAAACTTTACCAATCGGAGAGGCGCCTTTGAGTTCTCTATCTTAAAACAAGGTATTTTGAACCCTTATCAAGGGAACCGCCAACAGTCTCTTTGCCCCACATTTCGCTGACTTTTTCGGCTGGGTATTTATCCCGAAATTTGAGCTGAAACCAACTTTTCTATCGAAATGGGAGCACTCACTTCGCAACACCTGGAGCAATTAAAATCAATTGTAGGAGAGGAGCATGTATATGTTGATGTTGAAACGCTGGAGCGTTTTTCGCATGACGAAACTGAGAACCTTCGGTTTCTGCCCGAAGTGGTTGTTAAGCCAGGTTCACCCGAAGAGATTAGCGCAATTTTGAAATTATGTAATCAAGATTTAATTCCAGTTACGCCTCGAGGTGCTGGCACCGGTTTAAGTGGGGGTGCTTTACCTCATTTGGGTGGAGTATTGTTGAGTACCGAGCGATTAAACCGGATTCTTACTATTGATGAGCGTAATCTACAAGTAACAACCGAACCAGGTGTTATTACCGAGGTTTTACAAAACGCTGTCAAAGAAAAAAAGTTATTCTATCCTCCCGATCCAAGTAGCAGAGGGTCTTGTTTCATTGGAGGAAACGTTGCTGAAAACAGTGGTGGTCCCAAAGCAGTAAAGTATGGTGTTGTAAAAGATTATGTGTTGAATTTAGAAGTGGTGTTGCCAACTGGTGAGATTATTTGGACTGGTTCTAATGTTATTAAAAATGTGACGGGTTATAATTTAACGCAGTTAATAGTGGGGAGCGAGGGAACATTGGGAATAGTTACAAAAATTGTGTTGAAGCTAATTCCACTTCCTACGCATGATCTGTTGATGCTAGTACCTTTTAAAAATTTAGAACAGGCTGGCGAAGCAGTGAGCGCAATTTTCAGAGCAGGTTTTACACCTAGTGCGCTCGAGTTAATGGAAATTGATGCCTTGCGTATTGTGAGTGAAATGGTAGACAATACCGCTGTTCCAATCACTGACGATACTGCTGCACATTTGATTATCGAAGTTGATGGTAATGATCCAGAGGTTTTGATGCGGGACATGGAAGCGATTGGTAATTTATTGACGCAATATGACATTGGCGAAATCTACTTTGCAGAAGATGCAACCCAAAAAGATCGACTCTGGAAATTACGTCGTCGTGCGGCAGAGGCTGTTAAATTAGTGGGTTATACGATAGAAGAAGATACTGTTGTACCCCGCGCTGAATTGCCTGCTTTGATTCGCGAATTAAAGGCGCTAGGTAAAAAACATGGGGTAGATGTGGTTTGCTATGGGCATGCAGGTGATGGTAATTTGCACGTGCGTCTGCGCAAAGAAGGAATGCCCAACAGTTATGGAAATCCTACCATTGAGAAAATCCTGAATGAGCTTTTTGAGATCGTATATAAACTGGGAGGTACCATTAGTGCTGAGCACGGAATTGGTCTTATCCAAAAAGGATTTATGCCCATTGTGTTCCAGGAAAAAAGTCTTGAATTAATGCGTTCGATCAAAAAAGTATTTGATCCCAATAATATCCTAAATGCTGGAAAAGTTATTTAGGACGCTTTACTATTCTTGCTAGCTCAAATAGGTTAATAATTCTATCGGGGTGTTGAGGAAATGAATTTTTTCTAGATTTCGTTCATCAATAAATCCTTCTTTTTTTAGTTGGTCAATATGTGCAAGAAGGGAATTATAAAATCCGTTACTATTTAAGATAAAAATTTCTTTATCGTGAATGGTGAGTTGATTCCAGGTTACAATTTCAAATAGTTCATCTAGTGTGCCAAATCCACCTGGCAAAATCAAAGCGGCGTCTGCTTTGCTGTAAATTTTTAGTTTTCGCTGGTGCATGTCATCGCAAACAATCAATTCGCTGATAGCGCGGTGTTCCACTTCCCATTCTACTAATAGTTTTGGGATAATGCCTGTTACCCAGCCACCCCCTTTCATCGCTTCATCCGCCACCAATCCCATGAGACCAATACTCCCTCCACCGTAAACTATCTTTAATTGTTTAGCAGCGAGTAGTCGACCCACTTCTGTTGCGTGTTGGGAATAAAGTGGATTTTTTCCAGTGCGGGAGCCACAAAAAATCGCGATAGAACGAATAGCCATAGGTATTGATTGACTCAAAGGGAACAATTTTTTAGGTATCTTCAAAATTCAATTCAACCTGCTGATTCTATGTCGCCTCAAGTTTTATTTTCATTTGTGATCGGTTATTTTCTGCTTTTGCTCGGAGTAGCCTGGTATACCTCTCGAAATGCAGACAATGATTCATTTTTTATAGGTAATCGCAATAGTAATTGGATGTTGGTGGCCTTTGGGATGGTAGGAACCTCACTTTCTGGTGTCACTTTTGTGAGTGTACCAGGAAATGTTGGCGATATTAATTTCAATTATTTCCAGTTAGTGATTGGTTACGTTTTAGGATATGTAGTCGTTGCTTTTATACTCCTGCCTCTGTATTATCGAATGAATCTGACTAGCATCTATACCTATTTGGAGAATCGCTTTGGGGTGAATGCACACAAGGCGGGGGCTTTCTTTTTTATTCTCTCTCGAACAGTAGGTGCTACTGCAAGGCTTTATCTGGTGATTAATATTTTGCAACTATTTATCTTGGATAAATTAGGTATTCCTTTTCTAGCAACGGCATTAGTGATTTTGACACTCATACTTCTCTACACTTTTGAAGGGGGCGTTCGAACAATCATCTTTACAGATACGTTACAAACCTCCGGCATGTTGATTGGATTGGTTGCTTGCTTAGTTGTTCTGGTCAAGGCGCTTGGAACTGATCTATCTGGAGCCTGGCAATTGATCAATGAGAAAGGGTACAATCAAATCATTAATACGGATGTCAATAGCCCGTTCAATTTTTGGAAGCAACTTTTAGGGGGAATGTTCATAACGATAACCATGACCGGATTAGACCAGGAAATGATGCAGAAAAATATCAGCGTTCGCACCTTAAAAGGCTCTCAGAAAAATGTAATGACGTTGAGCTTTATTCTGGTTGTTGTGAATGCGTTGTTCTTATTGTTAGGTGCTGTTCTTTATTTATACGCTGCTTCAACAGGCTTGGCTGCGAAGGGAGATGATATTTTTCCAACTGTTGCATTAAGTGATGCATTTTCAGGAACCATCGGAGTCATTTTTATCATCGCATTGATTTCAGCCCTTTTCCCCAGCGTTGACGGCGCTATAACGTCACTTACCTCTAGTTTTTGTATTGATATTTTAGATTTTAATCGATCAAAGGCGGAGGAGCAAGTCAAGCGGAAAAAGAGATTGCGTGTTCACCTAAGTTTTGCACTTGTTTTTTTATTGATGGTTCTCTTGTTTAAATTCATCAATGATAAATCCATTATCCAATTTATAATCAAGTTTGCAGGCATCACATATGGACCCCTACTAGGGCTTTTCTCTTTTGGTATTTTGACGAGTCGAATTATTTCAAATCGCTGGGTTTGGCCTGTTTGCGTGGGAGGGCCATTGGTGACTGTTATTTTGGATTTGCTTTGTAATCCGGCTTATTACGAGAAACTACTTCACATGAATCTGGGTTTGGCTAATTTATCAACCTCGTTATTTGGTGGGTATAAGATTGGTCCTGAGTTAATTCTAATCAATGGATTTTTCACTTTTATTGGACTCTTTCTTATTTCGAAGCCAGCTATTAAAGAGGCCTGATCCTTCTACAAGCAGTACCTTTGTTGTAAATCGAGGCGCTTGGAAATTTTGTCTACCCTTGCTCAACAGTATGCAGAAATACACAGTACTCCGCAGGATGAATTACTGCAGGAAGTAGAAAGCTATACGCGTGCTCACCACACCGAGCCACACATGATCAGTGGTTTTTTGCAAGGACGATTTTTGAGTTTATTTAGTGAATTAGTAAAACCTGAACGTATTCTTGAAATCGGCACGCTAACCGGTTTTAGTGCACTTTGTTTGGCTAAGGGTTTAACTTCTTCTGGGGTACTTCATACCATAGAAAAAAGAGAGCAGGACGCAGCTGTTGCTCAGTCTTTTTTTGATCGTTCCCTATTTTCGAATCAAATTAAGTTACACAGAGGGGATGCCCATGCAATTCTGCCCTCCTTTACTGAAACATGGGATTTAGTCTTTCTGGATGCCGATAAAACGGCTTATCTAGACTATTTTAACATGGTTTTTCCATTCGTTCGTTCTGGGGGTTATATCTTAGCCGACAATGTATTTTTTCATGGACAGGTGTTTACAACTGAGCTAAAAGGGAAAAATGCAAAGGCGATCGCACAATTCAATCGGGAGATTGCGCAACGTCAGGATGTAGAGGTGATTATGGTACCGCTGCGCGACGGATTGAGTGTGATAAAAAAAATAAAGTGACATGCTTCTAAAAAAATCGATACTGTTTTTATTTTTTTTAAGTCAATTACTCATTGGGTGGAGCCAGCCGGCCGAAATCATACAGCAATATATTGATCAGTATAAAGATTTAGCCATTGCTGAGATGAAAAGAACAGGAGTTCCTGCTTCGATAAAATTGGCACAAGGAATTCACGAAACGATGGCTGGTCAAAGTGAATTAGTACAGAAATCAAATAATCACTTTGGTATTAAATGCAAAACGGGATGGAATGGTCCATCGGTACGTCATACTGATGATGCACGCAATGAGTGTTTTAGAAAGTATGCCACCGCAAGTGAGTCTTATCGTGATCATTCTAACTTTTTAAAATCGAGTCCTCGTTATGCTTCCTTATTTGAGTTAGATCCAACTGATTATGAAGCGTGGGCAAAGGGCTTGAAATCTGCGGGATATGCTACCAATCCTGTTTATTCGCAAACGCTGGTTCGCTTAATTGAAGAGTACGATCTGCAGCAATATTCCATGCAAGCATTGGGTTATGAAACAGAAGAAGAGGATTCAACTGAGATTCCTGTCGTGCCACAAAAAAACCCTACTCCCGTTAACAATGAGTCAACTATGCCTGCTGCCTCAACCGATGATTCAGCAATTTCATTAACGAAAGAGGAAGAAAAAAAAGTAGAAAGGGCAGCGAATGTCAAAGAAGTAGTGGAGACATCCACTCCGGCAAGGTCCTCTCGACAATATCCTTCTGGGGTATTCAAAGAAGAGGGAGTAAAGGCAGTTTATATTACCGCAGGTACTCCATTTCTTGTTATTGCAGAGCAATATAAAGTTCCACTTGCAAAATTGTTTGAGTGGAATAACCTAATTCCTTCTACCGAAGCTCGCATTTCACAAGTTATTTACTTGGAGCGTCCGGGTTCATTTAAATTGCGATTACCTTCTTTGCGATCCAGGCAGTAACTTAGTGTTTAATTACAGCTATGGCTACGATCCGCGTACATGACAGGGTCTTTACAGAGTACTTATCTGCTGCAGTCATTCAGGAAAGAGTGACAGCATTGGCAACACAAATCAATGAAGATTACGCAGGTAAAAAGCCACTTTTTTTAGCCATTTTAAATGGATCTTTCATGTTTGCTGCTGATTTGTTCAAACAAATCAGAGTTGAAGCTGAAATCTCCTTTATAAAAATTGCTTCTTATCAGGGAATGCGCTCTACAGGTCAGGTAGTTACTTCCATTGGGATGGAACAGGATTTGCACGAAAGAGAGCTGATTATTGTAGAGGATATCGTGGACACGGGCAAAACGCTGCATCATTTTTTACCTTCCTTACAGCAACAGCAGCCTGCCTCTATTCGAATCGCAACTTTTTTGCACAAACCTGAAGCAACTACATTTGAGGTGCCATTGGATTATGTGGGATTTAGTATCCCTAACAAATTTGTGGTAGGGTATGGTCTTGACTATGATGGAATGGGCCGCAATTATGGAGCCTTATATCAGCTAGTCTGATTTTATTGCACGCGGGGAACTATATATTGTCTATGAAAAGAGGGTTGACCATCTTTTTCTTCTGTCTGCTGAGCCAGTGGGGTATTGCACAAGAATATTATATCCGAGGCGAAGTAAGAGATGTATCAGGTAATCCTTTGCAAAATGTACAAATCCGTCAATCTTCTACCGGCCTTCTTTTTAGAACAGGAACGTGGGGTAGTTTTGGGTTCTCCTCCCGCATACAATCCGATAGTTTACAGTTTTCGTTAGAGGGATATCGCACTGAATTGATCGTATCAAAGGGAGTTGAATTTTTGCGCGTTATACTCCGCCCTTTGCCAGCTGGGTCTCGTCAACCCGAGCGAAATCGATTAGCTTCTCGTACTTCCAATATGACGCGGGAGGAAAATAAAAAATGGTTTACAGGCGATGAGACCTATGCAACCTTACTTGAAAATAATTGGGTGAGAGCAGCTGCTTATCCTACAACAGGCCTATCCCTCAATGTGGATCAGGCTTCTTATAGCAATATTCGTCGCTTTTTATCAAGAGGTACTTATGTGCCAACTGACGCCGTACGGATTGAGGAGATGCTCAACTATTTTTCAGCACCCTATAAAGCACCAAGTGATAGTAGTGTATTTGCAGTGAATACACGACTCAGTCCTTGCCCATGGAATTGGGAGAGCCAGCTCTTGCAAATTGATCTTTCTGCAAAAAAATTAAATCTCGATTCGTTGCCATCTGCCCATCTTGTTTTTCTCATTGATATTTCTGCTTCAATGGATATGCCTAATCGACTTCCATTATTGCAGTCGGGATTCCGGATGTTGATTAGCAATCTTCGGGAAAAAGACTCGGTTTCTATTGTGGTATATGGCGGCATGACTGCGGTGTTAGTACGCGCCTTAAGTGGATGCGAAAAAGATAGTTTGACTAAAGTGATCAACGGCTTAGTGCCAGGTGGGGCAACACCGGGTGAGTCAGGTATTCGATTAGCTTACCAGGTAGCTAAACAACATTTTATTAAAGGGGGAAATAATCGAGTAATATTAGCAACAGATGGGGATTTCAATGTAGGCTTGAAAACAGAAACTGAGTTAGATGAGCTGATTAGTATTCAGCGGCAGAGTGGGATTTATCTTACTTGTTTAGGGGTAGGAATGGGTAATTACAAGGATTCAAAAATTCAATTGCTTGCTGAAAAAGGTAATGGGAACTTTGCTTATTTAGATCAAGAGAAAGAGGCAGAACGTGTGTTGATGAAAGAGTTCACAAAAACATTGTATGCAGTTGCAGATGATGTTTATATGAACATTACGTTTGATCCTGCTTACATTAGAAATTACCGATTGATTGGATTTGATAATAAAGTAGGGGCATTGTTAGATTCTTTATCCCAAATTGAAGGAGGAGAAATTGGGTCGGGACACACGGTTACTGCACTATTTGAAATTGAGCCTTCTACACTTTTGAGAGATAAGCGTGGTGTCTCATCAGAGTCAGACAGCATCGCATCACTTGCCATTCAATACCGGCTTCCGAGTGATTCTTTATTACAAGAAGCGCAATTCAAAGTGCCTCTTTATTATGCGTATACAGAACAGGAGCTCAAGCAATCTCAGTTTAGCGCTGCAATTGCACAATTTGGAATGTTCCTGAAAGGAAGCTCCTATGTCAGTAAATCAAGTTGGAACGAATTACTTCAATTAGGCGAGCAAGTAGTTAATCCTGCAGATCCATTTCAACTGGAATGGATTGAACTGGTGAAAAAAGCGCGAGAGCTCTACGATAAAAAAAAGAAGCGCAGCTGGAAACGCCTTCACCACTAATTATTGAAAGATATCCTTGATTCGATCAAAGAAGTTTCTATCTGATTTATCTGGGTTGGGTTGAAAATTGGCCGAGCCAGCTAATTTTTCTAAGGCAGCTTTTTCTTCCGCATTTAATTGTTGTGGTGTCCATACACTCACCTGAATCAGTTGATCTCCCTTTTCGTAAGAATTTACTGCGGGAAATCCTTTTCCTTTTAATCTAAATATTTTACCACTTTGTGTTCCTGCTGGTATTTTGATTTTTGCTTTTCCGTCAATGGTGGGTACTTCTACTTGTGTGCCAAAAACTGCATCGGTAAAGGATAGATGTAATTCAAAGGCAACATTTAGTCCCTCGCGGTGTAGCTCTTTATGTGGTTCTTCTTCAATTAAAATAATTAGATCGCCTGGTGTACCGCCTCTTTCTCCTGCATTTCCCTTTCCGGTTACATTCAGTTGCATGCCTTCTTGAACGCCTGCAGGAATATCAATGCTTACCGTTTCTTCTGCATAGGTTCTTCCTTCTCCTTTGCAACTGGTACATTTGGCTGTGATAGTTGTTCCTTCTCCATTGCAAGTGGGACAGGTAGTTACTGTTTGCATTTGTCCCAAAAAAGTATTTTGCACTCTTCTAACCTGGCCACTTCCATTGCATCCAGTACAGGTTTGTGTACTTCCTTTATCTTTTGCACCACCGCCACCGCAGGTAGTACAGGGTACATATTTTTTTACTTTGATGTTCTTACTGACACCTTTTGCAATCTCTTCGTAATTCAGCTTTAATTTGATACGGAGATTACTGCCACGAACACCTCTGGAACGGCTTCGACCGCCGCCTCTTTGTCCACCGCCAAAAAAGCCACCAAAGAGGTCATCTCCGAAAATATCTCCAAATTGACTGAAGATATCTTCCATATTCATTCCTCCTCCATACCCACGATTGCCAGCACCGCCAAGCCCTGCATGACCAAATCGATCGTATTGTGCTTTTTTATCAGCATCACTCAGCACTTCATAAGCTTCAGCAGCTTCTTTAAATTTTTCTTCAGCAGCTTTGTCACCTGGATTTCTGTCGGGGTGATATTGCATAGCTACCTTACGGTATGCTTTTTTGATTTCGTCTGCAGAAGCTGATTTGCTGACGCCTAATATTTCGTAAAAATCTCTTTTGCTCATAAATTATTTTCCTACCACCACTTTAGGGTGACGAATTACTTTTTCATTCAACAAGTACCCCTTTACGACCTCATCGATAATTTTTCCTTTTAGTTCTTCGGTGGGGGCTGGAATTTCTGTAACGGCTTCGTGAAGATCTGCATCAAAGGGCTGATGAATCACCTCCATGGCTTTTACACCACGGCTTTGCAATTTGTTTCTGAGTTTTCCAAATACCAATTTCACGCCTTCCCATTCAGAGCTGTTGGCATGGCCAGATTTTTCTAACGTTTGTTGTGCGCGATCGCAATCATCCAACACTTCCAGTAACTCAGTGATAATATCTTTTCCTGCCGTTTGCATTAGTTCAATCCTTTCCTTGGCATTGCGACGTTTAAAATTGTCAAACTCGGCAACGGCACGGATGTATTTGTCTTTGTATGCATCTAGCTCGGCTTGCAGTTTTTCCAGTTCCGTCTCCTCGGTCATTTTTTCGTCTAGATGGCTGGTTCCTGCAACACTTTCATCTGTGTTCAGGTCCATTTCGTTGTTCTTGTTTTCTTGAGCTTCCATAGTCAGGTCTAAATTGGTTGCAAAGGTAACATCGGCAATTTTATTGCCAAGTCTTATCAACAGGTTTCAATGTCTTTTTAAGGGACAAAATGACCCTGGATAAAGCCTAAAAGCGCCTTTCTGTCTGTTTTGAAAGGTTATCTTCGCCTTTCCATGGAAAGAATTATTTTAAAAAGAAAAATTGCTCCCCGGGTAGTGAATGGACATCCCTGGGTATTTTCAAATGAAATAGAAGCAATAGAGGGCGAACCGCAACCTGCAGCGATTGTTGAAGTAGTAACGCACGATAAAAAATTTGTAGGACGAGGATATTTTAACCCGCAGTCGCAAATACCTGTGCGGATTTTGACACGTAACCGCGAGGAACAAATTGATGCTGATTTTTTTCTTCGGAAAATAAAAGCTTGCTGGGAGTATAGGAAACATACGGGGTACACCGAAAACTGCAGGCTTGTTTTTGGAGAAGCAGATGGATTACCACAGCTTATCATTGACAAATTCAACGATTATTTTGTCATTCAGACGTTGGCCTTAGGGATTGATCGTTGGAAACCAGCGCTGGTTGCGGCCTTACAAGAAGTGTTTAGTCCAAAAGGAATTTATGAACGCAATGATGTTCCGGTTCGTGAGCTAGAAGGACTTCCGCAGCAAAAGGGATTTTTGTCTGCGCCTTTTGAAACGCGTATCATTATTCAGGAAAATGGATTACAGTTTCATGTAGATCTGGCCAATGGGCAAAAGACTGGTTATTTTTTGGATCAGCAAGATAATCGCAGAGCCATTCAACATATTGTCAAGGATGCAACAGTGCTGGGTGCATTTACCTATACCGGTACATTTGAAATTCACGCGGCGCACTATGGTGCAAAATCAGTGTTGGGCTTGGATATTTCTAAGTTGGCGGTAGAGCAAGCCAATGAAAATGCACGCTTGAATGGATTACAAGATCGATGTCATTTTGAAGAGGCAAATGCATTTGATGTATTAAAGCAATGGGTGAAAGAAGGAAAGCAATATGATGTAGTGATGTTAGATCCTCCTGCATTTACAAAAAGTCGTGCCACCATTCAAAAAGCAATCACGGGCTATAAAGAAATCAACCTGCGCGGTATGAAATTGGTAAAGCCCGGTGGTTTTTTAGTAACTTCTTCTTGTACCAATTTAGTACACCCTGAATTATTTCTGGAAATTATAGCGATGGCTGCAAAAGATGCACGAAGAAAAATCAGACAGGTTTGTTTTCAAACACAATCATCCGATCATCCTGTGATTTGGGAAATGGAGAATACCCAGTACTTGAAATTTCTGATTGTACAGGTGCTATAAAACTATTTGGTAACCTGGAACTTTCCTGATTCTATAATCTTTCCGGAAGTTTCTACTAAGTGGTACACGTAGATACCGCGAGAAAACTCATTTAATGAGAGTGTGATTTTTTCAATGGTGAGACGGGTGTCTACCATTTTCTTGCCCAATATTCCATTATAAATCTGCAAGCTTAATCCTCTTTTGAATGCAGACTTGAACTCAAATGTGATATAGCTTATTGCCGGATTGGGGTATAGCTTCATTAGCTTTTCAACAGGCTCTATCGATGAGGTAGCGGTGGAAGCTGGCGCTTGTTGCGCAGCTGCCGAAGCGACCAGCCCAAAGAATAGAATTGCTATGAAACCAATTTTCTTCATTCATCCAAATATAACAGATAATTCAAAAAAAGTCTACAATAAAATGCAAAAGCCTCAGAACCAATGATTCTGAGGCTTTACCAGAGGGCGGTTAATCAGGCTAATTCCTGAAGTTTTGCGTTTATTTTTTCAAAATTTGGTACTTCTCCGGGATTCTCAAGCACCTCTTCGTATTGAACCTGTCCATTCTTGTCAATCAAAAAAGCAGAGCGTTTTGAAACTCCTTTCATGTCAAAGATCCATTCTGTATAAATGGTTCCATAAAGTGTAGAGACTGTTTTATTAAAATCACTCAGCAAAGGAAAGTTCAATTGTTGTTCCTCTTTGAATTTTGCCAGCGTAAATACGGAGTCAACAGAAATGCCCAACACTTTTGCGTTAGCACCGTTGTAAAGGGCGATGTTATCTCTTACGGAGCAAAGTTCCTTTGTACAAACCCCTGTGAATGATTGGGGAAAGAAAAGTAACAATACGTTTTGTCCTTTCAATGAAGAAAGTTGTACGGGATTTTTGTCTGAATCAAACAGCGCAAAATCCGGAGCGGTTTGTCCAATTTGAATGCTCATGTTGGTGGGTTTATGTGTGAATAGTTTTTTAGTAAGACAATTTATTAGCAAAAAAGTTGGCGCAAAGATGGCTAAAATGAGCGTAATTTGAAATCCTTGAAAACACAAATGATGAAAGTTGGAGACATTACACAGTTTTTAGAAAAGTGGGCACCCCTCTCGTTGCAAGAGAGTTATGATAATGCAGGGTTGTTACTGGGACAATCAAACTGGGAATTTACGGGTGTGCTTTGTTGTTTGGATGTGACAGAAGCGGTGCTGGTGGAAGCCAAAAACAAAAATTGTAATTTGATTGTGGCACATCATCCACTCATATTTGGTGGATTAAAGCGAATCAATGGCAGTCAGGCAACTGAACGAGTTGTAATTGAGGCTATAAAAAATGAAATCGCTATTTACGCGATTCACACTAACCTTGACAACGTAGTAGATGGAGTAAATGGAAAAATTGCGTCGTTACTTGGTTTACAACACTGTCGAGTTTTATTGCCACTCGCACAGTCTTTAAAAAAACTAATTACCTACGTTCCGATTAGTAGTCTGGAAAAAGTGCGAACAGCACTTTTTGAGGCAGGAGCTGGGCACGTTGGAAACTACAGCGAATGTAGCTTCTCCAGTGTTGGAGAGGGCACTTTTAAAGGAGGGCTGGGTACCCAACCATTTGTAGGACAACCGGGGTTATTGCACACAGAAAAGGAGGCCAAACTGGAAGTTGTTTTACAAGCCGCTAACACGTCCGCTGTACTCCATGCACTTCGTGCTGCTCATCCCTACGAAGAGGTCGCCTATGATTTGCTGACACTTGACAATGCTACTAATCAAATTGGCTCGGGGCTGATTGGTCATTTACCAGAGCCGGTTGAAGAAGCCAGCTTTTTGAAGCGGCTCTCCTCCCTTTTCAAGGTTCCTCTTGTTCGGCACACACAGCTATTGGGTAAAACCATTCAAACTGTTGCAGTGTGTGGCGGGGCAGGGCAATTTTTGATTAAAAACGCCTTAAAGGCTGGAGCACAAGCATTTATAACTGCTGATTTAAAATACCACGACTTCTTTTTAGCTGACAATAAGATACTTCTGGCAGATGTAGGTCACTTTGAAAGTGAGCAGTTTACGATTGACCTTCTCCACGAGCGATTAGCCGAAAAATTCCCTACCTTTGCCGTCCTCAAAACAAGCGTTTCCACAAATCCGGTCAACTATCTATGGCACAAGTAAAAGATTTCTCGATCCAGGAAAAGCTGGTCTCTCTGGTGACCCTTCAGCAAATTGACAGCAAATTAGATGAGATTAATATCCTGAAAGGGGAGCTTCCAATGGAAGTCGCTGATCTGGAAGACGAGATCACTGGTTTGAATGCCCGCAAAACCCGCATTGAAGAAGAAATCAATGGGGTAACCGAGTTTATCGAGCAACGTAAGTTGGCGATTAAAGATTCAGAAGCTCTCATCAAAAAGTATGAGAAGCAAAGTGAGAATGTAAAGAACAATCGCGAATACGAAGCGGTTAACAAAGAGATTGAAATGCAGCAGCTAGACATTAAGCTGGCTGAAAAGCATATCAAGGATGCTACTGATGAGATTGCTGAGAAAGCTGTTTTGTTAGACAAGGCAAAAAAGAATATTGCCGCTAAGGATGGAGTATTGGCAAGTAAAAAAGAGGAACTCGAAAAGATTATCACAGCTAACGAAAAAGAAGAAAAGAAGTATAGAAAGCAGGCTGAGGAAGCAAAGCAGCAGGTAGACCCACGTCTTTTAGCTAGTTACGAGAAAATCCGTAGCAACTATAGAAACGGATTGGCTGTCGTTCCTGTGGAAAGAGACGCATGTGGTGGTTGTTTCAATGCGATTCCTCCTCAAAAGCAAAGTGAAATACGTCAACACAAAAAAATCATGATCTGCGAAAACTGCGGTCGTATTTTGGTGGACGAAGAGTTAAGTGCGAAAGTGGAGATTTAATCCCCTTCTACAGAAAATAACTGATCCCGTTCCAGATGGAACGGGATTTTTTTTGGAATAATCTTTTGCTACGACGTTAAATCCCTTTGTGACTCTCACAAATCGCGCTAATTTGTGCGCATGCTGAAAAGGCTTTTTATCCAGAATTATGCCATCATTGATGAGGTTGAGATTGAACTCAGTAATGGGTTTAGTGCAATCACCGGTGAAACAGGTGCTGGAAAGTCTATTTTGATGGGCGCACTGGGACTCATTTTGGGAGAGCGAGCTGATTCAAGTGTGCTCAGTCAAAAAGAAAAAAAGTTAGTGGTAGAAGGGGTATTTGACGCAGGCACAGATCAACGCGTGCATCAATTTTTACTGGTGCATGAGTTGGAGAATGAGCAGGAACTGGTTCTACGAAGAGAGATAAACCCGCGAGGTAAATCAAGAGCTTTCATCAATGATTCGCCCGTTAATTTAGGGCAGCTACAACAAATTTCTTCATTGCTTGTCGATTTGCATCAGCAATTTGATACACTTCAATTAGGCCAAGAGGATTTTCAACGCGAGGTCCTGGATGCGTTGGCAGGACAATTTTCTTTAGTAGAGGAGTATCGGTTGAGTTACGATCAATGGGTACAGGCCAGGACTCTTTTGCAATCGTACGTGGATCAAAAATCATCTTCTGATGCAAGGGCGGAGTACAATAAATTTCAATGGGAAGAATTAGAAGCAGCAGCTTTTCGGACTGGTGAGTTAGAAGAATTGGAAGCCGAGCTCAAATTGCTTACGCATACGGAAGAGGTTCAGCAAGTTTTTACACGTATCACTTCTTTTTTGACCGAAGGAGAAGAGCCGGCATTGGCGCAGGTAAAATCATTTTTGCAATCGTTAGCTGAATTTCGGGATATGCATGAAGCATTCCCCCCATTGGAAGATCGGCTCCGTTCATCGTATGTGGAGTTACAGGATCTCTCCAGAGAGTTTGATAAACTTTCTTCCAATTTTGGAGGAGATCCAAAACGATTGGAGTGGGTTTCCGAGCGGCTTTCACTGGGGTATCGACTTTGCAAAAAGCACCAGGTGACGACTACTGCAGAACTGCTTGCCATACACGAGGAGCTGGCTACACAATTACAGCAATTTCTGAATATTGATCAGATGATTGTTCAGCAGCAAAAAGAGGTGAATGCTTCCGAGAAAAAAGCTGTTGAATTAGCGAGTCGTATTTCCAAAGGAAGAGAAAAACAAATCAAAGGATTTGAAAAACGAGTGCATGAATTATTACAGCGCGTAGGAATGCCCTCGGCAAAAATCAAGGTACAACTTACTGCGGAGCAACTGGGTCCACATGGATCTGATGCTATTGAGTTTTTATTTGATGCTAATAATAGCGGGCAATTTCATCCGTTACGTAAAGTGGCAAGTGGAGGTGAACTTAGCCGTCTTATGCTGTGCATCAAATCGCTGGTAGGCGATTCCTTAAAATTTTCTACACAAATTTTTGATGAAATTGATACAGGTATAGCTGGAGAAGCGGCCAGACAAGTAGGGTTATTATTAAAAGAATTATCAGCAAGTCGCCAAGTGATTTGCATTACCCATCAGCCTCAGATTGCTGGTAAAGCGCATACTCATTTTTTTGTTTACAAAGGCAAGGGTTCGGATCCATCGGGTGCTACACGAACATTTATACGGCCACTAAATTCAGAAGAAAGGGTGCAAACTATTGCGCAAATGATTGGAGGCGAAAATCCCACGCCTGCTGCATTGGCTAACGCTCGTGAGCTTTTGTCCTAATTGTGGATAACCTGATTTTTTAGGTGTAGAACTGGTGCAGAAAGAAAAATTTTTTCCATTTTCTTTTTGGGGTTTATTTCGCTGTTCGACACTTGTATTTTAAACCCCCTCTTGCTATGGAGTTATCAAACATAAATAAGGATCGGCAGCGTAAGCGTAAATCGGCTGTAGAGTTAGGTACGATGGTATATGGTAAGGTTCCACCACAGGCAAAAGAATTGGAGGAAGCTGTATTGGGTGCAATTATGTTGGAAAGAGGTGCCTTTGATGTGGTTGTTGAAATACTCAAACCTGGATGTTTTTATGTAGAGGCACACCAGCGCATTTTTTCAGCCATGCAGTCTCTTGCCAATAAGAGTCAACCTATCGATCTTTTAACGGTTGCAGAGGAATTACGTACTAAAGAAGAGTTAGATCTTGTAGGCGGGGCCTATTATCTTACCCGCTTAACCAATGCGGTGGTTTCTTCTGCCAATATCGAAGCACACGCTCGTATTATTTTACAAAAATTTATACAGCGTGAACTCATTCGGGTAAGTGGTGAAATTATCAATGATGCTTTTGAAGACGCTACCGATGTGTTTGATTTATTAGATGATGCAGAAAGTAAGCTCTATGAGATTACCAATAATAATCTGCGCAAGAATTTTGAAACAATTGATTCAGTCCTCGTCAACACAATCAAGCGCATTGAAGATCTTAGAAATAAAAATGAAGATCTTACTGGTGTCACAAGTGGGTTCCCCTCGCTAGACCGCGTTACCTATGGATGGCAAAAGACAGACTTGATTATTTTGGCAGCACGACCTGCGGTTGGTAAAACGGCCTTTGCATTGAATCTGGCAAGAAATGCAGCGATGCTTCCAGGCAAGCCCACACCTGTAGCTTTCTTTTCATTAGAGATGAGTGCAAGCCAATTAGTACAACGTATTTTGGCAGCTGAAAGTGAGATATGGTTAGAAAAAATTAGTCGAGGAAAAATGGAAGAGCATGAGATGAAACAACTTTATGCTCGAGGGGTACAGCGACTTTCACAAGCACCCCTTTTTATAGATGATACGCCTGCATTAAACATTTTTGAATTACGTGCGAAGTGTCGTCGACTAAAAAACAAGCATGATATTGGAATGGTCATTATCGACTATTTACAGTTGATGAGTGGCACTGGAGATGGACGCAATAGTAATCGAGAGCAGGAGATCAGCAATATTTCTAGAAACTTAAAGGCATTGGCAAAGGAATTAGGAATTCCAATTATTGCCCTTTCTCAGTTAAGTCGTGCAGTAGAAACACGCGGTGCTGGTAAGGATGGAACAAAGATGCCGCAATTAAGTGACCTCCGTGAATCTGGAGCTATCGAGCAGGATGCCGACATGGTAATGTTCTTGTATCGTCCGGAATATTATGATATTACCTCTAATGAAATGGGAGAAAATAATAGAGGTGAAACGCATGTGCGTATTGCTAAGCATCGTAATGGTTCGTTGGAAACAATCAAACTTCGCGCACTGCTCAATATTCAAAAATTTGTTGAAGATGGAGGTGGAATGGGAGTTTCTGGATTGCCAGGAAACTGGAAACCCGTACGTGATGAGGATGGAGCAGGAGGAGCTCGCGTTTTTGTTCAAACGGGCAGCAAGATGAATGAATTAGAAAATGATTTGGATGACTTACCTATTTAATCATGTCTCTTCCCCTGTTTTTTATTACGGAACCACTTACTAGCTTAACTGCTGTAACGCTAGATGAAGAAAATAGTAAGCACGCGATCCAAGTATTACGGCTCAAAAATGGGAACAGCATTGAATTGACAGATGGGAAAGGGCAGCTGGCAACGGCAAGTATCATTGATGATCATCGTAAGCATTGCCAGGTTCAAGTGCAGCATATTCAGTCTATCCCAAGACCCACTCGGCAAATTACACTGGCCATTTCTTTACTCAAGAATCGAAATCGATTTGAATGGCTATTGGAAAAAGTTACTGAATTAGGAGTATCCAGCATCATTCCTCTTTTGTGTGAACGAACGGAGAAAGAATCAGCGCGATTAGACCGCATGCAATCCATTTTGCAAAGTGCGCTATTACAAAGTAGACAGGCGTGGTTGCCGGAGTTAGCTGCACCGCAAGAGTTTAGGACAATTGAAAAATGGAAACTGCAAGATGGGGATCATTTCATTGCCACCTGCAGCGAAGTTGTAAAGCAACCTTTGTCAACGCTAGCCACTACTTGTAAAAAAAATGTATTAATCTGTATTGGGCCTGAGGGCGATTTTACCGATAATGAATTAGATATAGCTACTGAAAATAATTTTGTGTCAGTCAGTTTGGGATCTTCTCGTCTACGTACTGAAACAGCAGGTATCGTGGCTGTCAGTTTACTGGCTTGTTAATTTGTAGTTGAAACAATCAGTTTTATTTTCCTGTTTCAACTATATTTTTTGCAATGCCCGGCCCTTCATAAATAAATCCGGTCCAAACTTGCACGAGCGAAGCCCCGGCTTCTATTTTCTCAGTAGCATCTGCGGCGTTGAAGATGCCACCCGATGCAATCATTGGAATTTTACCAGCAGTTTTTTGGTGGATGTAGCGAAGCAGTGAGGTGTTTTTTTCTTTTAATGGAGCGCCACTTAAACCACCGGCTCCCATTCTGCTGACCGTGTTCTCCTCTGTTGTCAATCCTTGTCTACTTATTGTTGTATTACTCACCACTAAGCCGTCCAACCCAATGGCCAGCACAAGCTCAATCACATCGTCTACTTGTTCCTGACTTAAATCTGGTGCAATCTTTAAAAAGATAGGACGGGGTTTAGGTTTAGATTTATTTTTTTCTTGCAGTAAGGTTAGTATTTTATGCAGAAAGTTCTTATCCTGCAATGCACGCAGGCCCGGTGTGTTGGGTGAACTAACATTGACTACAAAATAATCTACCCATGGATGTAAGCGGTCAAAACAAAATTCATAGTCCTTCCAGGCTTCTTCATTAGATGTTGATTTGTTTTTACCAATATTCCCTCCAATGATAAGTGCTGGATGACCATCTACACGAGGTTGAATTTCTTCTCTCCAATGTTTTAGTCTGCGCGCAATAGTAACCACTCCATCATTATTAAATCCCATTCGATTGATCAATGCTCGATCTTCCGGTAGTCTAAATAATCTTGGTTTATCATTACCGCGTTGTGGTTGTGGTGTAACTGTTCCAATTTCAACATGTCCAAATCCCAAACAACTTAGCTCACGAAGGTGTAAGGCGTTTTTGTCAAATCCTGCAGCGAGTCCAACCTGATTTTTAAAATGAAGTCCTGCAATTTTTACAGGTTGTGCATGGGTGGGTTCAAATAATTTTCGCAAAAGTTTTCTTGTAAGTGGCGTGCTGCAAAGGAGCTGTAATAGAAAAAGAGAAAACTGATGGGCCTCTTCGGGAGGGAGCAGGAAAAGAATTTTTCTAATCAGTTTATACATGGTGCGAGCAAATATAATTCAAGAAAGGTTCGGGCTAAAGTGTTTGCGGAGAAGAAACCGCATCGTAAATTTGAAAGTTAGAAAGTTGCATAAACAACTATTCGTTTATTCTATGCAAGAAGCCTATATCGTAGCCGGTTATAGAACCGCAGTTACCAAAGCAAAAAAGGGTGGATTTCGTTTTACGCGCCCCGATGACCTGGCCATTGAAGTGATCAAAGGTTTGATGAAAGATGTCCCCGTGCTCGATCCCAAACAAGTAGATGATGTAATTGTCGGGAATGCTGTTCCGGAGGCGGAACAAGGCTTACAGGTTGGCAGAATCATCGCTGCTCGTTCATTGGGTATTGAAGTTCCAGGTATTACTATCAATCGATATTGTGCATCTGGTTTGGAGTCTATTGCCATGGCAACAGCAAAAATCAGAGCAGGATTTGCTGAGTGTATTGTAGCCGGTGGTGTAGAAAGTATGAGTATGGTGCCTGCTGCAGGATGGAAAACTGCTCCTGCTTATTCAATTGCCTCAGACGAGCCCGATTATTACCTCAACATGGGACTGACAGCAGAGGCGGTCGCAACCGAATACCAGGTAAGTAGGGAAGCGCAGGATGAATTTTCTTTTCACTCACACCAAAAGGCAATACGAGCTATAGAAAGTGGTTTCTTCAAGTCTGGAATTCTACCCATATCTGTTGAGGAAGTTTATTTAGATGAAAAAAAGAAAAAGCAGAAGCGTTCGTTCATCGTTGATACAGATGAAGGGCCTCGCGCTGATACCTCGCTAGAAGCATTGGCCAAATTAAAACCAGCTTTTGCCGCAAAAGGAGTGATTACTGCTGGCAATTCTTCACAGACTTCTGATGGAGCTGCATTTGTTTTAGTGATGAGTGAGCGCTTGATGAAACAACTTAATTTGAAACCAATCGGAAGACTGCTAACCTCTGCTGTTGCAGGTGTTCATCCGCGTATTATGGGAATTGGTCCTGTTGCAGCCATCCCCAAAGCATTAAAATTGGCGGGTCTGCAGTTATCGGATATTGATCTCATTGAATTAAATGAAGCCTTTGCTTCACAAGCTGTTGCGGTGATCAAAGAGGCTGGATTGGATCCTCAAAAGGTAAATATTAATGGGGGCGCGATTGCACTTGGACATCCGCTCGGATGCACCGGATGTAAATTAACCATTCAAAATCTTCATGATTTACAGCGACTTAACAAAAAATATGGCATGGTTACAGCCTGTGTAGGTGGAGGACAGGGTATTGCTGGAATTATAGAGCGTCTATAAGCTTTACATTATTTTATTAAAAAATTCAAGGGAAAATCTGCTGCGAGTTGAGTTTTTTTCTAACTTGACTCAATGGATCGCAGAGGTTTTATACGAGAATTAGTCCCTGCCACTGAAAAAGTAAATGGTCATTCAACTTTTTATCGCACCCAATCTGGGTTGAATCCCTACGTAGGTAGTTGGGGTGATGAAGAAATCATGCACTTGCTTCGTCGCACTATGTTTGGCGCTAAAAAGAGTGATCTTCTCTATTTCCGTGGTAAAACACTTGAGCAGGCGGTGGATGAACTATTAAATCCTACAGCTCCTTCTCCCGCTCCCCCTATTAAGGAGTATGCGAATCCAACTACAACTGGTGTCGTTGTTGATACTACAGTTTTACAAGGGAGTACTTGGGTGAATGATATCAATAATGACGGAACCATTCAAGGTCTTCGTCGAGCTTCTTATAAGAAGTGGCTAACTGGAAATATGCTCAACCAGGATCGAAGTATTAGAGAAAAAATGATTTTCTTCTGGACCGATCATTTTGGGAATCGTACTACTGACGTTGCAAATGGTAATTGGATGTACCAGCAGCATCAACTTATTCGACAATTCTCACTAGGTAATTTTAAAAGTCTCATCCGTTCAATTTCTGTAGACGTTGCGATGTTGCGTTATTTGAATGGTTATCTCAACTATGTAACTGCCCCTGATGAAAATTATGCTCGAGAATTAATGGAGCTATTTACTTTAGGGAAAGGCCCAGATTCCAAGTACACGGAGACTGATGTTAAAGAAGCTGCGAAAGTACTGACCGGGTGGACAATTAACACGACTACTTACCAGCCGGTTTTTACCTTATCTCGCCATAGCACAGTCAACAAAACCTTCTCTACTTTTTTCAATAATACAATCATTACAGGTCGTAACACTACTAATGCAGGCATGCTTGAGTTAGATGACTTGTTGAACATGATTTTTTCTCAGCAGGAAGTTGCAAAATATATTGCGCGACGTGTCTATCGTTGGTTTGTCTATTATCAAATAGATGCTGAAACTGAAAGAAATGTAATAGCACCTTTAGCAGATATTTTTAGAAATAGTGGGTATGAAATAAAACCTATGCTAAGTGCCTTGTTTAAAAGCGAACATTTCTTTGATAAAATGAATCGGGGATGTTTCATTAAATCACCTGCTGACCATGTGGTCGGTTCATTGCGCGAAATGAATGTTTCATTTGCTACGGTGAGCGATTGGGCAACGAATTATGGATTGTGGAATACATTTTATAGTTGGATGGTCAATTTAGGCTTGAATCTTCATGACCCTCCTAACGTTTCTGGTTCTCCTGCTTATTATCAAGAACCTTCTTTCCACGAATTATGGATTACTTCCGATAGCTTGCCTAAGCGAAATCAATTTACCGACATCATGATTAGTTCGGGTTATTTATTAAATGGTGTGCGGGTGCAATTCAACTGCTTAGAATGGGCAAGGACTTTGCGTAATCCTGGAAATCCTAATGAGTTACTGACCGAGGCATTATCCTTGCTTTATCAGAACCAGCTTAGTGATATTTCTAAAGAGCAAATTAAAATTCAACTTTTGCTTACTGGGCAACAATGGGATTACTATTGGACAAATGCATGGATGGCATATGAAAGCAATCCTACTACAGCCAATTTTAATATTGTCAACAACCGATTGAAGTCTTTGTTCCAATATTTATTTAACCTATCTGAATACCAGTTGATCTGACATGAAAAGAAGTGAATTTCTTGCAGGAACCTTACCAGCCGCAGCACTCCTTCCAGAGTTGATCAACGGTTATACGGTCAAAGCATTTGATCAAAGTTCTCCATTAGTGCAAGCGTTGATGCGAGGAAATACTTTGACTGATCATGTATTAGTTATTATACAGCTTGCTGGAGGAAATGATGGACTGAATATGGTGATTCCTGTAGCAGATTATTCGCGTTATTTTAATGCTCGTTCTAATATTGCAATACCAGAGACTGCTGTATTGCCAATTGCGGGTGTAACTGGTACTGGTTTGAATCCTGCCATGACTGGATTACAAAGTTTGTTTGCTGAAGGAAAAGCTAAAGTAGTGCAAGCGGTAGGTTATCCCGAACCCAATTTTTCACATTTTAGAGCTACTGATATATGGATGAGTGCTTCTAACAGTACACAACAGGTGTACAGTGGTTGGGCTGGGCGTTATTTGGATTATGAGTATCCGAATTATCCTATTGGGTATCCTAACGCTGCAATGCCCGATCCATTGGCTATTCAAATTGGAGGACTTACTTCTTTGACCTTGCAAGGGCCTGTGAGAAATATGGGAATGAGTATTACAAATCCAAATAGTTTCTACAATTTGATAGCAGGCACCAATGATTATGCCCCCAATACACGCGCTGGGAAGGAATTGACCTATGTCAGAAATATCAATCGACAAACACAGGGGTATGCTACTGTGATTAAGAACGCCGCTAATTCAGTTACGGTTCAATCACCTTACCCAACAGGTAATACGCTTGCTGATCAATTGAAAATTGTGGCACGCTTAATTAAAGGGGGATTAAAAACACGTGTCTACATGGTTAGCTTTGGCGGGTTTGATACGCACTCCATTCAAGTAAATGCAGACAAGGTAACGGGTACACATGCCACTTTATTGGGTCGTGTTTCTGCAGCAATCAAAGCCTTTCAGGATGATATTAAGTTTTTGGGTGTTGAGGATAGGGTATTAGGAATGACTTTCAGTGAATTTGGTCGTCGAATAAAATCTAATTCCAGTGTTGGAACTGATCATGGTGCAGCCGCACCTTTGTTTCTATTTGGAAGTCAGGTGGAACCTGGCATGTTGGGAGTGAACCCAACGCTTCCAGCTGCTGCTACAGTGAATGACAATATCCCAATGCAATATGATTTCAGAAGTATTTATGCCACTATTCTTGAAAAGTGGTTTTGCTTAGATAAATCGGTGGTTCAGTCGTTGTTCCCTCAAAATGTCAATACACAATTACAGACTCTGCCATTGTTGAAAGCAGGTGCTTGTAGCGGAGTTACACCGCCACCTGTTCAAATTACAAACTTGGAAATTACCAACTTTCCAAATCCATTTACATCTAAAACAACTATCCAATTTTCTACAACAGGTGGTCATACGTTGATCCAGATCTTTGACACACTGGGTCGATTAATTAAAGTTTTGACTGATAAGGAGTACGCAGCTGGAACGTATCGAATAGATTTTGACAGTGACCTACTTCCAACGGGTCTCTATTATGCACGCTTGCAAAATGGCATCACGCAACAAGTGCGTGCGATGATGAAAGTTCGTTAATTCTTTTAATCTGTTAGGCGGTGTCCTGCATTGACCCAATCCGTAATTTTTTGTTTATCAATTGTGGTGAGCTGCCCGTTTTGCGGCATAAAGGTGGGCAATCCACTCACACAGCGTAGTCGGATACGATCCCACGAAGCAACTATACTAGAGTCCGTATCTAAATTTTTACCACCACTGGCACCTCCATTTAAATGGCAGGGACCGCAATAACCTGTTATTAATTGTTTTACTGGTGCGTATTTAGCACCGTATGCAAGAATCTGAAGTTGTACCGTATCGCTACAACCTTTTTGGTTGATGACTTTTACAATGTAATTACCTGCTGCTAACCCTGAAAAGATGGGACTTTCCTGCGGGGCACCATTGTTGATTGCGTATTTTAACGTATCGCCTCGCGGATAAAGAACTGTAATAGATCCATTGTTGACTCCCCCTATGGCAGCTGATTTTACAGTCTGAATATCATAGGAAGTGCCCAAACAGGGGTCGGGTCCTTTTTCTTTATTACAAGCAAAAGGCACTCCCGCAATCAGCATCAATGCGAATGCGAAATAAAGACGCTGGGTTAATCTTGTTTTGGTGCTCATACCTCTAATTTAAAATAATTTTTTTTGTAACAATGTTGCATTTTAAATTTGCAACAAAGTTTCAAATAGTTGACCTATGCTATCTGTATTTCGAGTTGTCTTATTGGGTATTTTTTTTGTTTTTGGAGGAGTGCTTTTGACAAAGGCCCAAGTTGGAAAAGGCTATTCGCTATCAGGACGTATCAGCAATACAGTAACGGGAGAAGTATTGCCTGGGGCAGTATTGGTCTTATCTGATTTAAAGCGAAGTGTTCTTTCCGATAAAAACGGAGACTTCAGTTTTTCAGCAATATATCCAGGCCACCACATATTGGAAATATCACACACAGGATTCGCTACGCTTGTATTACATGTTGAGCTAACGAGTGACTTGCAAAAGGATATTAGTTTGTCTCCTGTATTTGTAGAAAATCAGGGAGTAGTGGTTACAGGAATTTCTTCACCTACCAGTATTCGTAAAACCCCTGTTCCAATTACAATTGTCAGACAGTCAGATTTACAACAGTCCGCTTCTTCCAATATCATTGATGCATTAAGTAAAGTGCCAGGTGTGGCGCAGCTCACCACAGGACCTGCAATTTCTAAACCTATTATCAGGGGTTTAGGAAATAATCGGGTAGTGGTGGTTAATGACGGCATTCGTCAGGAAGGACAACAATGGGGCGATGAACATGGTTTAGAAATTGATGAACTAAGTGTGAATCGAGTAGAGATTTTAAAAGGACCTTCTTCCTTGTTATATGGTAGCGACGCTTTAGCGGGGGTGATTCATTTTCAATCTGCTCCACCTGTAGAAGAAGGCACGATGAAAGGTAGGGTTGTTAGTAATTATCAAACGAATGGAAACCTCTATAACACACATCTACAGCTAGGTGGTAATAATAAAGGCTTTAATTGGAGTAGCTACGGTAGTTTAAAAAGTGCAGCTGATTATTCAAACAAATTTGATGGAAAAGTGCTGAATTCGCGGTTTAAAGAAATTAATGCAGGTGGACATGTTGGGATCAATAAAAAATGGGGATATGCACATCTATTAGTTTCAACTTTTAATCAGCGTTTGGGTGTGGTTGAAGGTGAAAGGGATGATGCAACAGGTAATTTTATCTTGTATGGAGGAACACCCTTGGAGCGAGTGGCAACCCAATCTGATTTCAGGGGAAGAAAGGTGTTAGTTCCTAACCAGCAAGTACAACATTTTAAATTGGTTGCCGATAATTCGATTGCAATTGGAAAAAGTCGTTTGAAAATTGGATTGGGTTGGCAACAGAATCTGCGTAAAGAATTTGGTGAACCAGAGAAGCCAAAGGAAGAAGAGTTATTCTTTGATTTGCGTACATTCAATTATACGTTGCATTGGCAATTGCCAGAAAAAAATGAGTGGCATACCACACTTGGCGTGAATGGTATGCAACAACAAAACACCAATAAGGGAGAGGAACGTTTGATTCCGGATTATAATCTATTTGATGCAGGATTCTTCTTATTTACACAGCGGTTACAGAATAAAATATCCTGGAGTGGTGGACTTCGCTTTGATGCGCGTGCGATTGAAGGAAGTGCCTACCAAGAAAATGGGCAACTTAAATTTTCTTCATTTAAGAAAAATTTTTCTAATTGGTCAGGAAGTGTTGGAGTTAGCTATGAGCCAACTTCTTCTATAGTAGTAAAAGCAAATCTGGCAAGGGGATTTAGGGCGCCATCTTTATCCGAGTTGGCTAGCAATGGGGCACATGAGGGAACCAATCGATATGAATATGGCAGGCTGGATTTGCGCTCAGAGACCAGCTTACAAGGTGATTTGGGTATCGAATTACAGTTCGAGCATGTTGGTTTTGAATTGAGCACTTTCTATAATCAGATTAATAATTTTATTTTTTATCGGAAATTAAATTCCGTGCGAGGGGGTGATTCCACTCTTTTGCTAAATGGGGAAGAGCTTACTGCTTTTGCTTTTCAGCAAAATACTGCACGATTGCAGGGGATAGAATTCAATATGGATATTCATCCTCATCCATTAGATTGGTTACATATTGAAAACAGCTTCTCTTTGGTACAAGGAAAATTCAATAGCGATATTGATCCTGCTATTGCAGGAAGTAACCAGCTACCTTTAATCCCGGCACCCCGTTGGAATGGCGAGATAAGAGGAGATTTTGAAAAAGGATGGGGTACTTTTCGCCAAGTGTATGTAAAGCTGGCAGCGCAACAAACTTTTTCGCAGGATCGATTTTTTAAAGGGTTTAACACAGAAACCAGAACCCCTGCTTATTTACTAATTGATGCGGGGGTTGGTTTTTCAATGATAAATCGAAATAAAAAAACCGTTGCATCGATTCATCTAGCGGCTACAAATCTTGGAGATATAGCCTGGCAATCGCATACTAGTCGACTTAAGTACACCGCGGAAAATCTTCAAACGGGAAGGATGGGCGTGTTCAATAGGGGTCGTAATTTTTCAATTCGTGTGATTGTTCCTTTTAAATGGGACAGGAGTCGTTAACCTATTCAGCAATCTCTTTTCGCTCTCCAATTTGCTGGCGCCACATTGCATAGTACAGTCCTTTTTCTTGGAGTAATTGATCGTGCTTCCCCGTTTCGACTATTTCTCCCTTCTCTAAAACATAAATTCGATCGGCATGCAAAATAGTAGAGAGACGGTGTGCAATCAGAATTGTGATTTGTTTCCCTGATCTGGAAACTTCTCGTATGGTGAGTGAGATTTCTTCTTCTGTTAGTGAATCTAAAGCAGAAGTAGCTTCGTCAAACAGCAATAGTTTGGGTTTGCGTAGTAATGCTCGCGCAATGGAAAGTCGTTGTTTTTCTCCGCCGGATAATTTAAGGCCTCCCTCGCCAATCATGGTGTCAAGACCATTGTCTGCTCGATTTAATAAATTTTGACAGGCGGCTTTTTGTAATACATCCAGCAATTCTTCTTCGGTTGCTCCAGGATTTACAAAGAATAGATTTTCTCTGATGGTGCCAGAAAAAAGCTGTGTGTCCTGTGTAACAAATCCAATTTGGTTACGAAGATCTTCAAAATTGATACTGTTTTCGTCAATTCCATTATAGAGAATTCGTCCGCTTTCTGGTCTATAAAGACCCACTAATAATTTCATCATAGTGGTTTTACCAGAACCCGATGGTCCTACAAATGCAATCGTTTCACCTGTTTTTACTTCGAAGCTGATGCCATTTAATGCTTTTTGTCGGGCCGTTGGATGCTGGAAACCTACATTTTCAAACTCTAATTTTTGGATACCTCCTAGCGGGGTGGGAGAAGCGGGCACTCTTTCCGGTTCTTTTTCCATTAGTTGGTTAAAATTCTCTAAAGAAGTTTGCGCTTCCCGGTAGGTGAGGATGATATTTCCTATTTCTTGGAGCGGTCCAAAAACAAAGAAGGAGAAAATTTGCATAGTGACGAGCTCGCCTGCATTCATTTCGTGGCGAAAAATCAACACTAGCAACATAAAGAGAATAACTTGACGAAGCGTATTGACAAACGTGCCTTGTAAAAAGCTGATGCTTCTGATTTTTTTTACTTTGGTTAATTCCAGTCCCAGGATTTTAAATGTATTTCGATTAAGGCGAGCTACTTCCTGTTCGGTGAGGCCAAGACTTTTTACCAACTCAATGTTGCGAAGTGATTCGGTGGTAGAGCCGGCTAATGCAGTTGTTTGTGATACAATTTTTTTCTGTATCACTTTGACTTTCTTGCTAAATAGGTTTGAGAAATATACCAGTAGAAAAATGCCACCAAAATAAAATATAGGAAGTCTCCAATCTATGGCGGTTGCATAACCAGCTACAAAAATGATTCCTATAATTACGGGGAATAGTACATTGATAAAAGAAGATACCAGACGCTCTGTGTCCACTCTTACTTTTTGTAGAATACTTAATGTTTCTCCGCTACGCGCATCTTCAAATTCTCGAAAGGGAAGTTTCATAGCATGTTGGAGGCCTTCCGTAAATACAGCCGCTCCAAATTTTTGTGTAATTAAGTTGAGCGTATAATCTTGAAAGGCCTTGGCAATTCGGCTTAGCATTGCCACGGTCACCGAGGCGGTGAGTAGGGCCAGCACACCATAATGAGGAAGCGGTTGAAAGGAAAAGAAGAATTTTTTGTACGTGTATTGCGCTGGATGCTGCGAAAAATCATTGGCCAGATTCACCAATTTTCCAAAAAGAATAGGATCAACCAGCGAAAACCCAATATTGGTTGCAGATAATATCAGTACGAGGCTTACCAGCCAGCGATGAGGTTTTAAATAGCGAAAAAGTATTTTCATGTGCACAGTTTAAACTGCGGCAAAGGTCGTTTAAAATGATCATTGAAATGGCAATTATAATTCTTGTCTATCCAAATTTCGGAAACTGATGGCCTCTGCTAAATGAATAGGTTGGATAATTTCGGCCTGATCCAAATCAGCAATAGTTTGTGCGATTTTTAAAATTTTGTCGTAGGCCCTGATGGACAGGTTCAACTTGTTTAATGCCGTTTCTATAAGTTTTTTACCTGCTACCTCTATTTTGCATTTTTGCTGAACGGCTTTAGGTGTAGCTTGGCCATTACAGTTAATCCCATCGAATTGTTTCCATCTTTCCTGCTGTTGGGCTCGCGCTGCTTTGATAGCATCAATAGTTGTGATAGAATTCCCTTTTTGGGGTTTTGAATTTATTAATAGGTCAGATTTGTCAACAGGTTTCACTTCTACATGCAGATCAATTCGGTCTAGTAATGGGCCAGAAATTTTATTTCTATATCGATAAATTGCTCCTGGAGGACAAGTGCAGTTTTTAGTGGGATGGGTAAAATAGCCGCAGGGACAGGGATTCATTGCCGCGATCAATTGAAAGTTAGCAGGATACACACGGGTTTGTCCGCCTCTTGATAGTGCAATTCTGTATTCCTCCAGCGGCTGCCGAAGGGCTTCTAACACGTTACGTTTGAATTCAGGTAATTCATCTAAAAAAAGAACCCCATGATGTGCCAGTGTAATTTCTCCAGGTTGGAGTGTACGTCCACCCCCAATCAAACCCGCATCTGATAAAGAGTGGTGTGGGTTTCTGAAAGGTCTTTTTAAGTTGTGTGAATCATAACCTATAGGTAATCCAATTGCAGATAAGATTTTAAAAGTGTCAATAGCTTCTAGGCGTGATAGTGGCGGCAATAATGAAGGAAGTTTTTTTGCCAGCATTGTTTTGCCTGCGCCCGGTGGGCCCATTAATAGTAAATGATGGCCGCCTGCTGCTGCAATTTCAAGGGCACGCTTTGCAAAGACTTGTCCATAAATTTCGGCGAGTGGGTCTTCTTGTTCAGAAATTATTATAGGAGGAGTCGCAGTCATTTCAAATGCACGAAGACTCTGTTTCTTGTTTGAGAAAAAATTAACCACATCCAGTATATGGGAAGCTCCCCAAATTGTAAATGGAGTTGCAATCAATAGTTCGTTTAAGTTCTCTTTCGGTACTATGATTCCATCAAACCCATCTTCTTGTGCTTGTAATACAATAGGAAGTGCTCCTTTTATAGAACGGATGGAGCCGTCTAATGCCAGCTCTCCCATTAGAACATATTTTTTTAGTAAGTGCGTTTGGTTAAGTTGCCCCGAAGCTGCTAAAATTCCAATTGCTATAGGAAGATCAAATGCTGTTCCGCTTTTTCGAATATCTGCTGGAGCCAGATTGATTACCAATTTAGTTCTAGGAAACCGAAAACCATTTGTTTTGAACGTACTTTCAATTCTCTCCAGGCTTTCACGAACAGCACTATCCGGTAGTCCCACCATCGTCGAAGACTTACCTGTTAGTAGCCAGTTTACTTCAATATGTATGCAATGTGCTTCAATGCCTACCAATGCACTACCAAAAACAGTAACGAACATGCTTCAATCTAACCGATTGACTTTTTGTAGTCAATAGCTTTCCTTTTGCTATTACTCGTTTTTTTACTTAGAAATTGGGGGAATATTTTTTATCCCTCTAAGTGGATGGCGAATACAATCATTCTACTTTGAATCCGATCAATCACACTGGAAAAACGTAGGTTTTCGTCACGGGCATGAATATTTCGACTCCCGTTACTGATTTTTATTTCAGGCGAAAAAATAAAAGTGGGAAAATAAAAATTAAATCCGATACCAAACTCAGGTCCCCAGTCGTTTTTTTCAATTTTTATGAGCTCTTCCGCTCTTTTGGCTCTTGCATTACTAGCCATATCAATATCTCCTTTGATTCCCGCTAGGGTATATATTCTAAAATTACCAATCCGGTCACTTTGAAATTTAACGTGTACAGGAAAAGACATGATAACAGATTCTACTTTTTTGAATACTTCTGTTTCATTGAAAGAAGATGGATCGGGATAACTAAGTTTATATCGGATACTTCTATCGGCAAAAAATAATTGAGGATTAAATCTAACTTGAAAACGATTCGAAAGACGAAGCGTGCCTGATAATCCTAATGAGGCACCACCTGTATTAGTGGGCTCTGCAACTAGTACACTATCATCTTGTAGAAATCGAGAATGAAGACTGGCATGAAATCGTGTACTGTTTCCAGCAATCGTGATACCAAAATAGTAGGGTTTACTATCATGGTCAGGAAGGTTAATCTCCAACTGGCTTTGGCTGAATTGCGCAAATGTGCAATTCAGAAATCCTACTGCGATCAGCAGGGTTAGTGCTATTTTTTTTGTGCAGTGTAAATACAACATATTCCAAAAGTCAACGATTCGTAACGCACTTCTGTATAACCCGCTTCTTCAAGCAAATTGCAAAATGTGGTTCGGTCAGGAAATGCGTTAGTCGATTTATTTAGGTAGGCATAAGCCTGGTGATCGGTATTGAATAGGCGAGCAAAAAAGGGAGCAATTTGCTGCATATACAGGTTGTAGATAAATTTTATAAACCAATTACGAGGCGTTGAAAATTCTAATACCATCAATTGGCCGCCTGATTTTAAAACCCGAAGCATTTCAGTAAGTCCGGCATGCAGATTTTCAAAGTTCCGTACTCCAAACGCTACCATTACTGCATCAAACGAATCCGAGGGGCTGTTTATTGTTTCGGCATCGCCTGTCTCAAGACTAATCTTGTCAGCTAATTGACGAGCTTTAATTTTTTCTCTACCCAGTTGTAACATTCCGGTAGAAATATCGATCCCTTTGATCTGTTCAGGTTGTAAAAGGTCATTTGCCATTAGTGCTAAATCTGCAGTTCCTGTTGCTACATCCAAAATTTGCTTCGGCTTATTTTTTTTGAGCTTTAAGAGGGCTTTTTTTCGCCATGCTTTATCAATGCGCGCAGATAAAAAGCGATTCATGAAGTCGTAACGACCAGCAATACGGTCGAACATTTCGGCGACCTGTACTTTTTTTGCCTTGTCAGAATCAGAAAGCGGAGTAATGGAATCGTGCGGAAGCGACATAGCGCAAAGGTACGCTCCCGGGCTCAGATTGTGGGTTGTCTTGAGGTTTCGCCTGAATGTATTTACTTCGTGCTAACAATGAAAAAAGAACCCACTTTGCAAGCCCAGTATGTGGTGAGTAGTGAAACCCACAAGCAATGCCCAAAAGCAGATCGGCCGGAGTTCGCTTTCATTGGTCGTAGCAATGTTGGTAAATCTTCTTTGATTAATTTAATCACTGGCTCAACTAAACTTGCACGCACCTCTGCAACGCCTGGAAAGACACGACTCATCAATCATTTTGATATTATTGATACTGACAAAAAAAAGTGGTACTTGGTGGATTTACCTGGCTATGGCTATGCTGCTACTGTTTCTCAAAAAGCACGTCGTAATTGGGGGAATATGATTGAGTCTTACATCCGTAAACGAGAAAATCTGATCAGTTTATTTGTGTTGATTGATAGCAGACATGAGCCACAACCTATCGATATTGATTTTATCAATCAACTAGGCGAGTGGCAAATTCCGTTCAGTATAATCTTTACAAAAATTGATAAGAATAAACCCGGTGCAACAAAACGAAACGTTGAACAATTTAAGAACCGGTTATTGGAGAATTGGGAAGCGCTGCCTCCCGTTTTTTTAACTTCCGCTGTTACTAAAGTGGGTCGATCAGAAATTCTCGATCATATTCGCACCTTGATAAAAAGCTAAATCTAGTTGACCATTTTATTGGCACAGCTGGTACTTGCAAACGCCTCTGGTTTTGCTTTAAAGGCAAACCCCATTCCTAAAATATAGCCCATCGCCTCCCGAAGCGCATCGTTGCTTTTAAATTGTGGATTTGTATTGATGTCTGCGTGCACCTCCATGTCCACATCATACTTATTAAAAAGTGGGCAAAGTTGGTAAGCAATCTCAATGCTTTTTGAAACTTCTGTTAGCATTCGTTCTTTTATAGTAAAGGTTTGTATGGTTTTTTCATTGCTGATGAACATAAAACCGCCTTGTCCTTCGCGCAGGAATACGATGACGGTGGCAAACTCAGTTTCTTTCCCTTTAACTTGTGAGTCTGTTCCAATACAAACTTTTAAACGGATTCCTTTATCGGTTTCTCGTTGAATCGCAATTTCAACGGCTTCAAAAATGGGGAGCTCTACCGCATCGCCATTAAATTTTCTCCATTGCATGAGTAAATAGGTTTTCCTAATTTACCTCAGGAATTGATTTACTCCTTCAACTTAACGGCAGAAGATATGCACAGTTATGTTATCAAATTGTGAATCGAACTTAATACTGGCCTGTATGTAGCAAGACCAATGTACAGGCCTCAAGGGGTTGGATACCCGCCTGTTTCGCTAGGTCTGCTAATTCTTCATTTTCAGTGCCTGGGTTAAAAATGAGTCTCTTGGGTTGCAGCGCAAGGATATAATCGTAGTAAGGCTTTTGCCTTTCGGGGGATAAATACAACGTAATAGTATCTATGGAGGGGCAGTCGATTTGTGTTGTTTCAATAGAAGTTGTTCCCACTTTTCCCTGTCTGGCTCCAATAGCCCATACAGGATGCTGGTGTTTTTGTAAATCTTGAATGGCCCTGTAACTATAGCGCTCTGGATTTTCAGATGCACCAATAACCAGTGTGGGTTTTGAAGACTGCATATTCAAAAGTACTGCAATATTAATAGCGGTGGTGTTACCCGTTGATTTCAGTACTTTTCAGTATGAAAAATTTTGCCTGCTGCCTTTTGCTGTTACTTTATCTAAGTGCACAATCACAACGTGCACCCTTTCGTTTTGCTTTTGTGACGGATACCCATATTGGATCACCAGATGGTGTTGCAGAAGAGGATCTTCGTAGAACTATTCGTGATATCAATGCACAATCTGATCTTGCTTTTGTTTTATTGACTGGTGATATAACCGAGTTGGGCACAAACCAAGAATTGGCGCTTGCAAAAAAATTGCTAGATAGTCTTCGTATACCTTGGTATATCATTCCAGGCAATCACGACACTGGTTGGAGTGAAAGCGGAGGACTGGGTTTTACACAAACATTTGGTGCCGACCGATTCAGTTTCAATTTCCAAGGCGTTCAATTTATCGGATGTGCTTCCGGACCCTATGTACGAATGAGTGATGGACATGTACCAAGGGATGCTGTCAATTGGTTGGATAGACAACTTGCTTCGTTGGCAGATACAACGCCCATTATCATGGTCAACCATTATCCTTTAGATAACTCATTAGATAATTGGTATGAGATCACGGATCGGATTCGTCAAAAAAATACGTGGGCAGCTATTTGTGGGCATGGACATGCCAATCGGAAAATGGATTTTGAAGGCATCCCAGGTGTAATGGGCAGATCAAATCTTCGTGCTAAAGCAGAAGTGGGCGGCTATAATATTGTTGAAGTGCGTGCGGATAGTATTTTATTTTCTGAGCGGAGACCAGAGCGAAGAACCCTTGCTGTTTGGCATGCAGTATCTATTCAAAAAGGCTTGGTTGCAAAACAAGCAAAGTATTTTCCCCGTCCTTCTTACCAAATCAACGAACAGTATCCGCAAGTAAAAGCTAATTGGCAAGTGAGTGACGTGGCCAATATTATCTCTACACCTGCTGTTGCAGGCAATGCAATCGTAGTAGGCAATCAGGAAGGAACGATCAATTGCTATGAAAAAAAATCAGGCGTACGTCGCTGGAGTTTCTCTACCAGTGGTCCAATTTATTCCTCACCAGCTATTCATAAAAGTAAAGTAGTGGTAGGCTCTGCCGATGGCGGGGTCTATTGTTTGGATCTCAAAAAAGGAACGGCCTTGTGGACGTGGAAAGCTAACAATTTCGTGTTGGGTTCTCCCGTTTTATCAGGCGATACTGTTTTTATTGGAACAAGTGATCACCGCATCGTTGCAATTAGTTTAAATAATGGGTCTCTGCTTTGGGCATTTGAAGGACTCGATGGTCCTGTTGTGAGTACACCCTTACTTTACCAGGGTAAATTGATTGTGGGTGCTTGGGATAGAAATTTATATGCGATTCAAACTTCAAGTGGAAAGCTGGTTTGGAAATGGAATAATGGTACATCTGTCAGAAATTATTCTCCTGCTTCTTGTATTCCTGTGGCAGCAGATGGTATTGTATACATTATGGCACCTGATCGGTATACTACAGCCATTGATGTAACAAATGGACAAACGGTATGGCGTGCAAAAGATGGAGGTGTACGAGAATCAATTGGACTATCAAAAGACCAACAATGGATTTACGGAAAGTCTATGCAGGATACGATTGTTGCTTATCGAGCCAGTAGAGAGCCTCAAACTGCTGCTTGGAAAATGCATGTAGGGTTTGGCTATGAACATGTTCCCTCTATGATTCTGGAGCAAGATGGTTACATTATTTTTGGAACACGTAACGGAGTGGTTTATGCCGTGGATCCAGTCAAGAAAAAAACAGCATGGGCATACAAGATTGATAATTCCATGATCAATACGGTAAGACCTATAGGAAAAAAGCAGGTAGTTGTATCCACAATGGATGGAAAGCTAGCCCTACTGCGTTACGACAATTAGAGAAATAATTGAATGGGATTCTCTAAGTATTTCTTTACGGTTTGTAAGAAAGCCGCACCGGTTGCGCCATCTACACTTCGGTGATCACAGCTAAGTGTAACTTTCATTACTTGTGTTGCAGCAAAGCCTTCTCCTTTGCGAATGATCTTTTCGCTGATTCTTCCAACTGCTAGTATGCAGCTATCAGGCGGATTGATGATGGCAGTGAATTCATCGATGTCCATCATGCCCAAATTAGAAATGGTGAATGTATTACCGGTGAATTCGTTAGGTTGTAATTTTTTATTCTTGGCTTTGGAAGCTAATTCTTTTGCTTCGGCAGCGATTTGTGGCAAGGTTTTGTTGTCTGCAAACCGCACAACAGGAACAATCAATCCATCTTCAATGGCTACCGCCATTCCGATATGTACGTGATGATAACGACGAATCTTGTCGCCTAACCAAGATGCATTTACTGCAGGGTGTTGACGAAGGGCTAATGCTACAGCTTTAATTACAAAATCATTGAAGCTCACTTTAACAGGGCTTGCCTCATTGAGTTGTGTACGAGCTGAGATCGCATTATCCATATTGATCTCCATCTTCAAATAAAAGTGAGGTGCACTAAACTTACTTTCAGCTAAGCGCTTAGCAATCACTCCTCTCATTTGAGAGTTTGGAATATCAGTAAAGCCTTCGGTGGTTTGTCCTGTGTAAGTAGGGATATTCAAAGCTGGAGCGGCAGTAGCACTAACAGATGGATTATAATTATCCAGATCTGCTTTCACAATACGACCTCCATCGCCACTTCCACGAAGCAGGCTTAGGTCAACCCCTTTATCCTTGGCAATTTTCTTAGCAAGTGGTGAAGCTTTAATTCTTCCGTTTGCATCCATTCCTCCCGCTGTTGCAGGGGCAGCCGTGCTAGCTGCAGCCGGCTGTGCTGTTGCAGTCGGAGCAGGGGAAGAAGTAGCTGCGGTAGTTACAGGGGAACTGCTCTTTGATGCCGCTACGATTGCATCCACATCTACTTTTCCTTTTTCACCAATGATGCAAAGCAAACTATTCACCTTAATTTTTTCGCCCTTTTGTGCACCGATATAAAGGAGTGTTCCGTTTTTATAACTCTCCAACTCCATCGTTGCTTTGTCTGTTTCTATATCAGCTAAAACTTCTCCTTTTTTTACAGCATCTCCCACTTGTTTATGCCAACCGGCAATCACACCTTCTTCCATTGTATCACTTAAGCGGGGCATTAACACAACTTCATCCATTTTAGAAAGATCCATTGTGGAAGCAGCTGTTGAAGTGGGTTGAGTAGTTGGTGTTGAAGCGGGCGTAGGGGAAGCTGAAGGAGTAGCTGCAGGTGCAGTAGCGGCTGCAGGTTTAGTAAGAAGTGAACTGATGTCTTCTCCCTCGTTACCTATAATGGCTAGTAAGTCGTTCACCTGCAATTTTGCTCCTTTATCTCCACCTAAATGAAGCAACACGCCGTCTTTGTAGCTTTCCAGCTCCATTGTGGCTTTATCGGTTTCTACTTCTGCAAGTAGATCTCCTTTCTTAACACGGTCTCCAACTTTTTTATGCCAGGACGCAATAACCCCTTCGGTCATTGTATCACTTAATCTGGGCATCAGGATCACTTCGGCCATTCCCTAACGAATTTGGGCTCGAAATTAAGATAAAAACCCCGATTAGTAATCGAGGTCCAGGCGTAGTCTTTCCTTTAATTGCTGGACTAAAGGGTAGTGCTTGACCATTTCTTGATATCGTTCTTTGGAGGTGAGAATACCTTCTGAAGGATTTTGTTCCTTTTTTTCCTGCGCGATCACGGAAAACTGGAGTGCTTTATTTCGTAATTGCTCCTGTAAGTAAGCGTAAAGATGATTTCTTTCAGCCTCGACAAATCGCTGTT
>Ga0214923_10000271_pt1 | contig 78800 bp, 73 predicted proteins | sample LL1510_MetaG_FD_177993 | JGI IMG/M metagenome (GOLD analysis project Ga0214923, IMG submission 177993) | Freshwater microbial communities from Lake Lanier, Atlanta, Georgia, United States - LL-1510 | ecosystem: Environmental > Aquatic > Freshwater > Lake | place: USA: Georgia | collected...
CCACCCCCCATTGACGGGACATGCTTGAGTATTACAACTTTGGGAAGCGGCTCCTGCGCATGTAGCCCCTCCATTGGCAGGTGCGGGGTTCGAGCAAGTTCGGGTTTGTGTTCCGCCTCCACACGAAACTGAGCATGCACCCCAACCACTCCAACCCCCACTGACGGGACATGCATGAGTATTACAACTTTGCGAGCTAGCTCCTACGCATCCGGCCCCCCCGTTGACGGGTGCTGGATTTGTGCAGGTGCGTGTTTGTGTTCCGCCACCGCAAAGTACAGAGCAACCAGTAAAATTACTCCAACCTCCATCCCGTTTACAAACGCCGCCACTCGGATAGTAGCCCACATCACATGACTCTTTGACTATAACGACCGTAAAAGACCGCGCGTTGTCGGTCGCGCAATGGGGGTCATTTACCATTAACTGAATTTGAGCACCAACGGTTCCACGATTGTTTATTAGAAAAGTGGTATCCCAAGTAGCCTGCGACCCTATTCGGAAAATGTCTGCCCTTGCCCCCATTCGGGCTATCAAACTCCCACCACTATAGGCAGGGTCAAAATTTGACCTACAATGCAAAAAACCGTTACCAGAAAATCCATCTGGAGAAACGTCCAGTTGATTGGGTCCTAACTTAACGGTTCCAGTCGCTGAAAACGAGATCTTCGCAGTATTCCCGTCCGCTGTGATGCCGGTCGATATAAACCACGAAGTTGCAGCCGGAACCGTTATGTTCGCTGTCTGATAGATAGTTCCGACGCTCTCCCCCAACGCAGCACCTGATAAAGTAATAAAGGCTAGAAGAGCCCATTTAATTTTTAAAACTGTCTTCACTTCTTTTTAACCTCAACAAACGATCTACTTTAAAGCTCAACGGGCACACTCCCCTTAAAGAGAAAATGCCTCAGCATTGAGGTTAACTTAAAATACTTGGAGAGATAATGAAGGAATTAAGGAGTGATCTTCACAATTAGAAGAACTTCGAAATCACAGCACAAAATGACTAGTTTTTAGACAGTTATCGCGTTCTTCACGGAATTTATGGAAGTGGTTGAACTTAGTCGACAAACACACTGGCGATACCTTTGCCACGAAATAACCTGACTTAAAAATAATAAATCTCTTATTTCTGGGCTTCTTTTTGAAGGGGCAGAAAAGTTTCAAGTTAAAGTCTACAACAACACCCTCAATAGCAACCACACTCACCTTCTAGTGAAAGCTCCCTCTTAAAAAAACTGAATGATTTTTTAAGATTCCTCGCAGGGCAAATTGCCCAAAGAATCACGGGTGCCGTGAGAGGCAAGAAAAATCGTTTTAGTTTTTGGCTAAAGCCCGTTTGGATAAGACGAGTGCATTGGGGACGGGATTTCTTAAACTTGCATCGGTACATTTATCAAAACCAGCTGAAACCTTAGGACTCACTACCTGCCAACTTAGAAACAGAAAACCACTGCCAAGCCGGTAGACCTAGTTTTGTTTTTTATTGTGAAGTTAGCTTAAGATTTTCATGGGACTGCATTCTGAGGGCTCCAATCTAATCATCGCGTCTCATAAATTTTCCGGAGAACCCTGTTATCGATAAACAAATATCTTGCCGCTGTCTCCTGCACCAGCTTTAGGAGCTGCAATCACAAAATCATCTCGAGAGTCATTTTCAATACTGTCGCGAAGCCCGAGAACTCTGAAGCCAAATTCAGCGCCCGTCTCAGAGCCCTCTATCGTGTACAACACATTACCGTCTATCCCATTGTAGACCACCGCTTGCCCTTTGGTTGTTCCTCCAACTAAAGCATCTGGTGAACCAATCACAAAATCTTTTCGGCCATCATTATTAGAATCTCCCACAAAATCGATAGAAGCACCCAATCCTTCGTTGTTCGCTTGACCAGTTACAATGTAGATCGCATCTCCAGTGGCACCACTGTAGGCAATGGCTTGACCCCGATTAACGGCGCCTACGCTGGGATCTACGAATCTAGAGGCGATGATGAAGTCGGGTCGACCATCACCGTCGATATCTCCATTTCCAGCAAGACTACTTCCCCACTGGTCATTGTCTGAAAGGCCAAAGTAGTTGTAAAGCACCACAAAGCTTGCGCCACTATAAACTCTAACACGACCTCGATCAGTTCCACCGCCCGAAGCAGTCGGGGCACTCACCATAAAATCTGGTTTTCCGTCGTTATTCACGTCTCCTACCCCAACTATTTGAGCTCCAAGTCGTGCGCCGTCTTCGGTGCCAGCAATATCTGCCAGTTCCGATCGATCATCACCGCTGTAAACTTTAACTTGCCCTCGCTCAGAGCCTCCTATAACGAGATTTGCGTAGGGTGACCCCACAGCAAAGTCCTCATTGTCGTCACCATTAATATCACCAATACCTGCCACTGAGGCTCCAAAATTCCCACCAGTCTCAGTACCCAAAATTTCATCCAGTGCTGCTGGTGTCGTATCTCCGGAATCGTAAGCATAAATAGCCACTTTTCCGGCATCGATAGTTAAACCGTTATCGAAGTTAGGAACTCCGATGATCACTTCGGCATCACCATCATCATCGATATCAGCGGTCGTCACACTGTCTCCTAAGTTTTCAGCATCTCCTACCGCCCCTTCAATATCCATCAACACAACGCTACCGAACGGGTTTGCAGCACCACTGTAAACTAGAACTCTTCCATCGCCTGAGTCCGCAAGCGGAAACCCTACAACCACATCGGGGTGCCCATCACCATTCACGTCTCCCGTTGCTAGTCGTTCTCCAAAAGACTCATTGTTATCAGTCCAAGCCTTAGCAGCATAGAATAAACTTCTAAGTGCTTTATTGGCTCCGAGCGAAGTTGCAGCTCCCGGTGCTGCAAGTGTTAATACTGCATTTTGTGCAGATGAACTTACGATCGTGCCGCCATTAAGCCCAAGCGAAGTAGTTGTTTCATAGTCCAGATCTGAAAAATAATCATCTTGAGCAATAGTGTATTGAAACACTAAAGTGTTCGATCCCGTACCGGAAACGTAATTAACAGCAGTGGTTCCACTTCCTGTAGTTAAAACGAGTTGTGGAGTTCCAGTAACTGTAACGACCTCACTGAAGACCACTTGAACAGCAATCACTTCGCCCACATCATAAGTTCCATCGGCTTTGCTTGAGGTCACGTTGATGACTGCTGGGACAGGATCGATCACAAGGGCACTGTTGTGCCCAAGTGAGCCTGCTGCTCCCGGAGAGGGCAGAGTCAAAACTGCAGCCATTGTGTTGTCAGAAGTATCATTGATGGTTCCGCTATTTAAACCGAGAGAATTAACTGTAACATAATCTAAGTCATTGCTCGTATCACCGACTTGTACTGTGTAAGTGCAATTTATAGTTGTCCCAGTTCCGGGCGCACAGGTAGCGTTTTGATCGGTCGAGCCAGTCTCAAGAGTAAGGAGCGGGTTTCCTGTGACAGTGACCGATTTATTAAATTCTATTTGAATAGTTATCACGTTAGTCGCAACATAAGTGCCAATAAGTGGAGAAGAGGTTACATTGACGACTACAGGGGGAGTGCTAATAACGAGAGCTTTGTTATGTCCAAGAGACGTAGGGGCTCCAGGTGCTGCTAAAGTAAGAACGGCAGAATCCCCGCCAGCATCTTTGATAGTGCCACCATTCAGGCTAAGAGCCGATGTATTTTTATAATCGAGGTCAGCACTGTTTTCGCCAGCAGCTACTACGTAATTAAAGACGAGTGTATTACTGCCCGAACCTGATGAGTAGTTAAGAACTGCATCGTTCGTCCCTGTCTCTAATGTCAGCTGGGGTGTCCCCGTCACTGTTACAGCCTCGCTAAAAACTACTTGCACATCGATAGACGTCCCCACACCATAAGGTCCATCAGTTTTTAGGGATGTGACATTAGTGACGACTGGGACTGTGTCGACCACGATACTTTTATTAGCTGAAAGAGAGCCTGAAGCACCTGGTGTTGGGAGGGTTCCATTGACATTTATTCCCCCCACTTGAATCGTGGCACCACCGGGTAGGGCTAATGACGAAGCATTCACATAGCTCAAATCCGAACTGTTATCTCCAGCAACGACGATGTAGTTGAAGCTCAAAGTTGCAGTTCCCGAGCCTGAACTATAGGTCACAACCCTGTCTGTAGTTCCCGTTTCAAGGGTCAAAGTGGGCGTTCCAGAAACTGTCACAGCACTTTCAAAAGTAACTTGAATGCTAATTGATTGCCCCGTTGAGTAAACTCCATTAAGCGCAGACGATGTAACATTGGTAACTCGGGGAGCGATTACGATCGTGTCATTTTCACAGGTACTTTCGTTAAGTGCAGCATCACGATATTTCACATACACAGTAGCAGTTCCAGATGACTGTGAGAGTAAATGACCAGTTTTGCTCGTACTATAAGTTTCCCAGTCTCCTGGATTTGGACAAGCACATCCCGCGATATTGGTGATGCACATTTCGCTAGCTCCAACTGCTGAAAGGGTTAAATCAACAAGTGTTAAGTTAGTGGAGGGATCACCGTTATTAATCGAAATAGTAGGTACTGAGGGGCTGGTGGTATCGATTACAATCACATGAGAACCTGCAATATTATTCGCGCCAATTGGGACAGTAGTGCTCGTGAGCTGGTTTCCCACAGCATCCAGAACAGTACCGGCAGTGAAAGAGCTCACGGTTAGGTCGGATGAATTTTGTCCCGCACCTACTGTGTAGGTTCCTGTGAGTGAAGTTCCAGCGGCGGCCGCAGTTAGAGTTACTGTGGCTCCTGTATCGAGAGTTACGACAAAATTATTCCCCGCTTGAACACTTTCAGAAGCAGTGGCAGTGATATTAATAGTGGCTGCTGCTGCGTAATTACCATTAGGGGTGGTGGAAGAGAAACTTGTGATTGTAGGTGCTGTGGTGTCGATTACGATGTCACGAGAACCCGCAATATTATTTACACCACTAGGCACAGAAGTACTCGTAAGCTGGTTTCCCGCATTATCAAAAACAGTACCGACAGCGAAAGAGCTCACTGTCAGGTCAGGTGAATTCTGTCCGGCAACTACTGTGTAGGTCCCTGTCAGTGAAGTTCCAGCCGATGCTGCAGTTAGAGTTACTGTAGCCCCTGTATTGAGAGTTACGACAAAATTATTCCCCGCTTGAACACTTTCAGAAGCAGTGGCAGTGATATTAATAGTGGCTGCTGCTGCGTAATTACCATTAGGGGTGGTGGAGGAGAAACTCGTGATTGTAGGTGCTGTTGTATCAATGATGATAGCTTTACCACCTGCTAAAGAACTGGCTGATGCCAACGCGGGTAGAGTTAGAGTTGCATTGTTACCAACGGAGTCTTTTATAGTACCGCCGTTAAGAGCTAGAGAAGTCGTTGCTTGATAGTTCAAATCAAGACTCGTATCCCCAGCTTGCACAGTGTAGGTGAAAGTAAGAGCCGTGGTGCCTGAACCTGATACATAATTGACAATTCGATCTGTTGCACCCGTTTCAAGCGTGAGCTGGGGTGTTCCTGCTCCAGCCACAGTCACAGCCTCTGAAAAGTTGACTTGAATGGAAATTGCTTGGCCCTGTTTGTAGCTGCCATTGCTTGTCGAGGAGCTGACACTAGAGACGGTGGGGGCAGTGGAATCATGAGTAATACTGTCATTGCTGCAGCTACTTTCGTTCCCTGCACGGTCTTTAAACTTCACGTAGACTGTTGCAGTGCCATTCGTGGTTCCTAAAGTCCAAGATTTACTAGTTGCATAGGCTTCGTAATTTCCACCCGATGCGCAACCTGCAGTATTAGTAACATACATGCTTACCGCATCGACCGAGTTTAAAGTTAAAGTGACTGATGTTGAATTGGTGGAAGAAGCTCCACTGTTGATTGAAATGCTCGAAGATGTTGGTGCAGAATGGTCATCAAAAATTTGTCCGATCGGTTTACAGCTCACGATTGATAGGGAGACACCAATTGCAGCAACCCACTTAATAAATTTAAATTGCTTCATCACTGTTTTCTCCTAAAATCTCAAAGCCAATGAGGCCACTACCATATTGATGTTGAGAAGCTCGTTAAAAAGCCTCGAATAAGAAACCTGAATTGCATGGATCAGATTTCCCTGACCACTGAACCTATAGCCGATTCCTCCTCGAACTTGGGGAAGAAAACCCTCTTTATTGCTCCAATACTGAGTCCCTGCTCCAACTTCAAATAACAGAGGCCTTGCACCCGAAAAAACAAAGCTGCCCACCCCATCAAGCCCCACAAAAGTGCCCGTTGTAAAAAGATTCATTCCCGAAACACCTAGATTAATTTTGAATCGTAAAGAATCATTAAAGATAAGTGTCGGCGTCCAACTGACTTGTGTCGTTCCCCAAGTTCCACCATCAGAGTCGTAAGCTACTCCCCCTCCCAAAAGAAACCAGTTCGTAATCCATCGCCATTTGGTTTCAGCAACATATTGGCTTTTAATTTGCCTTCGAACCGGCGAGGATTCGGCCTGCACATTCCGGTTTTTAGCTTCTTTTTCCTGAGTACTGCTTTCACAGGGTGAGCAAATCCAAAAAACCAACAATAAAATGACAGGAACTAAATTTCTAAACGGTTTCATTTCTCTTCAAACCTCAAAAAAAATGTTGCTATTGCGAATATCGGCATAATCTTCAAAATTGTTAAGCCAACCGTGTTAAAATCAACAAAATGGTGTCCCAAGTCCAAGAGCAATACGAAAGTTGGCCCTATCCCAGAATGCCCCGTGTCGCTGCAGTTCCAAGAGAGCATTTATGGCAAATCCATCTCAATTGGATCAGATCTCGCTGCGGCGTGGCTCCTCTTGACACTCAATCCCACATTTGGATTGCCGGTTGCGGTACTTTTGAACCCTATCTGTTTTCTAGGGCTAATCCAGGATCTCAGATTCTTGCGACCGATATTTCTAGGAGTTCGCTTGATGTAGCTCGGAAAAGACTCTCATGGCACCGAGCAAAAAATGTTCAGCTGGCTCAAATCGATCTAAATCAAACTGATACTTTTCCATATGCTACTTTCGATTTTATCGAGTGCTATGGAGTTTTGATGTGCCTTCCCGATCCGTTAAAGACACTCAAAGCTTTGGCGAATCGTCTTAAACCTGGTGGCATTTTGAGGATCATGGTTTATCCGCACTACAGTCGGCAACGTATTTTTCAAATTCAAAAACTTGCAAAACTCTTAGGTCTCTCATTTCAAAAACAAAATCACCCTGCTCTTTTAAAGTCTCTCATCACAAAACTTCCTAGATCACACCCTCTTTCCTATGCGTTTTTCTCCTACTGGGACTCGAAAAATCTTCCGGGTATCGTAGATGCTTTTTTACACGCTTCTGACAGGGGATTTACTGGTATTGAACTCATGAATTTAGTCGATGAAGCGGGGCTGACTCCTCGATTCTGTTTTCATAGGCCATGGGGCCAGCCCTCTATCATGTCGGAAAAACTCTCTGCTCTAGGCTCATTTCCCTTCGCATTTTGGCTTCACTACTTAGACCTCTGGCAAAGTTTACGCACTAACTTCACTCTCTGCTTGGTCAAAAAAGAGGAAAGTTTTGAATCGGGTTTCTCAACTAAAAAACATCCACTTTTTGATCTGAACAACTCTTTTTTATCCCCTCTCTACCGAGCAAAACTTGTGGGCCTATCACTGAAGGGGGTTCAACTTCCTTCGCGAACTGCAGAAAATCCCATTAACCTCTCTCCGAATCAGATGAAAAGATTACTCAAAGGACAGGCCTCGGCTAAATCGCTGGAATCCGAGATTCTTTTAAATCCGCCCTCTCTCCGCGAGGATAGGAGCTTTGACGATAGCTATAAGGGCATCAAACCCAAAAACCACTTTCAATTTAGAGATACTCAAAAAATATTAAATCCCCTCTACGACTATCTTTTTGATGCTTACACTTTCAATGAACAAAACAGAAGTATTTTGGGAACCCATTTTCCGAATCTATCAAATCAAATAGAGATATGGAAAAACGAGGCGTTTCCTCTTGAAGATGAACTTCACCCCTTTGGTTTAACTCCCTTTGGTACCTATCTCAATAAATCCAAAGAAATCTCTGAATTCTTTGAAAGCTATTTAGAAGCTCCCGAAGTTTCTTTTGCCGAATTTCGACTGCCCAATGAGCGCAGTGCATTTCACCAAGTGCATCAATTCTTAAAAAGTGTTGGTATTCAGAGGCTTCCTGAAGAGAGTGAAGCTACTGTGAGACAACTTTGGATTTTACTCTTCTCTTACGATAAACTTTTCCTAGAAACTTAAACTTGTTTATGAAGATTATTATCGATGGCTCAATGTACTCTTCTGCACCCTCGGGCGGAGTTTACCGTTACTTTAATGAGCTTATCCCCCGATTATCCCGCTTTCCAGAGGCCGAAATAAAAATCTTCGCTCAAAAAGATCCCGCCGGCATTCCCAAGGGCGAAAACATCAAGATCGCAAACGACGTTCTACCCACAGGGACTTGGCTACCTGAAGGAAAAATTAAACAGTTTTTGCGAGCAAGAAAACAGGAGATCAAAAGTTTTTTAGTTCAAAAGCAATTCTCTGGTTTGATTGATTCTGTTTATCACGCAACTTATTACACGCCCTCACCTTGGAAGTCACTCCCAGAGGTTGTCACTGTCCACGACATGATTAGCGAGCTTTTTGAAGGAACTTTTCACTTACCTCATGTTAAAACTTTAAGAGAAGCTAAAGCTCAATCACTAAAATCGGCCACTCGAGTCATTGCAATCTCTGAACGAACAAAAAAAGATCTTCAAGATATTTACAACATCCCCCCCTCGCAAATTGATGTCATCTATCATGGTGTTGACCATCAGTTTTTTTCCGAAAAACCATGCTCCGACTTTAAAAATGAGGTTTTATCAAAACACAAACTTTCAACCCCCTACTTTCTTTACGTGGGGGGCCGATTGCACCATAAAAACTTTAAACGATTTCTTGTCGCTTTTTCACAGAGCAAAGTATCTAAGGACTATCGCCTTGCCGTCGCAGGAGCTCCGTGGAACGAAGATGAAAGAGAACTTATAAAAAAACTGGCCATTTCAGATCGTATTATTCGGACAGAACATTTAAATGAAAAGGCACTTTCGGTCGCTTATCAAAACGCAGAAGCGCTTGCTTTGCCATCCTACTATGAGGGCTTTGGGCTTCCTCTCATTGAAGCCATGGCCGCAGGTTGCCCCGTCATCGCTAGTAACACAGGTCCCTTTCCGGAATTAGCTGAAGGCTCGGCTCTTTTCTTTGATCCCAAAGATGAATCTCAAATGAGCAAGGCCCTTGAGAGCATCTTAGAACCCAAAACCAGAGAGACCCTAGTCAGCCGAGGGCTAGAACAGGCAAGAAAATTTTCATGGGACACTTCAGCAAAGAAGCACATGGAGACTTACCAAAAAGCTCTGAGCTCTTAATACCTCTTTTATGCAGTGACTTTCTTTTTACCCACACTTTGGAACTTGGTTTGTAGCCAGAGAGCAAAGGCCACCGCTAGAAGAATCGATTGAGGGACTAAGCTTTCAAGGCTTGGATAAATTCCAAGCCATTCAATTCTAAAGTTTCCAGCAATAATCGTTTGAGATATAAACCCAGCCTCTTGAAAGGCATGTACCGATTTACCTGTGAGTATAAAAGCTAGAAAAAGCATCATCAAAGACGACACTGTAAAAAGTTGCTTCAAGGGAAGTCTTGCGCTGTATTTCATAATCACGCTAGAAGCTACGACTACTGCCAAAAGAGCTGTCGCCACTCCCAGTCCCAAAGCCATATCCTGCCCAGGGGATTCAATAAGAAGAGCTCTTAAGAAAAGTACCGTTTCAAAAGCTTCTCGAAAAACGCCCATGAAAGAAACCACCGCTAAACCCAATAGTTTTTTATTATCAAGCGCGGATTTCACCATTTCATTGATAAAATTTCTCCATTTTCCTATTTCTGTTTTGCGGTGGAGCCAATAGCCAAAGTACAAGAGCACAACAACACCAAGTAAAGAGATGCTTCCTTCAAGAACCTCTCTTCTCAGGCCTGAAACACCTACAACCCACCCCGAAAAAACCCAGCACAAAAGACCTACACCGAAGGCCGAAAGCCAACCCGCATGAATAAAATAAATAGCCCGCACGTTTCCCAAATTACGAACAATTCCTAGAAGAGTGATTATAAGCAGAGCTGATTCGAGGGCCTCTCGGATGAAAATCCCACCAGCCATAGTGTAGGTCACCCAAAATGAGGAGGGCTTTGTCGCCAATACGTCTCTCGCTTCTATAAGAAGCTGTTGATTGTATTTCAATTCTTTTTCAAGTTCCTCTACTGAAACTCGCTCATCAATTTTCCTTCTGAAATGAGATAACGCCTGCTCGAGCTTGACCGTGAATTCGGGGTTGTTGAGCCGAAGCTTCGGCTCAAGAGGTTCAATTCCGTCTAGATATGCCGAAATAGCTTTTGTTTTAGCAAGTTCAAATTTATTATCTTTGAAAGCATCGAAAGCAGCTTTCAAAGTGTCTTCGGTGAGAGCTATTAATGACGACTGACTACCCTCGCTCACTTCAAAAGTACGAGCTAAAGACAAGGCCGATTGAGTTTTAGAGGGATCTTTTTCCGACAAAGCTTTCAGTTCAACATCCGATAAAGAGGCCACTTGAGCTAAAGTCCATGGATGAGAGATCACTTCCGGAGATGCTTTGCCTTCGTGTCTAAGAGAGGACAAATAGAAAGCAAGATCCCAAGTCTCTTTTTCAGAAATCGAATTAAAAGCTGACATCGCAGTTCCTGGGACGCCCAAACGGATCGCATTAAAATACTGAAAAGGGGAGATCGAGTCATTTTTCGCATCTAAGAAGTTCGTGGGCTTTGGATCAAAGTTTCCACTTGAGGGGCCATCGCCTCGGCCCGTGGGACCATGGCACTGAGCACAGTTCTGAGAAAAAACTTCTTTACCGTGTTGAATATTAGGCCACTTTTCAGGGGCATTTGGAAGTGAAGAAATTTTAAAAACCTCTTGTTTCAGTTCGCTAGCTAACTTTTGAATCTGGTCAAAAGGGGCTTTGTTATCGACCAGTGTTTTAAGACGACTCAGCCCGAGCGTTAAAGGAGTCGAAGAAATTAATCGCTGCTCGCGTCGAGAGAGCTCAATCATAGTTTGAGTGAACTCTTTTTGTTCGGCATATTCAAATGAGTTTACTGTTTTTCCGTTTTGAACAGCTCCGCCATAATCAGATCCGACATAATTCAACAAGTGAATCAAGCTTCGGGAAGTATCTATTAAATTATTTCCCAATGCGATTGAAGTTAAAAACAGGAGCCATCCGAGATGTCTTTTCATTGAAGAATCTCCTCTACATGTTCGATACCTGCTTCGATAAGTTCGTTAATATGTTCGTCATCCAAAGCGTAGAAAATCTGTCGATGTTCTCTTCTCATGCGCACTAAATTTGCTTGTCTCAAAACTTTGAGATGATGACTTACAGCCGAGGGACTCAAGCCCACTGCTTCTGCGATTTCGCTCGGACACTTCTCACTTTGAACCAATGTCCAGACAATTCTAACTCTCGAGTAATCGCCTAGCGTTTTAAAAGTGTCGGCAAGGAGAGAAAATTTTGCTCTAAGATCAATAGCCGTTGGCTTTCTAAGCACTTTAGAGAAATGGGAGGTAACATTTGTCATTTCAACCATTGTTTAAATGAGAAAAAAAACGAAGTCAACGAAATGGCTAAAACCTAAAATAAATAAGTAGTTTTAGTTGCTTAGACTACCTCTTTTGAGGAATCCACTCGATGTCTCTAACTTTCTCGAGTTGGTTCACGAGCCTCGAAAAGACGAAGAGAAAATCTGACAAACGATTGATGTACATCATGACCCATTGATCAACGGGCTCGTTAGGAATTAAGCTTAAATGAACCGTGCTTCTTTCGGCTCGTCGACAAACGGTCCTAGCCAAATGGAGATGTGCTGCGGTTTTGCTCCCCCCAGGAAGTATAAAATGGGTCAGAGGCGGTAAGCTCTCGGTCATCACATCAATTTGCCTTTCTAAAAAATCAATATGCGCAGATGTCACTCTTTCAATTTTAGGATCCACGGTAGGTGAAGCGAGTTGGGCTCCCAAAATGAAGAGATGATTTTGCACTTGTCGCAAAGTGCTCTGAACAATGGGTTCTTGAGAGTGCGCAATCACGACGCCTAAAACTGCATTGAGCTCGTCAATATCGCCATAGGCTGTAATACGAGGGGAATCTTTGGATACTCTAGCCCCGCCAAAAAGCCCGGTTAACCCCTCATCCCCAGTTTTTGTGTAAATTTTCATATAGCACTCCGCATCTAGCCTAAGGAATAGGCCTAAGTTGTTAACTGGCCTTATTATCTTTTGACCTACCCTGTCAAGGCAAGTCGGTATTCATTTTTTTCTCACTTCTTCCGATATCTAACACAAGGAGTTCTCTGTGATCCGTGTAACCCGATTCGATGGCCGTCCGATGATTTTAAATGCTGATTGGATACAATCTGTCGAAGAGACCCCGGACACTATGATTACTCTGACAACGGGTGCGAAAATTTTAGTGAAAGATTCAGTCGCAGAAGTTGTTGAAGCATTTGAAAACTACAAGCGCAAGCAACGTGAGTTATTGCAACCTAGCCTGAGGAAAGCCACATGATTGTAAATTGGATTGGTGTTTTGTTAGGGGCCTTCGCAGTTTTCGGAGGAGCAGTTTTGGAAGGGCTTCACATTGATGCTCTTATTCAGCCTACTGCTGCGATTATCGTTTTTGGCGGAACGATTGGCGCCACGATGCTTGCTTCAACTTCAGCCGAATTCAGTGCAGCATTAAAGGGTATCCTCGCTATTTTTCTTAAAAGTGGAAAACACGATTCCAGTCACCTCATCAAAGAGATCGTGGACATGGCCAACGTGGCTCGTAAAGAAGGGATCCTCGCTCTTGAAAAAAATATGGCCAACATCAAAGATCCTTTCCTCTCATCTAATCTCAGGAAAGTGGTGGACGGCTACGATCCCAACATCTTAAGAGAAATGATGGAAGAAAAAATCTTTAAAACAGAACAGACCAACAATGCGGTTGGAAAAGTTTGGGAAACTGCAGGCGGATTTGCTCCAACGATTGGTATTATCGGAGCCGTACTAGGACTTATTCACGTGATGCAAAACCTCAATGACCCCACAAAATTGGGAGCCGGTATCGCCGTAGCTTTCGTAGCAACCGTTTACGGAGTGGGTTCAGCCAATATTTTGTTCATCCCAATGGGAAACAAGCTCAAAAAAATGGGAATGGACCAAGTTCATGAAATGGAAATTATCATGACAGGAATTTTAGGTATCCAAGCCGGTCTCAACCCCCGCGTGATTGAAGACAAAATGAACAACCTTGCTGGAGATCATGGGCACGGGGACAAAGCAGAAGGCGAAAAGAAAGCAGCCTAAACTATGGCTAAGAAACAACATCACGAAGAGCACGAGAACCTCGAAAGATGGCTCGTTTCCTATGCCGACTTTATCACTCTTCTCTTTGCTACTTTTACTGCACTCTATGCTCTAGGACAAAGCGACAAATCCAAAGTCCAAAAAGCTCTGGAAAGCATTCAAAAAGCTCTCTCGACTCGAGGGGGATTGTTTCCTCAAAAAGGAACCCCATTTAATCCTTTTCAGAAAGAGCAAGAAAAGGCATCGGAAGTAGCTCCCAAACCGGTGGAAAGTGGCCCCAACACCCAAGCACAAGAAGAAGTGCTTAGCAAAATGGCAAACCAACTGAGGGATATTTTCGAACGCTCCACTGGACTAGCTCCAGATCCCAAAGACATTGAAGTTTTAAAAACAGCAAACGGATTTAAGATCAGAATGGGTGAAGCGATGCTCTTTAAAGCGGGAAGCGATAAATTGAAACGAGAGCAACTTCCCTTCCTTTTTGAGATGGGAAAACGGCTAGCCAAATTGGACCTTCCTATTCAGATCGAGGGGCATAGCGACAAATTCGAGGGTCTAGACCGAGCCGACAGCAACTCCAAAGCTTGGCAATTGTCAGTGAATCGGTCTTATAACATTCTCAAATTTTTAGTTGAAGGTTCGGAATTTCCGAAACACAACATTTCCATGGCAGGGTTTGGTGATGTTCAGCCGATAGCGTCCAATGAAAGCCCTGAAGGAAGAAGAAAAAATAGACGTGTTGAAATAGCAGTGATTACACCAGACCAGAACATTAAAGATCTGGAGTGGTAAGTTAGTTTAATTCTTCAGTTTGCTCGCCTACTTTTCGACCACTTGTAGTACTCGCAGCATCCAAATTCTCGATTAACTTTTCTAATTCTGCCCTTCCTACTTCCCCAATCTCATCGTCATTCATTTTGACGACGGGTCGAGATGGGCGGCTGGGCTGTTCTTCAGCGATTCTATCCGTGATCTCGCTTTTAACATCTTTTTTATTTGAGTGCCTTGCTGTATCTCCCCAGCAGAGCACGGAGGTCACAAGAATCAAAGCTATCCATTTCAACATAGTTAGCTCCTTGGTTAGGCCGATTAATTAATCGTTTTGTCGTCTCAAGAAAGTAGGAATATCATACTCTTCAGTTTCAAAGAATCGCTTTCCTATTTCCCGAGCTAACTGTCGAGCCGATTTTAAATCTTCAGACAAAGGCTCTCTTTTTTGAACCGTGGGGCTTGCTACAGTTGTTGCGATTTGTGGCTGAGCTGCTTCTTGAGCGATGATCTCAGTTTGAGTTTGAGACACCGAGATTGTCTCTGTATTGACAACAATCTGCTCCACCTCTTTTTTCGCTTCAACTTCTGGGTTGAAACCAGTGGCAATCACAGTCACACGAACTTCATCTTTGAGATTTTCATCAATGACGGAACCAAAAATAATCTCAGCTTCTTCATGAGCCTCTTCAGTAATAAGAGATGAAGCTTCATTGACTTCAAAAAGAGTGAGATCGGGTCCGCCAGTGATATTGATAATGATTCCAGTAGCACCGTTGATCGCGACATCTTCCAATAAAGGTGATGAAATCGCTTTTCTAGCGGCTTCGATGGCCCTGTTTTCCCCGGAAGCAATTCCGGTTCCCATAAGAGCCAGCCCCTTATTGGACATCACTGTTCTCACATCAGCAAAGTCTAAGTTGATCAAACCACGGATGTTAATCAAATCTGAAATCCCTTTAACTGCTTGATAAAGAACTTCATCGGCTTTTTTGAAGCAATCCAACATCGTCGTAGTTTCATTGGCCACATAAAGAAGTCTTTGATTTGGAATACAAATCAAGGTATCTACAGCTTCTTTAAGCTCTGTAATTCCTTTGTCAGCATTTTTTCTTCGTTTTTTACCTTCAAAATTAAAGGGCTTAGTAACAACACCCACCGTCAAAGCACCAGCTTCTTTGGCGATATTTGCAATTACAGGAGCAGCTCCGGTTCCAGTTCCACCACCCATTCCCGCAGTAATGAAAACCATGTCAGAGCCATAAAGCATTTCAGCAATTCGGTTGCTGTCTTCTAGAGCTGCTTTTTTTCCAACTTCAGGATTGGCCCCTGCTCCGAGTCCTTTGGTTAATTCTGTTCCAAGTTGAATGTGATGGGGGGCGGGATTGTGGTTGAGCGCTTGATTATCGGTATTAGCAGCAACAAAATCCACTCCATTTAACCCTAACGAAATCATAGTCGCTATCGCATTTGTTCCTCCACCACCGACACCCACTACTTTAATTTTAGCGCCTTGAGCCGTTGTTTTTTCGACGATTTCAAACATGTGATTCCTCCTAATTGGGGTCTGTTGCCTTTAGCTAAAACACATCACCTAACCAAGTTTTCATCCTGGTGATAACTTTGCCGTAAATGTTATCTTGATCTTTAACCTTAAAAACCATCTCAGAAGCAGTGGGTTTTCCGTACATCAACAATCCCACAGCTGTTGAGTACATAGGAGAATTCACCACATCGAGTAGTCCTCCCACTCCTTGCGGAGCCCCTCTTCTGACTGGCATTTCAAGAATAAACTCTGCTAATTCGGGAAGCCCCTCGAGCAACGAGGCACCTCCGGTGATCACAATGCCAGTGGACATTAAATGTTTAAATCCACTGTTGCTGATCTCTTGACTGACCATCGATAAAATTTCTTCAACACGTGGTTCAATGATCTTGGTCAGAACTGAGCGAGAAATCTCTTTTGACTTCCTTCCGCCCATCATCGGCACTTCGATCATTTCCTCATTGGGCAGTAATGAGGCCATCGCACAACCTGAAGTGACTTTGATTCTCTCCGCATCTTGAATCGAAGTTCGTAGTCCGACTGCAATGTCGTTGGTAATGTGGTTTCCACCCATAGGAATAACCCCAGTGTAAACAACACTTCCACGGACATAGATAGCAATGTCGGTCGTTCCGCCGCCGATATCAACAAGAGCTACGCCAAGCTCTTTCTCATCTGAAGTAAGCACTGCTTCAGCCGATGCCAGAGGCTCTAAAACGATATCTGAAACTTCAATCCCAGCTTGATTGACACACTTAATAATGTTTTGTGCCGAAGCCACATCGCCCGTGACCACATGAACTTTAGATTCAAGTCGAACCCCGGTCATTCCAATAGGATCTTTGACTCCATCGTGATCATTGATCGTAAACTCTTGAGGTATGACATGTAACACTTCTCGATCAGTGGGTATTGCAATGGCTTTAGCGGCATCAATCGCTCGCTCCACATCTTGAGTTCCCACTTCTTTATTTTTGATTGCAACTACACCACTGCTATTAAAACTTTTAATATGGCTTCCTGCAATCCCGCATTGAGCATGAGTAATTTCAACTCCTGCCATGAGCTCTGCAACTTCGACAGCTTTCTTCAAAGCTTCGACTGTCGACGGGATATTCACCACAATCCCTTTTCTAATTCCTAGAGAGGCTTGTTTACCAATACCGATGATTTCAATTCCATCAGAAGTCGTTTTTCCAATGACGGCGCAGATCTTCGTCGTCCCGAAATCAATACCCACAAGGAGATCGGATTGCTTTGCCGGTTTCTTTGAGCCAGACATATGCATCCCTTTTTGTTAGTACTTCTGTTGAAACGGTTAAAGACGAGAGGCCTCTTTTTCCTCAGGCTTTACACTCAGTTAGTGATTTTCACCACTCAGTGTATAAGCACTGGGTTAGAAGTGCCCTTGAGGTAACTGTAGTTCTAATTGTGGATACTGACAACTGCTTTTTTTGGAAACATCAGATTAATTCTCTGAAGTTGTTGGATTTGACTAGGCGGGTCTAACAATAATGTTTCTAAAACTTTCGACTGAGATTGCCAATTCTCGATATTCAAAAGGACTTCAATCTTGGGGTTTTCAAGGAAAATCTTAAAGTATGGATAATTTCCTAAAATAATTTGAGAGATACTGTACTTAGATCTCGCTAATTTCTTGAATTGGTCGGCCATTGCAAAAATTTGGGAAACGTCCCACCGATCTCTTGTCGAGGAAAATGAAATAAACGGAAGATCTAATGTTTTGAGTAGGCCTGGACGAGCCTTTTCGATGACATTTCCTTTTTCATCGACGAAATAGGCAATTCCCTGAACAGTTGAAAGAGCCCTTGGGCGCTTTGTTTCCAACTCAATCCAGAGATGATCTGGGTACTGTTTTTTTATAACAACTTGCTCAACCCACGTCTTCTTTTCTAAAGATGCGACGAGATCAGATACGTTTAGAGCAAATAAACTACGCCCCTCCAAATGGGGCAACCACGCTTTGACCTCTGAATTAGATATCGGCCACTCTGAGGAGACTTTTATTTGTTTGATTTTAAAAAAAGAAAAAAGTTGAAATCGATCCCCTAAAAAACCTTTTTCATTGGAAAAAAGAAATCCTGCCATCAGAACAAGGCAAAAAATAACCCCCATGATACCCACAGTTTTTGGGATGCTCTCTAAAAACACAACCGACTTTGTATCTTCAGACATACTTTCTCCTAAGCAGCTTTGGGTAAACTCTCAACTTTTGAAGCATCTCCAAAAAAAATGTCTTGGTACTTTTGAATTATTAATTGATAAGAAAAATTTTGATTAAGATATTGATTGAGTGCAAGACCAAGCGTTTTACCTAAAGATGGGTTTTTCAAAAACTCCAAGATCTTCCCTCCCAGTACCTGAGCTTCATAGGAGGGTAAAATGAATCCCGTTTTCTCATTGGAGACAAAATCTTGAATGCCTGGTAAATCGGTAGCTATCACGGGTACTGCATAAGCACCGGCTAACATGACTGGGATAAAATGATGATTTCTTAGAGGGACATAAAGAAAGAGATCTAAAACTCCTACAGAACTCTCACTTTGGGTTTCTACGATGCTGACAACGTCATTCAATTGCAACGAATTTATCATTTGTGAAAAGTGAGCATAAAGGGGTCCTCTTCCCAGAATATTAAAGTGCACTTGAGAGGTTTGCTTTGATATGAAATGAGCCACTCCGATCAAAAAGTTGATATTACTCTCCAGAGAAAAATCACAAAATGTACCAATTTCAAATTTGTTAGAACTTCGCTGAGGCCGCGGTTTTAAATGAGCTGGCATAGCGAGTGGAGCTATTTTAAGTTGAGTCAGGGGAACTTTTTTGATGTTCTGGAAAAAATGAAATTCCAAAGGACTATGAACAATAAAATGAAGTGACTTGGGTAAAGACTTTAGAAAAGTTCGAAAAGGTAAACCATAAAGCCTCTTCTCTTCTTGTTTCGTGTTCAAAACAGAGACAAAGACGCGACCATCACGGAAGGACTCCAAAGACAAAAAATCCAAGGCTCTACGCCAGTCACGAGCAATAACCCAAAAATCTCCTTTGATCTTTTTACGAAAGAATCTCCGCTGGGCTTCGGTTACCCAAATGGTTTCGATCGCGGTTGAATCGGAAAGTTTTTCGATAATGGGCTCAATCGATGAACGCTCAAAAGATTCAAGATCGTTAAAAAGAAGACAAGTGAGATTGTTTAAGGTCATGGCTATTTTTAAACTTCCGCTGATTGGAATGTGAATTTGAACGAGGAAGACCTATCAATTATACCGTATTTTCATTGATAAAGTCGATAAGGTGCCGCAGAGTGCCGAAGTCTTTTTTTGTCCATTTAAAAACTAGTCTTGGAAGATCTTTTATCTCTGGCTCGTTATCCTCTTCTGGTAAAGGCCCAGAGGATTGAAGCTTTCCGGCATTTAGAAAGTCAGAAAACTCATGGTTAATTCTTTCAATTGTTTTTTCACTAACAGGTTTTTTAATGCGAATAGAGACCAAGTCTCCAACATAGCGTGTCGAATGATAGTTTTTATAAAACGCATCAAAATGGTCCAAAGCCTCTTCAGGAGAGTGACAAACTTTGTAGAGATAACGATCAGATTCCGAAATTAGCCCTTTTTTCAACATTACCTTGTTTAAAAAAGCGATCACTTCAGACCAGTAGCCGTAATTAGGAGTTTCTAAAAAGACCACTGGAACCAAATTGGTCTTTCCTGTTTGAAGTAATGTGAGGGCTTCAAAAGCTTCATCGAAAGTTCCAAAACCCCCTGGAAAAAATGCGAAGGCCCAAGCCTCTTTCACCAAGAACAGCTTTCGTGTGAAAAAATATTTGTAATTAATCAATCCCCTCTCAGGGTCGATGAAGGAGTTTGCACTCTGTTCAAAAGGTAATTTGATGTTTAGACCAAAGCCCCCTTTAGCCGTGGCACCTTCATTTCCGGCAGCCATGATCCCAGGCCCTCCGCCGGTGATCACCATGTATTTTCGCTGAACAGCTTTTCGGGCAAAATCCTTGGCTAGAGAATAGAGCGGGTCTGAGGGGGCTATTCGCGCAGAGCCAAACATCGTAATCTTGGGGGACTGCCGATGAGGTCGAAACATTTTAAAAGAGAACCGAAGCTCTTTTAACGCAGTAGCTGATATTTTTAAATTGAGACTACCAGGGTTTTCTTTTGCAAGCCTTATAGTCGCTTTAAAAATGTCAGAAATAATCTTTCTTCGAAGTGGGGTCTGTTCTCCCACCATTTGATGCAGAGATTCCTCGAGTTTATCCCACTCAGGCCCTAGACTATCTTGTTGTGTTTGATCACTTAATTTAGTTTTCAATTTGCCTGCTCGTTCGGTTTAAGAGAAAATTTAAAAACTGTGGCTTCAAAATCTTTTTTACAAAAGTTGATTAAGAAAACAGTCTTGTGGCAGGTGATCTTCTCCATCATTGGATTAGTCACCAGTCTTTATCTGTTTGTTCATCATACCCGACTCGAAAGCGGAATCCAAGAATCGGCTAGTTTTTGTTCCTTTGGCAAATTTATGGATTGCGATTCGGTCAATGTCAGCCGTTACTCAGAGATATTTGGTATTCCGATAGCCTCTATTGGCGCTTTTTACTTTTTTCTGTTGCTCGTGTTGAGTCTTTTGATTCCGGCCCAAGAAAAATCTTTCTCTACCCTACAAAAAATCATGGCATGGCTCACGGGCTTTGCGACACTTTACAATTTAATTCTATTTTTAGGAGTACAGCTCGTTGTTTTGAGAAGTTTTTGTCTCATGTGTTTCTTGACCTACCTTAGCACGCTAGGTCATCTGATTTTTAATGTAAGGCTTTCAGGCTCTGATGAAGTCGGACTCAAAGCAAAGCTAATCACTACTTTCAGAAAACCTCATTTTCCGCTCCTAAAAACGATTCCCCGTTTTCGTTGGGTATTAGGAACTGTTAGTTTGTTACTGTTCGTCCTAGTACTAACTTTTTTACCTTACTACGTTAGAAGTCAGAGCTCTGCGAACAACTTTGTGCAAGATTCGATTGAGCAATTTTATTCAAAATGGAAAGACCTCCCTCAAAAGAAGATTAAAGTAAGTCCCGGTGACGGCGTATGGGGGAACCCATCAAGTCCGATTCAAATCGTCGAATTCAGTGATTTTGAATGCCCCTTCTGTCGCAAGGCGGCATTCACTCTCCATACGGTTCTCAAACTTTACAAAAACCGAGTCTTTTTTGTTTTTAAAAATTTCCCGCTCGACTCCACTTGTAATCCTAACCTCCCTTATCAACTGCATGCTCACGCTTGTAAATTAGCCCGACTCGCAGCTTGTGCCCAAATGAAAGGAAAATTTTGGGACTATCATGACGCTACTTTCTTGAACCTGACCGACGAAGACATTCGAGAAGGATTTGATCATATTTCGGAAGTTTTAGCTCCTGTTTTTTCTTCTCAAGACATATCAAATTGTCTGTCTGATTCCAAAACTCAGAAACAGGTTGCAGAAGATATCAGTCTAGCAACCGATATGAAAATTAAAGCAACTCCTTCTGTTTTTATAAACGGCAAACTCATCACAATACCTATTTCTGTTGAGTCCTTAGAAAAGTTAATTTCGCTCGAAGAAAGTCTTTTTAAATAGGAAAACTAATATAGACTTTTTATTGATAAAACTGATATTCCATTTGCCCATTTGATTCTCGCTAAATCTGAAACATCTGTACCTGCAACTTTCAGCTTTCGAGGTTGATAGGTAATGAGTCCAAGTGCCTCTAGCTGGTTCTGGTAAATGTACTGGTGAAGCCCCAAAAAATCCCTACCCCAGTGAACGATTCTTTTCCAAGCGGGTCGTAGCCAAAAGCTGAACTTGTTTTTCTTTCCTCTGACTGCTCCTGTGATTCGTTGTGCGATTTGGCCTGTCAGAACTCGTAAAAAATCGTGCAAGCTTTTTTGAGTGGGGGCTTTTACGAGAAGGTGGATATGATTGCTATTCAGGGAATTATTGTAGATTTTTACTTCGAACCTTCCTGCTATTTCAAAAAGCAAAGAAGAAATGAGAAATTTGTTTTGTTTCATTCTCAAAATGGGGAGTCTTGCTCGCAAGACCAGATGTTCGGCGTGCTTGATTCTTTTCATAGAAAGTTTGTATCATGGGTTTCTAAAACACGTTTCGATGACGGCCCTAAACGAGGGTTTAAATAGACTTTAAAATCCTCAGAAAGGCATCTGAAACTGGCCCTTTCGAATTTTTTGAAATTTTCTTAGCAACGGCCCCAGTCACTCACACTACTGCCCATGTGAAGGGTCAAAAAAACTGTCAATTCCTTAACGGGAGCATTTTAAATTCGCTATAAAAGATACTATACCCAGACCCTTTTTAGGGCTCTCAGAGGAGACTGGTTACAGCTTTGAAAAGAAAGAGCCCCCGTCGTGTCTAATCTTTAGACACTAGGTTGTCCTTTTAACATATCGACAAAAAACTCACAGAGTGACCTCTTTTGTCCCTTGAATTCATTGAAGTTTTTCTTCAAAAAGAAGGCATCCTCTTTGCTCGTAAATAGTTCAAGAGGAGCAAGGGTTTTGAAAACTTCATCTCACATAGGGGTCAAGTTATTTCTGGGTTGGGCCCTGTTCGGGTTTCATTTTCCTTCAGCCTATGCTGATTTGATGGACGCTGAACAGGCTGAGGAGTTAGCTAGAAAAAGTTTTGCCGAAAAATATTTGGAGTTTACGGATGACAAAAACGTCATGGGTAAAGCCATGAGCGTAGATGGTAAAGTTCAGCAAACTGGAACCAAAAATAGATTCAATAACGACGACGGAGGATCTTATAAAAGTGATCTCACCTACCACGATTTAGCGTTTACTTCTCCGGACGATGAGGGCAACTCGCAAGATCCCAACAAAAAGGCTCCCCCTAGAGACTTGCAACCTTTCGTCTCAGGTCACGGAAAAATTTCAGAAGGTGGAGGCTCATCTCTTTTGGAAAGAACGATGTATCAAGAGTTTGATAAGTTTAAAAAGCAAGAAGACCAAAAACCTCCGGACCAAAACCAAGAAGAGCAAACTGGTCTCAAGTATCGTGGAGTTTACAAAATAACAACCAAAGAGGTTTTTGAGGACCCCAAATCAAAGTCAGCAAATGCGAAAAATGGTAACGCTACCAATAATTCTCAATCTCAAGATCAATCGAATAAAAAAGAGAAAGATAAAGTCGAGCGACTTGAACTTCGAGAAGGAACCAAAGAAGCCGTTGAAAAAATTGGCACAGATTCAGCTGAAACAATTATTCAAGCGGCACGAGAAAAGGAAAATCGGGAAGACCCTAATGCTTTACCCAATGAGCTTTTAATATATGATGCGGCTGCAAAAGCCACTACCACTTTATGGAATTCAGCTCTAGCGAACCTGTCTCAGCGGCGAATATTTAAAGGTTTAAATGGTGACTCTAGCTTTTTTGATCCCCCCAAACTCTCCGAGGAACAGCCTGATTGTGCTTCGTGGGAGAGAAGCCAACAGGAAAAATTAGCCAAAGTAAATCCCCAAGAGAGACAAGACAGACAAAAAGAATTTGATTTGATGAAAAAAGGCTGTGAACAGATGTCGAAAATGCCTTTCAATGCGGTCAATCCCGGATATGAGGTCGACCCCAACAATCCTAAAGTTGAAGTTTTAAAGGAACGGGGAGCAGAAAAGGAAGATGCTTTTGCTAGAGATACTCGTGTCCAATTAGAATTAATGTCCCAGGCCGGAAAATCTATTTCAGAAATAAAAACCAATTGGCAGTACGAGGAGAAAGACGAAAAGGTTAAACTTAAGAATTTTGACGGAAGTGAAGTCGAGCAAACCATGGCTGAGCAGCTAGAAAGCTATAATAAACAACTGCAAGAAGCAGCAGCAGCCTACAAAGAAGTTCAAGGGGAAGCCCCCGAGCTTTTTAAGTCTCAAGAGGATGCCACCCAATATCAAATTGAACCGGGCAGTCGAAGTTTGATGGAAGTGAATAAAAGACCCGAGCAAGGTTTTGCAGACTTTGGGGTGGACACGTCCAAACTGGCTGAACCCCCAGCGGCCCAAAGTTACGACCAGCTCATTAACAACGTTAAATAGCCTCACGAACTTACCTCAGTGGCAAAAAAGCCAGTTCTCGTGTATATAAAGCTTCATGACCGAACTGAAAGCAAACGAGCTTGAGCTTATAAAGAATTTCTTTGCTAAAGAAGGAAGTCAAAAAGGCACTAAGCCCTTAAAAAATGGCATTGAAATTTGTATTCACATTGCGGGCTGTAGCCCGATTACTTTAACAAAAAACTCGGGTGTTGTTTCTCTGAAGGAAGAGACCCCTAAATCTCCCGATATGACCTTTTGGATTGGAAAAAAAGGGGTCCATGAGTTAGCGGCTCTTCAAACAGAAGATGTAGGGGAAATCGGAGTTGCAATCATGAAACTCATGATATCCCAAGATCCTGAAGTCCAACTTAGGAGCAAAGTTCATATTGGCACTCTGCAACTGATTACCCACGGTTATTTGGGAGTTATCCCCTTGGGAGGAAGTACTGTAATGAAGTTTTTAACATCCAAAGGTTTTTCGAATATTGGAAAAATCAAAGAAGCGATTTCACAATTAAGGGGTTAAATAAAAATGAAAATGAATCCATTCCTATCTGCTAGTCAAATAGAAGTACTGAACTCTCGATTAGCGGAATCGATTTCCTCGGATTACAAAAAAATTCTTGGCCCCAATGAATCGCTTCTGGTTGTTATTACTTTAAAAGGGGCTCTACTTTTTGGGGCCGACCTTCTTAGAAAGCTCAATATACCTGTTCACGTGGATTTCGTAAGACTCGCAAGCTATGGATCTGGAACAAAATCTAGCGGTGAAGTTCGATTTTTAAAAGACATCGAGAGCTCTCCCGAGGGCAAACATATTCTAGTTCTAGATGAAATCATTGACTCGGGCAGAACATGGGATTTTCTCAAAAAAAGAATTGGAGCGGCAAATCCGAAGACTCTTAAAATATGTGCTCTTCTGTCAAAGCCTAGCCGACGAGAAGTCGATGTTTCAATTGATTACTTGGGACAAGAAGTAGAAGATAAATTCTTGATAGGCTACGGCCTCGATTACAACGAAGACTACCGCAATCTTAAAGAGATCTTTTACTTAGATTAAATCTATTTAGTTTTAGTTGCAGGTTTCACAATCAGTGTGGCAGCAACATGCTTTGGATGGAACTGACATCCAATCGGATATTCACCCGGCTTCAAACTACCGGGAATTTTTACTTCAATAGTCTTGGGCTTGTTTCGCTCTACCTGTTCAGTGACTTTGAGGGCGGGTATAAAAAAGCCATGAAAATCAAACCCTCCTTCAAGCTCATGTTTAATTACGAATTTCACAGTTTCACCTGCAGTCACTTCTACCTTTTCCGGAGTCCAATGAACGGCCTCATTGATTTTTTTTGTCTCCAACGTCACTTCTCGTGGAGTAGCTGTTGCAAAAAGAGTGGAAGATAAAACAACTAGGCCCAAAGAAAGTAGAGTAAATTTTTTCATAGGCCTATTTATACCAAGATCTCAGTAAATTCTCAAATGGTAGTCCCATAAAAAAAGCCCCCTTCTCAGCGAGAAGAGGGCTTTTAAGATTGTTTAAATTAAATCAACTTCAAACTTATTACTGACGTTTGATATTGATAATTTCATCAAGCATTTCGTTGGCGGTCGTGACGCTCTTAGCCGATGCTTGGAAGCCACGTTGAGCTTTGATCATGTCCACGAACTCTTTCGCCAAGTCCACATTGGACTGTTCCAAGCTCTTGGTCATAACCACACCACGTCCATTGGTGTTAGGTTTTCCAATCAGCGGTTGTCCCGATTGAATACTTTCGCGGAACTGATTTTCACCAAGCTTGATCAATCGCTCTGTGGACTCAAAACGAGCCACAGCCAGTTGTCCAAGAACTCGTGACTGACCATTAGTGTAGATACCAGTTACAACACCATCAGCATCGATACCAGTGTCACTCAACACACCGGCAGCCCATCCATCCTGAACGTTACGGAATGTGGAGTTTTTGGAACCATATTGGGTGGTTCCTTTTTCGCCGGTACCTTGATCATCGATCGTATCACCGAAATCAAAGTACAGTTGCTGATCAGGAACAGCTCCATTTGAGAAGTTTGCATTAACGACAGTCTGTGAATTGGTTTGTAGACGACCTAGTTGGTCGAAAACCAAGGTTCCCGTGCAAACTTCAGTCGGTGTTCCTGGGATTCCGCCCGCGATATTAGCTCCGTCAGTCATGCCATGCCATTCCCAAGTATTATCGGCTGTTTTATTGAAGTACATGGTCATAGGCTGCGCATTTCCTACAGAGTCAAAAATTTGAATTCCTGTAGTAAATTGAGCTGTTTCTTCAGGTCTGTTCAGATCGAGTGGCAACGAAACAGGGCTTCTTGCATCCAAATTCACATGAAGCTGAACGTTATTAGTCGCTCTCGCTGCGATCGTATTATAGGGAATACGAATGTCGGTTAATTTACCTGTGATTTTTCCTTCTGGCGTTGATTCGTAGGCTTGAACTCTCATGCCGTTGAGATTAGTGAGCCAACCATCTTTATCGAAACGAAAACTTCCGTCTCGAGTGTAAGTTTGACCTAAAGAATCACTTTTTACTACAAAGAAACCGTTACCGCTGATCGCAAGGTCTGTTCCTCGCTCAGTTCGTGTAATGGCTCCTTGGGTAAGGATGTTGGTCACGCCAGCAAGAGCCGCACCACGGCCGATTTGTAAGCCGCCTGCTCCACCCATGCTTAAATCCTGTGCGAGAATATTTTGAAACTCGGTTCTCGCACTTTTGAAGCCGGTAGTGTTAGCGTTAACGATATTGTCTGATATGACTGCTAGTGCTTGTCCGTTTGTTTCCAGACCAGAAATAGCAGTTGTCATTGAAGATACTACACCCATGTTGCCTCCTTAGAATCTTCATGATTGAAGATTCCAGAAAACCAAAGCTTCCTATTGAGAAAGAATGGGGAGACCATTCTCTTTCAACACGGGCCAGCCTTGGGAATTTGTAACGAAGAAAACGGGGCTTCCATTTCCTTTAACTTGTAAATCTACAACAATGAATCAAACTAAAACTGCACTATCAATATTGGTAAAAATCTTCTCCTTCATTTGGCTTCTTTCCATTGCCGTGACTACAATTCGCGACTTCACATTTGCAATCACTGCAACATCATCTGCCAAAATCAAAGCTTCTCGACTTCCTTTGGATTCAGCTTGATCGATCCCCTTGGAAATTCTTTTCTCCAAATGAGAATCCCAAGGAATCTCTCGCGATTTAATTCGGGTCTCCGCATGTTGGGAGAGGCTGAATGTTTTACTCTCTTGCCTAAGTAGTTGTTCGAATTCCGAGGCCTCTCCAGGTTTATTTAAAGGCTGCTTTTTAAAGGAATCCTGCGAAGGCCTTAATCCATCCACACCGTCCGGCCTAATCGATGTTGGATTTAAATTTCTATATAATTCTGAAATATTCATCGCATACCATCCATTCCGAACACTCCCGGCATTCCACCCCAGACTCCTTTATCAAGTTCTGCAATAGGGGGAAGATCGGCACTTCCTTCTGGGCTTTGGGGTGTTTCTGTCGAGGGCTTCGAAGCTTGATTTACATTCTCCTTCGGCGCTGTGTTTGAAGGTGAATTGCCCACGGGGGTTGTTCCCTTGTTGGTTTTATCTGTTTTATCGGCTGACTTCTCAGCATTGTCTGAGACTTGGCTCACTCGTCCCAGTTCTAGTCGGGTCTTTCCAGAAGCTGTTTCAACGACGAGCACTGGATTTTTCCCTTCCATCTCAACTCCCGTCACACGTCCAGAGAGCTCAGTGCCCAACTCCTGAGCTTGTCCGGATTTGTCCACACCTTGCACTCTGAACGTGTATTTTCCTGACGGAAGAGTTTTTCCCTCTTGATCTTTTCCATCCCACTTAATCTCAGTCCCTTCAGCTTTAGCAATATCGAGCTCTCTAACAATTTTTCCACCCTCTGTGTAAACAGAGGCTCTGACTGGTTGAACACCATCTTTCGAGCTGTACTTCATACTGACTTCTTGGCCTTCTAGAAGATCAATATTATTTCCAACAGCTTTGACTTGTTTACCAATCATACTCAGTGCCGAGAGTTTCGACCCTTCACCCAAGCCAGTATGTAGACCTTCGATCCCTTTTTGGATATTCGTTAGCTGCTCTAACGATCCAAACTGAGCCAGCTGAGCTGCAAACTCTTGATGTTCCATTGGCTTCAACGGATCTTGATTCTGCAATTGTGTCATGAGCAACTTCATAAAATCTTCCTTGCCCATGGCGTTTTTGGGTTTAGGCAGATCCTTAGAAGGATCTGCCATTAAATGTGAAGGTATTGCTGCTGAAAGAGCATCCATTGGATTCTCCTTTTAAGATTAGATCCGGATGTCGACTCGTCCATCTCCAACTTGCATCGTTCGAGAAACTGAGGAGCTAGCTCCCATTCTTGATGATGCTGCGATTGGTTTAAGACTTTCCGACCTCAGTGGCTCACGCCACGGAGATTCAGCGGAATTATCTCTTGTAAAACCACGAGACTGTTGAAAAGCTGCATCTTGACCAACCCAGTTAGAAGCTAGATCGGTTTGAATTTGCTTATCCAGATCGCGGTGCACTTGAACTTCCATTTTTGTGAGATTTAAGTCCTGCGCTTCCATTGAAGCTCTCAGATCACTTAAGGAACTCTCAATGGCTGATTTGGCAAAGTCATTATCTGACTTCATCGAAATCTCCACGTTCTTTCCTCGAGTAGCGACATGAATCTCAACTTGTCCAAGGTCGGGTGGATTCAGAGCAATTGTCATTTTGCCGTTTCCGTGATGAACCATCCCTTGAACCTTTTCAAAAAGCTCAGGGAGAGTAGCTCTTACCACTTGACCCCGGGACTCAACAGCCCCGGATTCTGAAGGTCTCAATGGGGTTTTCGAACTCATATCTAAAGCAAACTGCGCTGAAAGATCTTGATTCGATTGATGCCCCTTGTGTTTACCCTCGGCTTTTAGATTTTCTTTACTGGAAAGTTCGTTGTGCTTAAGGGCTTCAGAAAGCGAGACCTCCGTTTTTCCCTCGTTGTTCTCAGTTGCTGGGCTTACTGTGTTTTTGTAAACAGATTTTGAAAAATCTGCTTTTGAGTGAGCCCCTTGATTTGCGAGGTACTGTTGAAGGGCATTTTCTTTCTGAGCTTTGGAATTAGCTGAATCTGTATTAATGGTATCAGATTTTCCGAACTCTTGCTTTAACATTTGCAAGGAGTTTAGACCCTGATCCTCTAACGCAAAGAGCCCATTCCTTAACTCGGCGCTTTGAAGCAGAGTCTCTTTTGAACCATTTTTATTCTCAGTCCCCATCAGGCTCTCGCCCCCATTCTTGATAGCTATCGGATTTGCAATGGGATTTTGAGCTTGTGGGAAGAGACTACTCAGGGCAACAGGATCCAATTGGGACTGGTTCTTTTTCTCAAACAACGAAAGCAGGGCATCGTCTTGCCCTTTCTTTCCTTCTCCTCCTAAGACATCTAGGTTGAGTGAATTTTCAGTTCCAGTCTGTAACCAGTCTTGGGATTGCCCCTGAAGGCCCAGAAGATAGTTCATAAAATCGAACATCCCTGTCTCAGGCGCCCCTGCGGTTCCAGCGATTCCTCGCTGAAGCGCGCTTAGGCTTGAACTATTTACAGCAGAAGTGGATAACACGTCATCATTCACCTCCTCTCAATATCTAAATCTCAGCCTATTTAGAATCCTCGTTAGACTGAGGTTGATTGACCTTTGTTTGGGAACTCAACTCGCGATTTATAAAAGTACGTTCGGTGATGAGCCGAGCTTTTTCTGGCAGCATTTTACTCATAATATCGGCCGCTTTATCCTGCTTCATACTCGCTATGATCTTATTTGAAAGATCAACATCCATCGATTCAAGTATTTTGGCTGCCTTTTTTGATTCCATCTTTTCATAAAGACCTCGAAACAATTCAGCTCGGGCATCCTTCCAAGTATCAAGTTCTTTTTTTAAGCCAGATATCTCACTCTCTCTTTTTGCGAGCTGATTTTTCCATTCAGTTTCTTTATTTTTTAATCTCTGATCGAAACTTTCTTCCGATTTTGAAATTTTTTGCTTGTTTTCCTTTGCCAAAGCGCTGATTTTTTCTTTAAGATCGATAATGACTTTTTCATAATACTCAGATTGTTTCCTTAAGAATTCTTCTTTCTCGGACAGCTCCTTGGCTCTCGCCCCCAAAGAATCATCAGCGCTAGGTTTTACTGGCACTGCAGGATTTGGCGTAGTCTGTGGTTGGTCGGTCGGACTTTTTTCATTCACTGGTTTGGACTCTTCGGCGGCTTCTAAATTACCAAAAGATAACAACCCGAGCTCAAAACTCATCCAGACTGTTACGACCAAAGTAAAAACAAAAAATAATCCACTTAATTTTAGATAGTGTCTCACTGGCCTCTACCTTTCAGTAGTTGATAATTTTGATCGAGTCGCTTTTGAGCTTTTCTTCTTTCTTCCAGCTTGAAGTCCGAAAGTCTTTTCTCTTTGAGAGACTCAAGACCTTTTCTTCGCATCGATATAACTCCCAGCTCATACCTTTTATTTTCTAAATCTTCTTTTTCTTTTCTCAGCATTCGCTCTATTTTTTGAGTTTCTTTTGTATCTTGTTCAACCTTCTGCGCCAAAAATGACAACCACTCTGTGCCAAACTGAAGTCTCTCTTTTTGCTTTTTCAATAGTTCATTTACGTTTTGTCGAAGTTGATCTTTTCTAGATTCGAGCACAATCACTTTTTGAGCGACTGCTGAGACCTCTAATTTCTTCATGGTCTCCTTGATTCGAACAAAACTCAGCATTTGCTCAAGGCGAAACCTAAACTTCATTTTTTACCTTCTTGAAATTTTTAATGAGTTTTAGATACAGCTGAGAAGCTTTTCTCGGGAATTAGCCATATCTATTTTGGTATCTCGATTTTGCTTCAGGAAATCTAAAATACCCGGCTGCTTTTCAATACAATCATCAATTTTCGGGTCACTACCTCGAATATACATTCCATAATTGATGGAATCTTCATTTTCGATATAACGAGCCATTAATTCTTTGAGGTTTCTTGCGGCTTTTGAATGCTCTTTATCAACTACTTGATCCATCACCCGACTAACGCTGGTCAAAACATCAATCGCTGGATAGTGCCCACGGTTTGCAATACGTCTCGATAAGACAATGTGTCCATCTAAAATAGCTCGAGCATTGTCTGCAACGGGATCCTCTAAGTCATCACCTTCGACCAAAACAGTATACAGGCCTGTAATAGAACCCTTCTCCCCCCAGTTTCCCGCACGTTCTACAAGTCGGTTTAAGGAATTAAATACAGAAGGAGTATAACCCTTCGTAGTGGGCGGTTCTCCAGCTGCCATCCCAATCTCTCTTTGTGCCATCGCAAAGCGTGTTAGAGAATCCATTAGTAACAAAACATTCAAACCTTGTTTTCTATAATACTCAGCTAAAGCTGCAGCAACGAAAGCGCCTCGAACTCTTCGTACTGGTGATTTATCCGCAGTCTCGACAACAACGACACTCTTTTTCATCCCCTCGGCACCGAGCTCTCGCTCGATAAACTCCCTCACTTCTCTTCCCCGCTCACCGATCAGACCGATAACCACGACATCGGCCTCGGTATAGCGTGCCATCATTCCCAACAAAACACTTTTTCCAACACCGCTGCCAGCAAAGATTCCGGTTCTTTGCCCCTTTCCGGTCGTGAGACACGCATTAATAGCCCCCACGCCTAAGTCGAGCGGCTGCGAAATCAATTCTCTTTTTAACGGGTTTAAGCTTTCCCCATAAAGTGGAATCTTTTCGGAAAGCCGTAGGTCTAAACCATTCTCATAGGGCCTACACATCGAATCAACGACTTGGCCCAAGAGCCCATTGCCTGCAGGGATCGTCGCCATAGCTTCACCAATTTCAACTCTGTCCCCCAACTGCACGGTGCCAAGTTCATCGAGGGGCATTGCTACATGACCTTCGGGATCTAAGCTCACTATCTCGATCGGCACTTTGCCGTCGGATGTTTGAACCCAGCAAAGAGTCCCCACTCTGACATTGGGAATCATGACCCGAATAGAGTCTTTACGAACGCGGGTTACTTTTCCGTAGTACCGCACAAACTCCGTTTCGTTGATAGCTTTTTGGGCTCTTTCAAGCACTTTTTAATTCCTCCAAACACCCAAGCTCTGCTAAGAGGTCATCCAACTTTTCCATCTCATGCTGGCTTGAAAAGAAGAGGCCGCCTGACTTTGACTCGATTCGAAACTCACCTTCTTTGAGTTTATTGTCTTTGCTGATCTCGTATTGGGTCGCTAACTCGGCAACTCCCCACAACTCCCATTTTTTGAACTCACTTTCTGGAATAAATACTTTCAGCTTCTCTGTGCTCGAGAAGTTTGACACTTGCGTCTCAAGCCAAGTTGTCAATCCCGCTTCGATTCGGCCTGCATTTTTCACTAAAAACTTTTTAAGCAAAGAAGAAAATGCTTGAAGCCAAACACCCTGATGTTCATTGAGAATTCTCTGCTTTTCTAGAACAAGATTTTCAATTTGCTGTTTTAGGCCTGACTTTACACAATCAACTTCGGCACGGAGTTCGCTCTTCGCTTTTTCCAACTCAACTTCAGCTCTTTTCAACCCAGCGTCAAACCCCTCTTGTTCCATCTGAACCTGCCTCTGCGCTATCACAACTTCACATTCAGACAACCGAACAGCTGCTAGTTTGGATAAACGTCTTTCAACTTCGCTTGTAATTACTTTTTCGATTTCGGCAGCGAAATCTTTATCTGACTGAATGGTCTGCCAAATCTTAGAGGAAAGCACAAAGAACTCGGGCTTCTCAGGGGTGAATGCCGGTTCAGGTTTAGAGTCTTTGGCCGTCGATTTAAATTCAACGGGTGTAAACTCGTCTTCGTTATTAAACAAGTTCTGAGTCTTCGCCAACACTAAGCACCAACTTTCCTTCTTTTTCAAGACGTTGAATGACTCCTACGATGTCTTTCTGGGCTTTTTCAACTTCCGATACTTTCTGAGGACTCATAGCTTCGAGGTCGTCCTTGAGCATAGCTGCAGCTCTTTCTGACATTGCGCTCATGATTTTATCTTTTAGTTCATCATTGGCACTTTTCAGCGCCAGCGTAAGCTTTGAATTGTCTATTTCTCGAAGTACCGTCTGAATAGCGCGAATATCCATTTTCACTATGTCAGCGAATGAGAAGATATACTGCCGAATCTCTTTTGAAAGAGCAGGATCGTTATCTTCAAGGCGAGTCATGAGAGCGTTCATCGTTTTCTTATCAAGATTGTTTAATAACTCCGCGACAGCTGCAACCCCGCCAAACTGACTTCCCCCTGTTTGCCCCTGACTTCTCAACTCTCTTTTTAATATTTCGTCGAGCTCCTGTACTTTTTCCGGATCAACATAAACTAAATTGGCCATCCGAATAACGACTTCTGGACGAATGCTTTCAGGAATATTTTTAAGCGTTTTGATTTGTTTTTCCGTCTCCATGTGAGCCAACACCAAAGCTATCGTTTGTGGATGTTCATTTTCCAGAAACTCTGCCAAGATTTTGGTATCAACTTGTTCGAGAACAGTTAAACCTTTTCGGTTTAGCAGATTTACATTTTTCATCGTTCCAAAAATCTGCTGGGCCCTTTTTTCACCTAAGCCCTTCATGATGAGTTCCGGATCAGTAAGATTATCCTCAAAAATCATGACCTCTTTTTCACTCAGTCGCTCCAGAAACTCACTCAATACCTGATTAATTGTCGAAATGGGAGCTTTCTTCATGGTCGCCATGACTTTTAATACGACCCTCAACTCGGAGTCTTTCATCTCTTTCATGAACTCCAAAGCCGTGTCTTTTCCAAGCACATTCATGAGAATTGCTAGTTTTTCGACACCTGTTAGTTTTTGATTTTTCATATTCATCGATTAACCCTCTGCAACTCTTGATTCCATTTCATCGAGCCACTCTTGAACGATTCGGAAACCTTTTTTCGGGCTATTTTGAAGATGTTCAAGGATTTTAGCTTTTAGGTCCTCTTCGACCGCTTTATCATCCATGGAAGAGGGAAATCCAGTAGCATTTTCATTGTTATTTGATCCTGCAGGATTGTTCTCAGACAAGGTGATATTCTCCTGTGCGTTTTCTGGTGCATCATTACTAAAAACTGAAAACTCAGTAACTCCTTCATTAGTGGCCATCGCTGGGGGTAGAGCTTCAGCTCTCACAACCGACTCGAGTTCTGAAACAGTTTTCGGTAGGATGTCGGGCACTGAATCTGAACCCTTGGAGGGCTCTTCGCTAGCGACAGTCCACTTTAAAAAGGGTCGAAGAATGAGGAAGAAGAACATCATCACGACAAGTGCGATCATTCCATTTCTAATGCCGTGCTCGCTGAGTTCTTTAAGATCGTACCATGGCTTCGGAGTTTCAATGGTTTCGGTCACTTCAATATTGCTGAAAGGAAGTGAACTGATAGTGATGCTATCGCGTCTTTCCTGATCAAAACCAACAGCGTTAGCCACTAAATCCTGCAATCTTTTAAGCTCGGCTTCAGGCCGAGGTGAAAATACATCGGGACTGTTTGGGGCAGCGCCTTTGGTGTAGTAGCCATCCACAACCACAGCAACTGTCATCCGCTTAATGTTTCCCGAAGGTTTGTCTACGACTTGGACCTTCTTGGGAATAGCGTAGCTCGTGTTATTGGTACTTTTCTCAGTATTGCTCGACGCGAGGGGGATCTGAGGGTTCTGAGCCTCGGCCCCTGGTAGATTAGAGCGGCTTCCTGGAATTCCAACGGGATTGGGGCGACTACCCGAGATAGTCTCTTCGGTTTTCAGAGTTTGTCTGGGAACAGCTTTCTCGGAGTCGTAAGTTTCCTCTGTTGTGTTGACTCTTGAGGGATCGATTTCAGCAGTAACTTTGGCCCTGACCTTTCCAAAACCCACGACTGGGGTTAGGATTTCTTCAACTCGCTTCTCATACTCAGCTTCAATGGAGCGCTGTAGTTCAAGAAAGGAGCTACTCAAACTTGGAGCAGACTCATCCCCAGGCCGATGTAAAAAATTACCTTTCGTATCTACAATCGTGACTTGCCCCACTTTCAAACCTTCGACCGCACTTGCAACTAGATTTGCAATTCCGTTGACCTCAATTTTTGTTGGACTCATTCCGGGTTTTAGTTCCAGAATGACAGAAGCCTTTGGAGGTTCTTCCTCTTCCATGAATACCTTTTTGGGAGGAATGCTGATGTGGACCCTAGCAGTTTTTACAGATGCTAGTCTTTGAATAGAACGAGTAAGTTCCCCTTGAATCGCACGGATGTATTGAATTCTCTGAACGTAGCTCGACATCCCGATTGAGGTTGCGTCAAACTTTTCGAACCCTACAACATCTTGTCCCGGTAAACCCTCTTTGGCTAGCTCCATCCTCGCTTTGTAAACCTGTGATTGAGCCACAGAAATGGTGCGGGAGTCATCAGATACCCGATAAGCAATATTTTGTTCGCTCAGTTTTTTAGCAATGGCTTTTGCATCTTCTTGGTGAAGATCGGAATAAAGTACTTGCTGGGGATCGTGTTTCATCACGATCGTAGTCGCCATAACTCCAACGACTGCAAGGATAGCAGTTATTCCAAGGGCCATTTTCTTTTTTGGAGAAAGAGCGCCGTAAAAGCTTTTCATCTTTTCCAAAAGTTCATTAAGTCTTTCATTCATAATTTTCTTTCAAGCTAGCTGATTAATATCAAACCTGCATTCTCATGATTTCGTTATAGGCTTCCAATGCTCTGTTTCGAACCTGGACTAGCAACTTAAAAGAGGCCTCTGCTTTTTCCATGCTAATCATGGCTTCGTGCAGATTTTCATTTTTTCCTACCGCGAGGTCAGTTGCGAGCTTATCAGCAGTGGCTAAGGTGCGATTGACATCCTCGAAAGAATTTTTCAAATAGGCCGAAAATCCTTGGTCCGATTTATCCTGAGTTGAGCTGATTGTGGACTCTAAACCTTGAGTCAGAGCACTTTGCATGCTTTGGATAGAATTGATACTCATTTATTATTTCCTCCCTATCTCAAGAGCCTTACCCATCATGCCTTTAGCCACATTAATGGCTGTGACGTTGGCTTCGTAGGTTCGACTTGCATTCATAAGATTAACCATTTCTTCCATCGTATTGACGTTCGGATAAGCCACCATCCCTTCCTGATTAGCATCAGGATGATTGGGATCGTGAACCATTCGAGGGGCGTTCGGATCTGAAATTACATCGGTGACTTGCACGTGATGAAGTGGGGATTCGCCAAGCTGGCTCGCTAGAACGGATGCAAAATCTCTCGTAGGAGTTGCTTCGAACACAACATCTTTTCTTCGGTAAGGCCCCCCCTCTGGAGTACGTGTTGTCTGAGCATTGGCTAAATTGCTCGAAGTTACGTTCATTCGCATACGCTCAGCACTGAGTGCTGAAGCACTGACATCTAATGAATCAAAGAAATCACTCATTTCTCACCTTCCCCGATTGCATACTTTAAAAGAAGAAACTTTCTCGATAGAGCCTGGGTATTTGCCGAATATTTCACATCATTTTTATTCATGGCCGCCATCTCGCGGTCCATATCCACAGTATTAAGGTCTTGCCCAACCTCTGAGAAAGGTTCCTGAGATATTCGCCCCTCAACCGATTCGATATCATTTACCCCCGGAATGACTTCACTTTCGTCAACGGCTCGCTGAAGTTCTGCTTCAAAGTCAACGCGTCGAGCCTTGAAGAAAGGAGTCTCAGCGTTCGCAATGTTGTCTGCAATAATCGAGTGCCGCTGCAAATGCAGATCTAATGACTTAGTAATCGTATCTATTGTTTTATCAAAAAGTGGCATGGGATTTTTTTAAAAACAGCTAAAGAAATTTTAACGATTGACCGATATTAAGAATTTGCAATGCGCACGCCAACGAGTCTAGGCACAAAATTCAATCGCGACGCCGACTGTCTAGGCAAATAGCTCCATCTTTTAGGAACTTTTTTTCCCTTAAGTCAGTTCGTAAATTTTTAACTTGTTCCTAAGCGTCCTAACGCTAATTCCCAGCTCGTCTGCTGCCAGAGTTCTGTTGCCGTCCACATGATTCAAAATTGTAAGTATGTGTTGTTTTTCGAGATCCTCAAGCCTTATTGGTTTTTTCGAATTTTGTGTTGGCTTGGTCTCCTCAAGCCAAGAATCCAAATGTAAGCTTTCAATCCGATTCTCGTCACAAAGTAGGACAGCACGTTCAATCACATTTTGAAGTTCACGAATATTTCCAGGCCAATGATGTTTTTTAAGCTGTTCAATAGCCACACTTGAAAACCCCTTGATGTTCTTTTCCTGTCGAAAACTGCTTTGTCCAAGAAACTCAGTGGCTAAACTTTCAATAGCTTCGACTCTCCCTCTCAATGGGGGGCACTCTATTCGAATTACATTCAACCTATAAAAGAGGTCCTCACGAAAATTGCCTTCGGTGATTGAACTTTTGGGGTCCCTGTTGGTCGTTGAGATTACTCGGCAGTTGATGGGAACACAGTCTTTTCCACCCAAACGGTCAATCTCATTTTCCTGTAATACCCGTAAAAGTTTGGCCTGCAAATGGACAGACATTTCACTTACTTCGTCTAAAAGCAAGGTTCCACCTGAGGCCCGCTCAAACTTTCCGAGATGTTGTGCTACTGCACCCGTAAATGCTCCTCTCTCGTGGCCAAAAAGCTCGGACTCCATCAAACCATCCGGAACGGCCGCACAATTAATCGAAATAAAGGGTCCTTTTTTCCTCGAGCTTTCATTATGGATGTAACGGGCAATGAGCTCTTTTCCAGAGCCACTTTCTCCACACAAAAGAACCGGAGCTGAAGTCTTGGCTGCCCGTTTTGCTAGCTCGACAACTTCACTCATCGAACGATCCGCCACTACCATTCTTCTTTGACCTAAATGAATAATAATTGAAGACACTAGGGCGCCTCCATGAGATTGAGTTCACTTTTGGCGAGAGGTGCCCAAAAGGAGTCTTTAGAATCAACGACTTCCTGCCACTGTTTTTTTGCTAAATCTTTTTTCTTATCAACAGCCAAACAACGGGCAACTCTAAACTTACCTTCAATAGCACCACTAAACTCCGGATCCAGTTTCAAAGCCTCTGTGAGCAAGGAAATACACTTTTTTGTATTTTTCCTCTCAGACTGAACTTTTCCATTTAGGTATAAGAACGGGGCGAGTTTTTTAGGCTCGGGTTTTTCCTTGCGCGCCTGAACCAAAAGAGGCTCTACTTTATCCCATAGTTTTCCCTCACTCACCACACTGAGCAAGCTCTCCAAACCCCTCACCTTTGAATCTCTAGCAGAAAATTTTTGGATTTGGGACATTCCAACTTTGTAAGCATTGCTAAATTGCTTTATGGCTTGAAGAGATTGGACTCTAATTGCTGTTGCAGATTCTAGAAACTTAGATGACCTTACTGACTTTGCAGTTTCGTCGGCGAGCGCAAACTTTTTAACTGCAAAGTAGCCTTCACTCTTCTTAAGATTGAGAAAATCTCTCACTTCGGGAGCAACGCGTAAGTTAATCGACGCCATTTTTCTTTGAGACGATCCTTTTTTGAGCCATTGAGAGACCCCCTCAAAATCTTTCTTGTTGAGATAACACGCTACAAAAAGAGGGGAAAATTCATCTGTTACAAAATCAGCGAGTGTAATCTCGTTCTGTTCAAGCGAGTTAAAAAAAGCTTGTTGTTTATCAGCCTCGGACCTCATCATCACAGCGCTGAGTAGGTTTCCGACCTCCATCTTTAGTACAGCTGGCGGATCATTCTTGCTCCACAAGGGTGATTTCTTCCATCTTTCTAATATTTCAAACGCGTAATCCCACTTCTCTTTACCTATCAATTCTTTAAATCTTCGACTTACCATTTCCAAGTAAAGATCTTTGGCCTCCTTCTCATAAGTACTTCCCTTTATCCAAACTGAAAAGACGTCTTCAAAAGGGTTAAACAGGTCATCATTTCGTGCAGATTCTTTTTGGTTTTCTTCACCAAAAGACTCGTTCACACGTTGTCGAAGTATTTTTGTAAGTTTTGACGATACAAATTCGGATATTTGTAAGTTTTTCAATTCCTCAGGATTTGCTCTAGCAGTCTTTGACAAGTGCTCTAGCGCCCCCAATTGGCCCGCCTCCAACAAAGAAAAGCCTTTATTAAGGGATGCCAGATAGCGAAGTTTTGGATCATTTAAAGCAGCTATTTTTTCATCGATAACTGTGGTTCTACGTTCCTGCTCGGAGCGATTTTTCTGTGAGTAATCTAAGAGCATTCCTTCGATATAAGCATACTTAGCAATATCTGATTTGGGATTTCTATCGAAGGCTTGCAAATAAAGACCTATAGTTTCTTCGATGGGTGCCTTCAACCGAGCACTTATGTCAGCTATTCTTTTTGAGGCATAGGGTACACAGTCAGAGTCTGTGTGCTTGTGATTTAAATATTCAGAGAAAAAGAATCTAGCTGAGCGGTAATCCCCTTTTTGGTACTTTCCCTCGCCTAGATTATAAAGTGCCTCGGGATAAAAGCGCCTCATAATGTTCGACTCTTTTTCGTAGAGCAATTCTAATTTTTTCGTTGAGTCATTTGATTTTTTATCAGACTCTATTTCGATTAGACGCAAAGATGCTCCCGTAGTCAGCCTCGGACTATTACACTTTTGAAGAAGTGCGCTGAAGCTCTTTTTTGCAGCCTCTTTTTCATGGAGTAAAAAGTTGTTTTCCCCAATTCCAAATTGAAAGAAACAACTCAGAGGATGAAAGGGATTTTCGTCTTTGGCTTTCATGAACAAAGCTAGCGATTTTGTATACATTCCATTACTTAACCAAAAAGCGCCTACAGTCGCCTGAATGTTTGGAATGAGTTTTGACCGCGGATATAAGAGAAGTGTCTCACGAAGCGCTTTCTCGGCTTCAGGTAAAATGGGCGAATCTTTCTCATTAATACGATCGAAAAGACTTTCGACCCTTAAAAAAGCAACCGCTTCTCGAAGGGGGGAGTCTTCGAACACGCTAGAAAATTCATCAAAACCATGATCCAACTTTTCCCACTGGCCACGATGAAAAGTTTTTACGAGTTCGTTATACTCGGTACGACCAGGCAAGTCATTCGCTATGGTCGTAAATGTCTCTTTGGCCGTTTCTACCAATGTTTGGCTTTCACAACGTGGATGCTTGATATCAAAAACCTTCAACTGATTCCGCGCCACATCATTTGATGCAGCTATTCCCACGGAGGGAATAGAAGAACAGATTATGGGAAGGATAAGAAAAATGTTTCGGAGCATGACACGCTTCTTATGAGCAAACCTCGTGCCGAATTTCAAAACCTTTTGGAGCGAGAATTTTAAGGCCCCAGCCCCTCGACCGACTGCTCGTTTGGCATGCCGTCAAGTTTTTGTCGTACTTGGAAATTTTTGAGCGGTTTCTAGCCTATTTTTCTTTGAGGTTTTAATGCGAAATTCCGATAACTAAATATAACAAAACCTCAAAATTTTTCATGCAACTAAGGTCGATACAACAAAGCGTTAGAAACCTCTCGCTCTTTTTCGCTCTATTTATTTCGCTACTCCTCGCAAACTGCTCGCTCGTCGGGAGTTCAGGTCTAAAAAGGGCGTCCAATGTTTCTTTTTCTGTTCCGGCCCACTGGATAGAAACAGATTCCAACGGAGAAAGCGACCGAGCTTTCAAATTGGAGTCTGGGTCGACGGTCACTTTAACCAGTAGCTGCCAAAATGCGAGAAAAACAAGTTTAGAAAGTTTAACCAAAGATCTTCTCTTGGGTGCAAGAAAAATAAAAATAATCAAACAACAAAAACTCAACATTGCAAATGCAGAGGCTCTTTATTCTCACGTCAATGCGACAGTCGAAGGCCAAGCCTTTCAGCTGCTTTTTGTTGTTACCAAAAAAAATAGCTGTGTTTTTGATTTCAGTTTAGTGAGCCCAAAATCGATCCCACAGCATGAAATTTCAGAGTTTCTTGAGTTTGCAAAGAGCTTCAATTATGGACAAGGCTAAAAAATTTTTTTTTGTTGGTTTCGAGAACTCATGGGTCATTCTCAGAGAGTTTCTCGAGTTTTTGGGAGGAAGTGCAAACCTTCTCCACGCTTCCGTTTTAGCGCTCTTTCGCCGACCGTTCTATTTTCGCCTCCTCATCGAACAATGCTATATCCTCGGTGTTAAATCTTCCTCAATCGTTTTCATCACCGCCCTTTCCACTGGAATGGTGATGTCCTTACAGTTTGGTTTTGGTCTAGAAAGGTTCGGCGGCAAACTCTATGTACCCAAAGTGGTTGGACTTTCAATCATGCGAGAGCTGGGACCGGTGTTGAGTTGCCTTATGATTGCAGCTCGAGTCGGTGCAGGTATCGCTGCTGAACTGGGCTCCATGAATGTTACCCAACAAATCGATGCAATTCGCGCGCTGGGAACTGACCCTCTTAAAAGACTTGTTATTCCTCGACTACTTGCCCTATTGATCATGACTCCGCTTCTCACTGTCTTTGCAGATCTGGTTGGAATTTTTGGTGGCATGTTTATTTCAAACGCAGAACTCTTTATTCATCCAGATTTCTACTATCATGAAGCAATTCTTTCACTGAAGACCTCTGACTTCCTTGTCGGAATCATGAAGACAGCTCTTTTTGGATTATTGATCGCATTAACAGGTTGCTATTACGGCCTAAAAACAGAAGGCGGAACCCAAGGAGTAGGTCAAGCCACGACAAAATCGGTCGTCACTTCATCGCTTTTAATTGTGGTTTCAGATTTTGTGATGACAAAACTATTTTGGATATTTGAAAGAAAATAGACCATGAAAGAATCACCCACAAAAAGGCCTCTGATCGAGATTCGAGGAATTCACAAAAAATTTGGGCCCAAGACTGTTCACAAGGGTATTGATCTCGATGTTTATGAAGGTGAAGTTTTAGCCCTAATGGGCGGCAGTGGATGTGGGAAAAGCGTACTTCTTAGGATGATCGTGGGTCTTGAAAAACCAGACCGAGGAACTATTCAGTTTAATGGACACTCCATCGAAAAGCTTTCCGAGGAGGAGCTCGTTCCCGTCCGGAAGAAGATTGCATATGTTTTTCAGTATGGCGCTCTGTTTGACAGTTTCAGTGTGCGCGAAAACCTTGCATACCCCTTGAGAGAACACACCAATTTCTCAGAAAAAGAAATTGACCAAAAGGTTCTTACAACATTAGACCAATTAGGCCTCAAAGGGACCGAAAATCTTTATCCTTCGGGCTTAAGTGGAGGAATGCAGAGAAGAGTGGGTGTAGCTCGAAGTATTATCATGAATCCGGAAGTTGTTTTGTATGATGAGCCTACAACCGGTCTTGATCCTTTCAATACCGCGCAAATCTTAAAGATAATTTTAAAGCTTAAACAGCAGGGAACAACTTCGGTTTTGGTTACACACGATATGCACGCGATTTTCTCAGTCACTGATCGAGTTGCTTTTTTAAAAGACGGTCAGATTTTGGCACTAGGAACTGCAGAAGAGATCAAAAACAGTAAAATTAAGGAAGTCAGTAGCTTTATTCATGGGGAAGCATACTAATGGATAAAAAAGTAGCAAATAATGTCATTGTAGGTGTTTTCATATCCTTTGGGCTCATTACTTTTGTCTTTCTACTCTTTAATATCGGAGGAGGAAGCAGCCTGTTTTCTTCACAAATAAAACTTATTGGTCGCTTTCCACAAGTTAAAGGCTTGCATCAAGGATCGGAAGTATCTCTTTCGGGACTTCGGATCGGCGTCGTAAGAGACATCCGAATTTCTGCAGATGGAACAAAAGACCTTATTGTAGAGCTTACAATCTCAAAAAAGTATGCAAACTCCCTGCGAAAAAACTCAACTGCCATTATAAAAACACAAGGCGTACTGGGGGACAAATATGTTGAGATCTCAATTGGCTCTGAAGACTCCCCTCTTTTAAAGAGTGGAGACTCAATCTCCTCCGGCGAGCAATCGGACTTTATTACAAAAAGCGGGAACCTCGTCTCAGATGTTTCAAAGTATTTCGATAAAGAGGGAGAGATCACAGTATTGCTTCACAACTTAAATAAACTTTCTTCGAACTTGATAGAAATGACCTCTGAAGCTAAAACGAAGAATGGGCTACTTCACGAGCTTATTTATGGAGCTAGTGGGGCTCAGTTCAACAAGTCCACAGCTTCTCTGAGCAGCATACTTCACAAAATTGACCAAGGTGAAGGGACGATTGGTGCTTTGATTAATGATCCCTCGGTTTACGAAGATCTGAAATCCATGATGGGTGGAGCCAAACGCAGTACTGTGCTTAAGTACTTCATGAAACAGTTTATCGATTCTGGTGACAAAGAAGCAGAAAAAGAAGAGGAAAAACCAAAGAAAAAGTAATTTTTAAGCAGCGATTTTTAAACCTTTTCGCTTAAGCTTTTCTACTAGGGTTGTTCGGTTTAAGTTGAGTAAGTTGGCCGCTTTATTTTTATTTCCGTCCGTTTTCTGAAGGGCTTGAATAATCAGCTCATTTTCGAAATCGTTGACAGCCTCGTTGAAATCCACCCCTTCGTCGGGAAGTGATACGTTAGCAACATAACGATCAAGCCTAATCTTTTTGAAATGATGAGTAGGAAGATCCTTCATTTCAATGAGCCCCTCGTCTCGTTTTAGCACTACGACTCGCTCAATTAAGTTTTCTAATTCGCGAATGTTACCAGGCCACTGGTATTGCATGAGACATCTCATTGCCTCTTCGGAAATGCCTGTGATCTTTTTTAAATGTATATCAGCAAATTTGTCCATGAACGATTTGACTAGAAGAGGAATATCGCTCTTACGAGATCTCAAAGGTAGAATATAGATCGGAATCACATTGAGACGATAGAAAAGATCCTCACGAAATCTTTTGTCGGCAACAGCTTGTTCTAAATCTTGATTAGTCGCTGCAATGATTCTTGCCTCTAAGCGGAGACTATGAGGACTTCCCACCGGCTCGTAAACTTTGTTTTGAATCGCTCTTAGTATTTTGGCTTGAAGATCAAAGGATAGATCGCTTATTTCATCGAGAAATAAAGTGCCTGAACCAGCAATTTGAAAACGACCATTCCGATTTTGCGTGGCGCCCGTGAACGCGCCCTTCGTGTGTCCGAAAAGTTCGCTTTCAAGGAGATTTCCAGGAATAGCTCCACAGTTTACAGCTACCCAAGGCATTTTTTTCCTTGGGCTTAAATTATGAATAGCTCTGGCAACTACTTCCTTACCTGTTCCACTTTCGCCTGTGATGAGTACTGTGGAATCGGTATCCTTAATACTCATAATCAACTTAAAAATCTCCTGAATCTCAGGATGACGTCCTACAAACTGAGGAAATGGAAAATCAATTTTCTCGTCATGGTTTAAAGTTGGAACAATTCGCCCCAATGTTTCAGTGATATTGTCTATAAAAGTATGGGGCTCAGAGGTTTTGGCCCAGAAGTTCGAGGCCCCAGCTCTCATGCAAGAAACAATGAAAGAACTCTGGTTAACGGAACTTGCAATGATAATTCCCATCTCAGGTCGCTGGCTCTTGATTGAAAATATTTTTTCGATACCCTGAGAGCTCTCAGTTGACCAAATACACAAATGAAATAACTGCTTTTCAATTAAATTTCTGGCTTCGGTCTCATCGCTACAGGCAAAAACCCAAAAATTGTGGTTCTCAAGAAGCCCACGGTAAGTTGCTAGAAGCTCTGGGTTGGGCTCGTAAATGAGAATACGGTTCATTCCAAATCCTTTCGCCTAGTCAGCGAGAACAAGTGCCAAAAACCTGACAGTCAAAACCTTGGCTCTTATCGGAAAAACTAGCTCACACTGCACGTTAGCTTAAGCTCTTTCCGTAAGACCTCTTTTTTTTGGGATTAATAATCGATGAGTAACTAGTATTATTTTAGGAAAACTGAGAAGTTTTGTCAACGAATTGACAGTGGGAAATAAGTTTTTACGCGACTTGGTGAATCTTTTTCAATTGAGCAAACTCATAGATTTTTTTAGCTACAAAAATCTCAAACAACGCTTCATCTAACTTCCCTGACTTGACCTCTTCGTAAAGAATTTCAACAGCTTTCTCGATAGGTACCGAATCTTTGTACCATCTATCGCGAGCCGTCAGAGCATCGAAAATATCAGCAATGGTCATGATTTTCGATTGTAAGGGGATTTCATGAGACACTAGTTTTCTTGGATACCCCGTTCCATCCAGCTTCTCGTGGTGACAATACGCTATTTCAGTTAGGTTTTTGAAATCCCGCGTCCAAGGAATCATCTTCAAAAACTGATAAGTATGTTTCACATGCGATTCAATCTCTAATCGTTCGTCATCGGTAAGAGTGCCTTGGCTGATTGACAAGGCTTCGTATTCGTCGTCAGTCAATAAGGCAATTTTTTCTCCGTCAGGCAAAATCAATTGCTCTCTCCGTATTTTCTCCAGAGCCTCAACCGTTTCATGTTTCAAAACAGTGGGGTTGTTTGAGGTTTCGATAATTCTCCAGTATTCATCGAGTTCCTGAATTCTTTTTTCATAGTCAGTTTCGATGAGGTTTGGGTTGGTATTTCCACTGCGTATTTTTTTCTCGAGCGCATGAATTTTGATAGCGGCTTTACATATTTTAAGTCGCTCCGCGATTCCCTTGAGCTGCCAACTATGTAATTTCTTGGCTTTGGTTAAAATTTCTTCTCTTACTCCAATTTTCCCAAAGTCATGTAACATCGCCGCGTACTCAAGCTCTCTAATCTCTTCGTCACGAAATTTAACAAGCCGATAAGTCCCGACTTCACTCTCGGTTACAGCTCTTGCTAAACCGACCGACATTTTCGCTACTCGCTCCGAGTGACCACCAGTGCTGATATCTCGTGCTTCAATAGCTTTGACAGACGCACGAACAAAGCCCTCGAAAAGGCCGTGCACGTCCGCATAGAAAACAACATTTTCCATGCAAATTCCTACTTGGGTCGAAAAGGCCGTCCATAGAACTTCATCTTCAAAATCGAATTGGGTTTTACGTTGATTGGCTGTTTCACCCTGATCATTACGATAGACAAGTTGAAGAACGCCTTCGATTTCAGCTCGACTGTTTTTCAGGGGAATAGTGACAATCGAATCTACAGACTCAGTATTTGGATAGTCACAACTCGGATTATAACCACCGCGGCGAATACTTTTTACATTTTCAAAATGAAAGACAGCATGAATTTTTCCAGTCTGCACCACATGGCCACAAATACTATTTTCATCAACTACGACTCTCCTTCGATCAATAATAATATCTGAATGCAAATCGGTTGTGAGCCGTGGAACAAAATAGTTTTCTCCATCTTGTTCTTTCAAAACGTAGAGAGTCCCCGCAAAGCCCCCAGAAAACTCAACACCTTTCAGAAGAATTTTCTCAAAGAGTTTGTCAGCGTTTTTTTCCTCGGAAAGCTCTGTAAAAATACTATTTAATTTCTCAAGGGACTTGACTCCAATTTTACTAGTTCCACCCGCTGGGACGTTCTGAGCTCGGATGTTTTTCAACAAGAAATAGTCGAGATTTCCTTTCGCTTCTTTTTCGCTCATGATATCGACGACATGATTGGGTAGTCCTTGACGTTTAAGAAATTCTTTAGGATCTTTTGAAACGAGAAGCACTCCAAAAGCAAAGTGAGGGAAAGTCTCTTTCTTTAAATTCAATAACTGCAGACTACGGGTTAACTCATCTTCACCGACAACGAGCAAAAGTCTCAGTTGCTCAGAAACGGCTCTATCAGCACAGGCATTTAATTGATCAAGGGACTGAATCTTTGAGTGGATCCAATTGGATGGAGGGGAAACTTTCCTACACAGCTCACCCTCGCTGATTACACAAAATGTTTGACGCACCAAACCTTCTAAAGCTGTAGACATGATAAAGATCCTCACAGCTTTATCGGACGATATTCACGGCATCTATAAACAATTTTCAATAATAAGACAAACCCCGAAGCTTTCTTTACTTGTTTTTAAAACTCAGTCAAACTCATCACTTATCGATTTCACAATCTCGAAATATGGGTATTAAAAAACAAAGAGACTTGTTTGGAAGTGCTTTTATCGACCTTCTTCAACTGCTTTGCATTAATTTTATGTTTTGGGGTTGGCCTCTATTTTCCCAACCGTGGTTATCTAACCGATTTGCCCAGAATTGCGCCTCATGTCATTCTCCTGGTCGCTTTAATAAGCCGTTGGCCGAGAGACGTTGTACTTTATCTTGCCAAGGTTGCCACGTAAGTCCCAGTGGAGGAGGGATGAGAAGTGGTTATGGAAAATGGACCCAAGAGAGATGGTTAAGATCTTTTTTTGTAGATGGATTGATGACCAACAAACGAAAACCTGCCCCTTTTGAAAAACAGCCCTATTTTGACGAGCGTTTGGCTAAACTTGCCAAAAACAGAACCCCAATCGAAAATTTACAACCCAGCGATAAACGCCCCCCCCTACTCACCGTTCCTGACGAAGATATTAGAGAACGAGCTTTCAGCCGGAATCACGAATACTTTGATTCTACAGAAATCTCCAATGAAACTTATAAAAGTATAATTCCCGTAGGAGACCCCTATCAATTAGAGCGGATGTTCTATGTTTCAGGCGGAGCCGATTTTAGATACTTCATTATGGATCGCATCGATGGGCCAGTGACATCGGGGAAATCTTTCAAAGCTTTCCCAATGGCGGCTGATCTGTATTTAAGATTTAGGCCGATTCGAGAGTATATTAGTTTGGTGACTGAGGCTCGATTTCTCAATGGCCCCAACAATTCTCAGCTTGAGAAGTTTTTTACCAGTGAGAGCCAAGTTCGAAGCGCTTATCTTTTAAGTGACAACCTTCCCTACAATTCTTATGTGATGGCTGGTCTATACCGGCCTCTTTTCGGTTACTACACACCAAACCACACATCGCTTGCATCCACTATTTCTGGTTTAGGCGTCAGAAGTGTTTTTCTGGCCGCCTCTGTCGGTAGTTCACCGAATGTACCTTTTGTAAATTTACACCTCATAGGCCCCACTGCAGGTGGAGCAAACATTCACGGATTCGCTGCGAATGTTGGTGGACGCTTTGTAACTCTCGGGGCCTCACTAATGTTCTCTTATTGGAGAACAACAACTCAAACTGCAGGTATGGATTTAGTACGCTCGATGTACTCAGCCACGGGTGGATTACAATTAGGGCCGACTACCGCTAATGTCGAACTCCTTCATGTGAGCCAAGAATTTGCACCCGGTAGTCGAAACGCCGGCGATGTGTTTACAGTAGACACCCAAACCCGTCTATGGAGAGAAAATTATTTTCTTTTTAATTGGGCAAGGTCTAATGTCGCAAGGAGTCTACTTAAAGGAAGTGGAACTGAGTGGATGATCGGCTTAAAAAGCTATCTCATCGCAGGAACTGATTTCGAACTTCTTCTAATCGACCGAAAAGACACTGTTTTAAACATTGAATCTTCGACCAAAGACATCCAATTTCAAATCCATCTATTCTATTAAAGAGTCACTCAAAAGTTGGTATAGTATGTGGGTTTAGGAGATTCTTTTGCATGAAAATTCTTGAAGAAATCAAAAACAACGAGGCCACTCACGTGAAAGTCGCCATCACCGACATTGATGGAATTTTGCGAGGAAAATACATTTTAAAAGAGAAATTCTTCTCAGCTGTTGAGAGCTCTTTTGGTTTCTGTAACGTCATTTTTGGTTGGGACAGTACTGACGTCTGCTACGACAACTCAAAATACACTGGCTGGCACTCGGGCTATCCCGACGCTGAAGCCAAGCTTGATCTTTCAACCTATCGAACCATTCCGTGGGATAAAAACACCCCTTTCTTCCTTGGAGATTTCGAAGATGGCAAAGGCAACCCTCTTGAGATTTGCCCTAGGCAGACCCTAAAGAGGATGACCAAAAAACTTCATTCGGCAGGCTATACTGCGAAAATGGGAGTCGAGTACGAATGGTTTAATTTCAAAGAAACTCCTCAGAGCTGGGCTCAAAAAAAATATGTGGCTCCTGAGCCCATCACACCAGGAATGTTTGGTTACTCACTTTTAAGATCGTCTCTGAACCAGCCTTTTTTTGATGCGCTTTTAAAAGAACTCAGCCAATTTCGTGTTCCCTTGGAGGGGCTTCATACGGAAACGGGCCCTGGAGTTCTTGAAGCAGCCATTCTTTATTCGGATCCTCTCGAAGCTGCCGACCGCGGGGTACTTTTTAAAACTGCTGCTAAAGAGATTGGTTACCGTTTTGGTATTATGCCGAGCTTTATGGCGAAGTGGAGTGAAGCTCTTCCGGGTTGTAGTGGGCATGTTCATCAAAGTTTGTGGAATAAAGAAGAGACCACCAACCTTTTCTTTGATGCAAAAGATCCCCATAAAATGTCCTCACTCTTTAAGAGCTACTTAGCAGGACAACTCCATTGTCTTCCAGAGCTTTTGCCCTTCTTCGCGCCTACGGTGAATAGCTACAAACGTTTAGTGGATGGCTACTGGGCGCCTACCAAATCAACTTGGGGAATAGATAATCGAACAACCGCTTTTCGAGTGATTCCGGGAAATGCAAAATCTACCCGCTTAGAGGCAAGAGTTACCGGAAGTGATATTAATCCCTATGTCGCTCTCTCTGCATTGCTCGCAGCTGGACTCTACGGGATTGAAAAAAATCTTACTCTCTCTGCAAAACCGATCGTGGGGAGTGCCTATTTAGATAAAACCACGGAACGACTTCCCAGAAATCTCCAAGAATCTACTCAGAAACTCTCTGATTCCAAACTTGCTAGAGATCTTTTAGGTGAAGTTTTTGTAGATCATTTTGTTAAAACTCGAGAATGGGAATGGAGACAGTTCCAAGACTCTGTCACCCATTGGGAACTAAAAAGGTACTTTGAAATCATATGAACATACCTAAAACTAAATTTAGTTTTCCAACCACTATTTATTTCGGCTCCGGCGTGCGGCACGATGTCGCGGATAGTTTTGTTAAACAAAAACTTAAAAAACCTTTGATTGTGACCGATCGAGGTATCGCTTCCCTTCCCTTTTTTAAAGAGTTTGTAGGGCAATTAAAAACCAAGGGGCTCGATGTCGCAGTTTTTTCGGAAATCTCCGGTAATCCGGTTAAATCCCAAGTTTTAAAAGGAGTGGAGGCTTATCAAGCTCATGGAGCTGACTCTTTCATTGGGATGGGCGGTGGAGCGGCTCTCGACGTAACCAAAGCCATTGCTCTTCTTATTCACCACTCGGGTGATCTTTTTGACTATGAAGATGAAAAGCCGGGTGCAAGACCTATCAATCAACCTATCCCTTTTTGGGTAGCTCTACCTACAACTTCAGGCACAGGAAGTGAAGTGGGAAGAAGTACAGTCATCTCAGACGACACAACTCACATTAAAAAGATCATTTTCTCGCCCTCACTTTTAGCAAAAGAGGTTTTTGCCGATCCCGAGCTCACTGTAGCTCTTCCTCCTGCTGTTACTGCAGCGACTGGTATGGATGCTTTTACCCATTGTGTAGAGGCCTATTTAGCTAGAGGCTATCACCCCATTTGTGATGGAATAGCACTTGAGGGGATTCGACTTTCTACCCAGTATTTAACAAGGGCTGTCAAAAACTCCAATGATCTTGAAGCGAGATCTCAAATGATGATGGCTTCCATGATGGGGGCGATTGCTTTTCAAAAAGGATTGGGACTCACCCACTCCTGTGCTCATGCTTTATCAACAGTAGCTGACCTCCACCATGGACTTGCTAATGGGCTTATGATCGACTTCGCACTAGCATTTAATATTTCCGCAGTTCCCGAACGGTTTAAAACGATCTCGGAAACGATCGGTATCAAACCATCTACTGGAGAAGAGTTCATATCTTGGCTAAAAATATGGAAAAGGGAATTGGGAATTCCTGCAACATTAAGGGAATCAAAAATAAAAAAAGAGCAACTGACAACTCTTTCAAAGCTCGCTTTCCAAGATTCTTGTCATCAAAACAACCCAAGACGTTGCACTGAAAAAGACTTTGAACAGATTTTTCAGGAGGCCTATTGATGTCCCTCCTTAGGATTGGATTTTCAGCCTGTTTTTTTCATGCAGATCCCCAACGAAACCTTTTTAAAGGCAAAACTCTTCTCTATATGGAAGAGTCTATCGCCCACTGGATCTTTACCGAAAGGGCCCTTGGGTTTCTGATTCCTACTGTTCACCCTAACTCTTCGGTCACTCTAAAAGATATCGTCTCTGATTTAGACGGTCTTGTTCTTCAAGGCGGATCTGATGTTTCTCCCAAAAACTATGGGGAAACGCCTTTAAAACCCGAGTGGGCTGGAGACTATGTGAGAGACCAATACGAAATTGCGCTAGTCAAAGAATGTGTTCGACAGCACAAGCCAGTTTTAGGCATTTGCCGAGGAGCGCAGCTTTTAAATGTCGCTTTTGGTGGAAGCCTTTACCAAGATATCAACACTCAAGTGCCCCAATCAAAAACACATCGACATTGGGAAACCTACGACCAGAACTTTCATGAAGTGGAGTTTCAAAAGGGCTCACTCTTGGAGCAGACTTTCAAAAAAACGAAGGCCAAAGTGAACTCTATTCATCACCAAGCTATAAAGACTTTAGGAGAGGGGCTTCTCATCGAAGCGATTTCAAAAGAAGACAACATTATTGAGGCTATCAAGCTTGAAGGCGAGCCATTCGTTTATGCTTTTCAGTGGCACCCTGAGTTTCATGATCCCAAAGATAAAACACTTCTCGACTGTAGCCCCATTTTAAAACAGTTTTTAACGACGGCTCAAAAACGACGGGAAAGAGACTAATGGAAATCTACAATCCAGCCAATGATCGCCATTTAATTACTCTGGAAGAGGACACCAAAGAATCGATTCAAAAGAAATTTGATCGTGCAAAAGCGGCTCTCACAAGTTGGTCACAAACACCTATCGAGACAAGAATCGAAGCGATTCAAAAATTCAAAGCTTTAGTTGAACAGGAAAAGCCAACTCTCGCTGAGATTTTAACGAACGAAACAGGCAAACCTATCACTCAATCGAAGAATGAATTAAATGGGCTGATAGGAAGAATCGATTTTTTTCTGAATGAAGCTGCCAATATTTTGAAAGAGGAGGTCGTATCTGAAAAAGGGGCTGCGATTGAAGAGAAGATTACGAAAGAGCCCTTGGGAGTCATTGCTAATATCTCTGCCTGGAACTACCCCTATTTTGTGGGGTCCAATGTTTTTATCCCCGCTTTACTCACGGGAAACACGGTTCTCTACAAGCCTTCAGAATATGCGACCTGCACAGGAACAGCTATCAATCAACTTTTGCACGATGCCGGAATCCCAGAGGATGTCTTTGTTATGGTTCGTGGAAAGGGAAATGTAGGAGAAGAGATTTTAAAACTTCCTGTCGATGGAATTTTTTTCACAGGTTCCTATGCGACGGGGCAGAAGATTAATACTCAAGTGGCTTCACGCTTAATCAAAGTGCAGTTGGAATTGGGGGGTAAAGATCCTGTTTACGTTTGTGAAGATGTCGACATCAAAAAAGCAGCTGCGAGCCTCGCAGATGGCGCTTTTTACAATAATGGCCAAAGCTGCTGTAGTGTGGAAAGGATTTATCTTCATGAGAAGATTTTCGATGGTTTCTTGGAAGCTTTTACAAATGAAGTGAAAAATTTTGTCATTGGTGATCCTATTCGAGAAAATACTTACATCGGCCCATTAACAAGAGCACAACAAATAGAGGTTTTAGAAAAGCAAGTTAAAGATGCGACCGATAAAGGGGCTAAAGTGCTTCTCGGTGGGAAGAAAATTTCTCGGGGTGGAAACTATTTTGAGCCTACTGTATTAACCGATGTGAATCATGAAATGCTCGTCATGAGAGAGGAATCCTTTGGACCTATCATTGGGATTCAAAAAGTGTCTCGCGATGAAGAAGCTATTAAGCTCATGAATGATACCGAGTATGGGCTCACTGCGGGAGTCTATACTCAAGAGGAAAAACGGGCTGAAAGCATTTTAAAAGAGATCAATGCAGGAACGGTCTATTGGAACTGCTGCGACCGCGTAAGCCCAGCCCTCCCTTGGGCCGGCCGGGGCCATTCGGGGATGGGTTGTACATTATCTCACTACGGCATTGAGACTTTTCTCAGGCTCAAAGCGTGGCATGGGAAGAAGGTTCTCTAGCGCCAATTCCAGTTTTGTTTTTTTAGACTCTGGGTCGATAGATTTGCCAGCCCAAGCCTCACTAAAAACTACCATTCCTTTACTATCGATGAGAAATAAACTGTTTGGAAATTTTCCGAATTGATTCCAAAACGGATTTTCTATTTCATCGATGAGAATTTTCTCATTTTTGAGCTGAAACCGCTCCGCCATGGCCTTGGCATTTAAAACTCGCTGTTCATAGCTGGGTGGTTGTCTCACCAAAATTCTCTCGTTGAGATTTACAGCTAAAGTCCACTGGCCGCTGCCATTTTCAGTGTACGGTGATGGATCTAAAGCTGGGTGCGCTTCTAAAGTGTAAATTATAAAAACTTTGATCTTAGCTCCATACTGCGCTTGTATAGCTTCGATCTGCTTTATCATCGTTCGATAGATGGGGCAGGAAATCGACCCTGAAATAAGAAGTAGGGGTGTCTCCCCGTTAAAACTGCTAATTGACACAACCTCTCCTTTTAAGTTTTTCAAACTTAGAGCGGGCACTATTTCGCTAGCCATAGGCTCAATCGTTGGGGGATTCGAAATACTGGCGTAGTAGCTTGATGGACCCACGTCTTTTTTGAGATCAACCTCTGCCGGATCTACTTGAACGAGCGGGTCCAGAGCTGCGTAAAGAAAGCGGCTAATGACGAAGAAAGCCAAATAGGTAGAACTAATTTTCATTTATAAATCCTAGTGAAAATGCAAACAAGCGGTCAAATAAAAAACCCCCCTCAGTCTTCTTTTGACCGAGGAGGGTTTGAAATTAAATTCAATCTGCTCTAACGAGCAAAGCTAGCATTATAACAACCTGCTGGACTGTTGTTATTAAATGAATATTTGGTATCGCAGGCTGCTATTTCCGCGCTGATTGCTGCCATGGCAGCTGCCATGTCGATTGTTTCAACAGTTTGCCCAGTGGTGTCACAGTTCCAGATTTCAGACCCTACAAAGTCAGGTGGTGTGATAGCTTCTGCTGTAGGCAGTGTTGCTGAGCTAACGACACTATAATACGTTCCATCTGAAGCTGGTGTTAAAGAAGTTTGATCACTCCCTTGCCAGCTCTTGGTGTCAGTGAAGGACCCTCCCCCACCACCGCCAAAAGTGAAGGAGTACTTTGCAGATCCATCTCCAAGCGCAGCTGTAGTTAAATTGGCTAGATTTACCCCTGCCACTTTAGAGTATATTTGGCCTGTTTGACTGTCGCCGTTATTATCACCATCAAAGTAACCACTCAATACGAAGTTGTCCGTTCCTTGAGTTAAACTAAGTTGTTGATTGTGTTCGTAAGTGCTCGCACTAAACGTTCCGGTGAAGCTACCCGTGTTGGTAATCGTTTTTGAAGTCCAACTGCCAGAGGAATTGAAGTTTCCAGTCGCTACTGTTCGCTGAGATCCCGAATAACTATCTCCTCCATCATTCCCCGAAAACTTTCCAACAGAGGTAACAGTCGCTACTCCACCAGTGAGAGAAGTTGCAACATACTCGGACTGATTGATTGCTCTCTTTCCTCGAGTTGTTTCACACATCCACATCTTAAAGTCGGTGATGGAATTACCAGTTTTTGTGATGTTAAATTTAATGGTCATATCGCCTGCAGGCCTAGTTTTCGAGCCAACCGACCGAGGACCCATCCCACTTAAGAGATAATACTTGTTGCTGCCGTCATAGGAGGCTGTAAAGTAGCCAGCGGCTTCCATAGCGCCCACGTAGCATAAAATTTTATCCGGACTAGAAGCATCTGAAAGTAACCGCATAATCATTTCGCCTGTTTGGCACATGGGACGACTTTTTGTGCCATCCCAACCGGTAGTCCATGTGCTAAGCGTTTTCGATCTATCAACCTCAGTCAATGGATTGGCTCTCGAAGCGGTAACCGGCCCCGTTGCCGCGGGAAGACCTGCAAGAGAAGTTATACTCGGGGTTGAACTCGTACTATCCGAACTACATGCCGTAAATAACGCCCCAGCTGCTGAAACAACAGCTAAAGCAATTATAGAATGACGCTTCATTATTCCTCCTAAAAGGTGTTTTTAATGTGTAAGGATTTACAAACAGAAAAGTTCTTTGAAGTTTTTATTTTACATCAAGATCCTAGTTGATTAAGCGCATAACTTTACCAATCCAATCAGCTTTTTGAGGAACACGGGAAAGTCTTGCATTATCGAATCTTTATGACTACCTTGTCCCCCTGAATTAGACCTTGAGTCAGGGAGAATAAAATGGGACCGATTTCACAGTTTATCGAAAAGAACTTCTTACACTTTAACGCTGCAGCGTTAGTGGATGCTGCAAAGGCGTATAAAAAGCACGTTGAAGCCGGAAAGCCCATGTTTGTGACCCTTGCTGGCGCGATGAGTTCTGCGGAACTGGGCATTTCTCTAGCTGAGATGATTCGCCAAAATAAAGTCCACGCTATTACTTGCACTGGGGCTAACCTCGAAGAGGACGTTTTTAACTTAGTTGCTCACAACCACTACAAAAGAATTCCCAACTACCGAGATCTCACTCCTCAAGACGAAATGGAACTTCTAAGTCACCATCTAAATCGCGTAACTGATACTTGCATCCCTGAAGAAGAGGCTATTCGTCGTATCGAAGGGGCCATCATGGATGAATGGGTTGCAGCTAGTGAAAAAAATGAATCCTACTTCCCCCATGAGTTCTTCTACCGAGTTCTTCGAAGTGGAAAATTGAAACAGTATTACCAAATCGATCCCAAAAACAGCTGGCTACTTGCCGCTTGTGAGAAAAACCTTCCTATCTTTGTTCCTGGTTGGGAAGATTCCACGCTTGGAAATATTTTTACTGCCCGTTGCATCGAAGGAAAGATCACCACGAAAGCTCTCAAAGGTGGCATCGAGTACATGATGTCTCTTTGCAAATGGTACGAAGAGACTTGCCGTAAAACTCCCATTGGCTTTTTTCAAATCGGTGGCGGAATTGCCGGAGACTTCCCGATCTGTGTAGTCCCCATGTTGAACCAAGACCTTATTAAAGATGTTCCTGTATGGAACTACTTCTGTCAGATCAGTGATTCCACAACCAGCTATGGCTCTTACTCAGGTGCCGTTCCTAATGAAAAGATCACTTGGGGTAAGCTTGATGCCGAAACTCCTAAGTTCATCATCGAGTCAGATGCGACTATCGTGGCCCCGCTGATGTTTGCTTATATCTTGGGACACTAGTGACCGCTTCTCTGGAAGTTAAAAATTTAACAAAAAGCTATCAACGAAAGGGGCATCCCCCTTTCGTCGCTGTGAGTGACCTCTCTTTCGAACTCCGACTCGGGGAGATCTTTGGCCTCTTGGGTCCCAATGGCGCCGGTAAATCGACAACTATTAATTGCCTCACAGGATTTTATCCTCCCACCAATGGGGAGGTCTTGATTGAAGGCTTTAATATCCATCGAGAACCTAAAAAAGCAAAACAGCACTTAGGGGTTTGCTCACAAGAAGACACTCTCGACACCGACTTCGATGTCCTAGACCAAATGATCCGCTATGGCACTTTCTATCGAATAGATCATTTTGAGATCGTAAAAAGGGCTCGGATTTTATTAGAAACTTTGGGCCTCATGGAAAAAAGTAATGAGCTTATTGAAAATTTATCTGGAGGCATGCGACGAAAACTCCAAGTAGCTCGAGCTCTCATTTCAAATCCCAAAGTTTTAGTCCTCGATGAACCTACGACAGGACTTGATCCCGATGCCAGAAGAACTCTTTGGCAGCTTTTAACAGAAAATCGAAAACAGGGGATGGCGACACTTCTCTCCACTCACTACATGGAAGAAGCTGAGCGACTTTGTGACCGCATTGCTATTCTTTTTGAAGGGAAAGTTTTAGATCTCGATTCCCCTGAAAATCTTATTAAAAAATATATCGGCACTGAGATTATCGAAGAGGAAATTCGCCCAGGAGTCATTTGGAAAAGAAATCCTAATCTCGAAGATGTCTTTTTAAAACTCACAGGGAAATCTCTTTCAAGTGGAGATTCCGAATGAGACCCCTGTGGGCGAAATTTGAAGAAGCTTTTTGGCCTATCCGCTGTGTGTGGCTCAGATATCTGCACGTTTACTTAAAAAATTGGGTCTATGGTCTTGTCACCACATTTGTCGAACCCCTGCTCTATTTAGTCTCTTTTGGTTATGGGCTTGGAAGTATGATTGGATCGGTCGAAGCCAATGGGATTTCAGTGAGCTATCGACAATTTGTTTTTGCGGGCTTTGTCGCTCAAAGCTGTTTATTTCAAGGCTTCTTTGAAGCAGCGTATGGCTCATTCGTCCGCATGTACTATCAAAAAATATTTAAAGCGATGGCTTCGACTCCCATCACTTTGTCCGAAGTTCTTTGGGGAGAACTCCTCTGGGATGCCACCAAAGGCACTCTGTCAGCCTGTGCTATTTTACTTTTAGGGAGTCTTTCGGGGGATCTTTCACCGTGGGGGAGTTTAATGGCTGTCCCTCTCTGTTTCTTAGGGGCCCTCCTCTTTTCAAGTTTAGGACTCTGGATGGCTGCGCTTTCTCAGACGATCGAACAGATCTCCTATCCTCAATACCTTCTGGTTTTCCCCATGTTTCTTTTCTGCGGAGTTTACTTCCCGCTTGAAACTCTGCCTGAAACTTTGCAAACCCTAGCCTCTTTCCTTCCTCTGACAGCACTGTTGTCCTTGATTCGATGGCTCACTTTAGACTTCCCGTTTCAAATACAGGCTCTAGCGGTCTTTATTTTCTGGCTCGTCCTCATGGTCTTTATCAGCCGCGACACTATGTCCCGAAGACTTGTGAAATAGCCCCTTCTTCCAAAGTTTCCATGTTAAAATAAAGTAAATTCATGGCGACTCCACACAAAATTCTTCTCATCTTTGGAACTAGACCCGAAGCCATCAAAATGGCTCCGGTCTTTTCAGCTCTCAAAGAGCGTTCCGATCTTTTCGATGTCAAAATCTGTGTGACCGGTCAGCACCGTGAAATGTTAGACCAAGTCATGTCTCTCTTTGGAATGAAAGCAGATTACGATCTCAATATCATGACTCAAGGGCAAGATGTCACCGATATCACTTCCAAAGTTTTAGTGAGCTTGAGAGATGTTTTTAGAAGTGAAGAGCCCAGTCGGGTTTTGGTTCATGGGGATACGACGACTACTTTGGCCGCAAGCCTTGCCGCTTTTTACTCAAAAGTTCCTGTCGCCCATGTAGAAGCGGGTCTTAGAACGGGAAATTTCTTTGCCCCTTGGCCCGAGGAGATGAATCGCCATGTGACAACTGTGCTAGCCGACTTGCACTTTGCACCAACCGAATCGGCTAAAAAAAATCTTCTCAAAGAAAATATTTCCCCAGCGCAAATTTTTGTCACTGGAAATACAGTCATTGATGCGCTCTATAGCGTCGTTCAAAAGACCACAACCTCCGGCCCTTTAAAGAAATCACTGGAAGATTGCTTTTCATTTCTAAAAAAAGATAAAAAACTCATTCTCGTCACTGGCCATCGAAGAGAAAACTTTGGACAGGGTTTCGAAAATTTCTGCAACGCTATTTTGACAATCTTAAGAGAAAACCAAGACGCGGAAGTTTGCTATCCAGTTCACTTAAACCCCAATGTTAAAGAACCTGTGAATCGCATCTTAAAAAATGCCGGAAAAGATCTCGCTTCAAGAGTACATCTCATCGACCCACTCGAATATGTTCCTTTTGTTTATATGATGAATCGAGCTCACTTCATTTTGACCGACTCAGGTGGAGTTCAAGAAGAAGGGCCCGCTTTGGGAAAACCGGTCTTGGTTTCAAGAGAAGTCACCGAGCGTCCCGAAGCTCTAGTCAACGATGCTGTGAAATTGGTCGGAACCGACCTTAAAAAGATAGTTCAAGAATCCAATACTCTTCTTAGAAACTCTTCGGAATATCAACGACGCAGTCAAAAAGCGAGCCCTTATGGCGACGGCCATGCAGCTGAAAGAATCACGAAAGTCCTCGCCGCTGAGGCCTTAGCTTCAACAGTAGAAGCAGCTTAAAAGGTGTCAGTCACCTTTCAAGCTTATTGGGAGACTGACACCTTTTCCCTCGGAGCGGTCTCTAGAATTTTGACAACTGCCTTCACCCATTCAGGTTCAGCATTTAAAGAAGGAATCAGGGTTAGTTTTTCTCCCCCATGTTGTTGAAACTCTTCTTCCCCTCGTACACTCACTTCTTCCAAGGTCTCTAAACAGTCAGCAACAAAAGAAGGACATAAAACGACAACTTTATTCACCCCTTGTTTGGGGAGTTCTCGGTAAAGCTCGTCACTATAGGGCTTAATCCAAGGGGTTCTGCCAAGCCGAGATTGAAAGGCCACTCGATACTTGTTCTCAGGAATTTTCAATTTCTCGGCCACTTTTCTCGCCGTGTAATAACATTGAGCCCGATAGCAATCAGCATTAGCTTCAACGATATTAAGAGAGCAATCCTTAGCGGTTAAGCAATAGCTTCCTGTTTTGTCGGTTTTCTTAACCTGCCTCTCAGGGATTCCGTGAAAGCTAAAGATAGCCATGTCGTACTTTTCACTTTCCAAATATTTCTGGCTAACTTTGGCAACCGCATCTAAGTAGGGCTCTTCAGAGTAAAAAGCTTTTACAGACTCAACAGGAACAGTTCGTCTGAGTTTTCTCATTACATTTTGAACTGCAATGATTGAGGACTTAGTCGCAGCCAGCGAATACTGTGGATACAGCGGGCAAACCACAATCTTAGTCACATGTTTTCTTAAAAGAGACTCAACTCCTTTGGCGATCGAGGGAGAACCGTACCGCATGGCCATCTCAACTTCAGCTTTTCCATGAAGCTGCTTTTTAACCTCTTCAGTCAAAGCTTTCGTATAAAAATAGAGTGGAGATCCATCTTCGGTCCAGATCGTTTTGTATTGAGCCGACGACTGGTGAGGCCTGTCTTTGAGAATCAATAATTTTACGAGGATCCAGCGAATGGGATAGGGAATATCAATGACTTCAGGATCCATCAAAAACTCATCCAAATAGGTCCTGACATCTTCAGGATGGGGGCTATCTGGCGTTCCCAAGTTAATCAATAAGTAGCCAATTTTATCCTTATTCATTTGTCATCACCTTAGCGGAACTGTTAGAAAAAGAGTAGATGAAAAGCAAGGCCTTAACTCACGAAATCGTAAAAGAAGCTGATATTTTAAAGGAACTAACCCAGCTTTTAAACCATACGTTAGAAACTGAAGGCCAGGTTTTGTGGGCCAAGTTATTTCAGGAAAAAACGGCCCATGATGGCCCCACCAATCAGATTGCAGTCTCTTTTGAAGAGGCCAAATTGGCTCTAGGGGGGCTACTCAAAGAAGTTGCCAAGAAACCTATCAAAGGGAAATTGAATGTAGCATTAAAGCTCGGAGTTCAAAGTACCGCTCTTTTCTCTTCTGCTTTTCTAGGTCTTATTCTTCCTCAAAACGACGTGATCCTTTTCAAAAAGGACCAAAAACAAGATGCCATCACGCTAGAGCGAGCTTCACTGTTTATCTCTGAGCTTTTCTTAGATTGGATGGATGCCATTTTATCGAGGGCTGAGGAAAACTCCACAACCATTGAGAACTTAGCCATCCGCTTGGAGCTAAAAAACCATTTGGAACTCACTCGAAAGCTCACCCAAAACGCAAAAGCGGGTTTAAAGAGGGGGTCAAACCTGAGAAATCGAACGACTCAAGCTTTGTATAAAATATTTAAGACCCAACGAAAAGAGATTCGAATTCCTATGGAAAGCCGAGCATTTCTTGCTTTGGAAGGATTCTTAAATCAAACTCTCAAAACGAAATGAACACTTCAACAAAACCTTGGATGTTATACGGAGCCAATGGCTTTACTGGAGCCCTCATTGCCCGAGAGGCTCAAAAAAGAGAAATGGCAGTTGTTCTCGCAGGAAGAAGTGAAGAGAAGATCATTCCTTTAGCAAAGGAACTCAACTTTCCCTACGAGATTTTTTCTCTGGAATCAGTCGAAACAATCAAAGAAAAAATAGGTCAGTGTAGTTTAGTGCTGCTCTGTGCAGGCCCTTTTTCTAAAACCAGCGAAAATATGGTTCAGGCTTGCTTAGAACTAGGCATACATTATTTAGACATCACTGGAGAGATTGCAGTTCTAGAAAGGGTTTTATCTCTCGATTCCCAAGCAAAGAAAAGCGGTTCAGTGCTTATCCCAGGGGTGGGGTTTGATGTTGTCCCCTCAGACTGTTTGGCAAAAATTTTGAGTGAAAAGCTTCCCGAGGCTCAGGAACTCAATCTTGCCTTTACAGGAGAAGCTACTTTAAGCGCTGGAACTTCAAAAACGATGCTCGAAAACATTCCCATGGGGAGCAAAATAAGGAAAAATGGAAAAATAATTTCTGTTCCCCTTTTCTCTATTTTTAAAAACATCCCGATTCTCTCAAATAAGCCCCTTTCCTGCTCCACAATTCCGTGGGGTGATGTGGCCTCTGCTTTTTACTCGACTCACATACCAAATATTGCAGTTTACGGGCCCGCTTTTCAATGGACTCGCTGGCTTAAAACACCAATGCAACTTCTCAGTCCAGTTCTCGCCCACAATCAGGTTCAAAACCTTTTTAAGAGACAAATTGAAAAGAAGGTCAAAGGCCCTAGCGAAGAAGAACAAATGACTTCGAAAATGTATTTGTGGGGCCAAGTAAGAAAAGGTAGAGAAACAATCCATGGAAGATTAGTCGTTCCCGAAGGTTATCGATTCACGATGCTTACGGCTTTGAGATCTGTCGAAAAAGTACTTTCGGGAGGAATTAAACCAGGTAGCTACACACCCTCTATGGCCTTTGGCGGTCAATTTATTAAAGAGTTTCCCGAAGTTTATTTAAAATTAGGCGATTCATAAGATGAACAATTTATTCTTTTTCTTTTTGTTCGGCCTGTCACACATCGCTCTTGCTCGAGCAAGAGACTTAGGCATTCCCCTTGCCGGAAAAACCGGAGGACTCAATGCGATCACCGATCTCAAAGGTGTCGAAGTGGGTCATGTCACTCTCATTTCAGCGGCTTGGTTTTCACTGAATGGAAATGGCGAACTAACTGGAACTGCATGGATTGAAGAGACCGGATTTTTAGATGGCCCCATCGTTCTCACGAACACTAACAGTGTGGGAATTGCGCGAGATGCAGTTCAGAAGTGGGCTTTGACCCACTTATCAGCCCAAAACCCAACTGAAGATCCAGCATCTTTACCTGTCGTAGGAGAAACTTGGGATGGTCGTCTTAATGATATTCGGGGCAACCATGTCACAAGAGATCATGTCTTTGAAGCTTTAAAATCGGCCAAAAGCGGCCCAGTCCTTGAGGGAAATGTCGGCGGTGGCACTGGAATGGTTTCATTCGGTTATAAATCAGGAATTGGAACGAGTTCTAGAGAAGTTAAGATACCTGATCCCTTTGAGTGGACCTAGAAAGGGCTGGTCCGATGCCATTTGTTAGGTGGGTCGAGTACCTATAGAGGACCAAATGCATTGATCTTTATTGGGGCCTAAAGGAGTTTCATTTTAAATTCAACTAAACATCAAACGGCCTAAAAATTCCGCACCGTTGGCTCGGCCGACTGGCTGTTTGAACCCTTTCTAGGTCCACTCAAAGGGTGCAGGTAAGAAGTTAAGATTGGCAGAGAAGTTTATACACTTGGAGCTTTGGTACAGTCCAATTTTGGTAGCCGAGAAGAACTCACTATTTCAGGAACTTTTTAGAGCTACTGTCGAATCGACTGAAGAGGCTATTCTCAATGCTTTGGTGGCTGCTGAAACGATGGTGGGGATTAATAGGAACAGGGTTGAAGCTATATCCAAAGACAAGCTTCAGGCCCTGTTTCGAAATCGTTAATCTACAATCCTGTACTTCTCAAACCGATTATGCCGCAACTCACCCCATGCTTGACCTACTTCTCGACTTTTCTCAATCTGTTCGGCGGCTTTGTAACCCATATCGAAACATTGGTCGGAGTTGTTGTAGTTGAAATCTCCCAAACGGCCCGCAAAGAGAATATTGCTCATTTCTCTCTCAAGCTCTCTGATTTTCTCAACTCTCTCTTGGTAGCCGATTCGATAAACAGGATAAAAGTTTCTAAACCGCTTGGAGAAGTTTTTTACGACCTGTTCGCGTTTGAAGAGTTTTAAGGGTTTTAACTGATCCATTAAAAGCTCATTCAATTGCTGATCATCCATGGTCCACGTCGGATCCAAATCATCGCAAGTAAAGTCGACCATAAGAGCGGTATGACCAAGTGGTGCTGTATAGGGGCTAAATTTGGTCATTTCGCTCAGTCTTCCAAAACGGAACTTAGCTTCCGGATAAAACACCCACATCGCCGGAAGAACTGGCTGAGACTTTAAGAGATAGTAGTACACAATCGTATGCCGGAAAGAAACAAACCGACAGGCCTGTCGAATGCTTGCAGGTAGACTTGGGATAAGATCTGCAATCGCCTGCATCGGTATTGTATAAACGACATCATCACAGGAAAGATTTTGTAGATTGCCATCCTTGTCCTCAAAAGCCACACCTGAGATAGAGCCATTGGCTAGTTTTAATTCTTTAACTTTAACTCCCAAGTGAAATATTGCTCCATTGGCTTCGCTCTTTTCTTTGAGACGCTCTGGAATCATGCCGAAGCCATACTTAGGATAGTGAAACGTCGGTGCCGATATGGTTCTATCGATATTTTTTCGTGATAAAAGCTGTTTGATTACCGATACAAGCCCTGGAGATGAGATCCGCACTCGGGCTAATTGAGGGTCCAATTGCCTCGGATTTCCAAACATTTTGTAAGCCATGGGCTCAAAAATCTGGGAGTATAGTGATTTTCCAAATTTCTGAATAATGAAGTCTTCATAACTCTCAGGCTTTATTTTGTTCTTGAGTGTTTTTACTGCAGAAACCCCGAAACTTGCCAAAATTTCGGCACTCTTATGAGGTGGAAACTTGGTTAGCATTTCAGAGATCTTTAAAGGGAAATCGAAATACTTTCCTTTAAGAAAAAGATTCTGAGATTTTTCTCGAGTCAAAAAATCATCCCCCATGATCTTACACATTTCATCAAGAACTCCGTCGATGAGTGTGTAAAACTTATGAGGTCCGTAATCGAGAATGAAACCACTATCTTTGAAGCTACGACAAAGACCGCCTACTTCACTCTCTTTTTCAAAAACGTGGACTTCGATATCAGGGTTCTGGCTCAAACGGTAAGCTGCAGAAAGTCCTGTCACCCCTGCCCCTAGAACAACGACTCGTTTTTTATGACTCATACGCTTCGGACCTTTCGTGCGATTACTCTGGTTTGAGCTGCAAAGTATGGAATTAAGGTTTGATCGAGTGACAGTGATTTAAAGAGCTTGCCCATCATTTTAGCTGGTTTTGGCAGGTAAGCTTCCAAACGATAAGTGAGATAGCCCAATTGGAGCCACTGGAAATGGGGCTTACTTGAGACAACTTCAAACCCCGCAGTTTCAAGCATGGCCTTTATTGTTTTTGGAACAAAGTAATAGAGATGAACCGACAATATGAACCAATAGTTACGTCCTGCCATTTTCGCCATCAAGTTACCAATATTGGGATAGTTGATGACGACAATCCCATCCTCTTTCAAGTAAGAGTTACAAGTTCTTAGAACCTCTTTTGGGTCAAATGTGTGCTCCAGTACATCCCACAAAGTAATGCAGTCTAGTTTTTCAGCGGGAGCTGGGACCGAATCCAAAGTTCCACAAGTGATATTCACACCGTAGTTCTTGTTGCCGTAATCAGAAAGATACTTTGATGGCTCAATACCATATGTTTTCCAGCCCCTCTCTTTTGCAACTTTCAGAAAAAAGCCAGCAGCAGCACCGATATCAAGAATCGATCCGCCCTTTTTAAATTCCTCCACAGCATCTAAGCAACGCTCGAAACTTTTGATTCGACCATCGGCTTGAGATACATAAGTAGGGTCTTCAGCTTCTGTATAACTTTTTAATATCAAATCTCTTCTTAAACGGGGAGAAGTGTAAATAAGTCCGCAGTCCACACACTCAACGAGAGTCTCTTTCGAAACAAAATTTCCCGAAGCACTATAGGAGCTCAGAAGCTTTTCAGTGTCTGGGTCAGTCGTGCCTTGATACTTCACTTTTCTGCTTTTACTTCCGCAGAGATTGCAAGAAACCTCTTCCCAAAGCGATTTGGAATCGGTTGCAGATGAATAATCTAAAGAAACTACATTGTTTGTAGCGCGGGCAGCCTGGGCTTGCATTCTGGTTCCTCCGAGTTCACTAGGGTTTGATGTTTAAAAAGCGGTTCTCGACTTCTGTACTGTCGACGATACAAAACTTGAAGCTCTGAAAATTTCACATTAAGAGTATTTAAAATAAGTCCAGTTGTTAAAAGTCCTACAGCAGCGACGGCGACCAGCATCTGGCAGAAGATATTGTTTGGGAATATCGACTCCATAGCGACAGCACCGGAAATAGCTAAAACTAAAGAGACCAGTGAGAAAAAGAGAAGAGGCCTCAGATCTCGCATCAGCCATACGATAGTTAATAATACTTTGTAACCATCTGAGAAAGTTTTCAGTTTGCTATGACTATTCTCGGGCCGTTCGCCATATCGCAATGGAATTTCTACGATTTGAAATTCATTCATGAGTGAATAAACGGTGAGCTCGGTCTCAACTTCAAACCCTTTTCTTAAAAGCGGAATGTTTTTAACAAAATAATGGCTCATCACCCGATACCCAGAGCAAATGTCGGTAAAAGAGCTATTGAAAATAGTATTGATCATGCGAATGATCAGTTGATTACCAAACTGATGAAATTTCCGATAAGCGCCAGATGAATCAGCCACTCGACTTCCCACAGCCATTTCTGCTTCGCCATAAACCACTGGAGCCAAAAGTTTCCATACCCCTTTAGGATCGTAAGTCGCATCGGAATCGACCATGACATAAATATCGGCCTCTACGGCTTCAAACATTCGACGAACAACATTTCCTTTTCCACGTCGGGGAACCACAACGACTTCAGCGCCTTCCGCATACGCAATGGCTCGGCTCCGATCCGTTGAGCCATTGTCAAAAACATAAATGTCTAAATGAGGAATTTCTGATCGAAAATCTCGAATCACTTTCGCAAGAGTTAGTTCTTCGTTGAGACACGGCAGGAGTAATGCGATCTTAAGATGCGCAACATCGGCAAGATTCACTTTCTCCGGAATTTTTTTAAAATTCTCTCTTTGCATTAAAGTTTTCACGTGTTATTCGAAATTGATGTCGCCCAAAGAATCCAAAAAATTTTGGTTAATGAAAACAGAACCCGATGTTTTCTCCTTCGAAGACCTCGTCAACGCGCCCAATCGCACGACCCATTGGGAAGGGGTGAGAAACTATCAAGCCCGAAATTTTATGCGTGATTCATTTAAAAAAGGTGACCAAGTTCTAATATACCATAGTAACGTTGATGAGCCAGCAATGTTCGGCGTTGCCACAGTGGTTCGTGAAGGCTATCCCGACCACTTCGCGTTAGACCCCAAAAGCAAATATTTTGATTCCGACGCCAAGAAAAAAGGGGAATCTCCTTGGATCATGGTGGACGTACAAGCAACTCATCGCTTCAAAACTCCGGTCACTCGCAATCAACTTAAAAATATCGCCAAAGCCAAAACCATGATGGTTTTGCAACGAGGCGCAAGGCTCTCAGTTCAACCCGTTTCTGAAGAGCATTTTAATTTGATTTTAGAGCTGGGGTCACCATCTAAAATTACCAAATAATTTCAATTATTTAAAATACCATCACCCAAAACTTTCTTTATTTCCGGTGCCCATTTGTGCTATGACGCCCCATGCCTTTTTCTCCAGAAAAACCCATTGTTAGCCCTGAACGGCTAGGCCCCAAAGGGGATGGCATCTGTCGCGACCGAAGAGGCACCATCTACGTAGAACGATCGGCTCCACTCGACCAATTGAAGATCAAAGTATTTAAAGATTCAGCTGGAGTAAAACGCGGTGAGATTTTAGAGATTGTTAAAGCATCTCCACATCGACAGAATCCCCCTTGCCCCCACTACCATCAATGCGGAAATTGTACACTTTTGCATCTTAAGACCGATTACTACCGAAAATGGAAAACAGAAACTGTGCAAGAGGCTTTTTTAAAACTGGGGATTAAACCTCAAACTTGGTTAGAGCCTATTTTTCTTGGGGGTCACAATCGAAGAAGAGCGACTTTCTCTGTTCTAAAAAAACGGGGGAAAGTAAAAATGGGTTACTACAAACGTCGCTCGAAGGAACTCACCGAGATCGAATCTTGTGAAATAGCAGCTCCTGTAATGCTCGAATTCAAAAAGCAGATTAAACCCTTCTTAAGTTTTCTCACCCAAGAGGGAGAGCCCCTCGATCTTTTTGCTCAATGGGTCGACGGGAAAATGGATCTTGTGATAACAGGTCCCTTAGGAAAACATGGCAAACCGAATAGAGCTTTTGTTGAAACGCTCAAAGACGCTCTTGAAGTGTCTCAAGTCTCAAGGGTCAGTTGGAAAAGTGAATCAAAAATTCAAGTCTTGATCCAAAAAGAGCCCATCGAAACAAAGTTTGGAAGTATCTCTGTAGAATTACCACCCGGTGCTTTTCTTCAACCAACACTCGACGGAGAAAAAGCGCTTGTATCGGCCGTTATGAAAGCCTTGCCCACAGCGGGAAAGTTTGCCGACCTCTTTTCCGGTTGCGGGACCTTCACAGGTCCTATGCTTGAAAGAGGCTCTGTCGAAGCTTTTGAAGTTTACGAGCCAGCAGTTGCAAGTTTGAGCCGAGCCGCAAGAGAAAATAACTTAGGAGTCTACAAAAGAGATCTCTTTAAAAATCCACTGCGACATCAAGATCTCTCCAAATTTGATGCTATCGTGTTTGACCCGCCCAGAGCTGGTTGTCCTGAACAGGCGCATGAATTAGCACTTTCAAAATGTCCAACATTAATTGGTGTCTCCTGTAATCCAGCAACATTCGCTCGGGACAGTAAAATTATTCTTAAAGGGGGATACAAACTAAAATCCCTTCAAGTCGTCGATCAATTTTTGGGCTCGCACCACGTAGAGATCGTGGGTGTGTTTAAGAAAACAAAATGAGGCTTTAATGTTTCCTATCCATGTCAGAACAGCTTTGGGTCTTGAAGAGGAGCTCGCTAAAGAGCTAGTCGCTCTAGGAATGCAAAATGTAAAGATACGAAATCGACTAGTCACATGTCTTGGGGACAAAAAGCTACTTTACAGAGCTAATCTTTGGTGTCGAACGGCGATTCGAGTTTTACTTCCGATCGCAAACTTCACAGCCAATGAGGAAAACCGATTCTACGAAGCTGTAAAAAATATAGATTGGACACCTTGGTTATCTCCAACGGGCTCGCTCTCCATCGATGCACACGTTCACTCATCATTCACAACTCACTCGCTTTTTCTAGCTCAACTCACCAAAGACGCTATCGTCGATCAATTTCGAGAAAAAACGGGAGAACGTCCTTCAGTTGATTTAGAAAAGCCTGATTTAAGAATCGCAGTGAATCTTTTTCGAAACACTGCGGAAATTGCAGTCGATTCCTCCGGAGAATCCCTGCACAAACGAGGTTATCGTAGACAATCAGGAGAAGCTCCTCTCAATGAAACACTCGCCGCTGGAATCATCCACTTAAGTGGCTGGGATGGAAACTCTCCCTTTTTAGACCCTATGACAGGCTCTGGGACTTTCGCCATTGAAGCGGGACTTAAAGCCAAAAACATAGCACCCGGTTTGTTAAGAGAACGGTTTGGGTTTCAAAGTTGGAAAGATTACGATGCCGATCTTTTTGAAAGTCTTGTACAAGAAGCCAAAGACTCTATTCGAAACGAAGTTTCAACCCAAATCATCGCCCTCGATATCGATCCCAAAATGGTTGCTATTGCCAAGCAAAATATCGAGCGCGCCGGTTTAAAAGATTTTGTTTCGGTCGAAGCCAAAGATTTTTTTGGGCTAGATGCCCCGCCCGCTTCGTATGGTACTCTTGTCATGAATCCCCCCTACAATGAACGCCTTCCCATCGAAGACATGGCCCGATTTTGCGAGCACTTAGGTAAATCTCTCCAAGAAAAATATTCTGGATGGAAAACTGCCATTCTTTTACCCGATACAGAAGCCGCAAGAGAGATACGACTTAGAGCACATCGCAAAACACCCCTTCTGAACGGAGCTATTGAGTGCCAGTTGTGGGAATTCGATCTAAGAAACTTACAATTAACTGAATCTCCCGAGACGGGCTCATTTGAGATTCCTGAATCATGGATTTCCAAGATCGAATCTTTCACAAATCGCTTAAGAAAAAACTTTAAACACTATTCAAAATGGGCGCAGAGAGAAAGACTCACATGTTGGCGGCTCTATGACCGAGATATTCCTGAGTTTCCTTTTATTGTAGATATTCTGGGACGCAATATTCACTTCGCTGAAGTTCCTAGAAATCATGATCGCTCGCCTTTGGAACACCAGAAATACTTAGAGCTCATGAAAAAAGCGGCTTCGGAAGTGACACAGATTCCCATTGAAAGAGTAGTTCTCAAAACTCGGAAAGCTCAGAAGCTTCCTAAACGAGAAAACAGCACTGCAATCGAAGTAAAAGAGGAAAATCGGAAGTATTGGGTTAACTTAAGAGACTATGTCGACTACGGGCTTAATCTCGAGTACCGCGAAGTAAGAAACTGGATTCAAAGAGAGACAGAGGGCAAAGAGTTTCTCAACTTGTATGCATATACTGGAACTGCCACTGTAAGTGCTGCTATGGGCGGAGCAACGGCTACTGCGAGTGTTGATGCCTCCAGCACCTATCTCGATTGGGCGAAGAGAAATTTAGATCTGAATGGGCTTCGTGGCCCTCAAAACATGTTTTACCGGTCGGATGTTTTAGAATTCCTTGCTCAATCCAAGAGAGTTTTTGATGTCTGCTGGGTAGATCCCCCTATCCACTCTATTAATCGCACGACCGCAAAAGAATTTAGCATTCAGGAAGATCAGATAGCGCTTTTAAGACTTGTTGTCGACCGAATGCGCCCAGGCGGAAAGATACTCTTCACGACCAATTTTCAGGAATTTCAACTACAGGAGTGGGCTTTGAAAGAGATTCACCCTGTGAAAATCACCGATATGACTTTTAAATTGACTCCAGCCGACTTTGAAAAATCCAAACCATTTCATGCTTGGCTTATTGAGACCTAAAACAATTACTCTTTTGTAAAAACTGTGAGCTTCACTTTTTGCTTTTCGACTTCGAGCCATTCCGCATAGGGTCTTTTTGGGAAAACTGCAGTTTGAATTTCAAAACTGTCTTTTTGCCATGGAGTGGGTTTTAGATATCGCACGACAAGCCACATTTCCCCTTGATCAATCACTTGATCGGAAACTTGGCCGGCCTGCAGGAGTGATAAAATCTCCTCAATCCACCTCTTACCTTCTAGCATTTTCTTCTCTTCTTGCTTTTTTTTAAATTTTGGATCCTCATGAATAGGAATCGGAGGAGCATCGGCTAGCAAAGTTTCTTTGATCTTGGTCCCCTTTTTAGCCGTAGTCTTGTGAAGCTCTAACCCTTTTTTAAGAGATACTTTAAAAAATGAAACAGGGATATTTTCTTGAGTAGCAATCGAATCAAATTGCGCCCCCATGCTGGTCACTTTCGTTCGAAAGCTCTCTGCTTTGGCATAAGTGTCAGTGTGTAGAGAGGGTGTCTTAAGGTAAAAATCATAGTAAATGGTGCGCTCAACTAACGTTGGAATAACATAAGCAACTTCATAAGCTTTGGAATCTTCACCACCACAGGCGGCTTTTATAGCTGCAAGTTTTTCAGGGGTTAAAGTGGTGGAGTTGATTCGTTCTTTTTCGCTTTTGATGTTTTCAGGGGTGATCTCAACTCCATGATTTTTTAAAATCTGTACATATTTATAGGCTTGAATCAGTTGGTCACGCCCCAATTTTCGTTTATCTTCAGGGAAGCTCGCGGTGATGACGGAGTCTCTACAATCCACCGCACTTTTTTTAATGATAAAATCACCGACTTGAATAGCTTTGGGGTCAAACCAGCAACCCATGAGCCCCAAAACTAAAGTCAACGGCAAGAGCCTGAATATCATTTTTTTCACCCCCAGAGTCCTCGATATTTTTACCAAGCTTTAAAGATTCGGTAAAGAAAATAGGGGGCCTAATTATGACAAAGCGGCAACTTGAGGAGTTACCGTTTTCTGGATAGACTTCTTCCAAAACCGTGCTGATAAATTCAAAAAAATTTCAATCACTCAAGTTAGAAATTCAAGAAGCTTTGCGCAACTCCAGATGTGAGGAGCTAAAAAGCCTCAAAATAGTACAGCGTGATAGTTCTGACCCCATCGATTTATCGGCTCTCAAGAACAGTGATAAAAAAATCTTCGGAGAGAAGATTCTGAAACTCTACTTTTTTCAAATTTTTCATTTAAGACGATTGATTTTAGATTTGAGCCCAAAAAGTTTTCTTGAGGAAGGTTCTTGGGCTCCTAGGCCCATTTTCTATGAGTTTCAACCCGAATTTTTGATGGGGGTTAGGAAAATTTATCAGGGTTTGTTCACTAAGGCCACCGCTCTATTGCAAGAAGGGCTAAGAGATTTAGGTATAGAGTCGCTCGAAAAAAATATTATTCAACATTTCAAGAAAGCTGATCAGAATCCTATTTACTTCTCGACAAGCGATTTAAATCATTCGGCCCTAAGTTTTTTAAGTACCCTTATTAGGACAAAGACGATTCCACCCAAAGATTCTGTTGCTTTGGGTATTTGCTTGGGGCTTTTATACCAAAGCCTTTCTAGAATCGATGAGCCCCTAGACATCGCCAAAGCATTTAGAGCAGCTACCAACGCCAATTCCAAACTGTCCAATCTCTAGACAATTCACGTAAGTTCTTGCACCCATTTTGAAGGAATTGAGGAGTTTTGTTCGGGGTTGGCATTGCACATCAAGTCATCACTTAAACTTCATTAAAATATGAGTTAATACTGAGCGCCTAATATCTTTAGTCTGATAAGGCTTAAAATTTAGATTCGATTCTCCTTCCCTCCAGCGCCCATCTACTTAAACTTTCTCTTCAAAACGGTCTCAAATTCCCACGCGCTTAAGACTGAAGGCGGTGAAAAGCGTTCCGCTAAAGTAAGCTAAGTGAGGATATAAAACAGTTAACTGACATTTTGCGGACGAAATAAGATCGCAAACGCCACTCCTGATAGAAATCACTCTTCCACACCACTCTGCCAAGGGAATCATCTCATCCAAAGGGCAGGAAAAACTAGGAATCTTCTCAAACTGGTATTTCGGAGAGTGAGACAACACACAAATATCCCATCCTTCAAATCGAATTTCCTTAATCCATTTTATCCAAATTTCTTCTGGGAATTGGGGGTCATTAACAGACTTAGTTTTTTAACAATGATACTGGTTCAATATTAAACACTTCCCATTCTTTATCAGGGGATTCTGACGGAACAAGATTAAATTGCTTCTTAACCTCAATGAGAATTTCATTGTGAACTTTAAGGGCATGTGGACTCTTTTCACTTGCCAATATCCATAATTCAACAGTGTTCCACGATTTTTGTTTTTTCAACTCCTCAAGATACATTGGAAGAATCGATAAGTCTCGAATGGGAACTCTCGAGTATCTCTTTTTTAGCGGACTAAATATATGGATGCTCTCCGAAAAATTCTTATGCCCCAATTCCAGATAGAGCATCTCTAATAGGCCTCTAGGATCGGTCGTGTTTTCTGCATAGGAAAGATAGTCGTACAGAAAAAGAAGTTTTTTTCCTTCTCTCACTCTTTGAATAATGGGTTGTTTGACCTTCGAAAATCTAGCGTGGATATAATAATCTGCTGAGGATTCTACAAAGGGAAGAGAGCGATTTCGGTCGAAGATTGGAACCTTGGTAAACTTCCCAAGATCATACAATTGATATGCAGCTCCAAACCATAACAAGCCTAAAAGAGTTCTTCCCAAATAGGTAAAGCCTTCTTTGTGCCACAAATAATTTATTTGGTCTTTCACCGCAAATGCAAATAAAACGATTCCGTAGACTTCAGCGACCAATATTCTTCGAGACCGAAGAAATGAGAGACTTCCTGAGGCCAACACCAAAATAAGCCACCATTGTGCTAGATACATCAGAACGATGGGCCATCGCTCTCGCTTAACAAATCCACAAGAAATAAGTCCCAACCAAAAAACGATGGAATGGTCGAAAAGTCCTTGAATAAACGTTTTCTCAAAAACGGGCCAAAAGCTTTTTAAATTACCTAAAGAAAATGCCAGTTTGATATCCATTTGAGCGGGCGCCCAAAGAGTGAAACCGTACCCGATTAAAGCAGATACAAGCCAGCCTATTCTGCACCGCCAATTCGCTGTCCTATCCAGCAGAGCAAAAAGAAAAAAGTTTATAAAGAATGTTTGCCCAAGAGGGTAAAGGTGAATCGAAACTTCTGTAAGAAGGACAGCAGTGAAAACACCGAACCAAGGTCGTTCTCTGAACCACTGGCTATAAATAATAACCAGTGAAATGAGATGCGGAAAAACACCCGTAAGATAGGGGTAATTGGCAATGCTGTAAGACAAAAATGCAGGCGAAGAGGCCAGAAGTAAGAGGAGAAAAGGGGTCTCGGGTGATTTTAGTTTTGCAGCCTTTATAATAAGCCAAGGGCAGCAAAGAAAAACCCCAAGGTTTAACATCCCTCCCCAATGCAGCCATGGCCAGATTCGCCCTAAATATCCTGGGATTAGAGTATATATAGTACTGCTAATCGGAGTCCAATATTGATAGCGCCTTGAATCTTTAAAAGAACGGGACAAAAGTCCCCAAAAACCTTCGGTTTCTAGCAGAAACTGCCCTTGGCTCTGCCCAATAAGATCCCAGCCGGGCACCCAATCAGACCTATAAACAAATCTCCAAATTATCGAGACTATAATGATGATAAAGGCCCCTGCGGAGAGGAGCCTAAAGGACTGAACATTGGCTATTTTCAAATTTGCCATAGCAGTTTTTCCTCTGATTATCTCCATTTAATCGTTTCTAATGAATTCATTTTTTTAAAAATCCGATAAAACAAATTTCCGATATCGCCATCTGCGAGATGAAAATGAATATTTAAATTAAATCTTGTTGCTGCCGTGAAATGGCTATCCTCTGTTGCTTTGTCCGATTTGTATCAGTTTATCATATAGGCTAAGTCTGGCACTAAAATCCGAACAACTCCCCAAGGCCTTAGAACTCGATAACATTCTTTGATGCGTCTTTCCTGCTCATTTCGGTAGAGATGTTCAAGCATGGGAGAGCAATAAATGGCAGAAATGCTCTCATTAGCAAAAGGTAAAGGAGATCTCACATCATGGAATTTTATCTTTGGGCTCAATTTCGACCGGAAAAAGGGTGGGTTTCCGATTGGTCTTCTTAAAATTTGGTGCAAGCTAGGAACGTTACTGATCAATACACCTAAAGATCCATCGAGATTAATCCAGGCATCAACCACGTTCGTTCCACAACCAAGATGCAGTCGTGATCCACAATGAGTATCAAGAAGCTGGGACCGATTTACAATGTTTTCAGTGACTCTTATCATCTACAGGGTACAGCCCGCCCTGTATTAGGCATGTGGAGCTTCATGGGAAACAGTCACTACCTGATTCATTGGAAAAAAACGACTGAGGATGCAGGTTATTTGAGAAATAGCAAACCGCTATTTTCTCAATGATTTTGCGCTGGCTTGGAAGGTAATGGGGTGGCTAAAGCTCCAAAAGATTCGACAAAGTTTCTAATACTAGGATTACTTAGATTTACAGCGCAATTCTCGACCCCAGTAGAGCCATCATCATGCCATATTTGGTCCGAATGGGTATAGACTCCCACTACTCGCCCATCGACGATGAATGGGCTCCCAGAATCTTGACCCGAGGGGATACACCCCAGGTGTTTGGGCATTTTCTTTTCGGGGGTCGGCACTAGAGCTTTTTTTAAACAAATATTTTCTACCGTAACTTTTCCTACTTCGTTAGTTCCCATCCGTCTTTGTCCGTCGGCCTTGTAGCCATTCAGTGTAGAGACCCCAAACCCTCCCACTGTGACCTGAGTTTTTTCAGTCAGCTGTTTAAATGAAAAACCGTTGTCGTGGGCAAAATCTTCATTGAGTTCCAAAACAGCTACATCGAAAGCTTTTTCATTCCGATTACTGTATTGGGGATGTAAAGTGATTTGTCTAACAGAGCTTAATCTCTTTCTACCATCAGGACCTCCAAAAACTTCCACAACCTCTGCTTTCATGGTTTCACCATTTCTGCTTTTTAAGCAATGAGCAGCGAGCAGCACAAAGCGCTTTCTAAAAACACTCCCAGTACAGCCATTATCTCCATCTTTAAAACTGATTTTCACTACATATGGATAGGCATCCGATTTATCTACCGGGCAATTAACAGCCGCTGTAGAAACAGCGCTTAGAAAGAAAATAAGAAAACACGATTTCATAGGATTTGTTGTTTTGATCCCGGGCTCGCGAAGAGCCTTCGAATTAAATTTAATTATCTCACATTCTCACAATTTTCGTTATTGCAGAAAAACGCAATCCCGTACCTTAGTAGAAATTAGTGATTAGCCTGCTTCATGTAGTGTCGCTCGTTGTGGTCTTTTCAAGCCGGAATGCAGTTTCTCAGACACCATAAAACCGGCGGAAGCTCTCAAGCCCCTGCTCTATTGTTATTCTAGGTTTAAAGCCAAAGTCTTTTTCAAGTTCCCCAGAATTTATTTCAAAGGGACAACCCATGAGGCGAATCGTGTCACTCTTTTCAGCAGTGGGTCCAATCTCGTTCATGATGACGGAAGCTGCCGTGACATGAATGAAACTTGGCTTAATCTGAAATTGACACTTCCCCCACTATCGTTTTTTCCACCACCACCAAGAACTTGAGGACTCTTTAGCTTTTTCTAAGCGGGAAGTCAGCTCTTTGCCTGAAATGCCTGAGACAGTAATGTTTCTTTTCAAGTTGTCGGAATTTCTCTCAAAATTGAACTGTGTGTCTTGAACTTCATCTCGAAATTGTCTCATTCGTTCTTCGTACTCCTCAGCTTTCTCAAAATCAGAATCAGTAATTGATTTGATAAATCCATTTCTTAGCGCTATTGCTTTTCCTAGAATATTTATCGCTTTGGATTCAATCGGAATCTGTTCCAGTTTCTGCAGTGACCAATGGTAAACTTCGTCGGGGCTTTTTCCGGCCCAGACATTTCCAAATTGCTCAAAATCTATTGTTTCCTCATAGACAGCAGTGTCTTTTATTTCTGATACAACTTGAGTGATTCCGTTCAGATCGCCTGAAGTAACACGGCTCATTATTTTTGACGCTAGCTCAGTCACATTAATACAAGTTCGTTTGAAATCTCCTTCAGGCGTCTGTGAATAGGCACAAAAGATAGCTGGATTGTCCCTTAAAAACTGATTTATTTTCGCATTTTCTTTCCATTTCACATCAGTGAGCACGTCCGCTATAAACTTTATTTCACCTTTTTGAAGTGCTGGTTTCTCTTCAACCACAAGGGCTACCTGAGGTATATGATTTTTGATAACCCCCAACGATTCCCCTAGCGCTTTCTCTGCTTCTTCATGACTACTTCCTGTGAGTGATTGGATGGCTTGTTTAATATCCCCCTCCGAAGCAATTAGGGCTTTACCCACTTCCTGTGACAAAAAATGGCCTACATTCACCGGAGGTGTCGACAGGGCGGTTTCGACAGGTCGAGGAGACCCGGTCGGACTTTCTGAAGGAGTTCCGTGTTCTTCCGCAATCCCCATCAACCCAAAACCAAAAAGCACGACTAGCCATTTCTTCATATGCATCACCTAAGGAGTGGTGTTGCAAGAAGCTTGCACTCTTTTTTCAAAGATCGGTCTAGTTTGTTAAATTACAAACCTCACCACTGATTCGTTCTGAGCGAATTGAAAATGAGCAAATTCTATCGTATGCGCCGTGTAGACACTTCGTGGGCCTTTTTTAAACTCTCTCCAAAGGTCCGCGGCCCCACTCACAATAAAGTGGAGACGGCCTTTGTCGACCAAATAAGGTGTCGATAAAATTCGACACATTTATTTAAATCTATTAAATATCTAAAATTGTGTGGTTTTTAATGCTAATGGATATCGTAGCCGAGTAGTCATTATGGGGCAAGCCAGTACCTTCGTCTATTCCCCGCTCACCCTACGAACTACCCAATAGCCTTCCCACTGATCTAGTCACAGCCATCCAAGGTGTACGCCGATGCGGAAAAAGTAATACCCGATCCCTTTGAGTGGGCCTTTTAAGAGGCTGGCCCGATGCAAAAGTTCCAAGATTGCACAGCCTTATAGAGGACCAGAAGCTTAAATTTTCAAAGCCATTTATGATTCTTTCTTCGTTAATTCTCCGAACTGTCAAACGGCCAATTTAATCCATAGCCTAACCAATTCCCGTTGCCGTTTGAACCTCTTAAAAGGCCCACTCAAAGGGATCAGATATGAAACATTACTGTCTAAACAGGACTGATCATCAACTGAGCTAACCAGGGTGATGTGGTTTTTTGTTCGGATATTGTAAGAACTGGTCGGGGCGGCGGGATTTGAAAAACGTCTTCTCGCTTTCTAAAATACTAATAAAATCAACATAACTGCTTTGTTTCTCTCGGAAACCGGTTCGTTTCCCCTAGGCGTTGTTAATCATCGTTCAGTTCCAAAGGTCCAGGGCTTACGCTGTTTTTCTGGCTTCCTTAGCTTTGTTGAGATCAAAAGTAGCTTGGAGATTCATCCAGAGCTTTGCGGAAGTTCCCAAAGCTTCGGAGAGATCCAGCGCTGTTTCGGCAGTGACCCCACGTTTTCCTTTGATGAATTCATTAAGCTTTGCTTTTGTCCATCCTAATCTGCTTGCAAATTTCGCCTGGGTAATTTTGCCTGGCTCCAAAAATTCCTCCAAAAGAATTTCTCCAGGATGAAATGGGTTTTTAGGCTGTCTATCCTTTTTATTTTTCATATCATCTCCTACTCAATGGTAATCTATGACTTGCGCCTCATAAGCATTTCCATCTTCCCAACGAAATACCAATCTCCACTGATTATTGATGCGTATAGAATGGAATCCTCTCCATTCCGCTCTTAAAGCTTCCCACCGATTTCCTGGGGGAACTCTTAAATCCCGTAATTCGTCAGCATCATGCAAATACAAGAACTTTCTCCTTGCGATTCGCCTTAATTCCGGGAGAAAACCACGGGTACTCTTTGTTGCTTCATCTTCGAATAAATCCCCCGCTAATTGATTACCAAAGCTACGAATCATTGTTATTAGCTGATAAAACTCCTGAGCATCAATTCGATGAGACCGCTCGACTTTTCCATTAAGTCGTGGAGTATGCGGCTTAATATAGGCATGGCTTATGTCGAGATCCTGCAAGTGCCAGTGAAATTTGGACTGGAATTCAGCGCCGTAGTACCTACGGATGCAGTAAGTCACGGCTAAGAAAATTCGCTGTAGAATGTAGTTTACCTAAACCCAAAACTACAGGAGATCTCAGCCATGACTGAACAAAACAATAAACCACGGGAGCGTATTTT